>Ga0233433_10004874_pt1 | contig 10131 bp, 9 predicted proteins | sample SI_122_August201_5_FD_179868 | JGI IMG/M metagenome (GOLD analysis project Ga0233433, IMG submission 179868) | Seawater microbial communities from Saanich Inlet, British Columbia, Canada - SI_122_August2016_100_MG | ecosystem: Environmental > Aquatic > Marine > Inlet | place: Canada: British... | reverse complement strand
CGCAAATACGCCGCTTAATGTTATCAACCAGATGAGCCAGATCCTCCTTTAGATCAGGCCGTTGATTGTTCCAATTTATATGACGACGGACATTTGGCTCCTAGTACGGAAATTCAGACCAGAAATCTGCCGAAATCGATCAAATCGCTACGCTGAAAGTGACGACTCGATGTGTGCCCTTTGAGAATTGCGCAAATCGCCTTAATATAGATTCGTGATCAGAATGACAGGAGGCACTAGATGCAAATAGGAACACGCTGTCTAAAAGCATTTCTCTTGTATACGGCAGTATTATTTGCGCCTACCGGATGTGCAGCGACGGGACCCAGTTTCACCAGTGTAAGCCAGTCGATACCGACGCTAAGCAGCAACCAAGCACGGCTGTATTTCATGCGCGACAGTAGTTTTATGAACTCCGGCTTAACGGCGCGTGTGCATCTAAACGGGGTAAATGTCGCTAATTTGAATATGGGCGGGTTTGTATACGCGGATCGACCTGCTGGCGCCGTCCAAATTATGATAGATGCACCCTTGAACACTGGTGACGCTCGAAAATCAATAAACATGGAAGCGGGAAAAACATATTATTTCTTGGTGTCCAACAACGAGAGTAATGTCATCGCTGGTTCATTTGGCGGACTTATTGGAGCACTAGCCGAAGGTGGTGGTAGGTTTGTGTTCGCCCAAATCTCTGAGGCATCTGGCTTAGAGCAACTTAAAACTAAAAAGCTGAGCGGCGGGTAATTTACTAACTAGTTTAGTCGCAAACGGTTCTCGAAGAGTTCCCAAAATATTGGGTTCGGCAAGTTACGCCTGTCTTGGGCGGCGGCGTAAGCAGCTTGTTCATCTTTTGCTCATTCTCGCGTCTTAATTTCTCTTGCTGCTGGATTTGAACTGATTTTGCTGTTGCTGTCACCCCCTCACGTATAAACGTAACAACATCAACGCCCACTAATTTGATCGGCGTATCTGGAAACTTCGCAAACTCACGCGAGACTCTGGTAATTGCTCCCTAATCGGACAAATCAGAGCATAAACTGGTCAAATCGGGCAAAAATACACCGTCACTTGGTGTGGGTTTGTGTGTGCGGTTGAGTTCCGTAAGGACGCGCCGCATCGAAATCAGCCACCTTATTCAGCCAAGGCAATCGACAAGCCAATGTCCGTTTTGATATTCAGTGAATCGGTTCGCTGTGAAAGCTTTGAGTGTTGAAAATTGAGCCATTGCTATCGTTTCCTAGATGGCTATCGAAATTCACCAATTTCCAGCCTTTCTAGCAACTTTGCAAAAAAAGGCGCACTGAATTAATATAGGTTTTAGGTTGAAATATGGCTGATCTAATTCATCGTTAGTGGAGATGAAGATGGAACGGGCGTGTTTGTCTTTGTTAAGCATTGTAGGGCTTTTCGCCTGTATAGCGGGGGAGCAAGCTCTTGCTCAATCCCAGCCGGCAGCAAAGCAGCTTGCTGTACCGAGCATGACTTTTGACTGTACGAACGTCACGGTCGACTATAGCAACGATCCCTCGCTTACTCGGGAAGAAAAACTACAGCTCATGGACCAAGCGCTGTTCAAATCCTTGAGCAAATTCGACGCTTGTCAGAGATCACAATCAAACGCTGGTGGTGGTGCGGCAAACAATTCTGGGGGGGGCATTGGGGCTAGCGGAAGCGGACAAACCGGCTCGTCTGCAGCAAGTGGTGGCGAATCTGTCGCTACATCCGATATGACAGGCCAAGAGGCTCCGAAAACAGAGAAAGGCGAAAGCGGCCAATCATCAAACGTTGCTTGGTCTGACCTCAAAGGGAAGAAAGAGAACGAAGATGTTTCCGCATCAGCAATTGCCGACAGCCAACCGGCATCTGCGGCCAACGGAAAATTGCCGGAAGACATACCGCCAGCCAATAATGATAGCGTATTGGAAGCCCAAATTCGGCAAGCGGCGATAAACGAGACCGACCCAGATACGAAGGCAAAGCTGTGGAACGAATACCGCAAATATAAAGGCTTGCCTGCTAAGAACTAAGGACACGACTAGGGAGATCACAGGACATGCGAACCTTGTTTAGGCCCGTTATCGGGTTGATGTTTGGCGCACTGTTTTTAGCGGGATGCCAGACGACATCAGGCTCATCATCAGGTATAGATATTGGCCCTCAGTTGTCATCGCTCGTTAACAAGGCGATGAGGATTGGTCAGCAACCCGTTTCTAATACCGATCCAGATCGCCCAAAACTGGACATTGTGATTCCCGTTTTCGATCCAGGCCTGGGTGAAGCAGGAAAAGAGTATGAAACTGAAGGCGTGTGGCCTGAATTGAGGCGAGCTGAAGCCATCCGGTTCGCGTACAAACTGAAATCAGCGCTAGAGGAGACATCCGCCTTTGGTGCCGTCCGTGTGACACCCGATAAAACTGCGACTGGTGATTTCTATGTCTTGGGAAAAATAGACGAATCCAACGGCGAAGACGTTGAGATCGATGTTCAAGTATTCGACATAACTGGCAAACGTTGGCTGACTGACTCTTTTGACCATGAGGTCTCAGCATCATTTCACAAGAACTACAGAAACAAAGGTAAAGATCCATACGACCCCGTATTTAGGGAAGCAGCGGAAGCGATCGTCGAAGAATTGAGCTATCACGGGACGCCTGAGCTGAAGAATATAAACCGCGTCACAGATTTACGGTTTGGAGCGAATTTTATTGAACAGGCATTCGCCGAGCATCTTAAAGTTACCGACGGAACTTACACGCTAGCCAGCTTCCCGAGTGACAATGACCCTATGCTTGTTCGCACCAAAGCCATTCGCGTCCGGGACCAGCTTTTTGTCGATGGTCTTCAAGATAACTATCGATCATTTGCTGAAAAAATGAACACCAGTTATGCCGTTTGGCAGGAACAAAGTTTGCTAGAGATCGAAGCGAAGAGTGAAGCAAACAAGAAGGCGGCAGGCGAGGCTGTTGTAGGCATATTGCTGGTCGGATTGGCAATTGCAGCGGTTGCTGCCGGTGCGGACGCAGACAACATTGGCAACAGCACAGCGGCGACAACTGCAGGTGTGGTCGGCGCTGCGGCCGGCGCACATTTCCTTAGCAAAAGTTTTCAAACAAACGAGGAATCCAAGGTCCACCGAGATGCTCTTAAGGAATTAGGCGAGTCAATGGATGCCGATTTAGCGCCTAAGGTTATTGCATTCGAACAACAATCTGTTGAACTCACAGGCACAGCGAAAGAGCAATTCGCGCAGTGGCGAAACTTTTTGAAAACAATGTACCTGCAAGAGCGAACCCCCGGAAAACAGCTCTAGGCATTCCCAATCCCGATGCTGCACGAGAAGCTAGAGCTGGCGAGCAAAAACGCATCGACGAAACGGCTACGTATCGTACTTTCGATAGTTGGCATCGCTCTATTTGTCGGTTTGGCTCTCTTTAGCGTATCGCTCTATCAAGAAGTCACCGAACTTCGTGGTGAATTGGCTAATAAAGCGCCGCCGGCGCCAGAGAACCTAAAATCCACGGGAGTAGATCGAATAAAGCCTTCTGGGGCGACCAGCAGAATGTCAGATGCGGAGATTGATAAACGGCGCCCGAAGCTCCCACTTGCACAGCCATCCCGTCGGCCCCTCATCGATCAAGCTGTGCCACCTCAAGCAGACATGAGGCAAAAGAATTTACCGCCACCGATCCAGATCGAGCCCCCACCAACTCCGTTAGACAATGCCAGCAAACCATCACCAGCCATTCCCCCAAATTTGCCGGGCACGCCTTCTGTTGAAGATGGCAATCTTTCGAGAACAGTGCCGCCACAACCGGCAGAAGATCAATCAACGGAAAAGCGCGACCTGTTCAAAACAGCCCTCAAGGATTTTGAACGAGAGATCGAGCCCGGTATAAGCACCCAAGGATTTGTAAATTGGAGTGTGGGATCCCAACGTGACTTGGTGTTTTTGAAGAACGCTGCCATCGCCGCATTCAGCGTCGGCGAATACGACAAAGCCCTCACCCATATACAAAAGGCGTCGAGCCTGGCGAGCGAAAGCTTGAATGCGAAAAAGTCCGCTTACAATCAAGCCATGGGAAACGCTAAGAACGCTAGAAATTCGGATGATTATGTAACGGGTAAGGAGAGCATTAAGCATGCACTTCACCTCGAACCGAATTCCAAGGCCGCTCGCCAACTCTCTGATGATATCGACGCCTTACCAAAGATCATCGATCATCTCCGAGCGGCGGAAATTGCCCGCACAGAAAATAATCTTCAGCATGAATTGGAAAACCTTCTCAAGATTCTCAAACTTGATCCCAGCCGAAAAGCTGTAAAAGAACGTGCGGCCACCGTATCCGCTGAAATCAAAGAGCGCACGTTTGCACGCCACATTTCAAATGGGCTCGCGAACGTTGAGAACCGTCAGTTGAAATCAGCGCGGGCGAGGCTCACAAAAGCGCGGCGCCTTTTTCCGAAACGAGACGAAACTATCATCCTCAGTGGGAAAGTCGCCAAGCTTGAAAGCGATCTAAAGACGGAACAGTTAATTCGCGCTGCACAAAACGCTTCATCAAACGACGATTGGATAAAGAGCGTGGCTCTATACTCAGAAGCCAGGAAGACGCAGCCAAACAACCAACTTACCGTGGATGGGTTTGCCCTGGCGCAATCTATCACGTCGTTGCAAAGTGAAGTTTCTGAATATCTCAATTCCCCTCATCGTCTGTCCTCGAGAAACGTTGCTGCTGGCGCCTCACGGCTCATCGAGAGGTCTAGTGCCCTTGCCGGCAACAGCACCTCGTTAGATCAGAAAACTTCTTCCTTAACCGAAGTATTAGCGTCTTATAGGGAAGAGGTGTCTGTCCGAGTAATCTCGGATGGAGTGAGCCGGGTTTCCGTGAGAGGAATTGGACGGGTCGGGATTGCTAAGGAGAAGGTGATAAAGTTAAGGCCGGGAACATATACATTTGAAGGTTCACGAACCGGATACAAATCCAAACTCGTCAAAGTCAGCATTTCACCACGCGCTGCCCAATTTAAGGTCGAAGTAATCTGCGATGAGCGAATTTAATCTTAAGCTTGAACACGCGAAAGCGAGTCAAAGAAAGATTTATGCTGCCGTTGCAGGGGGCCTGGTTCTTAGTGGCTTACTCGTCATAGCATTCATCGCCCACTCCAATGGGACGTCGATCATTGTTAAGCCTGATGATGCATCAAAGATTGCCAAGATAAAGGTAATTGATGGAATTGGATTGGCGGTTTCTCGTGTCGTTTATTCGTTGACCGGGGAAGCTAAAATTGCCGTATCAGCAGATGGATTCAAGAGCGAAAGCAAAACACTCGCCACTGAAAATAAGGGCGGTAATCTAGTCGTGACGCTTAGTGAACTCCCCGGCCAACTAATTGCGACAACTACACCAAAAAATGACCTTTCGCGCTGGAGCCTCGATGGCCAACGAGTAGCAATCGCATCCCGTTTGGATAAAAAGTTACCTTCTGGAGCGTACAAGCTAGAAGTCGACAGCAAATATTTCGAAATTGTAGCGCGAAGCATTCAAATTCAACGAGGGAAGGCACAATCGATATCGATTCCACTAAAACCCGTCGCTGGCCAATTGAACATTCGCTCAAACCCAGAAGGCGCACCAATTTTTTTGAACGGCGCGAAGGCCGGCAAAACGCCTCTCACGCTTAACGTCAAAGGTGGGAAGCACCGAGTGGAAGTTGGCGACGGTGAATTCAATCCGACGATTGAGACAATTGAAATCACAAATCTGGCCAGGCGGGTCGACAGAAACTATCGGCTACAACGGACGACCGGAAAGCTGAAGTTTGTTCTCCTGCCGCCTGGTGGCACGCTGCTAGTCAATGGCCGGAAAATTAGTCCCAATCGGGAATACATCGTCAATACAAACGTTGATCAGACGGTTTCCTATTCGCTTCGCGGCTATTTCTCAAAAATTCAAAAAATAAAACTCACGTCCACCGACACAAAGACCATCCGAATTAAGCTCGCGGCAGAACTTGGCGATGTAAGAGTTCAAAGCGAGCCCACGGCATCCGTGAGAGTAGACGGGAAGGACGTTGGGCAAACGCCCGTTAAGCTAAAACTGCCGTCGCGGCCACACACTGTTCAACTCATACGGCCCGGCTACAGAACGATAAAGCGTCAGATCGTCCCGACAAGTCAGCGCACAACAGTCGTTCGGGAAAGTCTACAAACAGAAAAATCTGCACGGTTGTCGAGCGCGCCCCGAACTTACGTAAATGGCATCGGTGTGGATCTTATACTGTTCGAACCTGGCTCATTCACGATGGGGGCACCGCGCCACGAGAAAGGCCAGCGCGCCAACGAATTTCAACGAAAAATAAAACTGACGAAGCCGTTTTATGCAGGAAAATACGAAGTGACGAATTCCCAATTTCGAATGTTCAAACAAAGCCACAAAGGTATTGGTGGCGATCGCCTGCCGACAACTTCCGTTAGCTGGAATGAAGCCGTTCAATTTTGCAACTGGCTCAGCACGAAAGAGAATCTCGAACCGTTCTACGTATTTCGGAATGGTCAGCTCAAGAGTATACGCCCCAATTCCAACGGTTATCGATTGTTGACGGAGGCTGAATGGGAATGGTTGGCTCGTCGGGCATCACGTCCGAAACAGACAATATTTTCATGGGGAGATAAATCCATTGTTCCCCCAATGGCGGGAAATATCGCCGACGAAAAGTCGCGTGGCATGGTAAGGTTTTTTGTACCCAACTACACAGACGGTTTTGCAGAGATGGCACCGGTTGGCAGTTTTTCCGCCGAAAAATCCGGCTTGTTCGATATCACTGGCAATGCCAGCGAATGGGTGCACGATTTTTACTCTTTGCAGCCTCCTGCAGTGAATATTATAGAGGTCGACCCGCTCGGACCGAAATTCGGTGGTGCGCATGTCGTCAAGGGATCGAGTTGGCAATCTGGCACCCGATCGACGCTCCGGCCAGCTTATCGCGACGGATTAATGGATCGTCGCGATGACGTGGGATTTCGGATTGGTAGATACTTATAGGGAGATTAAGAATGAGGCGGAATTTTCCAATGCCGAAGAGAGCCGGACTGGTTGCTCTTGTTATCATTATGATTTTTGGCACGGCTATATCTATCGCAATTGCTCAATCGAAGAGCGCTTTCAATCTGAATTCACCCGCTTCATTTCCGGTAGATATCTGATATGTCTCGAACAGTAATTGGCATCATTTCCCTCGCAATCGCCGTTGTCGCAATTCACCTTCTCTACATCGGATATATCAGGCCGGAGGCGGCTCTCGCTATTGAAGCGGCTAAGCAAGCAGGTCAATCCGCCCCTCGCGTACTTGTCGTTATCCTAAAAGATTATGAGCAGGAAATTTGTTTGATTCTCATGCTCTGGGGAACATTTCTAATTCTTGGGAAATGCCTAGAAATCTTGAAGTATCGATACCTTTTCAATGTCGATTTGCTTGAAGGATCAGCTGCCGGCAACGGAGATTTGAGGACGGTTCTGACAACATTGGAGGAGCTCCCCGGTAAAGTTCGTCGGACACCATTAGTTAGAGTGCTTATGGCTAGTCTGCGGCGATTTATTATTACTAATGATGTCCAAAACACTTCGGATGCGATTGAATCGAGCGTCGAAGCCCTCGCAGTCAAACTTGAAGCGGAAAACTCTATGATCCGCTATTTGATCTGGGCCATTCCGTCCATCGGTTTCATCGGGACTGTCCGTGGCATTGGCGAAGCATTGTCTCAAGCCGACCAAGCCCTTGCTGGAGACATCGCTGGGATGACCGATAGCCTCGGCGTCGCTTTCAACTCCACGCTCGTCGCACTCCTCATAAGCATTTTGCTGATGTTCCTTCTACATCAACTGCAACGCCTGCAGGATGGATTGATCGTAGATGCGCAGGAGTATTGTGAGACGTTCCTGTTAAACCGCATAAGTTCAGTAGGCCAAGACTGAAACCGAGACGGAAAACCGAAGGATTTAACCTAGCCTTTTTAGACATTATGTCGTGCGGGCTGGGAGCCATTATTCTCGTTTTCATGCTCGTAAAATACAATGTTGACACCACCGCCTTGCAGTCGGAGTTACTTCATCACGAGCAAGAGGAGAAACTTCAAAAGGAACTGGCTGAACTCAAAGCGCGAGAAGGCTCTTTGCGCTCCGAAATATCGAAATTGAATCTGACCACCCGCACAGCCGAACAAGCTATCGGCGCCACGTCCAGCAATCTTGCCCAGGTGCAAAACAAACTTTCTAGCAAGGAATCCGAAGCCATAGAGCAACGGAAAAAACTACGCGCGTTTCAGGAAAAGATAAATAGCATCGAAGTCGCGAAGACCTCCGACGTCATTGAGGACCCAAAGATTGGTGAGGAGAACTATCTTATCGGTTTGAGGGTTGAGGGGCGCAAAATCGGAATTCTTGTGGACGCAAGCGCGTCGATGACGGATGAAATTCTACTGGATGTCATCCGTCGAAAGAATAGTTCGAACAAATCCAAGAGAGCCGGCCCAAAATGGCAAAGGACGAAACGCATACTGCGGTGGTTGTTGGCGAGGGTGCCCAGCGGTAGCAGCGTCGAGGTTATTGCCTATAACGACCAAGCACGTGTGCTCGGAGCAAAAGGTTGGAAGCCATCTCGCGACTCAAACGCATTGGGACAAGTTATTCGGGATTTGGACGCATTGGTGCCCGAAGGCCCGACCAATCTTCAAATTGGGCTTGAAGCGCTGGCGCGCGCGCGCCCATCCAGTATTTACGTAATCACCGACGGCCTGCCGACGGATGGAGACTCGAACTATAAAAGCCTCAATCCGTTTGCGGCGTGTAGTGCGCTCTGGGGGAAATCAAACACCATTTCTGGCGAATGTCGATTGAAGTTATTTCAACATACGATAAAGACGGCCGGTCCAAGCGCTGGGGTGCGTGTGAATGTAATTCTCCTGCCAATTGAAGGTGACCCCGCAGCTTCGACAGCTTATTGGTCGTGGAGCTCAACAACTGGCGGGTTGTTGATCAGCCCGGCGGGGAGTTGGCCATGAAACGTCGCGAGCGTGGTTTTGATATATTCAACCTGTCCTTCCTTGACGTAATTTCCTGTGGGTTTGGTGCAATTGTCTTGCTCGTACTGATCTCCAAACCATTACCCGAACCTGCGCCAGAACAGCCGTTCGATGCGAAAGCACTTCTTGGGCAGGTGTTTCAGGCAGAGACGGTTGTTGAAGGACTAACAAAAGAGTTGGCGAACGCTGAAAAAAGTTCTGTTTCGAAATCCATGCTTCTCGAGACACTTCGTAAGTCTCTTAAAAACATGGCTGCTAAGCTCTCGGGAACCGGGAAAAACGTCACGCAGCTAGACGAAGATCTCAAGGGGCTAGAGCTTGTCGAGTCATCTCTGAAGCGAGCAGCCATCCGAAAGTCGAGCACCAAGACCAGGGATGATGAGGTTGGCGGCATCCCGGTTGACAGCGATTATGTCATCTTCATCGTCGATACCTCGGGGAGCATGAAGGAAATTTGGAACCGCGTAGTTACCGAAGTCGTCAACATAATTAAGATCCATCCGAAGATTAAGGGATTTCAAATCTTAAACGACAACGGTGCGCATATAGTTTCGGCATATGAAGGCAAATGGATTCCCGACACGCCGAGGCGACGTCAGAGCGTTATCAATCTTTTCCGCTCGTGGAATAGCGCTTCAAATAGTAGCCCGGTTGAAGGTTTGGAAGTGGCCTTAAAGCGCTATGCGAAATCCAATATCAGCTTGTCGATATACATCTTCGGTGATGAGTATAGCGGATCTTCTTATGACCCCGTGATCAATGCGTTGGTCAGACTAAACACTAATCGAGTGACCGGAAAAAAGTTAGCAAAAATTCATGCTGTCGGCTTCATTTCCAAGTATTCCACAGGTAGGTTTGCGACGCTCATGCGAGAGGTCACAAGACGAAACAACGGAACTTTTATTGCGCTGCCGAAATAGGGAGTAAGTGGCTAAATCCCAAACTCGGTGCTGTCAGACGAATGCGAACTCGTCTCAGTATGGTAATAATCTGCTGGTTTTATGCAGCACAGAGTTGCTGCCATTCGACAAGAGCAGCTTCGCGTTGAACCT
>Ga0233433_10004870_pt1 | contig 10134 bp, 7 predicted proteins | sample SI_122_August201_5_FD_179868 | JGI IMG/M metagenome (GOLD analysis project Ga0233433, IMG submission 179868) | Seawater microbial communities from Saanich Inlet, British Columbia, Canada - SI_122_August2016_100_MG | ecosystem: Environmental > Aquatic > Marine > Inlet | place: Canada: British... | reverse complement strand
AAGTTGCCGGTGGGAACAACAAAGACGGCGTCCTCCCGTTTTCCCCGTGGAAGCCGTAGCCAGCCATGGATGTAGTAGACACATTGGGCAAGGATGCGGGCCAGGTTGATTGAGTTGATTGCCGAGAGGGCGTGTCGCCGGCGAAATTCCTGGTCCCCGAAGATTTCCTTGAGGGCGTGTTGGCCATCATCGAATGTGCCGTTGATGCAGATGGGGAAAACATTGTCCGCACCAGTACAGGTCATCTGCCGTTCCTGTAGCGGGGAGACCCGGCCATCCGGATAGAGGATAAAAATCTTCATGCCCTGTCGCCCGAGGAGTCCATGGATGGCGGCGGAACCGGTGTCCCCGGAGGTGGCACCGAGCACGGTGATCGGTTGGCCGGTACGGCGGACCTGTTCCTCATAGAGATTGCCGAGGACCTGGAGCGCAAAATCCTTGAAGGCAAGAGTCGGCCCGTGGAAAAGCTCGAGGACAAAGAGGTTGTCATCAAGCGTCTTAAGCGGGGCAATTGCGGGGTTCGTGAAGGAATCGTATGCCTTGTGGATTATCCGGTGGAGGGTTTCCTCTGGGATGTCGGTGGCAAAGAGCTTGAAGAACTCCAGGCAAAGGCCCCGGTAATCCAGCGCCTCCCATTCATCCAGACGACCGACAATGGAAGGCAGTGACTCCGGAAGGTAAAGCCCCCCATCCGGGGCAAGTCCGGTGGCCACGGCCTCCGTAAAAGTGACCGGTTTTGCCTGCCCGCGTGTGCTAATATATTTCATGGTCGGTCGCCGTGCTCACTTGTTGGAAATGCCACGCCATCGCCAAGGTTGAATCCGATTGCAGCGGGGAATCGAGATAGGGCGACAAGACAGTCCTCAGGATTCACCGAGATTGAAGGCCCCATGGGCTACGCGCACGGCATCATCGGCCTGAGCGGGCTTGATGCCGACGGAAATCTTGATCTCGGATGTGGTGATCATCTCGATATTGATTCCGGCCTCGGCCAATGCCTCGAAAAGTGTGGCAGCCACACCGCTGTGTGAACGCATACCAAGACCGACAACGGAGACCTTGGCAATATCGCCGATTGTCTTCGCGTAGGCACCCTCGAACTCGGCAAGTGCCAGTGAGAGTGCCTTTTCCGCCTTGAAGACATCATCCTTGGGCACGGTGAAGGTTATATTGGCCCGGCCTTCACTCCCGATATTCTGGACGATCATGTCCACAAGCACACCAGCCGCTGAAAGGGACTGGAATACCTTGGCGGCAGCACCGGGACGGTCCGGCAGGTTACCGACCCCGATTCGGGCCTGATTCTTGTCAACGGCTACGCCATTGACGAGGATGTCCTCCATGGAGGCGACTTCTTCTTTCACGATGGTTCCCGGGTTGTCATTAAAACTGGATCTGACTTCGAAAGGTACATTGAATTTGCTGGCGAACTCGACGGCTCGGGACTGCATGACCTTGGAGCCGCTACTGGCAAGCTCGAGCATTTCCTCGTAATGGAGTTCATCCAGCTTGCGGGCATCAGGAACAATCCTTGGGTCCGCGGTGTAAACCCCGTCTACATCAGTGTTGATTCTGCAAAGATCGGCACCGAGACCCTGGGCAAGGGCAATGGCACTGAGGTCGGAACCGCCGCGTCCCATTGTTGTTATCTCGCCCTCGGGACTGCTACCCTGAAACCCGGCAACGACAACGACCTTTCCCTGCTCCAGCTGCTCATGTATATCCCCTCCTGATATTTCCTTGATGCGCGCCCGGAGGTGGTTCCCATCAGTTCGAAACCCGGCACGATGACCGGTCCGGGAAACTGCAGGTACACCCAAGGCATGTAGCGCCATGGTAGTCAATGCAATGGTTTCCTGTTCACCAACGGTTAGCAACATATCCATCTCCCGCTCATCGGGCTCCGGGGTAATGGCCTTGGCCCGGGCGATCAGTTCATTGGTCACACCACTACGGGCGGAAACAACGACAACCATGCGATGGCCCTGATCCAAGCCTTTCTTGACACGAAGAGCCACGTTCTTGATGCGGTCGACATCACCGACCGAGGTTCCACCATATTTTTCTACAATGAGCATTTAAAGAGAAATTTATAAATCAAAAAAAAGTGAAATTTGCCTCAATGATTCAGGCTGGGTTATCAAAAATGCGAAGCAGGACCGGGCGCCCCGACACAGAGGGTTCCGACTGTAGTTGGTCAACTGCACCGGCCATATCCTTCTCGGTGCAGGTGTGGGTTGTCAGGATGAGACTGGCCGTATCCTGCCCCTCGTTGGAAGACTGTTCCACGGTGGAAAGACTGATACTGGAGGCTGCCAGTACTTCTGCAACACGGGCAAGGACTCCTGGCTTGTCCTCCACGGATAAACGCAGATAGAAACGGCCTTCAATCTCATCGAGTCCAGCAATGAAGGAACCATCTGATATACGGCTGTAGAATGCTTTCTCCTGTTCCAGCACCTTTTGGGACACTCCATTACGAATAGCAGAGACTGCATCCACAATATCACTGATCACAGCAGAGGCCGTGGCATCCTGCCCTGCACCACGACCAATAAGGATGGTGTTACCGGCAACATCGCCGGTTATACTGACTGCATTGTAAACATCGTCGACCTGGGCCACAACCTCCTCCACAGGAATCAGCATCGGGTGGACACCCGCACGAAGACGGTTGGTCTGAAAGTTCTTGGATATGATGGCGAGAAGCTTGATCTTGCAACCAAGACGACGGGCAGCCTGAATATCATCCAAAGTAACTTCACGGATTCCCTCAACAACCATCTCGTCCAGCGATATCCATCGACCATGGGCGAGGTAGGCCAGGATGGCTGTCTTATGTGCAGCATCAACGCCATCAAGATCGAGTGCCTCATCAGCTTCTACGTAACCAAGATTGCGGGCCTCAACCAGAACATCCTCGTAAGCGAGACCCTCCCGTTCCATACGAGTCAACATATAATTTGAAGTGCCGTTGAGAATACCAAAAATATGGGAGAAGCGGTTGGCAACCAATCCTTCCCGAAGGGCCTTGATCACAGGAATCCCACCAGCAACACTTGCCTCGAAAAGATAGTGAACACCATGCTCACGCGCGCTATCAAAAAGCTCGGTGCCGTGTTCGCAGACAAGGGCCTTGTTGGCCGTTACAACAGATTTGCCGTTACGAAATGCACGAAGGGTAAGATCAAGAGCCTCCGTGGTACCGCCCATCAGCTCGCAAACGATGTCAATATCCGGGTCATTCACGATGGAAACAGGATTATCCGTCAAGGCATCGACAGGAATGTCTTGAAGGCGTTGACGGGAGACATCACGAACGGCGGCGCGGTGAAGATCAAGCCCTACACCAAGGCGGGAACGTAGGGCTTCCCCATGGCGCAGGATATGCTTCCAAACACCCTGACCGACAACACCCATTCCGAGGAATCCGAGTTTTAATGAGTCTTTTTCTGACATATGTGAGAAATTGAAAAATTAGGGGGAAAAGAAAGGGGCAATGAAAAGCCTGTTCATTTACAAGGGGTAATCGTTTCGGGAAATATGGCAAAGTTGTGTACTCAACGCATCAAAAATGGGGATCTTTTTATAAGTGAACATGGCATCGTTGCGGTTTAAATCAAAAGGGTTTTGAAGTGGAATACGCTTTAATCCTTCTTTTTGAAGGAAAGTTCCTCACCTCGTAAAAGTCGCACAATATTGGTGCGATGCCTCACCAAGATCAACAAGGAAATCAATAAGGCAAATACAAGTTCGGACTGATGGTCACCACTGCCATTATTGAGAATATTGACAAACCATCCGGGCTTCCACGCCTGTAACCCCCAACCTGCCAAAGGTAAAGCCAATCCAAAAGCAATCGAGGCCACGGACACAAGGCGAATTGTGTAAAATACGACCACCCACGAAAGGACGCCTATCAGCATAACAACAGGCATAACAGCCAGTAAACCACCCATGGTAGTGGCTACTCCCTTGCCTCCCTTGAAGCCATAGTATACAGGAAAACTATGCCCAAGGATGGCACCGGTTAAACCAAGGATGGACAAGAGACCGGAATCATTGGCAAAGACAAGCATTGGCCAAAGCGCGGGCAAAAAGCCTTTCAGGAAATCAAGAAGAAAAACAAGATTGCCGGCACCACGACCGAGGGCGCGCTTCACATTGGTCGCACCGGGATTTCCGCTCCCAACAGATCGAATATCCACGCCCCTGGAACGTGCCACCAGGATGGCAAATGAGAGGGACCCCACAAAGTAACCGACACCGGCGGTTAAACACATCTGGGGAATGGTGGGCATCAAGTCAGGCTTGGATAAAAATCAGGTCATTGATATCCGGATTTGCAAGGATCTCCGAGGTGGCTTCCTTGGAAAGACTGGTATCCAGCTCGAAAATAGTAAGGGCATTCATCTCCCCTTCCGCCCGGCTTAATGACATATTCGCGATGTTGACAGAGTCCTTGCCAAGAATGGTACCAAGGAGACCGACGATACCGGGCGTATCCCGATTATAAAGAATCAATAAATTTCCGCCAAGGTTGGCCTCAATGGAGCGCCCGTTGAACTGGACAAGCCGGGGTAGGCTTTCCTTGCCCATGATGGTACCGGATACACTAACCGTATTGCCGTCCGAGCAAACAGCCTGGAGTTCAATAAAGTCTGTGTAATCTACTTCTGCTGTTGAATTAACAATCTCGATGGACACTCCAAGGTCCTTCATCTTTGCCGGGGCATTGACATCACTAAGGTTGTCTCCGCTGATGCGGCGCAGATAGCCCAATTGAATGGCGCGTGCAAGAGGCTTGTTATCCAGTTCATTTACAGGCCCCCATAGGCTGATACGAATCGTCTCAACCTGCGCAGTAGTCGCCTGCTGAAGGACCGAGCCCAACTTTCCGCCGAGAGACATGTAGGGCTGAAGCGCCTCAAGGGTCGCCGAATCAACTGATGGCATATTGACTGCATTGCGGGCTGGACCGCCCTGGAGAACCTGGGTGATTGACTCGGCGATCTCGAAGCCAACACTCTCTTGAGCCTCCTGAGTGGAGGCACCGAGGTGGGGAGTCAGGACAAGATTTTGAATATTTCGTAAAGGACTGTCACTGGCAAGCGGTTCCTCTGCATAAACATCAAGGCCCGCAGCGGCAATCTTTCCGGAATTCAACCCTTCGGCAAGGGCAGACTCGTCGATAATACCACCCCGGGCACAATTAAAGATGCGTACACCGGTCTTCATTCGGGCAATGGCTTCGGTATTGATCATGCCACGAGTGGAATCTGTAAGAGGCATGTGTACGGTGATGTAGTCCGCCTCAGCAAATGCAGTACCGATGTCCGCGATCTCCACACCCATGGTCTCAGCACGGGACTCGGTGAGATAAGGGTCGTAGGCAATGACTTTCATCTCGAAAGCCTTGGCACGCTTGGCAACTTCAGAGCCGATACGCCCCATGCCGAGGACGGCGAGGGTTTTGCTTCGAAGTTCGGTCCCAGGAAACTTTTTTCGATCCCATTTGCCCTGGCGCATGGTTTCGCAGGCCTGCACAATTGGCCGCGCCCCACAAAGCAAGTGCGTAAAGGTCAGTTCAGCCGTGGCGATTGTATTGCCACCAGGAGTATTCATGACAACGACACCAGACTCTGTCGCACCATCGATGTCGATATTATCAACCCCCACACCAGCCCGGCCAACAGCGACCAGTTCCTTGGCGGCGGCCAAAACATCCCGGTCCACTTTCGTCTCACTGCGGACGACGATGGCCTTCACGTCCGGAACAATCTCAAGAAGCTGCTCCTTGCTGGATCCATAAGCCTCGATCACCTCGAAACCATCTTGCGCTTTAAAAAATTCAACCCCCTTTTGGGAGATACGGTCTGCTACTACAATTTTCATTTGGATCATCGAAGAAAGAACCTATCGAGCAAAAGGCAATGCCGGAAAACAAAAGTAATGTCATAATTAAAGCCGAGGAATCAAATAATATGAGAGTGTACACCAGCCTCAAAGCCTCAAGACAGGAATAGAATTTGAATAAATGCATGGATAAAAGATTGCCCTTAAAGCCAATGCCACTAATCAAAACTGAAAAATCTTAGACAACAATATGTTTGAAGGACTAACAGAACGCTTGGGAAAAACATTCCGTGATCTTGCGGGCATCGGCAAGCTCACCGAGAGCAATATGGCCGACGCCCTGAAAGAGGTTCGCTCCGCACTGCTCTCCGCTGACGTGCATTTCAAGGTGGCAAGGGAATTCATTGAGAAGGTAAAGGAGAGTTGTGTCGGTCAGGATGTGACCAAGGCAGTCAGCCCGGGCCAGCAGGTCGTAAAGATCATCAATGACGAACTGGTTGAACTACTTGGTGGCGAGTCTCCTCCCCCACTGTCAAAGAAACCACTCAAGGTAATGATGGTCGGCCTTCATGGCTCCGGTAAGACAACCAGTAGTGCCAAGCTGGCCAAACTGCTCAGTAAAAAAGGAAACTACCGTCCGATACTTGTAGGTTGTGACATTTACCGTCCCGCAGCCATCGACCAACTGGAAATCCTGGCAAAGAATGAAGGATTCCTGTTCCATGGTGACCGAGAATCCAAGGATGTTCCAGCTATTGGCAAGGAAGGATTGCACAAAGGACTGGACGAGGGAGCCGACCTAATAATATTTGATACCGCGGGCCGACTCCAGATCGATACCGATCTGGTCGAGGAAATAAAAAGACTCCGCTCCATGGTAAACCCGGACGAGGTCTACCTGGTTGCAGATAGCGCCTTGGGACAGGAAGCCGTAAATGTGGCCAAGACGTTCCATGAAGCCGTTGACCTCACAGGCATAATACTGACCAAACTCGACGGGGATGCACGTGGAGGTGCTGCTCTCTCCATGAAGCATGTCACAGGCGTGCCTATACGCTTCGCTGGAGTTGGAGAAAAGGTGGATGATTTCGATATATTTTATCCTGATCGGATGGCTTCACGCATCCTTGGCATGGGTGATGTGGTTTCACTGGTTGAAAAGGCCCAGGAAACCATAGATGAAAAAGAGGCCGAGCGGATGGCTGAAAAGATGCAAAGGGCAGACTTCAATCTTGAAGACTTCCTGAGCCAGATGCAACAGATGAAAAAAATGGGATCACTGGGTTCAGTCGTTAACATGCTACCTGGAATGAATGGCATGGAATTTGGAGACAAGGAGGATCAGCAGATGAAAAGGACCGAGGCCATCATCCTTTCAATGACCTTGGAGGAACGCCGCAACCCCAAGATCCTGAACGGCAGCCGTCGCATGCGAGTCGCGAATGGATCCGGGATGAAAGTGAAGGATATAAACCAAGTCCTGAAGAACTTCGGTCAAATGCGAAAGATGATGAAGAAGATGCGGGGGGGCAAGGGCCGTAAAATGATGGAGAGCCTGATGGGCGGGGGAATGCCCGGTTGATACAGGTTTTAAAAACTAAAGGAATTTAAAAAGTAACTGCCAACCAGCCAATTCTGTACATCGCACTTCCAATGAGCTGTCCAATATTCACAATAGCCAACCAGAAAGGGGGCGTTGGGAAAACGACCACTGCCATCAACCTCTCCGCCGCCCTCGCTGCAGAAAAGATCCCCACCCTGCTGGTTGACATGGATCCGCAAGGTAATGCCACCAGTGGACTCGGAGTGGAGAAGGAGGAAGGAGTCAGCCTATATGGTCCGATCATGGGGAACGGGAAGGCGATAGAGATGGTCAGGGAAACCCCGATCGCAAATCTATCTATAATACCATCCGAGTTAGACCTTGCCGTCATTGAAACGGAACTGGGTCGTATTGATAACTATCTCATCCAACTTCGCAACTGCCTGGCTCCATTAAAGAAAAAAAATATATACAAGGCCATTATCCTCGATTGCCCTCCAGCGCTAGGTATGCTATCCATGAACGGATTGGCTGCAGCAGATTATTTGTTGATCACCCTCCAATGTGAATACCTGGCACTTGAAGGCCTTGGACAAATCCTGCGGGTCATGGAGCAAATCAAATCATCAGGTGCCAACAAGAAACTCAAGTTTGGAGGAATAATCATGACAATGTTCGATGGACGAACAAAACTATCCGAGCAGGTTGTGACTGAAGTACGAGGACACTTCAAAAAAGAATCCTTCAAGACAGTCATCCCCAGGTCGATTCGCCTGGGAGAGGCACCCAGTTTTGGGCAGACTATTTTTGATTACGACAACTATAGCGCTGGAGCGAAGGCTTACCGCAGTCTGACAAAGGAAGTGATCAAACGCTTCAGCTTGAAGTAAGCCCACTAACATTCACCCCCAACAGCCACTAAAATCCCGGCTGGATTCGCAGGAAAATAACATGGCTCAGCAGGATTTCCCTGAAGCCGCAAGGCGATTGCAAAAGCGTATCGGCTATACATTTAAGGATAGTGACCTTCTGAAGACCGCCCTCACACACCCCTCCCTCTCCAATGAAAAAAAGCTTGAACTCGAAAATAATCAGCGACTCGAATTCCTTGGTGACTCGGTTCTAGACCTCATACTTGCTGAGAAATTATATGGAATTTACCCGACGGAACGTGAGGGCTTTCTGGGACAATGCCGTTCATCTCTGGCCCGAGGGGAAACCCTAACTGAAATAGCCCGGAAATTACGGCTTCAGAAGATCATACTGCTGTCCACGGGAGAGGAACGCAACAAGGGGCGTGAAAAAGACTCCAGCCTTGAAGACGCTCTTGAATCCCTGATAGGTGCAATATTTTTGGACAGTGACTATCCCACAGCACGCGATGTCATACTCAGGTGGTTCGAGAAATACCTGTGCAACCTCGAAAGTAAAATCGCCACCGACAATCCGAAAGGAAACCTTCAGGAAGTCGTGCAGGGACAAAACAACGAAAAAATCGAGTATCGTGTCCTTGATTCCAGTGGACCGGCTCATCAGAAAAAATTCAAGATAGCTGTATTTATTGGAGGCAAACGCAAGGGTACCGGCACAGGGAACAGCAAGAAAAAAGCTGAGGAGATGGCTGCGGAACGTGCCCTGCGCCGATTTAATTGAATGACAGTCGATTCCAGCGTAAGGCTACAGATAATCCAAAGGGTCGAAATTTACTCTCCTGGTGCTGGCAATAACTCCATGGGAGCAAAGAAGGGTTCTTAAGTTTTGATTACCCAGTGAAACCAATCCAACTTCCAGCAAATGCCAAGAGCCTATTCCTCTCTGGCATACCTGAACCGGCTACAGCTGCGTTTACTGTTCGTCAACTTCAGGAGCAAACGCACTCCACGGCAATACTCCTAGATAATGACTTGGGTGAACTGGAGTTCTGGGCTCGTGAGTTACAGTTCTACCTTCGGTTAGCCGGAATGGAGAATCAGTTCCAGATCGGTATACTGCCAGGGATACCGGACGGGGAAATTGAAAAGGAACGTTTTTTCGACATTTATTGCGACAGGCTCGGAGCACTGACAAAACTTCTGGAATATCGACAACCGAAAGATTGTCATAAGCGACTGATAATCCTCACCACACCAACCGCACTTTTCCAAGCCTGCCCAACCCCGGACTTTCTCCAGAACAGGGAAATTCGGATTCGAAAAGGAGATCATCTTCCCTTTGGTCAATTCACCATTAAATTGGCTGAGGAGCTTGGTTATTATTCAGAGGTTCTTTGTGAAACGCCCGGCGAATTTGCTGTAAGGGGTGGTCTTGTTGATGTATACCCCCTCAATGCAAATGCACCGCACCGCATTGATTTTTTCGGGGATGAAGTTGACCAAATTCGTGTATTTGACCCCACAAATCAACGCACCCTTGAGGAAGTAGATGAAATAATCATCGGAGCCGCTCCTGAAGGAAAGGATCAAGAGGCCTCCAGTGACGTAATTGGCTATCTTCCTCCTGAAATCCTATGGATTGTCCGCGAACCCTCCAGACTCACAGCAGAGCACTCAGCCTGGTTCAATCATCCTGATAATTTCGAGAACCCCCACCGCGACTTCCGGGATATCTTCCAAAGAGACAAGGGGAACCTGGATGGATGGGTTGCACTTGGTGATGTCGACAACGATCCAAACTTCTTTCGGAAAACAAAAAACCGACAAGAGTTCACGGCTGATTCAGCCAGCACTTTCCTCGTA
>Ga0233433_10004868_pt1 | contig 10139 bp, 9 predicted proteins | sample SI_122_August201_5_FD_179868 | JGI IMG/M metagenome (GOLD analysis project Ga0233433, IMG submission 179868) | Seawater microbial communities from Saanich Inlet, British Columbia, Canada - SI_122_August2016_100_MG | ecosystem: Environmental > Aquatic > Marine > Inlet | place: Canada: British... | reverse complement strand
CCCACATTACTCTGTCCCTATCTAAAGGCACGGCGAATTTGAGACTTTTTGCAGCAAAATGAACCGAGTCTTGACTAGCGGCAACAGTGATCGAAACCGTTCCGCTCCCCTCTTGAAACAAAAAAAATAGGCTGATCGTCTTCTGAACTATACAGGTATCATAGCGACAGGATTGAAATCAGGCTCCAATCAGACCCAGGCGGCCAAGGCTTCGGCGCGTTTCAATAACCGTTTGGCGTTCATGTAGATCGGCAGTTCGACTTGCGAGCCGTCAACTTCGACGCGGCCATGGCCGGCCATTTGGGCGTCCTCGAAGGCCGTGGTGACGCGCTGGGCGTGGGCGATCTCGTCGGTGTTTGGCGTCAGCACGTCATTGATGATGGGGACGTGGGCAGGGTCGACCAGGCTTTTTGCCTTATAACCGAGCCGCCGGGCGTAGCGGGTATCGGCTTCGACACCTTCCGTGTCCGACCAGGTGAACGGGCAGTCGATGGCGGGCGTGCCGGCGGCGGCACATTCGACGATGAAGCGTTGGCGGACGTATTGGAGCTCTAGGCCGTCGGGGCCGCGCTCGGCACCCAAATCGGCGGCCATGTCTTCTGATGCCACCAGGGCGGCGGTGATGCGCGGTGACACGGTGCAGACGTCATGAGTTTGGATCAGTCCGCGCGCCAGTTCGATATTCGGCACCAACTCCGTCGATCCACTTTCAATGCCATGCACCGCCTCCAGGCGTCCGACCTCGACATCAAGGCGTGCCACCTGCGCCGTCTCGGCCACCTTCGGCAAAAGTACCGCGTCGGGCCCTGCCGTCATGACGGCGTCCAGGTCGGCCATGCCATCGTCAGATTCCAGGGGATTGACGCGAACGGCGGCGATGATCCCGGCGGCCCGCCAAGCGGCGAACAATTCACCGGCGCGGGCCCTGGCCACGGGTCGGGCGGCAGGCGGGGTGAAATCTTCCAGTTCTAGAATGAGCACATCGGCGCCAGCGCTGCCTGCCGCATCCAGCGCCGCCTCATCAACCCCACCGACGAACAGCCATGAACGCCGCAGCTCCGGCGGGCGTCGATGGGGCGTCGTGATGGTCATGATCGAGGCTTAATGGCCGGGGATAGCAAACACACCGCGTTCCTGGTCATCCAATTGATCGACCAGGCCGATCTCCCATTCCAGGTACTGGCGCATGTGGTCCTTGTTGCCGCCGTGGCGTTCGGCGGTAAACGCGATGAAATCGATGCGTGCCGAGGCCGGCAGGTCATCGGTTTCCGTCACCGTCTCAAATCCTTCTTCGGCCCACGCCGGCATGCCCCCAGCTAGCCAAGCGACGGCCCCCGCACCGGCAGCCCGCAAGTCCTCAGCGGCAAGCCTGGCCGCGTCACGATCATCGCCAACCAGCACGACGTTGGCGCCGCTTTCCGTGAGCGCCGCGGCAATGTGCGCGCGGGTCGCCCAATCAGCCCCTTCGATATGGCCATCACGGAAGGCGCCGCTGGCCCGCATATCAATTATCTGGAAGTCGCCGACGGCCACTTCACCGGCGGTGATGTCTTCCAAAGCATCCGCTGCACTTTCTGGGAACACGCCCTCGACCGGTCCGGGCTCAAGCCCTTCCGTCCCAATGCCATCCTTCAGCACATGTACGTCCCAGCCCATTTGTTTGAGCCAATGGGCGGTACAAACAGCCGCCACCTCGGCGTCATCACAAACCACGATGCGCGCGCCGCGAACGCCGACCCAACGGTCGGTGCCCTGAACCAATTGGCCGCCCGGCGCATGCGTACTGCCCTGGAGATGCCCGGCTTCAAATTCCCCCCAGCTGCGCACGTCAAAGACATAGAGCGTGCGGGTCTCGTCAGTTCGCCATTCATTGATGGTGTCGGTTTCAACGAATGACAGCGCGTGGGCGTGGGCCAACGCATCGGCCCGCGCCTTGGCGGCTTCCAATGCCGGTGGCATGACACCACGCGGCGGAAAACGTCGAGCACCGGTCTCCAATTCGCGGTCCGCCAATGCCCAGCCCTGGGTGCCGTTTTCCAGCGCCACGACCTTGTTCGGCACGCCGAAATTGATCAACGTTTGGGCACCAATGATCGACCGCGTCCGCCCGGCGCAATTGATCACCACCGTGGTCCTATCATTGGGCACCATATCGTTGAAGCGCAGCGGCAATTCGGCGTTCGGGCACGACAGGCCGCCGGGGATATTGAACCGCCCGTATTCCTCCGGCGTGCGGCCGTCGAGGATAACAAAATCGCCACCCTCGTCCTGCATGGCGGCCAGGTCATCGGCCGATATGTGCGGCGTATCCTGGGCGAGCTCAACCAGTTCGCCGAAGGTTTTGGATGGCAGGTTGACGCCTTCATAAAGCGTATGCCCCGCCGCTGCCCAACCGGGCGCACCGCCTTCCAAGCACCGCACATCGCCGTATCCCAGTTTGGCCAGCGCCCCGGCGGCTTTTTCCGAAACCCCGTCACCGGCGTCATAGACGACGACCGGCACGGCCTTTCGGGGCACAAACGCGACGATTTCAATTTCCAAGCGGCTGTAGGGTACGTGGGTGGCGAAAAACAAATGCCCGGCGGCGTATTGGCCGGCCTCGCGAACATCGAGAATCGCCAATTCCGCTTTGCCGGTCAAAGCCGCGTCAAGCGCGCCACGAAGTTCTTCAACGGTGATGCTGGCCGCCATGGTGTCGTCTCCAGTTTTTTCGTATTCCAATTGTTGTATCGGTCCCGGCTGGCCCGAGCAAGGGTCCGGGGGTAAGCTTAAGCCGCACGCATTATGGCATGAGGCGCGAACATGGAAATCACACGTATCAAACGGCAATGGGCCGACGGCAAGCCCGCCCTGAACGGCTGGTTGGGCGGCCCATCACCGTTTAACGCGGAAATTATGGCGCACAGCGGCATTTGTTCGGTGACCATCGACATGCAGCACGGGCTGATCGATTTCAGCGATGCCGTCCGCATGCTCACGGCGACCAAGGGCCTGGATGTGACGCGCATCGTCCGGGTCCCCAGTTTGGATGCTGCGATCATCGGCAAGGTCCTGGACGCCGGCGCCGACGGGGTGATTTGTCCGTTGGTCAACACACCAGCCCAGGCCGCCGATCTGGTCGCGGCGTGCCGCTATCCGCCCGACGGGCGGCGCAGCTACGGCCCGTTCCGAGCAGGGCTGGTGCATGGCCCGGACTATTTCGATAAGGCGCGCGGCCGCAGCTTGGCCTTCGCCATGATCGAAACCGCAGAAGCGCTTGAAAACCTCAACGCCATTGCCGCGACGCCTGGCCTCGATGCATTGTTCGTCGGTCCCGCCGATCTATCCATCAGTCTCGGACACCCGCCGGGCTTCGCGCCCGATGCTGATGTCGTCGTTAAGGCCATCGAACGGATCGCCCAGGCCGCCAAGGATGCCGGCATTCACGCAGGCATCTTCACCGGCGGCCCGGATTATGCGCGCACTGTGATCGGTCAGGGGTACACGTTCGTCACCATCGCCAAGGACGGCATTGTCCTGGCCGCCGGCACGGGGGCCGCCGTTGCAGCGATGAAGGATTTAACTGACTGAGTACAGTGCCTACTTCGGCAATGTCATCATATATGTCATCGTGTCCGCCGCCATCTGTGGCCCGACGACGCGCATCGCCGGCATGTCCTCGCCGGGATGGCCATTCAAAATCTTGTGCATCACTTCCCATGGGTTGCCCATTTGCTTGCCGAAAGATTTCATGTCCTTCGGTTTCTTCCCATCGCGCCCATGGCAATTCGAGCAAACACTTGCATAGTAGGCACCGCCTTTATTGGCATCACCCATCGGTTTCTTTGTGCCGTAATCGATATACTTACGCATGTCGACTTGGCCTTTCGAGACGAAAAGCGCCAAGGCCCCCATGTCCTTTTCGGGCATTTTTCCCGCCAGCTCATGAATGGCGTTTCCCAGAACCGCCGTAATCTTGGCGATATTGGCGCCGGCATAGGCGCCAATGCCCGGTATCCCTGTCTTGTAGGAACCGGACCCATAGGCCCCGTCCTTGCCCATGTAATCCCAACCATGGCAGGACTTACAGTGATGCGTGGTCGCGCCTTTCTTCTTGGTGTTCGACTTGGGCCACGCCTTGTGCGTGCCCTTTGGTCTCCCACCGCCGCTCAACGTATACCACTTGTCATAAAGTTTGCCGCCACGGACGATGGCATAAGTCTCGGCCGCCGTCACACCATCGGCGAGAACCGGCGGCGCGTATGCGAAAACCGCGCTGCCGGCGACAAGACCAATCACGCAGCCGAATGGAATGAGATTTGAATGTTTCATAGAAATCCTCCTCGTCCGGCTGTCTAGAAACCGGAATCCATCTTCGGGGAAATTCCCGAAGCAATGATCGGAGGCCTCCGATTGGAATAAATTTTAAAGTATTTGTCGCAACATCGCGTTGATCGATATCAACTGGATATCAGGTCCACGTAGCGACCCACTCCTATGTCACCAAAAACCCATGCGCAAAAGGATCGTGGTCGTCGATGGTGATGGTGTTATCGCCATAGATCCGCGCCCAGCCCTCAATGGACGGCACGATGGCATCGAAATTACCGACTGTCGTTTTCGCCTCGACGCGGCCGGTGAACTGACTGCCAATGATGCTTTCGTGGACGAAGCTGTCACCAACCTCAAGTTCACCTTTTGCCGCCCATTGCGCCATCCGCGCCGAAGTCCCGGTGCCACACGGTGAGCGGTCGATAGCCTTGTCGCCATAAAAGACGGCGTTCCTGGCATCGGCGCCACGGATCGTCGGCACGCCTGTCCACATGATATGTGACAGGCCGCTGATTTCCGGTTTGTCAGGGTGCTGAAACTCATAAGTTTCGTTGAGGCGCGCGCGGATTACCGGGCTCAGGCGTTGAATATCACCGGGGCTCAGGTCCGCCATGTCGCGAAAGTTTTCCTGACGCTCGACGATGGCGTAAAAATTACCGCCGTAGGCCACATCCACGAACAATGTGCCAAGCTCCGGCGTGCCAATAATCAGCATTTCAGAATGCAGAAAGCTCGGCACATTGGTGATCCGGACCGCGTCGACGTGGCCGTCCTTCATGATGTAGGTGGCTTCGATCACGCCCGCCGGCGTATCCAGGCGCAGCATCCCCGTCTCTTTCGGTTCCACCAAGCCGCGCTCAAGCGCCACCGTCACCGTGCCGATGGTGCCGTGGCCGCACATGGGCAAACATCCCGAAACCTCGATGAACAAGATACCCAGATCACAATCGGGGCGGGTAGGTTCATACAAGATCGAGCCCGACATAACCTCATGGCCACGCGGCTCAAACATCAGGCCCGTACGGATCCAATCGAACTCGGCTTGAAAATGCGCACGCTTTTCCAGCATGGTTGCACCCTCAAGCACCGGCCCGCCGTCTGTTACGACGCGCACAGGATTGCCGCAGGTGTGCGCGTCGATGCAGGTGAAGGTGCTGTTGGTCATTCTCAAACCCTAATCAAACCGCGCGATGCGGAACGGTGCCAGATCAATACCCGGGTCTTCGCCGCGCACGAGCGACGCAATCAACCGCCCCGTGGTGGCGCTGCCGGTTAGGCCCAAGTGGCCGTGGCCGAAGGCGTAGTAAATGTTATCGAAGCGCTGGGATCGGTCAATAACCGGTAGCGAATCCGGTGTCGAGGGCCGGTGCCCCATCCATTCCGTACCGCCGCTGGTGTTGAGGTCAGGCAAGTAACGATTGGCCAACTTCAACAGCGCCTGGGCACGTGAATAGTTCGGCGGTGCCTTGAGCCCAGCGAACTCGACCGCACCCCCGATCCGAAGCCCCATGGACATGGGCGTCATGACAAAACGTTCCTCGGCGAAAGTTACCATGGCATTCACTTGAACGTCGGGGCTCGGCAAGGTGGTGTTGTATCCGCGCTCGGTTTCCAGTGGGCAATAGTCGCCCAGGCGATTGCTGAGATGATGCGACCAGGCGCCGGCGGCGATGACCAGATGATCGAAGGCGAGACGGTTTTCGCCGCGCGAGAAAACGGCCGTCGGACGCCCTTCCTTGATTTCGATATCAAACACTTCGCCCGAACAGAATGCGACACCGCGCTGGCGCAAGTGATCCATGAGGCCGAGCACCAGGGCTTTCGGGTCCGCATAATGCCCCCAATCCTCGGTCCGATAGCCGCACGCGGCTCGCGCGCTCAGCGCCGGTTCATAGTGTTCAACGCCGGCACGGTCCAAGGCTTCGCAACGATATCCAAGGCGTTCGCGAAGCGCCCATTCGGCGGCGCTGGCGGCCCGCGCGGCCTCAGATTTATAGACCCATATATGGCCACCGCGTGACAACAGATGCCCGAGCCCGCTGGACTGCAAGATTGTTCCATGGTCTTCGAATGCCGGCGCCAACAACGCCGCCATGGCCTGAGCCCCGGCTTCGAACCGATCGGGATTAGCCGCCGCTAGAAACCGCGACATGTAAGGCCACAACCGCCAGGCATAACCGAGCTTGATCGACAGCGGCCCCAGGGGATCAAACAGGTAGCCCGGCACCTTCCAGGCAATGCCGGGCTCGGCGATGGGCATGAACTCGGTTTGCGCAATGGCGCCGGCGTTGCCGAACGACGTGCGGTCGCCGTCCGGGTCGCGGTCGATGACGGTGACGTCAAAGCCCGCGCGTTTTAAAAAGAACGCACAGCTGAGCCCAACAATGCCCGCGCCGACGACGACAACGTGACGGGTTTCGGCCATGCCGCCTTAGAGGTTGGGCCGGTTGGCTATCGCGGTTTCCACAAGTTCCGTGACCATGCGCCGCTCTTCACCTTCCAAAGTGAGGCGTGGCCGACGGACCCATTCCGAGCCCTCGCCGGCGATCTGATTGGCGAGCTTGATCATCTGCACCAGCTTCACATCGACATCAAGGTGCAACAGCGGCATGAACCAGCGATAGATTTCCAGCGCTTCATCAACGCGGCCTTCGCGGGCCAGTTCAAACAGGCGCACGGATTCCTTGGGGAAGCTGTTGACCAGACCGGCGACCCAGCCCTGAGCGCCGAAGAGAACGTTCTCCAACACCAGGTCATCAACGCCGCAGAACATCTGGTAGCGGTCCTTACACGCGTTATACATGTCGGTGATGCGGCGGCTGTCGTGAGATGATTCCTTAACCGCGATGATGTTGTCGACGTCGGATAACTCAACGAAAGATTCAGGCGTCAGATCAACTTTATAGGCGACCCGGTTATTATAGATCATGATCGGCAGATCGGTGGCTTCGGCGACGCCCCGAAAATGTGCCATCGCCTCGCGCTGGTCCTGCGGATAGACCATGCAGGGCAACACCATCAGGCCGGCGCAGCCGGCGCGCTCGGCCCGGCGCACGTGATCGATGGCCATGTCCGTAGTGTATTCGGCAACGCCGGTCAAAACCGGCAAATCGCCCGCTGCCTCGACGGCGGCGGTCAGCACAGCCGCCTTTTCATCGCCGTAGAGCGACGGATTTTCACCCAAGGTACCCAGCATGACGAACCCCGACACACCGGCATCGATGCACGATTGGATATGGCGGCCCGTCGCGTCCAAGTCCAGCGAGCCATCTTCGGCAAATTCGGTCATTAGCGCGGGGAAAACCCCGGTCCATTCAACGCCCATATTATGTCTCCTCCCTTAAGCGAGTGATTTTCGCGCGTTCAGTCGGCTTCGCCAAGACGGATGATGCCGCCTTCGGCAATTTCCGCCCATTGGCCGGTCTCGAAAGCATCAATGTCGCATCGCAAGACTGGCAGCATCGGCAATTCAAGTTCGCCGGCAACCACGGCGCCGAGCGCCAGAATAGCATCGGCTTTGCTCAAAATGATCGCCGCAGGCGCCATGCCCTCACGGATAAGTTCCAGCATGATCGCGCTTGATGACGATGACCCGATGGTGCCCGGCAACACCAGCACCTTGCCCGCAATTGACACACCGCAATCGGGATGCGTGGGCTGAATAATTTTGCCGCTTAGCGGATCGACGCCGCCCCAAAAACTGATGGGTTCGGCTAGGCGTAACACCGGGCCAGCCGCGGCGCCGTCGATAATGGCCTCGGCTTGAAGGGTCAAGCCCATATGGCCTCCTCGCGGACCACATGCCCTACCACCGCTGATTTGACGCAATCGGCCAGCGAGCCGAACACCGGCGTATAGCCCGTATTGGGTTTGGCATAATGGGCGAACTTACCGGAATTTGTCATCAGGACGCCGGAGATATCCTTCAAAATCGGCGTCACGACGACGCAGGTATCGATGACGAAGATCACACCGCGGGCCTCCAATATCTCTTTCAGGCCATCCGCTGCGATGGCATCGATGACATGGCGCCCGGTACAGACGTATACGGGCACACGGAAAGTTTCGTCCGCTGCAAGCCGGGCCAATTCGCGGGTTTCCGGTTCCGAGAAATGCGGGCTGCCGAGCGCTATGCAATCCAGTTGATCACCGATACCGGCGCCCAACCCGTCACGCGCGGCCCGGACCATCTCCACCGTGACGTTGATTGTCGCCTCGGGCTCATGGCCCTGCAGCGCATCAGACACGGTTGCCGCTTCCGGCGTCACGCCGGCGACATGAAACAAGCCAACGGCACCCGTCGATGCCGCCGCCGCCCCCAACGCCTTCAATCGGTCTTCGCTGATATCCGAAGGCAGACCCGTAATCACCCCCACCAAATCCCCCGCCTCGCGGCCCAGGATCGCGCCCAATACCGGGTAAAACGCATCCAGGCGGCATAATGCGGGGCTTAAATCCGATACGTCCAGAACCAGCCGGGCGCGGCGGTTTTCGGTTCGATGTAGCCCGACATCCGGGGCGCAGCCGGTGACGGCGCAGCAAATGTCCAAAAAATCGCCGTAGCGTTCCGACCGAGCACCCAAAACCGAATTTACAAACGCAATGGCATTGCTTTCCCCCCAAGCGACCTGGGCGCCCAGGGCGGGGCGATGGCCAGCTTGATAAGGCGCGCAGGTCCAGGTCGGCTGACATCCCAATACCAGATAGGCGTCCATCTGACGCCGCGCCATATCGCGGTAATGCGCATCGGCGGCGATCACACCAGGATTCCCGAGATCCAGCGCACCGGCATTTAGCGTTGCCGGCACCATTATTCCGGCGCCGCCCTCGACGAGTTTTTCGGCAAAATAAACACCGCCGTCGCCGTGATAGAGGCAACTATCGATATGCGCCGATGTGATTTTGATCAAGTTCTCGGCGCCTAGAAATTCCGCTGCGCGGGTGACAATCCGCATGGCCATAGCGCGGCCGGCGGACGCATCATCGGTGGCCCAGGCCCGTTCAATCTCTGTCAGATGCAGAACCATGTCCCGTCAGCCGTCATTCGCCCGCGACCCTAAATGGTGCCGCATTGCGGCCCGGGTCTCTTCGCCGCCTTGGTTGATCAGCATGTCCTTGGCGCGCTCGCGTTGGCGCAGGCGATAGGCGTATTCGTGGGGCATCAGGCCTTGCGGATCATCAATTCCCAGTTCCTCAGCCGCATGGGCTGGCCAATCGGCATGCCATAAAAGCTCGCGGGCCAGCGCAATCAAATCGGCCTGACCATTTTGCAAAATTTTCTCGGCCTGATGGGCATCGGTGATTAGCCCGACGGCGATAGTGGGGATGTCAGCCTCGCGGCGAATGCGTTCGGCGAACCCGACTTGATAGCCCGGCACCCGGGGAACCAACGGCATATCGGATGGGCCGCCAATGCCGCCTGATGAACAATCGACGTAGTCAATATCGCGGACCTTTAACGCCTTGGCCATGGAGATCGAATGTTCAAGCCCCCATTCGCCGCCCTGACCGTCAACACATGAGATCCGATAGAACACAGGACGATCAGCGGGCCAAGCCTCGCGCACCACTTCGGCGACTTCCAAGGGAAACCGCATGCGTCCCTCAAGATCGCCACCATAGGCATCCGTGCGACGGTTTGAGACCGGCGACAGAAATGCATGCAATAGATAGCCGTGCGCTCCGTGGACTTCGCAAATCTCATAACCCGCATCAATGGAGCGCTTTGCCGCCTCGCGGAAGGCGTCTAACACTCGGCGGATATCGCCACGATCCATTTCTTTCGGATCAAAAAATCGGTTTTCCGGATTAAGGCCGCTTGGCGACAT
>Ga0233433_10004865_pt1 | contig 10147 bp, 8 predicted proteins | sample SI_122_August201_5_FD_179868 | JGI IMG/M metagenome (GOLD analysis project Ga0233433, IMG submission 179868) | Seawater microbial communities from Saanich Inlet, British Columbia, Canada - SI_122_August2016_100_MG | ecosystem: Environmental > Aquatic > Marine > Inlet | place: Canada: British... | reverse complement strand
CCATTTCCCTCACCGAGACCAAACAAACGGCTGGCAAGCCAGCGTAAAGCAATGCCGTCTGCGTTGACGACAAGCGGGCACGATTGCCGCGTTCGTCGGTGGCGAGGAGGATCAACCAGACTGCAGCGAGTACGGTGAGAGACAAGCCCATGTTGTTTGGCGCTATCCCTATGGCTGCTATCGCAGTCCACAACGCGAGAACAGCGCGCGGAGGAAAACCCGCCTTACTAACAATATGCACAAATTCCCAGATTACTGCCGCAGCCATGAGGGCGACAAAGATGTGAAAAATAGGATACCCGAGATAAACCGCGCCTAATGCGAGAGGCGCGATAACAACTGATGAGGCGACACGAGTCCAAAACATTGCGAGTTAGCCTGCCACTGTTCCGTATCGCCTCTCGCGACGACGAAATTCAGATATTGCATGTTCCAGATCACTAAGGCCGAAGTCGGGCCAACGGGTCTCAGTAAATACGAGCTCGGTATAGGCTAACTGCCAAAGCAAGAAATTGCTGACGCGTTGCTCTCCGGACGTGCGGATGAGTAGGTCGGGATCCGGAATACCCCGCGTATAAAGACGATCAGCAAATACGTTCTCGGTAATGTCTTCGGGATTGATAAGGCCGGAGCGTGCATCTTCCGCCAATTGCCGCGCCGCAGATACCAACTCCTGTCGACTGCCGTAACTTAAGGCAATGGTGAGAACCAGACGCTCATTTGCTTGCGTCCGAGACTCAGCGTCATTGATCATTGCCACTGTGTCTTGCGGCAAGCGCGAGCGATCTCCGACGACCTTCAGTCGAACCCCCTCTTCCGCTAACTCATTGATATTATTCATCAAATAAAAGCGCAAAAGAGCCATTAAGTCCTTAATCTCTGACGCTGGCCGTTGCCAGTTTTCAGAGGAGAACCCAAACAAGGTGAGATAACGTATCCCAAGTTCACAGGCGGCCTTGATCGTAATTTTGACAGCCTCGGCACCACGTTTATGACCCGCCGTACGCGGCAAGCCACGGGCCTGCGCCCAACGGCCATTGCCATCCATTATGATCGCAATGTGTTCCGGGGCATCACCGGAATCATCAACAGGTATGAGGGACAGATCCTTCATTAGACCTGCATGATCTCCTCTTGTTTTTGACTGAGGACGCTATCGATCTGGTTGATCAGACTGTCCGTCATCTTCTGGACCTCATCATGATACTGATGGCCTTCATCCTCCGAGATATCGCCATCTTTCTCCATCTTCTTGAGTTGATCGTTACCGTCACGGCGAACGTTACGGACCGCGATCTTGCCATCCTCGGCATACTTGCCTGCGACCTTCTTAAGTTCTTCGCGGCGCTCCTCATTTAAAGGGGGGATCGGAACGCGAAGCAATTGGCCGTCCACAGCGGGATTAAGGCCGAGGTTTGATTCTCGGATCGCTTTTTCGACGGCTTTCGCTTGCCCTTTGTCCCACACTTGTACGGTGAGCATTCTTGCCTCTGGGGCTGCAACGCTGGCCACCTGGTTCAGTGGCATTTGACTGCCATAGGCATCCACCATAATCGGGTCAAGCAAACCCACTGAAGCCCGGCCTGTACGAAGCCCTGAAAACTCTTTTTTTACAACGTCTAGAGTGCTTTCCATCCGGTGCTTAAGGTCTTTCTTTAGGTCATTAAAGCCAGCCATTGGTCACTCCTTTTCCGTAATAATCGTGAAGTTTCCCTCGCCGTTGAGCACCTGGGTCAACGCGTTATCACCATGCATATTAAACACCACGATCGGCATTCCATTGTCGCGAGCGAGCGCGATCGCTGACGTATCCATGACCCGCAAATCCTGGGCAAGAACCTTGTCAAAAGTCAGGCGATCATAACGCTCCGCTTTAGGGTCTTTCTTTGGGTCTGCTGAATAGACCCCATCCACCTGTGTCGCTTTAAGTAGGGCGTCGCAGCTCATTTCTGCCGCTCGCAGAGCTGCCGCGGTATCCGTCGTAAAATAAGGATTGCCAGTACCCGCTGCGAATATCACAACGCGGCCTTTCTCCAGGTGCCTCTCGGCCCGCCGGCGAATGTAGGGCTCGCACACTTCGTTCATACCGATGGCCGACTGAACGCGGGTTTCGACCCCGACGCTTTCCAGCGCGTTCTGGACGGCTAATGCATTAATGACAGTCGCCAGCATGCCCATATAGTCCGCTGAGGTTCTGTCCATGCCTTCCGCAGCAACAGAGACACCACGGAATATGTTACCGCCTCCAATAACCAGGCAAACCTGACGGCCCATGGCGCATACTGATTTGATATCGTGAGCGAGGGCGACGACAGTGGCCTTGTGAAGACCATAGGTCTCGGGCCCCATAAGGCCCTCGCCGGACACCTTCACCATTACCCGTTTGTACGATAGCGGTTCGGCCATGATCCGGTGTCACCTCCCCTTGCCGCCAATAATCAGCGGCGTTCGTCTATCTCGCTCGCAGCCTGCAAAAAAGGGACGGTCCTCCGTCCCTTTCCGCTTGGTCTGCGATTATCGGCCTAAGCGTCTACTTTGTGCCCGGATCATACACAACTCGGGGGTAAAACGCCCATCTGTTTTGTCTCTGTTTCTAAAGACAGAAGCCGTTCTGTTTGGCCGGTTTTAGCCGCCTACAGCCTGAGCAACTTCGGCTGCAAAATCCTTCTCTTCGCGTTCAATGCCTTCGCCGAGGCCAAAGCGAACGAAACCGGTCATCTTGATAGGCGCACCAACGTCGGCGGCGGCCGCTTCAATAACCTTGGAGACCTTGGACTTATCCTCTGAAACCACATAGATCTGCTCAAGAAGCACAACTTCTTCGTAGAACTTACGCATGCGGCCATCAACCATCTTCGCGATAACGTCGTCAGGACGCCCGGATTCCTTGGCCTGTTCCGTCAATACCTGCCGTTCACGCTCCATCGATTCAGCGTCCACATCATCAGTGGAGAGGAATCTCGGGGTTGCAGCGGCAATATGCATAGCGAGCTGTTTACCTAGTTCGGTAAGCTTGGCTGCATCTCCATCAGACTCAAGGGCAACGAGCACGCCGATCTTGCCCATCCCCGGCTTAACGGCCGAATGAACATAAGAAGCAACGACGCCCTTACTGACTGAAAGACCTTCAGATCGACGCAACTGCATGTTTTCGCCAATCGTAGCGATCAAATGCGTAACCTGATCGGCGACCGTACGTCCTTCTCCGGGCATATCGACGGTCTTGAGCGCCTCTAAATCCCCATCAACGCCAAGCGCTAGGCCTGTCGCAGCGCCGACAAAGCCTTGGAAATTCTCATTACGACCGACGAAATCAGTCTCTGCATTCACTTCAAGTATTGCACCTTTGGTGCCGTCGACGGCAACGCCAATGAGACCATCTGCCGCGACGCGCCCGGATTTCTTAGCCGCAGCCGATAGGCCCTTCTTGCGAAGCCAGTCTACCGCCGCTTCCACGTCACCGTCAGTTTCACCAAGCGCCTTCTTGCAATCCATCATGCCTGCGCCGGTTTTTTCTCTCAGCTCTTTCACCAGAGCCGCTGTGATCTGTGCCATCTAGTTTAGTCCTTCTTAGCCGCAGCCTTTTTGGCGACCGTCTTCTTAGCTGCTGCCTTCTTAGCAGGCGCTTTTTTGGTGGTGGCCTTCTTGGCCGTCGTCGCTTTTTTGACCGTCGCCTTCTTCACCACAGCTTTCTTTGCTGCCGGTTTCTTCTCAGGCTCAGCCTTTGCTTCCTTGGCCGGTTTCTCAGCGGCAGCTGCTGGCTCTTTAGCGGGGGCTGGTTCTGCTTTAGGAGCCGCTTCCGCAGCGGCCTTTTTTGGTTCCGCTGCAGCCGCTGGTTCGGCTACAGGGGCCTTTTCAGCCGGTGTTTCTAAGGCTGAAAGGTCTTCTGCCGGCGCTACGTCTTGAGCGCCAACGTCGACACCGGCGGCCTTCATTTCATCTTGAATACCTTCAAGAGCCGAACTCGACATCAGCTCCAGGTAAAGCTTGATCGCGCGGATAGCGTCATCGTTTCCAGGAATCGGATATGTGATGCCTTTAGGATTGGAATTGCTATCGAGCACGGCAGCAACGGGAATGTGAAGCTTGTTGGCTTCAGCCACCGCAATATCTTCCTTATTGGTATCAATAATGAAGATCAGATCAGGCACATTGCCCATATCCTTGATACCGCCCAAAGCCAGGTCGAGCTTGGTTTTTTCGCGTTCGAGGTTGAGCGCTTCTTTCTTGGTCAGACCGGACAAACCAGCTTCACTCGAAAAGCGCTCTTCCAGCTCTTTGAGGCGCCGGATCGACTTTGAAATCGTATTCCAGTTGGTCAGCATGCCGCCGAGCCAACGGTGGTTGACGTAATATTGACCGCAGCGCTCTGCGTATTCCTTCACGAGGTCATGGGCTTGGCGCTTGGTTCCAACAAATAGAACCCGGCCACCGCCTGCGACGACGTCGTGGACAGCCTGCATCGCGCGATGAAGCAACGGTACGGTCTGCTGAAGATCAATGATGTGGATGCCGTCGCGGACACCATAAAGGTAAGAATCCATTTTCGGATTCCAGCGACGGGTACTGTGGCCAAAGTGGCAGCCAGCTTCAATGAGCTGGCGCATGCTGAAAATAGGCAGCGTCATAAGTCTTTCTCCGGTTGAGCCTCCGCAGGGGGTGACCAAAGCACATGCTTTGGACCGGAACCGAACATCCGGAACTCCCGAATGCCGCATCCCTGCGTGTGGAATGTCGCGGGTTCTAAGGGGTTAAGGCAGACAAAGCAAGGGTTTTAGCCGCAGAACAGGTCCTTATTGGCCCAAAATCTCGCGCACTTTCGGCTCAAGCCGGGTAAGCCCGGCGTCCCGCCCTATGGCGAGCGCCTCTTCCAAGGATTTTCCGTCAATTTCGAAAGCACCGATGGCGTAGAGCGCCCCAACCCGGTTGCCACTGCCACAATGGACCAGGGCCGGAGCTTTAGACTGTGCGATCGTGGACCTCAGTAATTGCGCCGTTTCGAGGTCGAGCCCCGTCTCAACGCCAACGGGGATATTGATATAGGTAAGCCCCAGAGCTTCGGCCTCAGCCGCCTCGTCATATCCAGGGTCCTCGCCCTCAGTCCGGAGACTAATTACAGTGCCAAAGCCCTTCTGCTTTAGCGCCGCGAGGTCAGTAATTGAGGGTTGCCCACCCGAGACAACGTGACGGTCGACGACCTTGGGATTGACGAGATCCAATAACGCCAAATCCACCTGAGACAGGGGTGCGTCGGTCGCACACGCGGACAGGGTAAAGACAGCACAAATGGCAACGGCGGCCTTGGTGAACAGACGATCAAAAGTCATATCAGCTCCCCTATCTCGCCCACATGGGTGCGTTGGAGCACATGTTGCCAACGGCGGACACGAGCAACGACGGTGTGCGATAGCTTAGCTTGTACCGATTGCTGTCGATGTATTCTGACAGAGCAGCTTCGAACTGTGCTCCGGTCCATCGACCCGCGCAGTCGAACATCCATTTTAAAGATTCCGTGCCCGAAAGATCGTCCGCGTACTTCATAGCCTCTACCATCCCCATGACGTGAAGGGCCCGGTTAGACGAATCCAGTTGAACGTACTCCCTGCCTGACAACGCCGAGGCTGGCGCCGCGAGCAGCAGAGACACGATAAACGCCGCGCAACCAATTCGTAATTCGCGCATGATCGCTCCTATCCGTGCAGAAAACCGACGACCACGTCCGACCATTCTTCAGGCATTTGATCGACGATATCGACACCGCCGCCTTCGATTGCCACGTAGTCTAGGTCGGGCCGCATTTTCTTGGCCCACTTGGCATTCTCATAGATTTGATCACCCGTATTGGTAAGCAACAGCGTACGATGCTTAATCTTTGGTAGATCAACATTGTGGTTGTACTGAAATGCGGCATGGTGACCGTACCAGAACGGACCGAGGCCGATGAACTTCTCAGCGGTGTATCGGGTGATCAGCTTGGGATCGACTCCCTCACCGTACATTCTATAGCGGCCCAAAAAACTGTTTTGAACATGGGTTCCGTCGTGTTCGTGCACGAAGTCCCGCTCACCCGTTTTATTTCTTGCGAGAAACCCAGCCCGTTCCTCATCGGTCATTGGAAACGGCCCGTTAATAATCAGATTGTTGATCCGGTCCGGGAATTGTAGAGCAACAGACGTCGCAATCATCGCTCCAGTATGGTGGCCGAGCAGATCAACCTGCTCCAAACCGAGGTGATCAAGGACAGCCGGAATAGCAGTCGCGTAGTCTTCGACTGTTGGAACGAAGTCAGGCGGCGCCGATTGCCCAAACCCAGGTGTATCAATTGAAATGGATCGCACCCCCCGTTCGGCAAGCGGCGCAAGGATGCTATCGAATTGGCGCAGCGTCATAGGCGCTTGATGCAAAAGGATGAGCGGCAAGCCCTTTGGGTTCGACGGTGACACATCTTGGTAATGCACCTGGCCAAAAGGACCGTCAGCATAGCCGCGAGTCATGGAATACGCCTCACCGCCCTCATGCCCATCTGCACGGGCGGTTGATACACTGCCACGTCCAATCAAGGATGCCGCTGCCCCAGCACTCACGGCAGTTACTAGTGTGCGGCGGGACAATGGCGTGGTTTCATTGTGAGACATCATGCGCTCCTGATTCATTCACCAACCTAGACTCTACCATAGCCAAAATTATGACCAGAGTATGTGCCGTCCGCCGCAGTCACGGTACGGTCAGTTCCTGCCAACCGGTGAGAAATTGCCTTCAGAACTGCCGGATATCCATGACGCCAGGCACGTCTTTGACTCGACCGAGCGTCTCCGGAGAAATCGCATAACGGTCCGGAAGAGCAACCTCGACTTCGTGCCCGTTGGATTGGGCAACCAGAAGAATGCGGCCATTGCCGCGACCATCGGCGTCGATGATCTCTCTGATCTCATCCACGGGCGTACCGTCCTTGAGCTGAATGCGTAGATTATCGAGACGAGCCGCAATAGCCTCTTCCAAGGGCGTTAACTTCGCGACCATCAGACGCACCTGATCATCTTCATATTTTGCGTCCAGGGTAATCAGCATCGGCTGTCCTGATTCCATGAGATCGCGGGAAGCCACCAACACTTCCGAAAACACCACCGCCTCGAACGAGCCCGTCGCATCGGACAACTGGATGAACGCGTATTTATTCCCGCTTTTACTGATCCGCTCGCGCTTGCTTGCCATCGTAGCCGCCATCCGCAACGGCTTGCGGCAGTCGTCGGCGGTTAGGTCATCTAAACCCCTTGCGGTAATGACGCCTTGAGCGGCCAGGGTTACGGAGTAAGCGTCGAGTGGATGCGCCGACAAAAAGAAGCCAAAGGCCTCTCGCTCTTTTTCGAGCCTTTCCATTTGGCGCCAATCTTCTTTCGTCGGCAATTTAAGGTCCGGTCGGTCGGCTTCGCCGCCAAACAGGGCCCCTTGATCAGAATTGCGGGCTTCAGCTCCGGCTTGCACATGGCGGAGTATAACCTCGGCGCCTGCCATCATTTCAGCGCGATTGCTGTGCAAGCAATCGAGGCCCCCAGCGCGGACCAAATTCTCGATCAGTCGCTTGTTAATCAGCCTGGTATCGAGCCGACCCGCGAAGTCGGCCAAGTCTTTGAACGGACCACCCTCGTCCCGCGCTTTGATCATGCCTTCAATCGCGCCTGCACCCACATTCTTGATGGCCGCCAGTGCATACCGAACCGCCCAACTTTCGTCTGCTTTCTGCTCAACCGTAAAGCCGACGCCCGAGTGATTGACGTCCGGCGGCAAGAGATCGATGCCCAATCTCTTCAACTCCGACTTGAAGCCTTCGAGCTTATCCGTGTTCTGCATATCCAGGGTCATGGTCGCGGCCATGAATTCCACCGGATGGTTGGCTTTGAGATAGCCGGTTTGGTAGGCCACCAAGGCGTAGGCGGCGGCGTGAGATTTGTTGAACCCGTACCCGGCAAACTTGGCAATGGTATCAAAGACCTCTGAGGCTTTCTCCGCCGTGGTATCCCGCTCGGTCGCCCCTTCGACGAACTGCTCCCGTTGGGCGTCCATCTCCGCCTGAATTTTCTTACCCATGGCACGGCGGAGAAGATCGGCGCTGCCTAGAGAATAGCCCGCCATTTCCTGGGCAGCCTGCATGACCTGCTCTTGGTAGATCATGATCCCATAGGTTTCCTTCAGGATCGGCTCAAGAACCGGATGCATGAAGGCTATCTCTTCGCGGCCATTCTTACGCTCAATAAAGCTTGGGATGTTGTCCATTGGACCAGGCCGGTACAACGCCACGACGGCGATAATGTCTTCGAACACATCAGGTTTGAGCTTACGCAACACGTCGCGCATACCCGTACTTTCCAACTGGAACACCCCAGTCGTATCCCCACGAGACAGCATGTCAAAGGTCGTTATGTCGTCCAGGGGTATCGTGGCGAGATCCAGATCCAGCCCGCGCGCAGCCAATAACTTCAGCGCCTTATCAAGAACCGTCAGCGTTTTAAGTCCGAGGAAATCGAACTTCACCAGCCCCGCTTGCTCGACCCACTTCATATTGAACTGGGTTACCGGCATATCGGAGTTGGGGTCACGATAGAGCGCAACAAGCTCCGCCAGAGGACGATCACCAATCACCACCCCGGCGGCGTGGGTCGACGCGTGGTTGTAAAGCCCTTCTAACTTAAGTGAGATATCAAAAAGCTGCGCCACATTCTCATCGGTATCGCGCAGGTTTTTAAGTTCCGTCTCCGACTCAATAGCTTCCAGTAACGTCACCGGGCTGGCCGGATTATTGGGAACCATTTTGCAAATTTTATCGACATACCCGAGGGGCATTTCTAGTACCCGGCCAACGTTTCGCAGAGCCGCTCGAGCCTGCAATTTTCCGAAGGTGATGATCTGGGCGACCCGGTCCGCGCCATATTCCTTCTGGACGTATCGAATCACCTCTTCCCGCCGGTCCTGGCAAAAGTCGATATCAAAGTCTGGCATTGATACGCGTTCAGGGTTCAAGAACCGTTCGAACAGAAGATCAAACCGGAGCGGATCGAGGTCGGTAATCAAGAGCGACCATGCGACGACAGACCCCGCACCGGAACCACGGCCTGGTCCCACCGGTATGCCTTGGTCCTTCGCCCATTGGATGAAGTCGGCAACGATTAAGAAATATCCTGGGAACCCCATATCCGTGATGACACGGATCTCGTACTCCAAGCGTTCGCGATAGGGCTTGGCCACTGCATAGCGCGCAGCCGCGTCCATGTCATCGGTAAAGACGAGCTTATCTAATCGTCCCTCTAAGCCTTCTTTCGATAATTCGTAAAGAGCCTCCTCTTCCGTTCGATCTCCAACGGTTGGCGATCGCGGCAGAATAGGGTCGCATCGCTCGACCATCACCGAGCACCGCCGCGCGATCACCAAAGTATTGTCTATCGCCTCGGGGAGGTCTTGGAAGAGCGTTTGCATTTCCTCCGCTGACTTGAACCGATGTTCCGGAGTCAGGCGCCGCCGATCAGAAATGGAGACGTAGGATTTTTCAGCGATACACAGCAGTGCATCGTGAGCACTAAACATACTCGCATCGGTAAAGGCTGGTTCGTTGGTCGCGACCAGCGGGACATCATGGGCAAAGGCCAGATCAATCAAGCCTTTTTCAATGCGATTCTCAGTCGCTAACCCATGGCGTTGAATTTCCACGTAAAGCCGGCCCGGGAAGACCTTGGCGAGGCGCAGTAAAACTTCTTCAGCCTTAGGAAATTGCTCGTCGATCAAATGCCGGCCAGTCGCTCCCGACACACCGCCGGTCAAAGCGATGAGGCCGGCCGCATGACCAGCCACGTCGTCCATAGAAACTTGCGGCGTTTCGCCGGCCGGTGTTTCCAAGAACGATTGACTGACGAGTTGAATAAGGTTGCGGTAACCTTCATCGGTCTGACACAGCAGAACCAACTGATCAGGTTCAGGAAGGCGTGCACCGTTTCCAGCACGAACTTCTTTGTCTTCTCGACGCACAGATATTTGACAGCCGATGATCGGCTGAATGCCCTTGTCAGCGCACGCGACTGAGAACTCGAGAGCACCGAATAAATTACGTGTGTCAGTAAGCGCCACCGCCGGCATGTGGTTCTCAACGCACAGCTTGACC
>Ga0233433_10004863_pt1 | contig 10154 bp, 7 predicted proteins | sample SI_122_August201_5_FD_179868 | JGI IMG/M metagenome (GOLD analysis project Ga0233433, IMG submission 179868) | Seawater microbial communities from Saanich Inlet, British Columbia, Canada - SI_122_August2016_100_MG | ecosystem: Environmental > Aquatic > Marine > Inlet | place: Canada: British... | reverse complement strand
TGCAAAAACCAAAATCTTATTTCCCAACTGTAAGAAACTTAACGATTCGAGCCGCCTATAACGATAAAGAAATCGCTTTCAAGGTTCAATGGGATGACCCTTCTTATGACCCAGCTCTTATAGAAAAAGACAAGGTTGAAGCATCGCCAACGCCACCACTACCAGATCATTTAAAGGGGCAAAAAGATGAAGAAACTATTGAATCTGTAGTCCCAGAGTTTCCAGATTCTTTTGCACTTCAATTTCCAGTTAATCTAAGTACTCAAAAACCCTATTTTCTAAATGGTGATCCTGAACATTCTGTAAACTTGTGGAAATGGACTTCATCGGACAATAAAGTCCTTGAATGGAATGCTACCGGATTAAAAAAATGGTCCCTACAAGACGAACTGAGTCAGATAGTTGATGCTCAAGTAAATTATAAGTTTGGCAGTTATACTTTAGTGCTAAAGCGTAAACTAAATGTCATCCACGAAAAAATAGATAGTCAATTCCTACCAGGAAAATCTATTCCCATTGCTTTCAATATCTGGGACGGTTACCAAGGCGAAACAGAGTCTAAAAAATCAATTTCAAGTTGGTTTGAATTACAGTTAGTTAAATAACAGAAAACCACAGATACAAATAAAATTCCTCTCCCGCTCCTCCGCAGGTCCTTACAAACTGATTATCCAGAACAATTTAAAGAGTTACCTTAACTGGTTTGAAAAAGGATGTTTTCGTTCAACCGCATTATATGAAAAGTTAAAAGACGGACAAATTAAGGTGACCAATCAATGTCGTATGCACAGTCAAGAAGGAAAATTAAATGAAACCATTGAGTATATAAAAATTGCTGACAACAAGACCAACGCAAAATTAAAAGTTCATTTTTTTTGGCCTTTTAAAGGAGATTATTGGATTATTTACTTAGATAAAAACTATCAATATGCAATCATCAGCAAACCTAACTGAAAATATCTGTGAATATTATTCTCTAGCCAGATAATTAAGAGACTTGCTACCTCTTTCATAAGCTCACCAATCGGCTGAAAAGTTAAAACACTGATTTAATATTTTTCAAAAAAAAACAGGGGAGCCGAATGGCCCCCCTGTCGTTGTAGCAGTTTAATCTATCGATTTTAGCGCATCGAAAGACGATCGTCTTTCACTATGGAAGCGGCCTTCTCTTCTTCCGTAGGTTTAGACGCGGTTTTTACTCCCTTGGTTGTAGCTTTACCCAACGGCAGGATAGAACGATCACCTGAAGGCAGAACCTTGAAGTAACCCCATTGACCCGCTTGTTGATAAGGCGTACGAGCGTTCAACCATAGGTACGTACCAGGATTCTTGTACGTGCCACCTGCATTGAAGAAGGCTTGGATATACTCACCTCCACCAAACTCTTCCGTGTCGATCATATCTGAACCTTCTTGATTCAGATGACGCCGCCACTGATGGCCGTCCAAATTGAACATCTGGTTTTGTTCGTTATGAGCACCAAAGATATTGATCATAACGTTATCCCCTGCATGGGCTTTCAGAGTCGGTGTTGCAGGATCAGAATCCGCAGCTACACAAGCGGTGAACATGTTACCAAGTTCACAACCCTCGTCTTCCCGATAGAGCCAAGGCTCCAGGCGATAGTTAACACCTGTCAGACCCGCTACGTTTTGTAGGTAAGGCATGAAAGATGTACCAATGATATTGTCTTCATCCTGAAAATACAGTGCAAAATCTCTGTAGTTCGAGAGATTAGCATTTTCAGGAAAAGATTTGTCGATGATAACGTCGGCTTTCCAGGAGTTACCGAGAGAAATATCTTTCCCGGTTGCTGGATCACGATACACAGAACCACGTGGGCCGATGATGATACCACCGAACATACCATCACGAACGTTCGTTGTCAGATTACCGAAGTCCCACAGTAACGCGCCGTTGATATTGTAATCAGGATGCGCGTAGAACTCATAGTTCTTCGATTTACCCGGAGCAACCGTCTGGTCGCCTGGGTTGTTCCCAACGTTAATTCCCTGAGAAGTCAGAGGATCGAACGCGATGTTGTTAGCATGTAATGAAGCATTGCCAGATTTCAAACGGTTGGTCAATTTGATTTTGACACAATCGCCGATGTTGGCACGCAAGGTCAACGGATGAGGCATATGCCCATCTGTTGCGGCTTGCTTGGCTTCACCTTCGAGAGCAAAGATTTTACCCATTGCGTTACCAACAAGTAATTTACGCTCGAAGTCGACCTCGATTTCAGATTCGGTGTTGGCGTTAAATTGCAATTTCTTATCAATCGCTACAACACTGAAACTTTTAACCGGTGCTCCACTTGGGCAAAGTTCTTTCTTCGCCTTGCTGGCAAAGTTTTCGTTGCCTGGAAGCACTTTCAGATCTTTTTGTTTCTTATCATGTACACGGAAAATACCCCAACTGCCTTCCGACAGATGTGAGGTTCGACCATCAAACATCAGGTAATCACCTGCCATCGACTGATAACCACCGGCGGTGGTAGCCAAGTCAAATCGTTCGGCGATACCAATATGCAGAGCGTTGGTGACACGAGAATCCGGATCATAACGCTCAGGTCGAAACCCATGCCCTGAAAGGGAGAATACATGGGTTTCGTTCATCATACCGTGCAACATACGGAACACTACGTTATCCCCAACATACGCTCGAATCATAGGTGTATCTGGGTCACGATGCGTTCTACTGCTGAACAATTGCGATGCGTCTTTATTAGCTCGCAAACGAGCTGACAAGGAAGCAGCGCGGAAGTTAAATCCACCGCCTGTCGTATGTGTTCCACCGTTGAGATGCGGGAAAGCAGCTTCCTGCATTGTCTTCGGCATCTGGAATGAAATCGACTGACCTGCTGCGATCGCATTTTCACGTGACAATCCTGGGGGATTACCTGCAGTTACCAACTGCGCGGTGTGTGGAACCGTATCGTGCAATTGAACTACGATTTCACGAAAACTACCGTTACGTCCGTAAGCGAAAGGCTCGGTTCCATGAATATCAGCAACTGGGCCACTACGGATCTCTTCACCGGTTTTCGGATCATGATACGTGGAACCCCAAGGCTCAACAATGGTAGACCCGATTCCGCCATGCGGCCAAGTGGTAGCACCAAAAGCATGGTCATGCCAGAATACCAATCCCAAATCAACATCCACCCACCAGCGATAGCGAACATACTCGGTACTGACAATCTGTCCTGCTTTATGACCATGGGTCATGCCTTCTGTGAATTCGATGGTGTACTTACCATCTTTAGGCATACCCTTGTTTGGATCAGGCGTTATATTTTTGATCCAGCGAGCGTCTTTACCATTAGGCACTTCGATACCAACAATGATATCGGCACCAACATGGTAAGGCGTTGCGTGACCAGCCATCTGAACTTCCACCTTGGTGTCACCCGGTCTTGTCGCCTTTAATACTTTGGCGTTCATTGGAACAGGCATACCTACATGGTGTCCGTCTTTCATCTTCTTAGTAAACTGCTTGTAAGACCTCATTGACTGGTCATAAGAAAAACCAGAGATAACCCCGTCTGAGGCCTGATTATCGAACTGAAAGAAATGCGGATGAATATTCAACTTCGACATCTGGAAGTTGGTGAAATCATCATCATTCCATTCACTTGTCAAAAGAAGGTCAACACAATCATAAACGTTTGCACGAATTACAAGAGGAATAGCTTTCTTCGGATCCGCTTTTACTTCTGCCATATCTTCATCGATAACATAGATCAAACCATACTTATCGATAATCGGTGGCGTGTTACCCACCGCAGCAGAAAGTTCGATCGGTGTATTGATGAAATGTAGATTGTACTGCTTGCGTCCTGCACCTGAAGGGCAAAGGCTCCATCGCCCCTGCTCACCGGGTTTAGCACCCCCTGTATTTTCCATATCTGGACCACTTCGTGCACTACCGGATTCCGTTTTGGTAATAACATCGGTATCCGTCTGCATGTGGAAGGGTTCCAGCCAAGGAGCACCACCATGGTTACGCGCAAAAGGAACACGCTTACCAAAATGGGGTGTCATATGCGGCCATGCCAACTTACCGTGCTGATCGAACTGCAACGGATGGCGTTTTCCAGGACGCGGTGAAATATATTTAGGCACTTTAGTGGTTGTCTCACGCTCAGACAATGCCTGCGTACCTTTCCAGGAATAATCCCAGACAGAACCATCATAGGCAAGAACCTGGCCTCTTTCATCATCTGTATGACCCGGCTGCCCTTTAGGTGGAAGCATATACTTAACCCAGTCTTTGACATTTACAACTGGCGTTTCTTTGCTCCAGTCGCTTTTGCCTTTACCGGTTACTTTGAACTTCTTACCAAACCAGTCCATTGTTTTTCCGACGAGCTTATCTGAAGATTGTCCTTTAGGAATTCTCCCTGCACGATCTGGAAGCTCTTTCAAAGGACGCATCACATCGGTGCTTTCCAGTGGATAGTTACCGGTTTGAAGTGTGTTATACACACGCCAATAACCCCACATGCCGGCAACATAATGATGCGCTACATGACAATGGAAAAGAAAGTCACCTGCTAAACGCTGACAAAGCCCAGATCCACACTCGGTCTCAAGATCGAGAGCTTCAGAGGGTCCAATAACCTCAACGTCAACACGATCAGTAGTAGTACGAACAACCGGGTACTTGACGGGCCCATCGTAAGCAGCCGAGGTCAAGTTGGCTAGTTGAACTTCCCGTTTTGGAGAACGAGTCCAGCGAATGGAACCCCCATGCGGATGATGAGAATGGAACACTTCACCACCACCATGGATCAAACGGAATTTTGCAGGATCGCCCAGATAAGAACGGGGAATAGTGGTTGGTGCATCTGCAAAAGTATAGGAACTATAAGACAAAGATTCGTCTTCATAATGAAACCGTTTTTCCTGTTGTGCCAAGTTATTTATACCGAACGGTTCAGAACGAAAGTTCATCGCGCGCGCTGAAGGACGGTAAGCATCTGTTAGCGGATCGCGTTGCGGAATCATTTCACCATGACGGTTCAAGGGACGAAAAGATTCGTCACCGACTTCATGATAGAACAATGCGAATTCACGGAAATCTCTTTCTTCGTCATTAACGATCATAGCCATCCAGCCATTTTCCAATGGACCGCCGGTCCACGGATCGAGATAACGAGAACCTCTTGGCTCTACAATGAAGGCACCGATCAAACCCAGTGCGGAAGGATCGCGACCCGCATGGTTTTGTATCATATGACTCCCTTCCTGCTCGTCCACAGGAATGTGCCATTCATATTCCGTCGTTTCACCAGCACCTATGTTTGAACCCGGGGTAGCCGCTGTATTGGGCTTACCGGAAGCACTGATGATCATTGCGGATCCACTGATCTGGAATCCTGCATCTTCATCTTCCAAACGGTTGGTGAACTTGATGCGAACACAATCGCCCTGGTTAGCACGAATCGTCATCGGCTGAATTGCGTCACCCTGCAAACCAGTAGAAACCATTCCAGGATCCAAGTCGTCATCACGCGCTTTAGCATTGGCCTTTTCTTCAGCACGTACTTTACCAATGTCTTTATCCAGAACATACATATATCCCGGGTAGTAGTCACCCCATTGGTTCAGAGTAACCTCAACATTGATGGCAGAAACTTCATAAGTTTTTGTGGGAATGTCGCTTGGGCAATGCGCTCCTTTATATACTTTGGCGGAAGCCTCCGTTGGTCCCAACAAATAACTCTGCCCTAGCTGATGAGCTGACCAAGAGTCATGAAACATACCTCCTGAAGAAGCAGGACTTGAATGTTCCTTAAGCTTGTTCTGAAGCTGTCCCATTAGTTTCATAAAAGTATTATCCAACTTTTGCTGACTGCCTTCCAACCCGCTCATCACATCCTCGTGGTTCAACTGGTTTTCCAGTTTATCCAACCACACAGGACGATCTACAGCAGGGTTTTCTCCTCCATGAGAACCATCGTGTCCATGTTCAACACTGATAGCTCCCGCAGGGGCAGTGAGTACAATTGAAAACATGAGGACCAAAAACAACCTCACACTTGCACTCCGACTCATGATATTTCTACTCATAAGTGCCTCCTCCTTTAGGTTAATAAAAAAAATATTAATAAAAAAACGGGGAATAAAAATCACCGGATACTGAAAAAACATGAAATATCACAGAATAAACCCCTCCCTCGACGAGAGAGTCTTTTAAGAGATACGGTTTTTCAGGAATTATTCCCGAGAAATGAGGATTTTATAGAAATAGTTTAGGCCTGTAAGACAAAGCCCTAACGGTATTATTTTTATAAAAAAGCGGGGATGTGAGATACAACAGAGAAGGAGGAAAATTCGGAAAGAAGCATACTCTAAAAAAACAAAAAACTATTAGATCAAAACCAGAATCTATTCCGCATATTTTTTAATTTCAAGCTTTAAGGATTCAGAACGCAAAAGTTCGCGCTTCAGATACACCTTTGCCCGGGCAATGCGCGACATAACAGTTCCAATGGGGATATTCAAGGAATCTGAGATTTCTTTATAGGATTGACCTTCAAAATAAAACAACATCAGCGTAATTTTAAGCCTCTCGTCCAGCTTATTGAGGACATCCTGGATATTATTTTTAACCTCGGCGCGCAAAAATTCTTTTTCAGGATGTTCGTTGTCTGAAAGTTTTTCACAAACCGCATCAAACTCAACCTCAGCGCGTTTCTTTGTCTTCTCAATGTCTTTCAAGAAAAGATTACGCAGGATAGAAAACATCCAGTATTTACTTTTTTCCGGATCATGAATCTGGTGGAAATTTTTTAGCGCGCTATAAAGGGTCTCTTGAACTAGATCTTGAGCATTGTTGGGGTTGCCACACATACGAATTGCTGACTTATAGATCATCGGCACATGCGGGGAAAGGTATTTATCGAAATAATCCCGTTCACCCTTATCTTGTAAGCTTTTGGAGAATAAATTTAAAAAATCCATATATTTAAAATCTGCGAAATAAAAAACTAGCCAAATTATTCGGGAATATTATCTAACTTTTCATATCATTTAAAGGTAAATATTCCTAAACAAAAATTTTTATAGGTGTTTTTTTGAATAAGAAGGTTGCAAAAGTACTATGGATATCAACAACGAAGAGCTTCTGGAAATTTCAATAAAGCTAGAAAGAGATGGAAAACGTTTTTATACGGAGCTTGCAAAAGCAGTGCAAGACCCTATTTTAAAGAATTTTTTGAAGTTGATGGCTCGTGAAGAAGCACAACATGAAAAACAGTTCAAAGACCTTCTCGATTCAAAAAAGGGAACGAAATTAGGCTGGGAGAATAACTCTTCTGTACGTTATTTTATTGACCATGAATTTCAAACTGACATCTTTCCCTCCATCAAAGAAACCTTAAAAGAGTTGCCAAACCTAGGAGGCATGCGCAAAGCGTTGGATATTGCTGTTGAATCTGAACGTATCACAGGGGAATTCTTCCGACTTTTAAATTCGACCTGCAATGATATTGAAATTAAAACATTATTGACTATGTTAGAAAAAATTGAAGCTAAACATCTTGAAAAAGTCTTATCTTTAAAAAAACGCTTTTTACACGATGAAAATCTCTAAAAATGATTCTGTTAAAAGATCGATTCATAATGCTATGGCATCGATTCTAATCTAATCACCTGTTTTTCAGGAAATTTTTAAAGTTACCCTGATAATAATTGATCCTCTTTTTTAGATCTGCCATTTGACAAGTACTTTCAAAATTGATATTTCTATGACATGGTGTTTATAAATATAAATTAACAAACAAAATTTTAAATCATGATAGCCACTAAATCAGAAATTCTTGGATTGGCCGTAAAGATAGAGCGCGAAGGAAGGCTGTTCTATTCGAATCTAAGTAAAAGCATTGATGATCCAACAATTCGGGATTTCCTGAAACTCATGGAAAAAGAAGAAGCGGCTCATGAAATTCATTTTAAAAAATTGCTGGAAACGAAAGACATCTTCGGTTGGGAAAATGATGTGAATTTAAAACAGTTGATCAAAGAAAAGTTTCAAACCGACATCTTTCCACCTCTAGAAGAAACGCTCGCACAATTGCCGCATTTCGATGGAATCAATAATGCGTTTAATTTTGCTATTGAAGCAGAAAAAGTCTCTATAGAGTTTTACCGGTTGCTTGGTGATGCCTGCACTGACTTTGAAATTAAAACCCAACTGGCTCTACTCGAAAAAGCAGAACGGGAACATTTAAATATTGTAGAAACATTAAAAATCCAGTTTCTCGACAATGTTCAACCTGGTCCGACTTCCTAAGTTACCTTGTTAGTGTTCTCAAGCATTCTAGTAAGTTCCTTCCCACAGTAAAGATTAGTAAAATCTCCATTTTTTTGATCCAGTAAATCAAGACGATTATCCTTCGATATTCCATCACCTTTCAAACGTGCACTATAAGTATGCTTTAGTACATGAATATGTTCGTCATTATTTTCAATGAAGATATATAGGGAATAGACAAGTTAAGAAAAGCATCTAACTTAGAGATGGATGATTAGTACAAAAGAAACGGAGATTTAAATGAAAACCGCAAGCGATATAATGACCCAAGATGTAGTCACGGTGAATAAGAACCAACCCATCGGCGACCTTTCAAAAATATTTATAGAAAACCATTTTAATGGGGTTCCCGTTCTTGATAATACCGGAAAATTTGTCGGAGTGGTCACACAAGAAGACTTAATAGAGCAAAACAAAAACCTTCACATCCCTACCGTCATTGCCCTGTTTGATGCTGTTTTATTCCTGGAGAGTGAAAAGAAATTTGAAGATGATTTAAAAAAACTTACCGGCTCAAAAATGAAGATATTTATCACAAAAACCTTATAACCGTTTCGCCTGATACAGATCTAAACGAAATCATCACACTAATGGCCGAAAAAGATATCCACACACTCCCTGTTCTCGACGGCGATAAACTTATTGGCATCATCGGAAAACGAAATATTATTCGTGAGATGGCTTAATCATTAACATTAAATATAAATAAGGGAGGTTGTCATGAAAAACAAGAATTTATTCCGTAGTTCAGTTGTTGATATGAGGCAATCAGTAGGTTTTCGGGCCAATAGTGGAAGCCAATTCCATTGGCGCAATAAGGCAGTAAATGTTAATGCTAGAACCTATGAGTTAGAGCAGGCAAAGATGGATGAAGAAGCAGCCCAAGGTTTTTTAGAAAACAGAATCGATAGTCAACAAATGCCAAATTTCACATCTTTTCTAAAAAACGAAAAAAATCTTTCACTAGATTTGATCGACTCAGAATTGTTTCTTCCGAGAATAAACGGCCACAACTAAATTGATTGAATTTTTTAAAAACGATTGTATTTTATGAGAATAGCAGAAACACATCATAAAATTGCTGAACTTACAATCATGATTGGATTTCCGTTACACAAGGTCTTGAGGGTTCACAAAGTTGAATTTAAGAAGGAAAGCCCTCCCCGATTCGTGTCATCTACCTGAAAAGGTAAATTCCAAATGGAGGTAGGGAAGACTTTCCACAATGTATATTTGTCTCTTAATAAGATATTATTTAAAAAATATTATTCCACCTAATTAGTTTTAACCGTTCACTATTACCATAACCAGCTATCACTCCTCATGCTTAGCCCTTCGCCCCCTCTATCTCACGCAAATATTAAACAAGCATTTGCAATGCTCTGACATTGAGTAAACTTAACATAACAATAGTTTTATTTGTGTGGCGAAGAATAAGTGGGTAACTTTTGATAGGACTAAAGTTAACAACAAGAGGGCTTCATGTTCACTAAAGGAAGGTCCTATAAAAAAAACATGTTTGTGCTTGAACAGAAAAGAACATCACCATAACAATGATACCTGGAATCTTAGAAGACATTGGTAGACAGTTAAGCCCGACCTTTGGGAACAGTTGCTTGATGGAACCTACCAATTCAGCCCTCAGAAAATAAATATTTCAAGCTATGATAGAGGTAATTCTGTTATTGCTTCTTTTTTATATTTTTTTGATGGACTGTCATAGAACTGTTCATTTCCATTCACGCCATCTTCCATTACATCTTTGAACATAAGATCCCAGTGACCGTCTTCGTCAAGATCAAATGCATAGTATATTGGCTTTGGTGCAGTGA
>Ga0233433_10004860_pt1 | contig 10156 bp, 11 predicted proteins | sample SI_122_August201_5_FD_179868 | JGI IMG/M metagenome (GOLD analysis project Ga0233433, IMG submission 179868) | Seawater microbial communities from Saanich Inlet, British Columbia, Canada - SI_122_August2016_100_MG | ecosystem: Environmental > Aquatic > Marine > Inlet | place: Canada: British... | reverse complement strand
TGCCTGAGTGATGTGTCGAGTGGGTCTAAGTCCGCGAGATATCGGATAGAACCGCATAATACTGCTTAAAAACAATGGGTTAGACTCGACTCTCTCTCGTAAATTTGGTAGAATATTCTTATTCCACACAATCGAAGAGGTGAGAAAATGGTCCGTAAGGTTGCCATATATTGTCGTGTCTCGACTTCTACCAAAGACCAGACCACAGAGAACCAGTTGCGGGAATTGACCGCATATTGTGAACGTATGGGGTATGAGGTCGTTAAGGTCTATGAGGATGAAATCTCTGGTGCAAAGACCCGTGAGAAACGACCTGCATATAACGAGATGTGCAAAGACGCGTTTCTCAAGAAGTTCGATGTCATCATTGGATGGGATGTGTCACGGTTTGGACGTTCCATGAAAGAGTTCGTCCACTTCCTGTCTGACATGGATGACAAGGGTATCGGTGTTGTCGCAGTGAAGAACGGATTAGACACCAGTTCCAGTTCTGGTCGGATGATGATGAAACTCATTGGTGTCCTTGAAGAATGGAATCGTGAGATGTTGGTAGAACGCACCAATGCTGGACTTGCAAGGACGGTTGCAAACGGAACCAAGTTGGGACGGAAGAAGACCGTCACGGATAAGATCACTGATCAGATCATCGAACTGAGGACTGAGAAGAAGTCTATTCGTGCAATTGCATCTGAAGTTGGTGTTTCGACTGCTACCGTTCAGAGAGAACTCAAAAGGGTTGCGTGACAAAATCGTTCGATATTGTCACTGAAAATCCAGACCTCAAAAAGTGAGGTTTTCTGCGACTTTCAAAACTCGATTTTCACCACCCTTTTTGTCACACCCCATACATCCCAAAATCAGAGGAACTTCGGTATAACGATGTCCTACGATGACCTGTGCAAACTGGTGAATGATGCATATCGCGAGAACCCTGATATCCGAATACGCACTCTCGCAAAGGACCTTGGAATTCCCTTCGATGTCGTATGGGAGTGTCTGGGGTTCAAAGATTGGTTCGATTTCGTGGAGACAGAGGAAGACTGAATGGAAGGACTAATCGGACTACTGATTCTGGGATTCTGCGTCTGGATGATATTGCGTCATCCTCTGAAAACCCTGTCGCTCCTGTTCAAGATAGGATTCCTAATGGTTCTGGGATTTGGTGCATTTCTGGTGCTGTTCTGGTTTATGATGTCAGGGGGGGGTTGACAGGAAATCGCACCCGACTCACCCCCCACCTAAACGTCTGCATAATCAAGTGACCGATACCTAGACGCAGAAACCCACCGAATTCGGTGGGTTTCGTTAAGTTTCACAGTGGTGAAATTCGTAGATATTTTTAAGGGTTAAAATCTATAGTTCTTCTAACATGAATGATCCCAAGATCGGAACCCCTTTTATCTCAGTTTTCCGTTGGAACCTCTGCAACCATAGCACCCTGACTGAAATCTATTGGTTGAGGTCGAACCTGTTTATCTGCCTGACCCCCACATTCACCACATTTGAATTTTTGGTTGATGTAATCCACATCCCTCTTACCAGAGGACAACCATTCGTTAGGAACGATTTCTCCCCAACGGTTGCACTCAAGACAGAATAATCCAAGGGTCATATGATTGTCCCTTAAATCACTGATCTTACGGATCGTGACAGATTTCTTAACGGTGACGTTCATCTAAGGTCTGAATCCTCGAAAAACCCAACGCATGAAGTATCCCATACCCAACAATAGGACTGGAGGTAAGACAAAGAGCATAAATGACTGAAAGTCCATCTTAGAAAGAAAACCCCAAAGACCATTTTGGGAGAGACCAACTGCTAAAAGAAGCATGATCCACCCCACACTCAGGACAATCCAAAACCTTATAAATCCAGTTTTCGAGTTAATCTTGTCCATGAGAAAGTTTCTCTACCCCCCTCCGTCAGCACTGAGCACTAAAATCTAGTCTACAACGACTCCCCTCAAAGTCCTGTAAAATCACAAAGACCCCTACCTCTCCCATCTCACAACATTTTCTGCTATTCTCTCAGCATGAAACGACTGACCACCACTCTCTGCCTGACGATTGCCGTGCTGCTTGGAAGTATTGGGGAGAGTACGAGTGCGGATTTCCAAAAGGGACTTGCTGCTGCCCGAAGTGGAGATTTCGCAACTGCTCTGCGTGAATGGACACCGTGTAAAAATTATCGAACAGCCATTCCTGCTCGATCCCGACAATTTGCCCATCCCCGTTCAAGTGGACGGTGCTCCGTAGGTCGATCCAGGCATGGGGATGCGCCCGCGCGGACGGGGAAAGGGATAATAGATGAACCAGCACACATGCGACAGTCAGCATGATTGCACGGCGATCGAATTTGATGACACTTCGCGCCGTCAGTCGTCTAATGGTCTTCGCACGATGTGCCGTGGTGTCATGATCTCGCTTCATAGCCGGACCTTCTCTGTCCGTCATCGGCAATCATGGCAGATGCCAAGCAACTCGACCGTTGATTTTTGTAGTTTGAAATCAGCTTTTACGGCCAGATTCTTGATCCGTGTGTCCAAGGACCCATCGGTGATCTCCGAGACTTTTCCGCAGGATTCACAAATCGTGAAGGCCACCATGTCCGTCGTCTCGCTGTCCGTGTGGCGGCAGGGTACGAAGGCGTTGAGGCTTTCAAGCCGGTGAACCATGCCGAATTCGACAAGGCTATCGAGAGCGCGGTATACCTGCAGCGGCGCACGAAGCCCTTCGTCGCGCAATTGGTCGAGAATGGTATAGGCGCTTAACGGCCCGGCGGCATCGGATAGCGCCGACATCACCAGCGCTTGGTTCTTCGTTAAGTTTGGTGGGGTGTGCGGAAAATGATCCATCGACAACTACCTCCCTTCCGATGTCAGCGAAATCTTTCGTCCGCCGGCGACCAATCGCGTTACCGGCAATAGCCCGACGATGAAAAACAGCAAGGCCGCGACCACGATGCTCGGCCCCGAAGGCGTGTCCCATTTGAGCGATCCGAAAAGCCCCAGCACGACGGACCCGGCCCCGATCGCCGCGGCAATCAACGCCATTTGTTCCGGACCCGTAGAGAACCGGCGCGCCGCCGCAGCCGGGATGATCAGCATTGCCGTAATCAGCAGGACCCCAACGATCTTCATGGCCACGGCAATCACCCCGGCCATGAGCACCATGAAAATTATGTCCGTGCGATCGGCGGCCACACCTTCGGCTTCTGCCAACTCCCGGTTGACGGTCGCGGCGAACAGCGGTCGCCAAATCCACACAAGTACCGCCAAGATCACCGCGCCACCAAAATAGATGACGGCAATGTCCGTCACCGACGCAGCAAGGATATCACCGAACAAGAATCCCATGAGGTCAATGCGGACCCAGGTCATGAAGGCCAGCACGACGAGGCCCAAGGCTAGGGCCGAGTGGGCCAGCAGGCCGAGGAGTGAATCCGCCGATAGTGTCGCGCGTCTTTGCAAGACAAGTAACGCAAGAGCAATCGCCAGTGATACCGCAAACACTGTGATCGTGATCTCGCTGTCAAACAGCAACGCTAGGGCGACGCCAAGCAACGCGGCATGGGAAAGGGTGTCGCCGAAATAGGCCAACCGACGCCAAACAATGAAGCATCCAAGTGGACCGGCGACGACGGCAACGCCGATCCCAGCCACCAGCGCGCGCGTAAAAAAATCATCCAGCATGACGATTTTCCGCTGCTGTTTCGACGCTTTCCGTTTCCCGGTGCGCACCGTCCGCTGCTCCATGGTCCTTTTCCCCATGGTGGGCATGATCATGATGGTGGGCGGGTTGAATGCTGCCGTCGGGGAAGTGAACGTGATCGTGGTTATGCTCGTATACCGCCAGCGTCTGCGTGGCGCGCGCGCCGAACAGCTCCAGGTAGGCGGGGTTTTCCGCCACGGCGCTGGGCGTGCCGGAACAACACACATGGTTGTTGAGACAGACCACCCGATCGGCGGCTGCCATCACCACGTGCAGGTCATGGGAAATCATCAGGATGCCACAGCTCATGTCGTCACGGATCTTCGCGATCAGTTCGTAGATGGCGATCTCGCCGGCGAAATCGACACCCTGCACAGGTTCGTCAAGGACCAGAAGATCAGGTTTGCTGGCGATGGCGCGGGCAAGCATGACACGCTGAAATTCGCCGCCCGATAGCGTTCGAACCTCGGCGTCGCCCAAGTGCCCAACCCCGGTGGCCGCCATTGCAGCATCGGCGTCGGTTTGGGAAATTTTAGCTGTCAGGCTCATGAAGCGCCGGACATCGAGTGGCAGAGTCCAATCTATGGACACGGCTTGCGGCACGTAGCCAACCCGCAGGCCGTCGCGGCGTATCGCCGTGCCTTCGTCCGGGGCGAGAAGGCCCAATGCCATTTTCGCCGTCGTCGATTTGCCCGACCCGTTTGGCCCGATCAATGTGACGATCTCACCTGCGCGAACCGTCATGTCAACGCCCCGGACCAACCATCGGCCGCCGCGTGTCACCCCAGCATTTTCAAGGCGACTGAGAAAGGCTTTGTCTTGCATGGCGGAAGACGCACTCCACATTTCCAAGGAGGATGTTGCATCTCAATATCTCACACGTTATAACGTGATGCAATATCGTAACGATATAACATATTGAGCGTGTCTCGAAGTTGCCGCGTTCAAAGTTCCGAAAGGGTATGAACTGTGAAACCTGCTGTCCTATCTCTCGTGTCGATGGCCACCGCCGTTGTTCTGTCCGGCCCGGTCGGCGCCACCGAGAACCCGCCGAAAGTCGTTGCCTCGATCAAGCCGATACATTCGCTGGTGGCCACCGTCATGCTGGGCATTGGTGAACCGGACCTCATCATCGAGGGCGCGGGATCTCCACATACCTATGCGCTCAAGCCCTCGCAGGCCGCGGCACTGGAGAATGCCGATCTGGTGTTCTGGGTTGGGCATGTCATGGAGACCTTTTTGGAAAAGCCCATCGAATCGATTCTTCGCCGGGGCGTGTCTGTAGAATTGATCGATGCGCCGGGCGTGAAGACAATGGAATTCCGTGAAGGCGGCGCCTTCGCGGCACACGATCATGACCATCGCGGTTCGCACGACGATGAGAAAGAGCACGGGCACGAGAAAGAGCACGGGCACGGGCACGAGAAAGAACACGAGCATGACAAAGCACACGCCGGCGGGAAAGAGCGAGCCCACACGGACGATCACGATGACCATGCTGTCGACGGGCACATCTGGCTCGACCCGATGAATGCGAAAGCACTGGTTGGCGCCATCAAGGATGCCCTGGTGAAAGCCGATCCCGCGCATCGCAAGACCTATGAGGCCAACGCGGCGGCGGCCAACGGCATGCTCTCGGCGTTGACCCGAGAGGTCACGGCAACGCTCGCGCCGGTCAAAGCCCAGAAGTTCGTGGTGTTTCATGACGGCTATCAGTATTTCGAGAAACGCTTCGGCGTGCGCGCAGCAGGCTCGATTACGGTGTCACCGGAGGTCATGCCCGGTGCGGCGCGCCTTGGCGAAATTCGCGCCCGCCTGAAGACATTGGGCGCGACCTGCGTTTTCGCGGAACCACAGTTTGAGCCCAAGCTTGTATCGGTGGTCATTGAAGGCACGTCTGCCCGCTCAAGCGTCATCGACCCCTTGGGGGCAAACCTTGAACCCGGGCCGGACCAATACATGTCGCTCATCAAAAACATGGCCCGATCAATTCGCAACTGCCTTTCGAAACCCGGTTAAGGCACACACATGGCGCTGGCTTTCGCCGACATTGCCATGCGTAAAAAAAAGTAATGACATAACATAACAAATTCAAATCTGACATTTTACCAAGGAGTGAGCACGATGATGCAACGACGCACTGAAATGAACAGCTTTCCGACATACCGACCGCCGGCGTCCTTCCGCTTGGCCGTTGCGATGGCCATTGTTATGGGCCTATCGATCACATGGGGAACAACGCCGACCCTGGCGCAAGCGACGCCGACGCCGAAACAGTTGATGGAAATGATCCAGGCGCAGCAAAAGCAATTGGACGGTTTGAAAGCCGCGTTGTTGAAATCACAACGTCAGGCGGAGGCCGCGGCTTCCAAATCGTCGCTTCTCGACAAAGTTCAAGTGGGCGGTGTCGTCGAGGTCGAGGCGACCAGCACCTCGGGTTTTGACGGCACCGACTCCAGCGATATCGCGCTCGCCACCGTCGAGGTATTCGTCGACGCTCAGCTGCACGATTATCTCTCGACGCACGTGCAGGTCATTTACGAGGACGAGGGCGACACGATCAACTTCGATGAAGCCTTCGCCACCGTCGGCAATACGGAGAAGTTTCCGCTGTATTTGACTTTCGGCAAAGGCCCCATGCCCTTCGGCGGTCAGGGCGGCGGGTTTGACACGGACATCAGCTCCGATCCATTGACCAAGAACCTGGGGGAATTGAAGGAAGCGGCCGTCGAGTTGGGGGCCGTCCATGAAGGCTTGACGGTACGCGGCTACATCTACAACGGTGATACCCAACAGGACGGCTCAGGTGATTTGATCGATCAGTTCGGCTTGGCGGCCGCCTACAGCGGCGAAGTGAAAGGCGCGGCCTTCAATCTTGGTGCCTCTTATATCAACAACATCGCCGATTCGGACGGACTCACGGCCCTGACGACGGTCGGCACGTCGCTGGTCGACTACGTGGCCGGTATCGACGTGCATGGCGATCTCTCCGTCAACAATTTCACCTTCCGGGCCGGTTACATGACAGCGCTGGATTCGTTCGTCTCCACCGAGGTCGCCTTTAACGGCCTAGGTGCCAAGCCCATGGCCTGGCACGTGGACGCCGCCTACACGACGGAGGTTCTTGGCAAGGAAACCGTCTTTGCCGTCACCATGCAGGGCACCGACGAGGCGCTAGCGTTAAGTCTGCCGGAAACCCGATATGGTGTCGCCGTCACGGTCGGTATCGTCGAAAACTTTGCCGTCACAGCTGAATATCTACATGATGAGGACTACGGCACGGTCGACGGCGGTACGGGCGAAAGCGGCAACACCGCGACCCTGAAGCTGGCGGCGGAGTTCTGACCGTGGCGGGAAACCGCTTTGCCGGCATGAAGGCACCGGTGCGCGGGGCTCACTGACCGGACACAAGGGAGAACGGGCGTGAACGAAACTATCGCGAGCCGGACGGCAGCCGTGGCGTCACAGTCGGCACGGCACGCTGAGAGCCGCCCTTCCCGCGCGACGGCGGAGGCCGCCGTCCGCACCCTGATCGAATGGGCCGGCGAAGATCCGGACCGGGAAGGCTTGATCGGGACGCCCGGCCGCGTCGTGCGCGCTTATGAAGAGTTCTTCGCCGGCTACGATGAAGACCCCGAGGCGCTGCTTGCGACAACTTTCGAGAATGACCAAGGCGGATCCGAAATGGTCGTCTTGCGCGACATCCGGATCGAATCACACTGTGAACACCACATCGTTCCGATTCTCGGCAAGGCACACATCGCCTATCTCCCGTACGGCCGGGTTGTCGGCATATCAAAACTCATCAGGGTCGTGGAGGTCTTTGCCAAGCGGATGCAAATCCAGGAAAAGCTGACCGCGCAAATCGCCGAAGCGATCCAAAACGCCCTGCAACCGGCCGGCGTCGGTGTCGTCATTGAGGCGGCTCACCAGTGCATGACCACACGTGGCGTTCGAAACCCCGGGGTCAGCACGGTCACCAGCCGCATGCTCGGTGCATTTCGCGAAAATCCCGAGATCAGGACGGAGTTTCTCGCCGTCGTCGGCAATCCAGGGAGCCCATCGCGAGGGCGCTAATGAGGGAGACATATCCCAAGGAGCAGCGGTTTGGCCGCTCATGGCACTTAGCGCCGGTGCCACGATGAGTGAAATGTCCGATATTCGATAATAAAGCGGACCTTTGAGGGTCCATGAGAACCCCGCAGCTTTCAATTCCATACCCAGTCCTGTGCTGACGCTGCTATCATCCCCGATGCTGAAACCAGCGACGCAGGAGGCGGCATGGACGACAATGCTGACGCCACCGAGGTAATCACTCAGACGGTCGAAGCTCTGCGCCTAGCCGGAGTGAATGACACCGCCATCGCCTCCAGCCTAATTGCTCGCGGCTTGTTGATGCGGCCCATGGACGGCGGCACGGTCGAAGGCGTCCTGGGTGAAGTTGAAAAATGCTGGCGCTGGACTGCCCACGGTTCTCTGGTGGGCGATATGCGGACGCTGAGAAGGCGACGGCGCGGGAGGCGATTAAGTTGCCGAAGTATTGTAAATCGAAGTAGAAGACTGAATGACCAACGACCCACATATCATCGCGGATCAAATGATTCAGGAACACGGTCTCGACGGCGCTCTCCAGACGGCGCAAGAGGCGACACAAGTATCTCTGAAGGCCCGCGACAATTATTCCGCCAGTGTGTGGCGCGACGTCAAACGCAACCTGAGGGATAGGAAGGGTGGCGACATACATACGGCGGACTGATGTCCGGTGTTGGGGCCAAAGCGGAAGTGAAATTGAGGTGGCTCTGACTTCCGGGTTTGACCCAAACCGGTCACGCGGCTTCGCGTGCCAGCCATTTCCATTGGCGGCCCCCCTGGGTACCGTGCAGCTCATCTACACTGCGCTATTTGTTTGGTCCGCCGTGGCTGATAGTGTCGGCTCGATATCCTGCTCCCAACCTTGCCCTGGGACCGCTGCCAATAATTCGCGGGTATAGGCGTGCTGCGGATCCGCGAAGACATCAGCCGTCGGACCGGTCTCGACAATTTCGCCGTAGCGCATAACGGCGAGCCGGTCACACACCTGCGCCGCCACCCGCAAGTCATGAGTGATGAAAATCATCGAAAGATTCATTTGGCCCCGGATCTCATCAAGGAGTTCCAGAATTTGCGCCTGGATGGACACATCAAGCGCAGACACAGGCTCATCGGCAATCAGGATTTCAGGCTTCAGGGCCAGCGACCGGGCGATGCCGATGCGTTGGCGCTGGCCGCCGGAAAATTCATGCGGGTAGCGCTCAAAGGCGCGTTCATCAAGACCGACAATGGCAATGAGTTCGCGGGCCCGCGCATCGGCATCTTCCTTGCTGACACCTTGGGTTACGGGTCCCTGGGCAATGATATCACCGACCTTAATGCGCGGGTTCAATGACGCAAAGGGGTCTTGAAACACCATTTGAATTTTCGTCCGCCACGGCCGCATATCGGCGCGGTTGAGGCTGTTAATATTCGTACCGTCGATGATGATCTCACCCGAGTCCGTATCTATCAATCGGATGATGCAGCGCGCCAACGTTGACTTACCCGATCCGCTTTCACCGACAATGCCAAGCGTTTCGCCACTGTGTAGGTCCAGCGTCACGTTTTGCACGGCTTTAACGATCCGGTCAGGCTTGCCAAACCCAAACAGGCCACGGCCGCCGCCGAAAGTTTTGCAGATATCTTTCGCCGCCAGAACCTGCGTTTCGGAACGCACTCGGCTTTCGCGCGGCTTGAGCCTGGGCACCGCGGCGATAAGGGCTTGCGTGTAGGGATGGGTAGGATGGTTGAGCACCTGTTTAACGGTACCACTTTCCACTACAAACCCTTCCTGCATCACCGCCACCCGATCAGCGATATCAGCAACGACGCCGAAGTCATGGGTGACAAAAAGAACGCCAGTGTCTTTGGCCAACTGCATATCGCGAATGAGTTTCAGAATTTGCGCTTGCGTTGTTACATCAAGCGCAGTGGTAGGCTCATCAGCAATGATTATCTTCGGTTCAAGCGCCAGCGCCATGGCGATCATCGCGCGCTGGCGTTGGCCGCCCGATAGTTCATGGGGATAGGCTTTCATGATCTGAGCGGGGTCGGGAAGGTTTACGTCCTCCAAAAGCTTGATTGCCTTTTTCGCCCTTTCCGTACCGGGCATATCGACATGAAACCGGAAAATTTCATCGATCTGATCACCAATGGACATCACCGGGTTGAGCGCCGTCATGGGTTCTTGAAAAATCATCGAAATTTCACTGCCACGAATCTGCCGCAAGCGGTCATAGCTGACCTTGGTGACGTCCTCGCCATCGAAATCGATGCTGCCTTTCGCGACCCGCACATGCGGGGCGGGCAAAAGCCCCATAATGGCGCGGCCGGTCAATGATTTTCCGGAACCGCTTTCGCCGACCACACACAAT
>Ga0233433_10004843_pt1 | contig 10181 bp, 8 predicted proteins | sample SI_122_August201_5_FD_179868 | JGI IMG/M metagenome (GOLD analysis project Ga0233433, IMG submission 179868) | Seawater microbial communities from Saanich Inlet, British Columbia, Canada - SI_122_August2016_100_MG | ecosystem: Environmental > Aquatic > Marine > Inlet | place: Canada: British... | reverse complement strand
ATATGGCGAAATATCAAATCCACCAGAAGATAAAAGGTCATATTCATCTCCATATCAAGGTGGAGCACCAGGCTCTAATTATAATCGGTCTATGTTAGATTCATCTCAATCGTGGTATTCAAATATTCAGGATGCGAATCAATATATGACTATAGATTTAGATACTACCATAACTGTAGTAGGAGGAATTACACAGGGGCGTGCTAATGCTAACGAATGGGTTACTACATATAAAGTATCATTTTCAACAGATAATATTACTTATTTATATATAACAACAACAGGAACAACAACAGATGCAAGTCTTGCTCAAATTTTTACAGGAAATACAGATAGAAGCACAAAAGTAGAAAATACATTTAATTCACCAATACAAGCACGATATGTTAGATATCATCCAATGACTTGGAGAGCACATGTAACTATGAGAGCAGGTGTGTTATTAGCAATAAATTATCAAACATCAATAACCTCAGGTAATCAAAGTAATACAAGTGGAGTATTAATGGGTTCATTTATTTCACCAGCAAATTTATTAAATAATAATATATTATTAAGTGGTTTATGGACAACACGTTTATCTACATTGGCGTCTGATGATGTATCTGTTAAATTTTATACAAAATTGTATTATATTGATTCTACAGCAGACCCAGCAACAGAAGTTTTAATAACTGGTGGTAATTCTGCTAGTGCCATACAAGTTTATTTAGATTTAAATATATTATCACATTCACTTTATATTCCAAATACAGTATTACCAGATAAAACGTATAGATATCTTTTAAAAATATATGCTGATTTTTCTAATAGTGTTGAAAGTCCTCAAAGTATGACAATCTATTTTAGGGGAACATCAATTAGTTATTTGAATACAAGTTTATCGGCAAATGAAGCAACTGGTCCAACAGGTAATACAGGTAATACTGGTAATTCTAATATACATACAGGATTAACAGGTGCGACAGGTAATACTGGACCAACAGGTCATGCTGGATATTATTTTAATACTGGTGATACAGGATTTACAGGTAATACTGGTAATACTGGTCCAACGGGTTATGATGGAACATATGGTAATACAGGTGATACAGGACCACAAGGACCAATAATTCCATATTATAATAGTGAAAATATGGTTATTATTTCAGTAGATACTTCTTTTCAATCAAATACCTATAATACACCATTATCTTATAGTTATAATGGAATTAATTATTTTCCAGTTTTAGAAGAAAATATATTAAATGCGAATGGAACAATAAATGGGTTAAAATCATTAGAAAATATATTATATGATGGTAATCGTTGGATTATGGCTTTTTCAAGTTCAATAATATATAGTTATGATGGTATAGTTTGGAAAAAAATGAATTATATAAATTCAACTTTAAGTGACCCACATTCCTTTATTTATTATAATATATATTATGTAAATAATATATATTATTCATTTACTAATAATAGAAAATATTCATATGATTTAGTAAATTGGTTTTCTATATCTTATTACAGTAATAATTCTGATAATGTTACTAATTTGTATAGTGATGGTAGAATAACTTTTAGAATGGGTGAAAGCACAACATTTTATAAACATGGTCAAATTTTTGAAGTTACAATAACTAATCTTGGTTCTTGGAATAATTGTATAGGTGGAACTGGTTTTAATAATATGTGTGGTAATGGTGATATATTTGTGGGTGTTGTGGGAACAATTAAATATAGTTATGATGGTATTACGTGGGTTGATGCTAATACAACAAGTTTATTAAGTGCTAGTGATGTAATTTGGAATGGTTCTCTTTTTGTTGCTGTTGGATATAAAGATAGTTTAGGAGTAATAGTAAAAAGTGAAGATGGTATAAATTGGATAGTTTGTAATGTTCCAAATGATTTTGGAACTTATTATATTATAAATGGTATTAAATGGAATAATACTGTATGGTTAATAAGTTCAAGAAGAGTATCTTTTAGTCTACCTGATCATGATATATATACTAGTAACGATTTAATAACTTGGACTAAATATACAAGTATTCATCGTGTTAGTCGTGTTAATCCAAAAAATAATATAACTCATCAAAATAGTAATGGTTTAAATTTATTTTCATCAACAAATTCTTTATATAGATATTATGGGTCAAGCACAACTACATTTTCTAATATTAAAACACCTATAATTTGTTATGGTCAAACAACAGTTGCTGCTGATAGCACTGTAGATATTACAAATTTACCTTATTCATCAACATCAACTTATTTTGTGGTTGCTCAAGTAAGTGCTGAGCCAACTACTTATACTTATGGTCAAGCAAGAAAAATATCAGCATCTTCAATTAGATTATATAATCAAGATAGTGGTACATCGCACACAGTTACGTGGAAAACAATAGGCTATTGAAAAAATAACTAATTAGATATTAAATAAAACAATACTAATTATAAAAATAATTAATAAAAAGATAAAATTAAAATTAAAAATAAAAAGATAAAATTAAAATTAAACTAATAAAATAAAAATATAAAATAAACTAATAAAATTATAAAAATATAAAATACAATCACAACTATAAAATTATGTTTTTCCAGAAAGATTATTTAAATTTAAAAAAGCAAAAAACTTTTTTAATGGTTCGCTTAATTTAATATTACCAATTATTTTAATAGATAATAATTTTATAACTGTATCAAACGGAATACTTGCTGTTTTATTAAAAAAATAAATCCATATGGCTAACCCGAGTTCTATATAGTTAGTATTATATGTAGAAATAATAAGTGGTGTATTATTAATATAATTTTGTTTTATAATATCATTTAATTTTGTTAAAATAGTATATAATTTAGAAAATTCATCTTTTTCCATTTGTAATTTAATTTCATTAATGTAATCATTTGATTTTTTCCAGAATGTAAGTTTGTCATCTAATTCAATAATTGTTTTAATATTATTCTGTTCTATAAATTTACTCATTTCTATTTTATAATCATTTGAAGATTTTGTGTTGATTGGATTATTATATATCCAATATATATTTGGCAAAAGACTTATAAATACAACCATTTGTATTTTAAATTTTTACTTTATGTTAATTTTTTATTTATGTTAATTATAGATTTTAATAATAAAATTTTAACATTTAACTTATACTAAACTTTAATTTATACAATTATACTATTATTAAAAAATAAAGGTATTCTAGAAACTATTTTATTTATTATTTTGTATAAAAGTAGATAATTTATATCTATCATAATCAATATTAAGTCTAGATAGTAGTTTAATATTAGCAGTATAGTAATTAGTTTCAATAGTATTATAGTGTTTAACTTTATAATTATTATGATGTGTATAATAAGGATTGTTATACAAAAATATAGTTTTAATTAACATTGGAATAGTATACATTATATACAATAGTTTAAATCTTTTAATTGATACTTTTATTTAATTGATACTTTTATTTAATTGATACTTTTATTTTAATATATATATATTAATTATTGTAAATTAACATAAATTATTAAAATAAATAGAAAATTATTAAAATTTAATTATTAAATTATAAAATACAGCAATCGGGCATTGGAGGTGAACCAGGCATTTTACCCCAATCAATATTATCATTCATATAATTAGATAATTTATATTTATCATAATCAAAATCTGATAATGGTTTTAATTCAAATGGTTCTTTAAGTTTTCCTCCAGTTTGTATTTTATTTTTTTTTTGAGTTAATTTTTGTGTATATTTCTTATTATTTTTAATATTTTTATTTTGTTTTATATATTTACTATTTTTTAAATGTTTTATATTTTTATTAGTTTTGTTAATTGCCATCTTAGTATAGTTTTAAATATGATTTTTTGAGTAATATTATTTTTTAAATTATATTTATTTATTATTATAATTAACTAATATAAAAATAAAATGTTTTTAGAATTAAAACAGTTATTGTAAAAATTGAAATTTAATAATTTAGTTTAGTTTTATATTATAATAGTTATAATATAATTTTAAATACTTTATTATGAATACTATTATTAGTATGAATACTATTACTAGTAGTAATAATGAAAATGAATTATTAGATAACAATACAATACTGTCATCTCTTCTTTTTGAAAAAAGAAGAAAAAATAAACAAATAAAAAAAGAAAAAAATGAACAAAGTGAAAATAATACTATAATAGACACTATAATAGAAACTAATTTAAAAAAATCAAAAATTAATTTAGATGAAATTGAAAATCATATTAGTAAAGATATAATTAAAAATAGTGAAATAAAATGTAATAATTGTAATTCTAAAAAACTATTTGAAATTGATGGATATAATGTATGTAATGAATGTGGATTATATAATGATTGTGTAATAGATTCAGGTCAAGAATGGAGATTTTATGGTAATGATGACAGTAAAGGAAATGACCCTTCTAGATGTGATATGCCTACTAATGAATTATTACCAAATACTAGTATGGGAGCATTAGTAGGGTTCGCTTCGACTAATACTATACAATCTAAAAAAATTAGAAATATGAATTTTTGGAATAGATTTTCATATAGAGATTCAAGTTTAATAGAAACTTTTAATAATATTACTATAATCGCTCAAAACGCAGGATTAAATCAATGTATTATTGAAGAAGCCAAATATATGTATAAAGAAGTAAGTGAAATTAAATCATCACGAAGAACCAAAAAAGATGCAATGAAAGCAGGTTGTATAATGTTGGCTTGTAAATTAAAAGGAGTTCCTAGAAATTGTAGCGAAATTGCTGAAATATTTAAACTAAAAAATAATAAAACATTTCGTAAAAGTATTAAAACATTTGAAGAAATATGGAAAAATATTAAATTACATAAAAAAAATAGTCATAGTTCAATAGAAAATTATAAAACTAATATTGATGATAATAATAGTGATGATAATGATGATGATGATGATGATGATGATGATGATGATGATGATGATGATGATGATGATGATGATACTAATAATAATATTGTTAATAATGATGAAAATAAAAGTAAAGATAGTAAGACTATTTCTATTATTAATACCATTGTAAATACTGATAGTTCTAGTGATAGTGATATTTCTAGTGATAGTGATAGTGATAGTGATAGTTCTAGTGATAGTGATAGTTCTAGTGATAGTTCTAGTGATAGTGATAGTGATAGTTCTAGTGATAGTGATACTATTACCAATGATAAAACTAATACTATTATCAATGATAAAACTAATACTATTACCAATGATAAAACTAAATTAAATAGTATAAAAGATAATAATGAAGAACAAGAAAATACTAGCGAAAATAATAAAATAATGAAAGATTGTATTACAAAATTACATAGATTTGCTTGTGCTTTAGGATTAAATGATAAATTATTTAATTATTGTCGTATGTTATTAATCTATATAGAAACGAATAAATTTTTAGATAAACACACACCTTTATCTAGAACATCTACAATTATTTATTATGTCATTGAAAAATTAAATATTAATATTAATAAACATCTTATATTTCAAACGTGTGAAATTTCTCAAGTTACAATTAATAAATGTTATCAAAAATTAATGAAATACAAAAAAGAATTAGAAAATATTAATATAGAATAAAAAATATTAATATAGACTGCAAATTTTATTAAATTATTATTAAATTTTTACTAAACTTTTACGTTTTTTTTTACTTTTATAAATATTAATAATAATTAATATTAATTAATATATTTAAATATTAATAAAAATGGTTGATTTACAAAATATAAGTTCAAATTTATTATTAATAAGTTTTGTGCTAATAAGTTTATGTTGTTTATATTTATTATATTCTAATTTTGTAAAAATTAAAGAAATTAAAGAATTAAAGACAAATGTTGAAGATTTAAAAACTATTTTTTTTAATCAACAAAAACATAATGAAGAAACCTATAATAACATAATACAATTAGTCGGTGGTAAAAATAATATGAATACTATAAATGAAAATAATAATGAGAATACAACTAATAATGAAGATATAATAAAAAATATTAATATAAATGATGTTGTAGAAACTAATACTATTATTAAATTAACTAAAGATAATATTGAAAATATGAAAACAATGGATACATATCTAGATACTACTATTAATAATAATGATATTAATAAAGTAATAAGTATTGAAACTTATGAAGATATGATGGGAAATGAAGATGAAAATGATGGTTTAGAAGATTTAGAAGATTTAGAGGATTTAGAGGATTTAGAGGATTTAGAGGATTTAGAAGATTTAGAAGATTTAGAAAAAATAGCAAAAATAAATAAAGGTATAAAAGAAAATAATAATAATGAAATTACTGATAATATATATGATATAATACATTCAGAAAAAGCAAATACAGAACTATTTAATGATAATGATTCTATAACAACAGATCCATTATCTGATAATTTAGAAGATAATGAATTTGATATAGAAGATTTAGAAGATTTAGATAATTTAGAAACCAATGAAATAGATAGTAGCGATATTAGTGCTAATGAAGATAGTGATATAAATAATATATCTAATGTAAATACTCCTATAATAGTAGAAAATACACAATCTAGTATTAGTATTAATAATACTAATAATGATACTATTGATACTCTTAGTGATATTGATGATTTAGATTTAGATTCTATTAATAATAATGATAATGATAATAATGATAATGATAATAATGATACTAATCAAACCGTTAAAAATATTAATATTGATAATACAATTACTTTAAATGAAACTATTTTAAATACAAATGTATCTGGAGAGAATACTAAAAATATAAATTTAGAAAATACTGAAACTAATGAAACTAATGAAAATAATGAAAATAATGAAACTACAGAAGTTGATTTAAATGATTTATTAAATAACAATAAAGATAATAAAAATATTAAAATTGAAAAAATAGACTATACTAGCGAACAGTTAAATGGTATGACAACTAAACAATTAAAAGAAATAGCAAAAGAATATAAAGTAAAATCTTATGGTTCTAAAAATGATATTATTCAATCAATATTAGGTAATTAAGTAATTAATTAAATAACAACTATTTAATTAAATATTGGTAATTTAGTAATAATATAATTTATATAATTATCTTGTTTATTTTTTTCATTTTGTATTTTACTATCTAAATTATGTTTTAGTGTTGTATCTAGATATAATTTTATTTCTTCTTTTAATTTAGTATCTTTTTTTATATCTTCAATCTTTTTACCAAGTAATTGTTGAATAATACTATTATATTCTGTTAATTTAGTACTATTCAATGTATTCATTTCATTAATAAGTGTTGTATCTATACTATATATATCACCAATTAATTTTGATTTAGATGTTTCTAGAGTATCAATTGTATTTAAGTTTTGTAATAATAAATTAGATTTAGAATTTGTAGTAGATATTTTATTAATTTTTTTATGATATAAAGTATAACTATAATAATCTTCTAATAGATTTATAAATTTATCTTTTTCTTTTTCAAAATTATGTTTATCATTTATAGACAATTCTTTATTTGATATTAATTCTTTATACTTAAATAGTATTTTTTCTCGTTCATTAGATATATTAGTTTTTAATTCAGTTAGTATATCATTATAATATAAATAATTAGGTTTTGTTAGTTCTTTAATAAGTTTTTCTGTTTTATCATTTTTTAATACAACTATTTTAACTAATTCATTTTTATCTTTTGGTAAAATTTTAATTTTATAGTTCATATTAGAATACTTCTTATATAATTTAGAATATTCATTTTTATAATTAGTCATTATTTCACTATTAAAATTATTTATATAATTATCAACTTTATTATTTATTTTTTCAATATCAACTAATTTTTCATCATTAGGAATAAGAAAATCAATAGTGTATTCAATATCTACACTTTCTACATTATAATTTTCAGTATCACTATTAATAGGTTCTTCTTCATTATTATCAATGATAAGGTTGTCTTTGTGAATTTTATCATCAATAGGTTCATCAATAGGTTCATCAATAGGTTCATTCATAAGTTCAGATTCATCAATAGTTTCATCAATAGTTTCATCAATAGTTTCATCAACAGGTTCTTCTGTATTATCAATAATAAGGTCTTCTTTATTAGGTTCATCAATAGGTTCATCAATAGGTTCTTTTATAGATTTATAATTTTCTACATATTCTACATCATTATTCATTTTATATAAAATTAATAAAGTATTTGTATTTTTTAATTATTATTATAATAATTTATATTATTATATTATTTTTTTCTTATATAACTATAATATAAAAATATTTTAAAATAAACAATGAATACATTAAATAAACTTCTAGTTGAAGCAAATAAAGTTACAATGAAAGATTTAAAAATTGATAAAAAATTATTTAATAAACCTAAACTATCTAATAAACCTAAAAATTCTATAAAGTATAAGACATCTAAGATAACTACAAAATCTAAAACATCTAAAAAATCTAAAACTACTAAAAAATCTAAAACTACTAAAAAATCTACTAAGTCTAAAAACTAAACTAATTTAATTTTAATTTATTTTTTCCATTTTTTTTTCTTTAAATTCAAAAAATAAAAAATTGAAAAAAAAAATTTAAAAACATAATAAAATATAAAAGTATAGAGTATTAAATAATCTATTAACGTAAGTTCCTCGACTTTTATTCTTAAATATCTACCAAATTGTTATTTTGATTAACGCGAGTTTAGTATCAAGATGCCTCCAATGACGATTAAACCTTTTAATCCTAATGATGTTGATCCATCTAAAGTTTCATTTAGTAATGTCATTAATATTCCTGATATTGGAGTTAAATATTGTAAAATGACGTATGATGATGCTACATCTAATGATAAAAAATTACTTGTAGTTATACGTGGTTGTAAAATTATAACTTTTAAAAAATTAGAAAATGATAAAGATGCTAAAGGTAAAAAAGATAAGTATCAAATTTTTATGGGTGTAAAAGATGAAAATTTTATTAATATGGTAAAGAAATTTGAAAAATATTTAATTACTCAAGGTGTTGAAAATTCTAAACAATGGTTTGATGAAACAATGGAAGAAGAAGAATGTATTGAAATGCTTAAACCAACATTAACTACAAGTGAAAAATATCCAGGATATGCTATTGGTGGTGTTTTAGCAAATGATTTTGTTTGTAAAAGCACTACTAGTGATGTTCCTGATGTTTCTAATTTAGAAGATGCTTTACAAAAAAATACAGTTATTGATGTTTGTATTTCTATTAATAAACTTAAACTTGGTGTCGGTAAATACAGTTTAGGGTTTGAAATTAATCAAATTAATATTAAAAGTATTAGTAATGGTGAAAAATATGAAAGTAATGCTATTACTCCTGAAACTTTTAATAAAGACAAAATTTCACTAGATTCTATTCAACAACACGAAAAAGGTGGTAAATTTTGTTCCTTACTTTATGAAGATAAAAAATTACGTGTTAAATTATCTAATATTGTAGGACGTATTTTCAAATTAGAAAATGATAATGGTGTTAGTTATTCAATGAGTATTCGTTTACGAGATGAACAACTACACACTATGATTCAAGATATTGATAAGAGTATTTTTACGACTTTACTTGCGAAGAGTAAAGATTATTATGGTTCTAAGAAAACTGAAAAATTATTAAAAACTGCTCTTAAACCATTAGAATCTTACAATAAAGCCGATCAAGAAAAGATTAAAAGAGGTGAAAAGCCAACATATGAACCATCTATTTGGATTAAAATTTGGCATAGCGATGAAAAAGGATTTGATGGTAAAATTGTAAATAACGAAACAAATAAAGCAATTACAAATACTGAAGATGTTCTTAACAAAGATATTAATATTTCATCTATTGAGTTTTATAGTCGCCATATTTGGTTTGGTCCTAAAGGAACAAGTATTAATTTAACAGTAAATAAATGTAATGTTAGTTATGATGCTCCTGTTTATGATATGGATGATATGAATGATGATGATGAAGATACTAAATCAGAGAAAAATAATACTGAAGATAGTGATTCGGAAGTTGAAAATTCAGATTCAGATTAAATTAAATTAAATTAAATTAAATTAAATTAAATTAAATTAAATTAAATTAAATTAAATTAAATTAA
>Ga0233433_10004837_pt1 | contig 10187 bp, 8 predicted proteins | sample SI_122_August201_5_FD_179868 | JGI IMG/M metagenome (GOLD analysis project Ga0233433, IMG submission 179868) | Seawater microbial communities from Saanich Inlet, British Columbia, Canada - SI_122_August2016_100_MG | ecosystem: Environmental > Aquatic > Marine > Inlet | place: Canada: British... | reverse complement strand
ATTGGCGTTTGGTCACGCTCAATTTTGGGCGTTCTTTTAAAGATCAAGAACGAGTTATTGATCATATACTTGATCGCTTGCCGATTACATTGGAGATCAACCTCATAAGTCTGATCTTCGCCTATTTGATTGGTGTTCCCCTGGGAATCCTGCTCTCGGTTAAGCAAAATTCGGCAATCGACCGGTTGGCGACTACGGGAACTTTTATGCTCTGGTCAATGCCCTCGTTTTGGGTCGGCATGCTATTGATCCTCTTTTTCTGCAACAAAGAATTCTACTACTGGTTCCCAGCCTCCGGTATCCAATCGCTGCACGCCAGCGAGGAATGGAGTGCCTGGCGACTCTTTACCGATCACGTCCATCACATGGTCCTGCCGATCTTGGCTTCGACGTATTCGAGCTTCGCCGGCATATCGCGTTATATGCGCACCAGCATGTTAGAGAATCTGCGCTTAGACTATGTGCGCACGGCCCAGGCGAAGGGGTTGCGGTATCGCGTCGTGGTACTGCGTCACGTGTTGCGTAACTCGCTGATCCCGATTGTGACACTCTTAGCTGGGCTTTTGCCGGGCATGATCGCCGGGTCGGTTTTTATCGAGACTATATTTACTATTCCGGGCTTGGGCTTTCTTGGCTTCCAATCAGTCATCGTGCGCGATTATCCGATGGCGATGGCGCTCTTTACCATCGCCGGAGCGCTTTCTCTGGCGGGTATCCTGGTGGCTGATATCCTGCTCAAGGCCGTTGATCCGCGCATCGAATTTTCGGGTGTGCAGGGATGAGCGTGGAGACGGTCGATGCGGTGTCCACGGGTGTCGAAGAAGGGCAGTCCTATTCGCGTATCGTTTGGGGCCAGTTCAAAAAGAATACACCGGCTCTGCTCAGCCTGTATGGTATCGCTCTACTGGTATTAGTCGCCTTAAGCGCGGATTTGATCGCTGGAGACAAACCCTATTATATGGAGTACAAGGGAAAGACCTACTTCCCGGCCTTTCGCCAATACGGGATTTATCTAGGGCTTGTGGAATGGCCTGCAGAGTTGAGGCGTCGCCGCAACTTCAAAAAGCTCAAAGTGGATCAGGCGATCTATCCGCCGGTGCCTTATGCACCAGGTGAGATCCTTTTACGGGATAAATACCAGCCGCCCAACGCAAAACACTGGTTGGGTACGGACCGACTGGGGCGGGATGTGCTGTCGGGGTTGATCCACGGCACGCGTTATGCACTGACTATTGGCCTGGTCGCCGTTGGCCTATCTCTGGCCATTGGTTTGGTGTTAGGGGCAATGGCTGGCTATTTCGGCGGGTGGACTGACTTGGCGCTTTCGCGACTATTTGAACTTTGGGCGGCGATTCCCAGTTTCTTCCTGATACTGACGGCTGCGGCTTTTTTTCCACCGAGCCTATTTTTTGTAATGATCATTATCGGTTTTACGAGCTGGGTCAGTATCGCGCGTCTGACGCGTTCGCAGTTTTTGCAGGTACGCAGTTACGATTATGTGGCTGCTGCCCGCAGTTTAGGGTATTCGGATACTCGGATTATGTTCCGCCATATCCTGCCCAACGCTATCGGGCCGGTCTTGATTCCGGTCGCCTTTGGTGTTGCCGGGGCTATTCTCGCCGAGTCGGGTTTGAGTTTTCTGGGCGTGGGGGTGCCGGCGGAAGTGATCACTTGGGGAGCGCTATTGGCTGGTGCCCGTAGCAACGCGGCGGCTTGGTGGCTGGTGGTGACGCCGGGTTTGGCGATCTTCGCCACGGTGACGTTTTACAACCTGCTGGGGGATGGGTTGCGCGACGCGTTGGACCCGAAGCTCAGAGGGTCAGGCGGTGAGAAAAGCGGGTAGCGATTCGTTGGCCAGTAGTTGCTCGAGGGTTTGCCGTTGGCGCAAGAGGTGCAACTCGCCATTGTCGTCGAGCAGTATTTCGGGCGCCTCGGGGAAAGAATTGTAATTCTTGGCCGCCATGCCGGCGCAATAAGCGCCGCTGCCGCCAATAAAAACCGCGTCGCCGATTTTGGCTTCGGTGAGCAAGCGGGTCGCGAGCTCTTCGGGATTATCTGGGGCCGGAGTGAGAATATCGCCGCTCTCGCAACAATGGCCGGCGACCAGATACTCGCCCTGGCCACGTGCCTCGGGTTCGGCGGGCACGACGACGATAGGGTGCTGGGCCCCGTACATGCTGGGGCGCAAGACTTCGGTCATGCCGCTGTCGACTTTGATAAAGCGGTTGCCCTCCACACCGGTGTCGACCACATCGATGATACTACAGACCAATGCGCCGGCGTTGGCGACAAAGAAGGTTCCCGGCTCCACTTCCAAATGCAATTTGCGTCCGTGTTCCTGGGCGAAACGTTCGAATTCGCCAGTGACGGGTTGGCCTGCTTCCTGTAAATCCGTCGAAACTTCGCCCGCCATGCGTCCGACCTTGAAACCGCCGCCCATGCTCACGCGTTCGATGTCCGGCAATTGCGCGGCGACTTCCAATGTCAGCCGTGCGCAGCGCTGCCAGACCTCCGGGTCGCTACCCGAGCCGATATGGCTATGCAAGCCGGTGATGCGTAGGTCGTGCTCGGCGGCTGTAGCCAACACTTGCTGCAAATATTCGTGCCAGATGCCGAAACTCGACGAAGGACCGCCGACATTGGTGCGGTTGCTATGACCAGAGCCCAACCCCGGGTTGATGCGCACAGAGACCTCGTTACCGGGGAAAAGTCGGCCATAGGAGGCGAGTTGGTGCAGCGAGCAGGCATTGAACAGTACGCCCTGGCTTATTAGATCTTGCAGATTGTCGGGCAGTTGCTGCGCGGTAATCTGGATTTCTTTGGCCGGCACCCCGGCGCGCATGGCCCTCAGTGCTTCATAGCCGCTGCTGGCGTCGATGTGCAAACCCGCGCGATTGAGAATGCGAATGACGGCCGCCGCGGGGCAGGCTTTCATGGCGTAGCGGGCGGTAAGGCCATAGGCATTGGGGAAGGACAAGGCCTTTTGCGCTTGTGCTTCAAGGGTCTTTTGGTCGTAGACAAACGCGGGGGTGCCGAATTGTTCTTGCACGGCGCGGATCTGGTCTTCGGAAAGGAACGAAAGCGTTTCCATAGTAGTCTCGATTTCTGGGCTCTAACTTGATATTTTTCAATGAAATTCATAGCTTATTGGAGTTCATATTATCGCCACCTCACCTCATTCTGTCAAGATTTCAATGCCTACATATATTCTCGGTATTTCCGCTTTTTACCACGATAGCGCGGCTTGTTTGATCCGCGACGGGGAAATCGTCGCCGCAGCCCAGGAGGAGCGTTTCACACGCGTGAAACACGATCCGGGCTTTCCCGGCAACGCCGCCCGCTATTGTCTGCAAGAGGCCGGTATTGAAGTAAAGGACTTACACTGCGTTGGGTTTTACGACAAACCCCTGATGACTTTTGAACGCCTCTTAGAGACCCATTTGGGCACTGCCCCCTTGGGCATCCGTCTCTATTGGAAGAGCATGGTGGTGTGGCTCAAGGAAAAATTGTGGATCCCGCAGTTGATTCAAAAGGAGTTAGGCTATGATGTGCCTGTGCTCTTTGGCGACCACCACGAGTCGCATGCGGCATCGGCTTTTTATCCCTCGCCCTACGAAGAAGCGGCGATTATGACCCTCGACGGGGTCGGCGAATGGACCACGACCAGTTATGGTTATGGTCGGGGCTCCGAGATCCACACGCTGGCCGATATCAAATTTCCGCATTCGCTGGGTTTGCTTTATTCGGCTTTTACTTATTTCACTGGTTTTAAGGTCAATTCCGGCGAATACAAGTTGATGGGCTTGGCTCCTTATGGCGAACCGAAATACGTCGATCGCATCCTGGACAATGTCATCGACCTGAAAGAGGACGGTTCCTTTAAGCTCAATACTCGTTATTTCAACTATATATCGGGCCTGACGATGACCAGCCCGGCAATGGGCGAACTATTCGGGGGGCCGCCTCGGCAACCCGAGACCCCTTTGACGCAACGCGAGATGGATATCGCGCGCTCTTGCCAGGTCGTCACCGAGGAGGTCATGCTGCGCATCGCCCGCACGGTCCATAAGGAGACCGGGCTCAAGAATTTGTGCATGGCTGGCGGGGTGGCGCTCAATTGCGTTGGCAATGGCCGCGTTTTGCGCGATGGCCCTTTTGAAAATATTTGGATCCAACCGGCCGCCGGCGATGCGGGTGGGGCTCTGGGAGTTGCTTTGGCACTGTGGTATCATCATTTGGGCAACGAGCGGGTGGTAGACGGCGAGAAAGACGCGATGCGTGCTTCGCTATTGGGGCCGGTGTACGACGATGACGAGATCGGCCGTTTTATCGAGGGGCAGGGCGGCGTTGCGCAAAAGCTCTCTGAGGACGAGTTGCCGGTGCGCGTGGCTGAACAGTTGGCGGCGGGCAAGGTAATGGGTTTTTTTCAGGGCCGAATGGAATTCGGGCCGCGTGCCTTGGGTGCTCGTTCGATTATCGGCGATCCACGCTCGACCGAGACGCAATCGGTGATGAACCTCAAGATCAAATTCCGCGAGAGCTTCAGGCCTTTTGCCCCGACTGTCTTGCGCGAACACGTGCACGAATATTTTGAACTGGACACCGATTCGCCTTATATGTTGCAAGTGGCTCCGATTAAAGAAGAGCGCCAGGTCGCGATGAGCGAGGATCAGGAGCAGCTCTTTGGCATTGAGAAGCTGAACGTGCCGCGTTCGGATATGCCGGCGGTCACCCATGTGGACTATTCGGCGCGGGTGCAGACCCTACGGCGGGAGGACAATCCGCGCTATTACGACGTCATCAAGGCATTTCAGAGCTTGACCGGCTATCCGGTGGTTGTCAATACTTCGTTCAATGTGCGCGGAGAGCCCATTGTCCTGAGTCCGGAGGACGCCTATCGATGTTTTATGCGCACTGAGATGGATTTTCTCGTCTTAGGCTCTTATCTGCTCGACAAGCAGGACCAACCGCAGTGGCACGAAGAGAAGGACTGGCGCGAGGAATTTGCACTTGACTGAGTCTAAAATTTATTGGGGTGTAGAGGTTCCACAACGTGTAGATTTGCGCAAATTCGGCTTGGTAATGGCGGCGGTCTTGGCGTTGGTCAGCGGGTATTTGTGGTATAAAGACGCGATGGACCCCGCGCAGGTCGTATTTTCCGTTGCTGCGGGCTTTCTCATCGTTGGCTTGGTCCTGCCCGTCGTCCTGATGCCGATCTATTTTCCCTGGATGTGGTTGGCGCGCATCCTGGCGTTCGTCAATACCCATCTTTTGTTGGGGTTCGTTTTCTATACGTTATTCACGTTTATCGGGTTGGGTATGCGTCTTTTGGGTCGCGATCCGCTCGATCGCAAAATTCTCCCGGACAGCGACAGCTATTGGCAGCGTCGCGAGTCTCCTCTGCTTTCGCGCGAGCATTATTTGAGACAATTCTAAGCATCTTTCGCGCAAGCATTGTCTCTCGCCGTTTTAAGCGACCATAGGCCTTGATCTTGTATAGAGCAGCCTTTATATTTAGACCTCTTAGAGGTCACCGATAGAAAGGCCTCAAACGAAATATACGGAAGAACTTAGCTCGTTCGCCGACGATGAGCGGTGGATGGGGGAAGCCTTGCGCGACGCCAGAGAAGCTGGTCTGCGCGGCGAGGTGCCCATAGGCGCCGTACTCGTCGGCGATGGCCGAATTTTGGGTCGGGGTGGCAATGCCACCGAAGCGTTGCAGGATCCCACGGTGCATGCAGAAATGTTGGCGATTCGCCAGGCCGCTGCTGTAGTGGGGTCGCGTCGTTTATTGTCGACGACGCTCTATGCGACGCTTGAACCTTGCGCTATGTGCGCTGGGGCGATCGTTTTGGCGCGAATACCTCGGCTGGTTTTTGCAGCCGATGATGCAAAAACCGGCGCTTGCGGGTCGCTTCGCAATGTCGTAGAAGACTCGCGGCTCAACCACCGTTGCGAAGTGCGCAGTGGGGTGCTCGCGGAAGAATGCTCTGATTTGCTCAAAGATTTTTTTGCCGCGCTGCGATCGGCAAAATAAACAGGTATAGCAGAATATAGATTGAGGAGAGGTGCCAGAGTGGTCGAATGGGCTGGTCTCGAAAACCAGTGTGGCCGTACGGTCACCGAGGGTTCGAATCCCTCCCTCTCCGCCATCTAATAAAGTGTTGTTTGTGGAGAGGTGACCGAGCGGTCGAAGGTGCACGACTGGAAATCGTGTGTAGGGTAACCCCCTACCGAGGGTTCGAATCCCTCTCTCTCCGCCATAAATTTACTGATTGTATCCGGGAGGGGCAGTAGCTCAGTTGGGAGAGCGCCAGGTTCGCAATCTGGAGGTCGTGGGTTCGATCCCCATCTGCTCCACCAATTTTTACCGGAGTCAATCGACAAGAACAAAAACAGAGTATTAGGTCGTGCTAGATGGGGAGGTAGCGGTGCCCTGTACCCGCAATCCGCTATAGCGGGATTGAATTCCTGTCCAGAGGTCCTTGTATCTCAAGTTCGATCGGAGCAAAGTAGCGCTGAAGACCGGATTCTACGCAACAAAGAGCTTCTGAACCCCGTCAGGACCGGAAGGTAGCAGCGGTAAGAATGTCTCTTCGTGTGCCGCAGAGTCGTCCGGTTGGAGCTAACTCGCCCTGGATGAACCTAAGAGCAGGATCGAAGATGGGTGCACGGCCTTTTTATTTTTCCCCCTTCATTTCGGCTATTCCGAACTACGCTCATGGCCTATCAGGTAACAGCGCGCAAGTGGCGGCCGCGTCAATTTGACGAGGTGGTCGGACAAGACCATATCACTGCCACGCTCAAAAACGCCATCGACTCGGGGCGCGTTGCCCAGTGTTATCTGCTTTGTGGGCCTCGCGGTGTGGGTAAAACGACCACCGCGCGGATCCTTGCGAAGGCGCTCAATTGCTCCGCTCGCCAGGGCTCGAATCCCTGCGAAGAGTGCGATTCCTGCAAAAGTATAGCCGCCTCCACTAGCATGAACGTGCTGGAGATCGACGGGGCATCCAACAATAGCGTCGAAGATATCCGCGAGTTGCGCGAGGTAGTGCGTTACGCGGCGACCGAGGGCACCTACAAGATTTATATCATCGATGAGGTGCACATGCTTTCGACGGCGGCCTTCAACGCGCTGTTGAAGACGCTGGAAGAACCTCCGGAGCACGTGGTTTTTATCTTCGCGACCACCGAGGTGCAGTCGGTCCCCGATACGATTCTTTCTCGCTGCCAACGTTTTAACTTTCGCCGTATCCCGACCGGGCAAATCGCCGACCATCTGGCAGTCATTGCCAAAGCCGAGCAGATCGAGGTCGAGGAGGGTGCCTTACACCTGTTGGCGAGTCGGGCCGACGGTGCGCTGCGCGACGCCGAAAGTCTGCTCGATCAGGTCGCGTCCTTTGGCGGCGAGGTGTCCAAGCAAGTAGTGGGGCAGGTATTAGGGCTGGTCGACCGCGATCTTTATTTTGAGTTGGTCGGTGCGATTCACGATGCCTCGCCCGAGCGGGTGTTGGATCTCGTCACCCGGGCGATCGACGAGGGGGCCGATGTCGAGGAGTTTGTGCATGGGTTGGTCGAGCTTTTGCGCCACTTGCTCTTTGTCAAGGTGCAGGGTGGGACCGACAAACTGGATGTAGCGGCAGAAGACCGCAGTCGTTACGACGAACTCGCCGTAGACATCGCGGCCGAGGATGTGCTGCGCATGATGCAGTCGCTGTTGGATTTGGCCGCGGACTTGAGGCGTTCGGTCCAGCCGCGCTTCCGCGTTGAAATCGCCTTGGTGCATTTGGCGTTGATGGGCCGGTCGGTGGACGTAGGGCAATTGCTGCAGCGGTTACAGGCGCTTGAGGGCGCGGCTCCCGGGGGCCAGGGCCGGTCAGCCGCCGGGCCGGCGGCACCACCTGCCGTGGTTGAACGGCCTCGAGTGGAGCGGCAAGAACCGTCTATCGCTCAGAAGCCTCGGGTTCAGCAAGAGCGGCCGCCTGTGGCCGAGAAGTCCCCGATGCAGGAAGAACCGCCGCCGATTGGCGAGAGAGCTGCAGCACAAAAACAAGCATCACCGCCATCCGTAGCGGAACGTCCGGCTGCTGTCGCCCATGCGGCCGCACCAGCGACGGAACGCCCGGCGGTGGCCAATCAACCCCCTTCTGCATCCGGTGCGGCTCAGAGCAGGGATAACGCGGACGGCCCGAGTTTCGAAGACGTGCGCCAGGGCTGGGGCGATCTGGTCCAGGCGGTTCGCGACGCCAAGCCGTCGCTCGCCCTTTTCCTCAGCGGGGCGACATTGCTCGGGCTGGAAGCCCATGTGCTGAAATTAGGTTTTTCCGCCGATGACCGTTTCGCTATGGCGCAAGTAAACAAGAACCGCGACAGCGTCGAAGAAATTTGTTTACAGAAGTTCGGTCGGCGGCTGCGGCTCGAAGGAGTGATACAGGAGGGCGGCGAGACTGTCGCTAAGGAGAAGGCACCACCACCACAATCCGATCCGACCGTTCGTTCGGTGCTCGATACTTTCGACGGCGAATTGGTCTGAGCGCCAAAAATCGGTAAAACGAGATTCTATGGGACCTCTTGCTCTCGAAGACTTAATCGTCGCTTTCGCCAAGTTACCTGGTATCGGCCGAGTGACGGCCCAGCGTCTGGCGCTTTATGTGCTCAAGAGGCCGCGAGAAGAAGCCGAGCTGCTCGCGGGCGCGCTAATCGCCGCGAAAGAACAGATCGGTCACTGTTCCACTTGCCACAATTTCATGCAAAAGGGTGAAGAGTTGTGCGAGGTTTGCCAGGACACTCGCCGCGACCCGCAGTTCCTCTGTGTGGTCGCCGAGTCCAGCGATGTGCTGGCGCTAGAGGTGAGCCAGGTTCACTCGGGGGTTTATCACGTGCTCGGCGGTGTACTTTCCCCGCAAGATGGCATATTGCCCGAAGATCTGCGCATCGCGGCACTAGTTGAGCGAGTGCGGGAGCGAGAAGTGCGGGAGGTCGTTTTGGCACTCAACTCGAGTGCTGAAGGCGATGCTACAGCCCATTATATATCCCAGCAGCTTATGCCGCTGACTAAAGTGTCCGGATTGGCGCGTGGTCTGCCTGTGGGCGCGGATCTGGATTTGGCAGACCGCGTCACGCTTTCGCACGCTTTTGCCGGTCGATCCTCTCTGTGAGGTAATCCTATGGATCGGCGCGAAATTTTCAATCTACCCAATTGTCTGACTGCTCTCAGAATTGCTCTGACGCCAATTTTATTATTATTGCTCTTTGCTGATACCTGGTATTGGAAGAGTCTGGCTTTTGTCGTCTTCAGCGCGGCTTCGCTGACGGATCTCTACGATGGCAAACTAGCGCGCGCGGGCAACCAAGAAACGCCGCTGGGGCGCTTTTTGGATCCATTGGCCGACAAGATCCTGGTGACCTCGGCGCTGGTGGCCTTGGCGTTGAACAAAATGGTCAACTTCTGGATTGTGTTGCCCATCGTCGGGCGCGATATATTGATCACGGGTATACGTCTTTACGGGCTTTCCCAGGGTAAGCAGATGGTCACTACGCGCTTGGCGAAGTGGAAGACCGCGGCCCAACTCACCACCGTCCTCTTCATTCTCTTGGTTATCGGCGTGGAGGAGACCGTTGAGCGTTTTGCCGCGAATAGCTCTTTCTTTCTCGACGATCAGCTAATCCAGCTTTTAGCCAATGTGTTATTGGCGGGTGTTTTGTTGTTGACTCTGTTGTCCGGTTTTCACTATCTATTTCGCGCCACGTTTTCCTACAAGGAATCCTGAGCGTACCAGAGAGGATTGAGGTTTCTGAACAGACTTATTGCTACGCTTTTTTTCAGCGGTTACGCCCCAATCGCTCCGGGCACGGCCGGGACCGCAGTGGTCGCCGTTTTGTACTGGCTGTTCTTCTTAGTCAGTCCGCCGTTGGGGGTTGTAGGATGGCTCGTCGTGCTGCTAGTCGCTTTTGCCGTTGGAGTCTATACCGCAGACAAGGCAGCGCCCGAGTGGGGTAAAGACCCCGGTCAGGTCGTCGTCGATGAGGGCGTGGGATTTCTCTTTACCGTGGCGCTATTGCCTACGGATATTTGGACGGTGATCGTTGCCTTCTTCGTTTTTCGCGTTCTCGATATCATCAAGCCGCCGCCTGCGCGGCAACTAGAGGCATTGCCTGGTGGTTGGGGTATCGTAGTCGACGACGTG
>Ga0233433_10004832_pt1 | contig 10195 bp, 9 predicted proteins | sample SI_122_August201_5_FD_179868 | JGI IMG/M metagenome (GOLD analysis project Ga0233433, IMG submission 179868) | Seawater microbial communities from Saanich Inlet, British Columbia, Canada - SI_122_August2016_100_MG | ecosystem: Environmental > Aquatic > Marine > Inlet | place: Canada: British... | reverse complement strand
TTCCGACTTTGATCGATGACGGCAGAACCCTTTGGGAATCTAACGCTATTGTGCGCTACCTATGCGAAAGCCGTGAACCACATGGCCTGTTGCCGAAAGATGCCTGGTCGATCGCCCTGGCGCAGCAGTGGATGGACTGGCAACAAACCATTCTTGCTCCAGCGATTCGCCCTCTTTTCTGGAATCTGATTAGAACCAGCCCACAGAACCAGGATCTTGAAGCCATTTCCACAGGCCGGAACAACACCGAGGCCGCACTGCGCATTCTGGATGAGCATTTATCTCAGCACCGATATGTGGCGGGAGAGCACTTCAGTTTTGGTGATATCCCCGTTGGGGTAATGGCCTATAGATGGTTCAATCTGGATATCCAACGGGCCGCTCTTCCCAGCCTTGAGCACTGGTACCGCGGACTTACCGCTCGTCAGGCTTACGAAGACAACGTCATGATGACCATCACTTAGAACCGACTGGCGCCATGTTTAATCTGTTCGGAAACGAAAGAAAAGCGAAACGTCTTAAAAAGGATGCACTAACGATCATCCGGTCAGATGAGGTGGCCTACCCGCCCCCACATCGTAAGTCCTGCGCATTGATGGTCACTGAATACCTGGCAGCAATCTTTTCCGCCGCGGCCAAGACGAAAGCCGGCCCTGGATCTCCGATCTGGCTAAAAGAACGCCATCGTGATGCAAGACGACGGCGTGACCAGGTTCAGCTGACAGCGGCGACGTTATCAATAATTTACCTTCGAGCCCGTGAAATTGGGCCACTTGGCGCGCCGACCTGTGAGATCATCGATAATGCTATGGAGCGGTGGACTGGTGATCCAGACGCGGCACCAGACGCCCCACCCGATCCCACCCGGGCCTCTGCCTCGTTAACACCGAAATGACAAAGTGGCGATCGATCACTTGGCTTTTACCCATTTGATCAATCATCGGGGCGTCACATGGGGAACAGCAGGCCCCTGAGTCAAACCCCCAATCAACGCTCTGTAACGCTTAATTAAGTAACCGGATCGGGCCGCCAGAAATCCAGGCGAGAACGTCTTCGACTGCCTCTCGGTATCCCAGTGTGAAGTTCTCTTCAGTGACATAACCAGTGTGACCGGTCAATACCGCATTGTCGAGCCCGCGAAGTGAGTGTTCAACCGGTAAGGGCTCAATACTGAATACGTCTATACCGGCTCCACGAATAAGCTCGCGTTGGAGGGCATCTACGAGGGCGGTCTCATCGACGATTGGCGCGCGGGACGTATTGACTAGATAAGCGCTGGATTTCATCAAATTCAGTTCTCGAGCACCGATCAGCCCACGGGTGCGGTCGCTCATCACGAGGTGGATCGTAACAATGTCTGAAAGGCAGAGTAATTCATCTTTGCCTACCCTGGCGACACCGCACTCCTGCGCTCGGGCGTCAGTTAAGTTCTGGCTCCAGGAGATGGTCTCCATACCAAAGGCCTGTCCCACTTTGGCAACCTGACTCCCCAGTTTGCCAAGCCCCAGTAACCCCAAGGTTTTGCCACGCAAGCCGCCCGCAAAACCCTTTTGCCACCCGCCCTCATGCATCGAACGGTTCTCAAGCGGTATCTTCCTGACCAGCGCCAGGATCAACGCCCAGGTATGCTCAGAAGCCGGATACCCCAATAGGTTAGTGCCACAAACATCGATACCACAGTCGCGCGCGGTTTCCATAGCGATCGCTTGGTTGCGTAATCCGGTCGTCACCAGCAAACGGAGTTTGGGTAACCTTGTCAGTAAGGAGTCCGGAAACCCGGTGCGCTCGCGCATGACGATCACAATGTCAAAATCGGTAAGCGCTTGAGCTGCCTGATCCTCGTCGCCCAGGTGCTCAGTAAAAACACTGATCTTCGCGTGTCGCTCAACAGCGGACCAATCCACTACTTTCAGCGCGACGCTTAGATAATCATCAAGAATAGCCAGTTTCATACTACAAAACTCTCGCGCTTACAGACATAGAACCACCTGCTAGATTGGCGTAACCAGCCGGTGTGAGCTGGCTAATCCAAGCCAAACCACTGGCGGAAGCCGAATCTTCGCAGATTTTTTTTTGTTATCGTGCGCGCAGTCGAGGATCGAGAAGATCACGCAGTGCGTCACCAAACAAATTGAACCCGAATACCGCAAGCGTGATCGCGAGGCCTGGGAAAATTGGGACCCACGGGGCGCTTTCTGCGAACTCTTCGGCACCGCCTTGCAGCATCAGACCCCATGCTGCCGTAGGCTCCTGCACGCCTAACCCGAGATATGACAACGACGCTTCTAGCAAAATGGCGTGGCCTACGAACGTGGTCAACATGATCAGGTACGGCGCCATCACGTTGGGCACCATGTGTCGCAAGATGATCCGACTGTGTCCAAAACCCAGCGCCCGCGCTGCATCTACATACGGTATCTCTCGAATGGCGAGGGCGCTCGAGCGAACGACTCTCGCACACTGCGGGATAAACGGAATCGTAATAGCAATGACAACGTTGAGAGTGCCTGCACCCAAGGTTGCTACAACCGCGAGCGCTAGAACGATCAATGGAAAGGCCATCAAAATATCGACCAGGCGTTGAACGACCAGATCAAAGATGCCACCAAAGTAAGCACTCGCTACGCCGAGAATTAAACCCAGAGTGGAGCCTACAAAAGCGGCAGTGAATCCAACAAACAGCGCCGTGCGGGCACCGTAGATAATGCGGGTTAGGATGTCACGACCGAATGCATCCGTCCCCATCCAGAAATCGGCGTTTGGCGCCACTAGCATGTGTTCGAAAGAGATCATTTCGGGGTCGTAAGGCGATAGAACCTCCGCAAAAATAGTAGCAAAAAGCATGATCAAAACAACCAGCCCGCCGGCAGCTCCTAGCGGCTGTCGACGAACTAAACCCCAGAACTGCACATACCAGGGATCTCGAGTCTCCTCGGGGACGATATTCTCGATCGCTGTTTGCGCAATTGCCAACGAAAGGTCCTCGTTCAGCCGTAGCGAATTCGCGGATCAAGCCAGGCATAGACAAGATCGACCAGAAAATTGGTAAACACAGCCACTAAGACGACCAGCATGACCAGTTGTTGGGTAAGATTAAAGTCCTGCGCGCCGACTGACTCGACAAACAACCTTCCCAAGCCATTTAGATTAAACACCTGCTCGGTAACCACGAGACCGCCCATTAAAAATGCGAATTCGATTCCAACAATGGTCAGCACAGGCAACATGGAATTCTTAAGGGCGTGCCGATTGATAATGATCTTCTCAATCATGCCCTTGGCCCTTGCGGTACGAATATAGTCTTCTCGCAATACTTCCAGTAAAGCTGATCGGGTCATTCGGGTGACGACAGCCGAATACCGATAGCCGGTTGCGACGGCAGGCCATATTAACTGCGACATGTTGCGCCAGAAATCCTCAAACGGCGAGACATAGTAAATGGGCGGCATCCATGGTTCACCAAAAAACTTCTGGCTGCCTATTAAAAGACCAAGAATAATCAGGATGCCAAGCCAGAATGACGGCATAGCAATGCCTGCAATGCTGAACGAGCGCACGACATAGTCAACCCAAGTGTCCTGCTTAACGGCAGAGATAACACCCAGTGGGATCGCGATGAGCACAGCCACCAGCGTTGCCATGATCGCAACCTGGATTGACAACTTAAAGCGTATGGCAATCTCATGCGTAATCGGTTTGCCTGTCCACATCGACTCGCCTAAATCCCAAGTGAGGTAACCACTAACGAAATTGTAGAACTGGACGAGAACGGGTTTGGTGAGGCCTAATTTTTCTCGGCACAATTCGATCTCAGCCTCATCCACGAATAGACCGGTACCTGCCAGTCGTACTTCGCATACATCACCGGGGATCAGCCGGAGCATAAAGAAAATTATCATCGCCGCACCGAGCAAGGTCGGGATAATCAGTAACAGGCGCTTGGTGATATATCGATGCATTCTCTTGCCAGAAAAGAAGACCGCCTGCCGCCGTATAGGCGACAGGCGGGCGCTTCAACTCAAAATACTACGTTAACAGTGTTCTACTTCTGTAGTCACTGAACCAGCCAAAACATCGTTTACGAACACTTACCATCGGTGCACCAGACATTATCTAGGTGCTGGTTCAGGTAATGACTCGGAGCGATCTTCCAGCCCTTCACATACTCGCGGTGTGGGTTGATCTTGTACCACCACAGCGTGATGGCGCCGCTAGCGAAGTCTAATGCCGCCTTCTCATATTGGCGCATGATTGAGCGTTGCTCATCAAGGGTTTCCGCCCGCATCAGGGTGTTATAAAGATCTTCGACTTCCTGACTTTCACACTGCGAATAGTTATTGCCGGCACTGCACAGGAACTTCGACACGTCCGCTATCGGGTTGATCACCGACTGACAGTTAAAATCAATGGAGACATCGAAATCAAACTGTTTGCGCAAAGTGGCGTAGAACTGCGGTGACGGCTTGACCGTCTGCTGTGGATCCAGGCCAACCTTGCGCCATTGATCCACCAGCCAGGTACCCACCACCTTGTACGGCTGGTCGACACCGCGGTTGTTGAACACAAACTTAAATCCTTCCGGGACCCCAGCTTCTTTCAATAAAGCTCGTGCCTTGGCTCGGCTGGCTTCGATATCACGGGAATACCCAATCAGCTGCTCCAATTCTTCTTGCGAAGCCGCGAGCGGGTGTCCTGGAAATACCAGACCACCAACCGTCTTGACGATCGCAATCTGCGACAGATACTTCGAGCCCGCATAACGATCGACCGCGAGGGTCAGTGCTTGGCGTACCCGTATATCATCAAATGGAGGCCGCTTGGTGTTGACCGTCGACATCAGCACGCAGTTCCAGTCGCTTTCTTGGACTGTCAGCTTGTCACCCAGCGCGTTGACCATATCGTCCCTTGCCTTGGGCGGAAATCCTCGAAACTCAATGGATGCCTGATTGCCACGGATAGCGTTGATCCGAACAGCCATCTTCGGTGCAGAAATCGCCTTGAACCCATCAAGGTACGGTCTTCCTTCGAAGTGATAATTCGGGTTCTTCTTACCTAGTACATGTTGGCCTGGGATATCCTCTATAAAGATATAAGGTCCGGTGCCGTTGATGTTCTTTTTGTGCCAATCATAGCCATGGGCGTCCAGATCTTTCTTGCTGTAGACAAAATTGAATGGTGTTGCTACAGCCGGAATGAACGCGCCTGATGGGAACTTCAGATTGAATACCACTGTGTTGGCATCGGGCGCTTCAACAGAATCAACCATTTTGAAAAACGCCTTTCGCGAACTCGGCACGCCTTCGGGCGGAAAAATGATTTTGTCATAGGTGGCCTTAATGTCCGCCGACGTCAATGGCGTGCCATCATGAAACGTGATACCACTTCTGATCTTGAACGTGTACTTGGTACCGCCGTCTGTAGCTTCCGGCACATCACCTTCACACAGGTCGCACTTAAAGTCGGCCGGGTCGGCCGGATTTTCGGGGTTTACCCGAATCAACAAGCTGTAGAACGGTCTGATGGGATGCACCATACCGAACGTGGTTTCCTGATGCCCGTCATACGATGGGATCTTACTGGCCACTACAAAACTCAAGGTCCCCCCGGGTTGCGGTGTCGCCGCCATCACAGTCGCCGTCAGGCCGACCGCCAGAAACGCTCCTGTCGCTACAGAAATGACAAATTTCCTAGTAATTTTTTTCATTTCCTACTCTCCTCGCTTTTGTTTAACAGCGTCAAAATGTTTACCAGCATCAAAACATGCCGATTGGATTATTGTTGTTAATATTGGTCGTTACAGTCAACACCTATTTCGTCCTCATACGCATTAGAAAACCCTTATAGGGTTATGGCTATCCAGAACAAAAGACTAAACTTGGCTGCACGCCACCCAGTGCCCAGGTGAAATCTCACGACCCTGTGGCACTGACACTCTACAACTGTCCACCGCCAGGGGGCAGCGGGGGTGAAAAACACACCCGCTGGGTGGGTTCATAGGGCTCGGCACCTCACCTTGAAGCACTTTATGCGCTCTGTGACTTTCCACCTCAGGGTCCGGGATAGGCACCGCATCCAGGAGGGCGCGCGTATAAGGATGCGTTGGGCGATCAAACAATTCATCGCCACCGGCCAACTCAACCAGGTTGCCAAGATACATGACTGCGACTCGGTCTGAAATATGCCGTACAACGCTCAGGTCATGTGCAATGAACAGATAGGTCAGGTTGAACTGCCTGCGCAGATCCTCCAGTAGGTTAATGACCTGGGCCTGGATTGATACATCCAGCGCTGACACCGCCTCGTCACAGATAATAAATTCCGGGTTAAGCGCTAAAGCACGAGCTATACCGACCCGCTGCCGCTGGCCACCACTCATTTCGTGGGGGTAGCGATCAGAGAATTTCGGGTCGAGACCGCAGACGGATAGCAACTCGTTGACTCGGGCCTGACGTTGTTTTGGGTCCTTGATGATGCCGTGTACACGCATGGGCTCGGCCAGCATGCTACCGATCTTCATTCGTGGATTGAGCGAGCTATACGGGTCCTGAAAAATCACCTGAATCTTTTCCCGAACCGGCACCAACGCCTTCTGGTCCAATTGCGTAAGGTCCCGCCCTTTAAACAATATTTGACCGTCAGTAGAGCGTTCAAGCTGCAGAATACAACGCCCTACGGTGGTCTTGCCGCAACCGGATTCGCCCACCAGGCCCAGGGTCTCGCCTCGTGCAATACTGAACGATATGCCATCAACCGCTTTGACGTGGGCTACCACTTTTTGGTGCACGGTACCCTCAGTGACGGGAAAATACATTTTTAGATCGCGAATCTCCAAAAAAGAAGGTTCAGCGGCTTGAACGCCGACCTCACTGGAGGGTTGCCTTTCGGTAGCCAACGTCATGATGCGGCCCTCAGATCCCGGATTTCATTAGCGCGCCAGCAGGCGACGGAATGGCCATCTCCAGTTTCCTGAAGGGAAGGAATCTCGTTGCTACACCGGTCAATCGCAAATCGGCAGCGCGCCCGAAAAGCGCAGCCATCATCCAGGCGAGTCAGGTCAGGTGGCTGGCCGATAATGGGCACCAGACGCTCCCCTCGCGGTTGATCCATGCGTGGGACCGACGCCAATAATCCCAGGGTGTAGGGGTGGAGCGGATCATGATAGATCTGCTTGGCTTGCCCCATCTCTATCATTTTTCCCGCATACATTACGTTTACCCGATCTGCATAACGGGCAACGATACCCAGATTATGGGTAATCACAATCAGGGCCACGCCGAGCTCTCTAGTCAACTCCTTCATCAACTCGAGAATCTGTGCTTGAATGGTGACATCCAATGCAGTCGTTGGCTCATCAGCAATAATCAACTTTGGGTCACAACTCAGCGCCAATGCGATCATCACCCGTTGCCGCATCCCACCGGATAAGTGGTGGGGATACTGATCGAGGCGCCGTTCAGGGTCGGCAATGCCGACTCTCGCCAGTAATTCAACCGCCCGTTTGTTGGCAGCCTCTAAAGATAAACCCAGATGATGCTGCATGGTTTCAGTCAACTGCAGCCCAATGGAGAGTACCGGGTTCAATGAGGTCATCGGCTCTTGAAAAACCATGCTGATTTTGCGGCCACGAATGGTGCGAATCTCATCTTCGCTGACAGTCAACAAATCCTCGCCCATGAAGTGGATGGTTCCGCCAACTACCTTACCCGGCGGCCACGGGATCAAGCGTAAAATGGACATAGCACTGACTGACTTACCGCAGCCGGATTCACCGACAACCGCCAGGGTTTCTCCTTCTTCAACGTCATAAGAGACGTCGTCCACGGCTCTAACAACGCCGGCCGAGGTGAAGAACTGCGTCTTCAGATTCTTAACTTCCAGCAACTTAGGCATTTATCCAGATCCTTGGACCTGATGAGCAGTCCTTTTAAGCCAGAGTCCAACCGGCTTCGCGCCGACCCATGATCGACTAGCGGATACCCATCGAACAGGCTCATTAAACTGTGTTTGCATCTATAAATTTAACACTAACCGCAGGCAATCACTTCTGGTGGGATGATAACCGTGTCGAGTTAGCCATTTCATATTAACGGGTTCCCCTCACTATACACTGAAAAACGATTGCAACAATATGGACTTAATTACTGCTCAAACCATTTCTTTTCAAAGGCCCATACTTTATCGAATCCCATCATTTTACTGAACCGCGTGAAATCATAGAGCGGGGTTTTCAGCCCAGGACTGCTTCCCGTCTCCTTCAAGTGTGTATACACCGATTCCACAGCGCTACCCGCAGCCAGAAACGCAGTACCAGGGAATATGGCCATCTGGTAACCGATTTCCTGTAATTGCTGGGCAGCCAACACCGGCGTATTCCCACCTTCTACCATATTTGCCATCAACGGCTGATCAATCTGGCGGCAGATTTGGGTCATTTCCTCGATTGACTCCGGGGCTTCAATAAACACAATATCTGCGCCCGCCTCGGCAATCGCCTGGCCGCGCCGAATCGCTTCGGCAAGACCCAGTTGAGACCGAGCGTCAGTTCGGCCGATCACCAGGAAATCGTCGGACTCCCTGCTTGCAACAGCCACCTTGATTTTGGCAACCATATCCTCAATGGGAATAACTCTGCGTCCGGGCGTATGACCACATTTCTTGGGAAACTCCTGATCCTCCAGTTGTATTGCCACCGCACCTGCTCTCTCGTAACCTCGCACCGTATATTCGACATTCAACAACCCGCCGTACCCCGTGTCTCCATCGGCAATCAGTGGGGTGAGGGTTCCTTGCGCAATCTTCGCGACACAATTGACCATCTCGGTATAACTCGCAAGGCCCGCATCAGGCAACCCAAGACTCGAAGCAACCACGCCGTACCCAGTCATGTAGAGTCCCGGAAACCCCATACGGTCGGCAACTCTTGCAGAGATTAAATCAAACACTCCCGGCAAGGTCATGTATTCTCCTTGCCGTAGACGATCCGCAAACTCTTTTCTTTTTTTTTCGCTCATTGATGCTTAGCTCCAAAATCCCGAGATGGCAATCACATACACAGGCCCGAACTCATACTGTTTCCTGAACCCTGACCAGGGCATCTTGGCCGCCCAATATCGCACTTGATATGCTAAGAATACAACCGTTATGAAGAAAATTGTTTATTCCCTGGGGCTGGGTGTCATCGGTGGTGCTGTCGGGGCTTACCTGAACATTCCACTGGGATGGCTGCTGGGCGCTATGGTCGCAAACATTGTGGCCAGCATGCAAGGGGCATCCCTTGCAATCCCACAATGGCTAAGGTCAATCGCGTTCATCGGGCTCGGGGCCATGCTCGGGACCGCTTTCTCGCCAGAACTGCTGGATCGTGTTCATCGGTGGACTGTCACCATGGCGGGAATGCTCTGTTATCTGGCTATAGCGATTCCCTGCGCCTTTTTTTATGGACGAAAGGTCACGGGGTTCGACAAGCTGACGGCGGCTTTTTCCAGCATTCCCGGCGGTTTAGGGGTTATGGTCATTCTCGGCGCGAGTGCGGGTGCAAACCCACGAACGACGGCACTTGCCCACACAGCCAGGCTCGCCACGATCCTGATGGTTTTACCCTTTTTATTACGCCAATTGATCGGGATTGATCTCGACGTGACAGCAGCAGCGAATAGACCCATAGCATCTCTTGATCTCGCTAACGCCGGGCTGTTTATTTCCCTTGCTGCACTTGGCTCGTTGATTGCCAAGGGTCTGCGCCTACCCTCCCCATACTTGTTGGGCCCATTGATTCTCATCGCCAGCGCACAAATGTCAGATTTCACCGATTTCCAAATACCAGTGGTATTTATCAACGTTACCCAGGTGATTATTGGGGCCGGCATCGGCACCGCATTCTCCGGGGCAAAGCCGCACGAGCTATTTAAGACCTTTGTGCTTTCCAGCGGTCTTACTTTGCTGCTGCTGGCTTTAGTCATCTTATTTGCCTACGTATTCAACGTTTGGACCGGCATCGGATTCGCAGCCTTGCTTCTGGCCTTTGTGCCCGGTGGGCTCGCCGAGATCGGCATGCTTGCTTTGATCTTGAATATAGACCCGGTGTTTGTGGCCTCGCACCACGCCGTACGGGTATTATTGATTACCGTGACGGTGCCGTTAGTAGCCTCACGCTGGCTGAAACGCCAACAACAGCGAGAAAACCCTAGTGCGTAAG
>Ga0233433_10004830_pt1 | contig 10196 bp, 10 predicted proteins | sample SI_122_August201_5_FD_179868 | JGI IMG/M metagenome (GOLD analysis project Ga0233433, IMG submission 179868) | Seawater microbial communities from Saanich Inlet, British Columbia, Canada - SI_122_August2016_100_MG | ecosystem: Environmental > Aquatic > Marine > Inlet | place: Canada: British... | reverse complement strand
CGCCCACCCTCCAACATTGAGCGAGCAGCTCTCAAGCGTTGGTATACGTGACGTTTCACCTTATAGAGTTTACCTGGTTTCACTACAGCCTAACTGTACATACTTTCTGTTGCACTTGTCCTCTATTATAAATAGTGACGGGTGTTACCCGCTATAATGCTCTTTGGTGTCCGGACTTTCCTCTTTTACAAATAAAAGCGATAAGAAGGCCTGCTTACAGCAAAAGTAGATTAAAATTATGTTGATAAAAAAAAATTATTAAAGTTTTAAAAATTATAATATTATTAGTGTATTTATATATTTGTATAGATGGAAAATTACGTTGTATCAGCTTTAAAATATAGACCTAATACTTTCGAAACCGTTGTGGGTCAAAAGTCTATAACTAAAACTCTTGAAAATGCTATTCAAAACAATCAGCTTCCGCAGGCAATGTTGTTCTGTGGACCAAGAGGAGTTGGTAAAACTACTTGTGCAAGGATACTCGCTAAACAAATTAACGACGATAATAAATCCAGTGATTTTTCATACAATATATTTGAATTAGATGCAGCATCAAACAATGGAGTGGATGACATTAGGAATTTAATAGATCAAGTAAGAATACCTCCGCAAACTGGAAATTATAAGGTTTATATCATTGATGAGGTTCACATGCTTTCAGGACAAGCTTTTAATGCTTTTTTAAAAACATTAGAGGAACCTCCTAAATATGCAATATTCATATTAGCAACAACTGAAAAACACAAAGTCATACCAACTATTTTATCACGTTGTCAAATTTATGATTTTAAAAAAATTAGTGTTACAGATATTAAAAGTCATTTAGAAAAAATTGCAAAAAAAGAAAATATTTCATTTGATGATGAATCTCTTTTTTTAGTTGCAAATAAAAGTGATGGTGCTTTAAGAGATGCTCTATCAATTTTTGACAGATTAGTAAATTTTACAAATGGAAATATCACTAAAGAATTAGCTTATAAAAATTTAAATATTTTAGATCACGATGTCTATTTTGAAACATTTGAATTAATTATTAAAAATGACATTACTAATTGTCTATTGTTGTTCAACAAAGTAATTGAACAAGGTTTTAATGGTCAACATTTCATTGATGGGTTATGCCTTCACTTTAGAGATTTATTAATATCTAAAAACAGCGCGAGCCAAGTTCTTCTAGAACAAAATGAAAATTTAAAAACTAAATATATTGATCAAGCTAAAATTAAAGATTCAAGTTTTATATTAAATGCAATTAATTTGACTGAGGATTGTAGCTACAGATACAAAAACAGTAAAAATCAACGGCTTTTAACTGAAATCTGCTTAATGAAACTATGTTCAATTGAAAGTATTGAATTAAAAAAAAAAATAAAAATCTTAACTAAAGAAGAAATTTATAAAAAGAAAACAAAGGAATCCAATAAAGTCAAAATTGAAGAAATTAAGAAAGTAGAGAAAGTAGAGAAAGTAGAGAAAGTAGAGAAAGTAGAGAAAGTAGAGAAAGTAGAGAAAAAAAACATATCAGGATTATCAATTTCAAGTTTACGAGCAAAAAAAGATATCGAAAACTTAAATATTGCAAAACAAAAAACAACAACTCTTTCCAAAAATTTTGATTCAAGTTTCAATCAAGTTACACTAAACAAATCTTGGAATAAATTTCATGAAAAATTATTAACTAAAGGAAGAAAAAACTTAGCTAGTATCCTTGCTATAGCAGAGCCTGAAGTTCTTGAAAATAATGAAATCACATACACTCTTACTAATGAAACCAATAAAATTGAACTGGAGAGAAATAAAATTGAGCTTTTAAGTTTTTTAAAAAATGAATTAAGAAATAGCAACATCAAACTTCATATAAAAGTAAATAGATTAAAAGAAAAAACTTTTATTTACTCCCCTCTTGAGAAATATGAAAAACTAAAAAAAATTAATCCAAGAATTGAAAATTTAAGAAAAGAATTTAAACTTAATCTATAATTCATTTATTAATTCGTGAACCATTCCATCAGCAAGGCCAATTTTTGGAACAGTAATCTCTTTTACATCTAATTTATTTAAAACAAATTGGTATATTTTCCCTGCTGGCACTATAACATCTACTCTGTCAGGATTTAGTTTTAATGTTACCATTTTATTAAAAAAAGACATTTTTTCTAAATCATTAATAGTTGAATCAATTAATTTAATTGAAAGTGGTTTACCAATTTTATTTCCAGAAAGTTTAAATATTTTATTAATATTTCCACCTAAAGCGACTACTTCAATATTTTTTTTATTAGATAAATTATTTAAAATCCAATTTTCAAATTTATCCCAAGTGGATTTATTTACTAAATTATTTATCAATCTAACTCCACCAATCTTAAAAGACTTAGAGTTTATTATCTTATTATTATTAATTAACGTAAGCTCAGTACTGCCACCACCTACATCAATAAAACAAAAAGTTTTAGATTTAGTTGAGAATGATGGATTATTAGTAATTAATTTGGCTTCTTTTTGGCCACTAATTATTTCAATTTTAATATTACATTTTTTTTCAACTAAATCAATTATTTTTTTGCCATTGGACGAACTTCTTAAAGCTGATGTTGCATAGGCCAAATATTTATTAACATCATGCACTTTCATTAAAAGCTTAAAAGATTTCATTGAATCTAATAACCTTTGAATATTTTTTTTGGAAATTTTTCCATTTTTGAAGGCATCTTGACCCAATCTAATCGGTACCCTTACCAATGAATTTTTTGTAGAAAAGTGCTCTGAATTATTAATATAAATATTAGAGATTAAAAGTCTAATAGCATTAGAACCTATATCAATTGTAGCATATTTAATTACTTTGTTAAAGTCCTTCAATTTTATTTAAATAATAATTATACATTTTTTCTTGAGAGTTGAAACGTTTTTTATTAGTAATTCTGGATTTAGAATTATTATTTATAAGTCTAGCTTTTATATTATCACTCCAATAAATATTAAAAATATCTATAATTTCTTTTTTTAAATCTTCTTGTAAAATGGGACAAGTGACTTCAACTCTGTTGTCAAGGTTTCTTGTCATCCAATCTGCAGATGAAATAAAAACTTTATTATTTTCATTATTACTAAAAATCATGAATCTAGTGTGCTCTAAAAATCTATCGACTATACTTATAACTTCTATGTTTTCACTCATATTTTTATGACCGGGTATAAGACAACATATTCCTCTTACTATCATTTGTATTTTTACTCCTGCCCTACTAGCATCGTATAAGGCACGAATTAAACTATGACTCGTTATATTATTAATCTTAATTTTAATCCAGGATTCTTTCCCGTTTTTAGCATTTATAATTTCATTATTAATAAGTTTTTTAATCTTAGTTTCAGTATTGATTGGCGATACAAATAAGTTTTTAAAAACATACTTTTTATAATTTGCATTGAAAAAGTTAAAAACATTTGAAACTTCTTCTAAAATCTTATCATTTGAAGTAAATAAAGTTAAATCAGTATAAACCTTTGCTGTAGATTCATTAAAGTTTCCAGTACTAATGAAGCCATATTTTTTTAAATTACCGTTTTCTAACCTTTCAATAAGACAAATTTTACTATGTACTTTTAAATTAGGAGAACCAAAAATTAATTTAATTCCTTGTGATTGCATTTCTTTAGCATATCTAATATTTGCTGATTCATCAAACCTTGCTTGAAGTTCGATTTGAACAACTACTTTTTTACCATTTCTAGCAGCATTAATTAAGGCACTGGCAACCTTAGATAATTTTGATAACCTATAAATTGTAATTGAAATCTTTTTGACTTTTGGATCAATTGAAGATTTCATTAAAAAACTAATTAAATAAGTGAATTTATGATAAGGAGTGTGTATCATAAAATCTTTTTCCTTTAATCGATCAAAAGTATTATCACTATGACTAAATCCTTTTACATTTAATGGAATCAAAGGTTTATATACTAAGGAATTATTAAGGTTAGGAAAGTCCATATAATCTCTTCTGTTATGGTATTTGCCCCCAGGGATAATACTATCTGTTTCATTGTTGATACCCATTTTGTTCAATAAAAAGTTCAAGGTTTCTAACTTAATTTCACTGTCATAAACAAAACGTACAGGATCAGCACTAGACCTTTCCTTAACACTTTGAGCAATTTTATCTAAATAACTTTTAGAGATATCATCATCAAAATCTAACTCAGCGTCTCTACTTGCTTTTACCATATTAGCATCAATAGATTTAGGATTAAATATTTTAAAAATATCTTTTAAATGAAACCTAATAATATCATCTATCATTATAATATTTTGCTCATTACTTTCTGAGGGTAATATTACAAATCTATCTAAGTTCCTAGGAAATCTGATTATAGCATTTTGAACTTCATCATTTTCTAATATAATTCTTATCAATAGAAAAGATAAATTTTCTTTAAATTTTGGAAATTTCTTATTCTTATTAAGAATAATTACATCAATTTCAGGACTTATAATTTCAAAAAAATAATTATTTATAAATTGCTTGTGATTAAATTTAACTTTTAATTCATCTACAAAGTAAATTTTATCTTTTTCTAAAAGCTTAATAATATTTTCTAGAGTTAAAAAACTCTTTTGTTGAAGATCGGTTGCCTTTAAAGTTATATCATTTAATAATTCTTTTGCTGTTTTACCTTTAAAAAGTTTTTTTCCACTATTTGTACTAACAGCTATACGTTTAACAGTAGCATACCTAACTCTATAAAATTCATCTAAATTATTTGAAAAAATACCTAAAAATCTAATTCTTTCAATCAAAGGAACTGTAATGTCGTTAGCTTCTTCCAAAACTCTTTCATTGAATTCAAGCCAGCTAATTTCTCTGTTAATAAATAGATTTTTTGAAGTGATCATTTAAAATTTTTAGGAAAATAATAATTACATTTTCCGGAATTAATATTCTCCCACAAAGATACATCAAATTCAAAAATTAAAATACCACAAGTAGGAACCAGTAAGCCCTGTATATTTGAAAATTTTGATAATATATTGTTACAACTGTTGTTGTGTGTAAAAATCATAACTGAGTGAAGTGAATTATTTAAATTTTTAATAAATATTTCAACATTTTTTCCAATAAAATCATAAAGTGTAGAATCTATATTATAGTCAATTTTATTAACTGAGTTAATGTTTTTAATGAAAATTTGTGCTGTCTGTTTAGTTCTTAAAGCTGGACTACAAAAAATACAATCTACATTAATGTTTAATTTATTGTAAATTCCTGACATAATTTGAGCATCAGAGTATCCTCTATTAGAAAGTGGACGATTTAAGTCTGATAGGCTATTTTCCCAAGAAGATTTTGCATGTCTAATTAAAATAAGTCTTTTCAAGGTGACAGTCTCTTGTTAACCCAGTTATTATTTTCATTAAAAAAAATAATTCTATCGTGTAATCGATTATCTCGACCTTGCCAGAACTCTATAGAACTTGGAACAACATTAAAGCCACCCCAATTTTTGGGCTTTATTAATTTTTTATTATTTAATAAAAAATTATTTAATTTTTCATCAATATAATTTCTTGAGGGAATAACTTCACTTTGATTAGAAACAATAGCCCCAACTCTACTACTTTCAGGTCTAGAATTGAAATAATCAATAGAATCATTTTCACTAATTTTACGAGCTATACCTTGAATAATAACTTGCCTCTCCATTGAAGGCCAGTAAAACGATAAACACACGTTTGAATTAACTGAAATATTTTTACCTTTTCTACTGTTATAATTAGTAAAGAAAACAAAACCTGACTCAGAAAATTTTTTTAATAATACGATTCTAGTTATAGGTGAAAAATCAGAACTCACAGTTGATAATGACATTGCATTAGATTCAATTTCAGTTCCAAATTTTTCAATCTCATCAAACCATTTAGAAAACAAAACAAAAGGATTATCAGGTAAATCAATTTCATTTAATTCTCCTTTAAGATACTTGTCTCTATATCCACTTAAATCTTTTGACATATTCTAAATTAATGTTTATTATTAAAAAACAAAACTCTTATTCTCAATTGCTAATTCACAGTTATCAAAAATAGTTTTAGCCTCATCTAGAAACAAATCTAAATCATTATATCTAGATGAAAAATGGCCTATGATAAGTTTTTTGACATTTGAATTCTTAGCTATAGTTGCAGCTTGCTCTGCCGTAGAATGAAATGTTTTGACAGCAAAATTTTCATCTTTTTTTAGAAATGTAGACTCATGATATAATAAATCACATCCTCTAATTTGTTCTGTAATTTTTAAATCAAAAAGAGTGTCACTACAAAATGCGTAAACAATGTCTGGGCTTAAAGGCTCTACTAACTTGATGTTTTTTATAACTTCTCCTTTTTCATTTACTCCATCATTTCCTAATTTAATACCCGAAAATTGAGTTTTATCAATTCCTAAATCAATAGCTTTATTCACAATTAATTTATGACTAGTTGTTTTTTTTCTAAATAAAAAACCATTTGTGTAAATTCCATGATAAAGTGGAATTGTTGTTACAGTAAAATTATTTTTATTAAGTATAATCTCTGGTTTTATACTATTTAGTTCTGTGAAATTTAATTTATAATTAGTCCAAGTTTTACCAACTTTCATCAAGGACGTAATTAATTCCTTAATCCCCTTAGGACCAAAAATGTTTAAAGGTTTTTCTCTTCCCAATAAGTTAAAAGTTAAAATTAGACCCGGAAGTCCAAAATAATGATCTCCATGTAAATGGGAAATAAAAATATCTTCTATTGAATTGAACTTAATTTTATTTTTTCTTAACTGAAGTTGAGTTCCTTCACCACAATCAATAAGAAATGATTTTCCGTTATGTTCTAAAACTTGAGAAGTTGTAAAACCTTTGAAAGATGGATAAGCCGAAAAACTACCAAGTATTGTTAATTTCATAACAATTCTAAATCTCTTTCAATCTCTTCAATCTCAATTATATCTATTGCTTCTTGTAAAGATGGAACAATATCTACACTAAAATTATAATACTCAGATTTAAAATCTGAACTAATTATAACAAAAGATTTTTTGTTTTTTTTAGATTTTTTAAATAAGTTATTTAAATCTTTAAAAAAATCTTTAAAATCTAATTCATTAAAATCAATTATTATATTTTTTTTTTGGACATTATTTTTAATTTCAACTAAAATTTTTAGATAATTATTTACACTATTTACTTCAAATAATAATGTGTTTTTTGATTTAGATAAATTCATGTTATTTAAGCTTTGCAGCCAATAAGTACATAACTGCCATACGAATAGCTACCCCATTTTCTACTTGATCTAAAATTATTGCTTGATCAGAATCAGCAACTTCACTTGTGATTTCAACTCCTCTATTAATTGGACCAGGATGCATTACCACAATTTCTTTATTAATAGAATTTAATAACGGCATTGTTAGACCATATTGTTGAACATATTCTCTAATGGAGGGAAAATAGGATTCAGACATTCTCTCATTTTGAATCCTTAACATATTAACAGCATCAGAATTTTTTAAAGCTTTTCTAAAATCAGTTTCAACTCTAACGTTTAGTGATTCAATGCTTTTTGGAATTAGAGATTTTGGTCCACAAACAGTAACATTGGCTCCAAGTTTTTGATAGGCAAAAATATTGGATAAAGCCACCCTTGAATGCATGATGTCTCCAACAATAAGTATGTTTTTGTTTTTTATGTCACCAATTCTTTCAATTAACGAATATGCATCTAATAACGCTTGTGTAGGATGTTCATGAGTTCCGTCACCCGCATTAATTATACAGGAATTAACATTCTTTGATAGAAAAACACTTGCGCCAGGACTAGGATGACGCATGACTATCATATCAACTTTCATGGAAAGAATATTATTAACTGTATCAATTAAAGTTTCTCCTTTTGAAATTGAAGATCCAGAGGATGAAAAATTAACTACATCTGCTGATAATCTTTTTTGAGCTAGTTCGAAAGAAAGTTTAGTTCTTGTACTATTTTCAAAAAATAAGTTTGCTATTGTTACGTCTCTAAGTGAGGGGACTTTTTTTATTTTTCTATTAATTACTTCTTTAAAATTATCTGACGTTTTGAAAATTAAATTTAAATCGTCTTTATTTAAATATTTTATTCCCAATAAATTATCTACGCTTAAACTACTCATTTTTTATTTTTATATAAATAAACCGAATCTTCTAAATCATTTTCTTCCCAATGAACAATTACTTTTTCATTTAACCTAGAATCAACTTGAGTTCCGCAATAATCAGGTTGTATAGGTAACTCTCTAGAAAATCTTCTATCAATCAAAGTCAATAATTGAATTTCTGTAGGCCTTCCAAATGACTGTATAGCATTTAAAGCAGCTCTAATGCTCCTGCCTGTAAATAAAACATCATCAACTAATACAACTGTTTTATTTTCAACAGTAAAATTAATTTCTGTAGCACTCGCTTTTAATACTTTTTCGGTTCTTCTAAAATCATCTCTAAAAAAAGTTATATCTAAATAACCAATTTTAAGATTATTATTTTTCTCGTGTTTATTAATAAGTTTATAAATTCTTTTTCCTAAAATAGCACCTCTTGGCTGAATTGCTACTATCACAGTATTATCAAATGTATTGTGATCTTCAATTAACTGAAAAGACAACCTATTAAGTATGGTTGATATTTCATTAGCGTTGAGTATTTTTTTTGGATTCATAACGCTTTTATTCTAACCAAAATTAGTGTTTTTTTTTAACTAAGTAATTTTTGAACTTTAAATTAAATTAGAGTTCTGATCAAAAAGATTAATTCATTTTTAGTTTTTCAGCAATTTTCTTGTAAGTACCATCATTTAATTTAGATCTAATTTTAGAAAATGCAGAAAGAGTTTCATTTACGTCATCTATATTATGAGAAGTTGTAGGTATTAATCTTAAAAGTATGAACCCCTTTGGTATAACAGGATAAACGACAATAGAACAAAAAATAAAATATTTTTCTCTAAGTTCTTTAACCATAACGAAAGCTTCATGAATATCTCCTTTTAAAAAAACAGGAGTTACACAACTTTGAGTTTTTCCTAAATCAAAATTTTGCTTTTTTAAGCCACTTTGAAGAGCTCTAACATTATCCCATAACTTTGACCTTAGTTCAGGTCTGGTTTTTAACATTTCAAGTCTTTTTAGAATTCCAGCTACAAGCTGCATCTGTAAAGATTTTGCAAACACCTGAGATCTCATATTATATTTTAAATAATCGATGATCATTTTATCCCCAGCGATAAACGCACCTGTACTGGCCATTGACTTTGCAAAAGTTGCAAAATAAACATCTATTTGGTCTTGAACTCCTTGTTCTTCTCCAGCTCCAGCTCCAGTTTCACCTAAAGTTCCAAATCCATGTGCATCATCAACTAATAATCTGAACTTATATTTACTTTTTAAAGCGGAAATCTCTTTTATTTTACCTTGTTCTCCTCTCATTCCAAAAACACCCTCAGAAATAACTAAAATTCCTCCACCCGTTTTCTCTGCGATTTTTGTAGCTCTTTCTAAATTAGTAACTAAACTATCAATATCGTTATGTTGGAAAGTAAATCTTTTTCCAATGTGAAGTCTAACACCATCAACAATACAAGCATGACAATCTATATCGTAGACAATTACATCATTTTTAGAAACTAATGAATCTACTGTTGATAAAATACCTTGATATCCAAAATTAAGTACATACGCCTTCTCTTTATTAACAAAATCTGCTAATTCGTTTTCTAGTTTTTCATGTAAATGAGTATGTCCAGACATTAGTCTAGCTCCCATTGGATAAGCTGATCCATATTGTTTTGCAGCTTGAGCATCAAATTCTCTAATTTCAGGATGATTAGCAAGTCCTAAATAGTCATTAACACTCCAAGTGATAACTTTTTTACCATTAAAACCCATCCTATTACTAATTGGACCTTCTAACTTAGGAAAAGCAAAATAACCCTCAGCCACTTTAGCATATTGACCTAAAGGTCCTTTGTTTGAAACAATTTTGTCAAATAAATCATTCATTTTTACAGTAAATAATTACTGCAAAAATAACATTTATTTTATGTATTCAATAGGTTTTTCTAATGGAGTTTTTTCAGAGTCGAAAAATCCTTGATCAGACATCCATTTATCGCTATAAAT
>Ga0233433_10004820_pt1 | contig 10212 bp, 9 predicted proteins | sample SI_122_August201_5_FD_179868 | JGI IMG/M metagenome (GOLD analysis project Ga0233433, IMG submission 179868) | Seawater microbial communities from Saanich Inlet, British Columbia, Canada - SI_122_August2016_100_MG | ecosystem: Environmental > Aquatic > Marine > Inlet | place: Canada: British... | reverse complement strand
AGTGATGCTTACCGGCCGATGTACGAGGCACAGGAACTGGTGGCCACCCTTGTGGGCGATACGCGCATCGTGCGCCGTGCGGCATTTATATCGGAGGAATTGGTGCGCGAAACGCTTGCGCAACACGAGCTGCAACCGGGCGATATCATTCTCGAGCGCCGCAACTGGTATCTTTCAAACGCCTTTCTCCCCGGATTTTGGCCGCATACCGCGCTGTACATCGGTACGCCGGAGCAGTTGGCCGAACTAGGCCTCGATGCGGATGCGCTGGGCAAGCCGTGGGCCGCGTACACCGCCCTGGATCATGGGAGGCCGCGCGTGATCTTGGAGGCCGTGAGCGAAGGCGTAGTGTTCGCCAGCGCCGAACATTCCTTGACTGCTGATTACGTGGCGGTGCTTCGGCCGATCTTGAGTGACGACGAAAAAAAAGAGGCTATTATTCGGGCATTCAAGCACCATGGTAAGCCCTACGATTTTAATTTTGATTTTAATACTGCTGACAAACTGGTGTGCAGCGAGCTGGTGTATCACGCCTACGAAGGGCTGCTCAACTTTGAATTGGAAACTGTGGTTGGGAAACGGGTGGTTACGCCTTTAGGAATCATGAACAAGTTCGTGAACGAGCGCGGCACGGAGAACCAGCAGTTGGGATTCGTACTATTCCTAGACACCCTTCCCGGGGCTCGCAAGGCGCGGATTGCTGACGAAACTGCCTGTTGTAAATCTGCCACGCGGCCGAAGGTGTTTAATGAGTGAGTGTATTGCCGGCAAGATGCCGCTACACATTGAACTTAAACAAAATGACGTCGCCGTCCTGAACGACGTATTCTTTGCCTTCCTGCCGATACAATCCCTTTTCCTTAGCGGCCAGAATGGAGCCATTGGAGATTAGGTCATCAAAACCAACTGTTTCAGCCTTGATAAAGCCGCGTTCAAAATCGGTATGAATAACGCCTGCGGCCTGCGGCGCAGTGTCGCCAATTCGAATGGTCCAGGCGCGGGTTTCCTTGGGGCCGCAAGTGAAGTAAGTGCGCAGGCCAAGCAAATGGTAAGCGGCCCGAATGAGGAGGCCCACGCCGCTCTCGGCCACTCCGAGATCGGCGAGAAATTCGGCTGCTTCGGCTTCATCTAGGTCGGCGAGTTCGCTTTCGATTTGCGCGCTGATCACGACAGTGTCGCAGCCGTGATGTTTACGACCGTACGCGCGCACTTGTTCAACAAAGGGATTAGCTTCAGCGTTGGCGAGGTCGGAATCCTTGACGTTGGCGGCGAGAATAGTGGGCTTGGCACTGAGCAGAAACAACCCGTGGGCGGCAGCTTGTGATTCGGGTTCTAAGTCTAGGGTGATAGCGGGTTTGCCGGCATCCAAATGCGGTTCGAGTTTTTGTATCACGGCAAGCTTGGCGGCAGCGTCTTTGTCACCCCGCTTGGCGTCCTTTTCAATTTTGGGCAGTTGGCGGCGCAAACTGTCAAGGTCGGCCAGGATCAGTTCGGTGGTGATGGTTTCAATATCGCGCACCGGATCCACGCTGCCGGTGACGTGGTGGACGTCGGCATCTTCAAAGCACCGAATCACCTGCACCACCGCATCCACCTCGCGGATGTGGCTGAGAAACTGGTTACCCATGCCTTCGCCCTGCGAGGCACCTGCGACAAGGCCCGCAATATCCACAAACTCAAACGCCGCTGGCAAAATCTCGGCAGAGTTTTCGATTCTGGATAAAGGTGCGAGGCGTGCATCCGGCACTGTGACGACGCCTACATTGGGGTCGATCGTACAAAAAGGATAATTCGCCGCCTCCGCTTTGCGGGTGCGGGTCAATGCGTTAAACAGCGTGGATTTGCCCACATTCGGCAATCCAACAATACCAGCTCGTAACATGGGAAGCGGAGATTAGAGGAAAAGGTTTGTGTGGAAAAGAGATTTACACTTTGGCCGCTTCGCGGAAGCGTTCCATTAGCTCGGGGACGCCTTCGTCGATGGCGGCCATTATTTCCATCACTTCCACTTTGGGGAAACGTTTGCGAAATTGGGCGAGGTATTTGGCGGCAGTGTCTTCATCCATTTTGTTCGCTGCCACGAGGTGGGGTTTGGCGAGCATCGCTTCGTCGTAGAGTTCGAGCTCGCGCAATATTTTTTCGTAGTCGTCGCACGGATCGCGGTCGTCGGTGCCGGCCATATCGAGAATAACGCACAGCGTTCGGCAGCGGCGGATGTGCCGCAGAAAGGCGTGCCCAAGGCCGACGTTGTTGTGGGCACCCTCGATGATGCCGGGAATATCGCACACGGTGTAGCGTTCCCAGCCGTCCATTTCCACTACGCCGATTTGCGGGTGCAGCGTGGTGAACGGATACGCGGCGATCTTCGGCTTGGCGTGGGAAATGGCGTTGAGCAATGTGCTCTTGCCGGCGTTCGGATATCCGACCAAGCCGATGTCGGCCATCAGTCGTAGCTCGAAATGATAATTACCTTCACCGCCGGGTTCGCCGGGTTGGGCGTGGCGTGGCGCTTGATTGCGCGGCGTGGCAAAGTGATGATTGCCCTGCCCACCGCGTCCGCCGGTGCAGAGGATGAATTGTTTACCGTGCTCGGTGAGGTCCACCACAAGTTCGGCTTCCTGGCCGATGGCCAGTTCTGGCGCGGTCGGGGCCTCTTCGGCGGTTTCTGCGGCGAGGTCAATGACCATCGCCTGTTCACCTTCGAAATTTTCCACGTGTTCGCCTTTCGGTTCATCACCGATGGGCGTGGGGTCACCCAGTTTCCAAACCACCGTGCCACAGGGGACTTTGATGATCACATCTTTTCCGGATTTGCCTGTCTTCTTTGCGCCTTCGCCATGGTTGCCATTTTTAGCGATGAGCCGCGGCACAAAAAATTGTGCGATCAAATTATTGAGATCGTGGCTGGCTTCGAGGATGACAGTGCCGCCCCGGCCGCCATCGCCGCCATCGGGGCCGCCCATGGGCTCGAAAGCTTCGCGTCGGAAGGAGACGCAACCGCTTCCGCCGTGACCGGCGCGGGCGTAAACTTTCACTTGGTCGATGAACATTGCGCGATTGGGTTCGGGGCAAAAAAAAGCGAGGCACAGGGCCTCGCCGTGAAATGGTTTTCTCTGGCGGGAAGCGGCTAGTTTTGCACTGTGGCTACTGGCTCGATGTTCACGCGGCTGTTGCCTCTGTTTTTATCGAACTTTACACGGCCGGTCTCCAGCGCGAAAAGCGTGTGGTCTCGGCCGATGCCCACGTTGGCGCCCTTGTGCCATTTGGTGCCGCGTTGGCGGATGAGAATGGTGCCGGCGTTCACGAGCTGTTGGTTGCCTACCTTGAGACCGAGGCTTTTGGCGTTGCTGTCGCGGCCGTTCTTGACTGAGCCCTGTCCTTTTTTATGTGCCATGGTTCTTCGGGTTAAACTTTGATGTCGGTGATCTTCACAACCGAATGGCGCTGGCGATGGCCGTTCTTGTTGCGGTAGCCCTTACGGCGTTTCATTTTGAAAATGATGACCTTTTTGTCTTTGCGCTCCGCTTCCACCACTTCGGCGGTCACGGTCGCGTTCTCCACGGTCGGAGCGCCGATGGTTACTTTGCCGTCGTTGTTCACGAGCAACACGCGGTCAAACGTCACCGTGGCGCCATCGTCGCTGCCGAGCAACTCCACTTTGAGGAGGTCGCCAGCCGAGGCGCGGTACTGTTTGCCGCCGGTTTCAAATACTGCATACATAAGCTTAAAAATTGTGCAAAATACTGCGAAAAGGGACGGGGAATAGACCAGAAACAGGGGGCTGTGTCAACAGGTCTTTCCGGAAAAAATAGGGCTTTATGATCCCTCAGTTCCACTGCTTTCCGCCTCGTCCTGCAGGTATTCCTTGGGCTTATACGCCATTGCAACTGGGATGAACACCAACGCGGCCAACAGCATTAAACCCGCAAAAAACAGGTAATAATTGGCGCCCTTGAGCTTGCTGCTGGGGCCGGAGAACGTGCGGCCAGTGATAGATTCTACCGTGAGAGCGCTGCCTTCGGGCACGGAAACGAAGCTCCATTCAAAAGTGAGCGCGTCGCCGTTGGGATCAAAAGTGTCCGCGCCATTTAACGCGATGGCTTGGTTTGGCGGCCGCGTTTGGTTGCCATCGGCCACCATCACGGGCGGGAGATTTTCGGCGGTTACTTGAATGGTCACCGAGTTGGTGGCCACGGCTTCGGCGGCGTCCCCCACCTTAACCACGAACCGCAGCTCGTATGCGCCTTCCACATCCGGCGTGAAATTCGGATTGCGCGTGTCGGCCTTTGCCAGCGCGGCATTATCTAAGGTGCTGCCCTCGGGCACGGCGGTGAAGGTCCACGCGTAATCAAACGCCCCGTTATAATCGCCTTTTCTGGCGGCGCCGTACAGGCGCGTCAGCTTGCCCTCGGGCACGGCGCGCAAATGGCCGGCGTTGGCGGTGGGCGGTTTTTTTGCATCGGTCGTGGCGGGAGGCGCGGCCCCTTTTGCTTTCGGTTGCAGCACGTGAACGGTTACGTTGGTCACCGAGCTGGCCTTTCCGTCATCCGCCGTGAAGGCTAGCACATAAGTGCCCTCTACATCCGGCTTGAACGATGGCGCGGGATTTTGGATGAAATGATTCACGCCCGCAGTGAAGAGGTTGCCGATGGAGACGGACATTAAAAAGAAGCCAAGGATGAGTGACTTCATTTTTTGCGGCGCTTGCGTGTATGAAAACTCTAAAGCAGTGATCGAAATGAACACCTCCGCCGCCGTGAGCACCACGTACGCCGCGATTTGCCAAATGATGTTCGGCAGTTCGCCGCCGGCGATTTGGGTTTCGATCCAAGCTGGGATAAGGAAGGACGGCACAGCCACAAAAAAACCGATGGCGATTTTTCGCAGGGGCGTCAGCGGGAACACACGGTTGAGTGCGGGGTACACCAAGAATGTGAAAATCGGGATGAAGGCCATGATCATCACCGGATTGATCGCGCCGATCTGCGAAGGTAGCCACTCAAGGCCGAACAAGTTGCGATCCATTTTGTCCGCCTGCAGTACCCACGCGGAGCTGGATTGGTCGAACAACGCCCAGAACATCGCTACGAAAATATAAATCACACACAGCCGACCGATGATTTTCAGACCGGTTTTGCTGAAGGTTTCCTTGAGAAAACCCATCCCACCCGCGGGAATGTGGACGAATTTTTTGCGCCCCATCCAAAACACAATCGTCGCCAGCAACATCAACCCGCCCGGCACGCCGAAGGCCACGTGCGGCCCGTACCGATCCAGCAAAACCGGTGTCATAATTTGCGAAAGAAACGCCCCGAAGTTGATGGAGAAATAAAACCACGCGAAAATTTTCGAAAGCAGATGCCCGTTGGTTTTGCCAAACTGATCCCCTACGTGCGCCGACACGCACGGCTTGATGCCCCCCGCGCCAATGGCGATCAACGTGAGTCCTACCGTCAGCCCCAGCCGCGTTTCATCCAGTGCCAACGCTAAATGCCCCGCGCAGTACACCAAGGAAAGGCCGATGATAGTTTTGTATTTGCCGAATAACGCGTCGGCGATGATTGCCCCCAACAACGGCGTGAAATAAACCGCGCTGTTGAACAAATGATACCAAACCTTCGCATCCCCCTCCGACATCGGCGCGACCTCGCCGTTGCTGTCCATCAGATACTTGGTCATGAAAATGACCAAGATGGCTTTCATTCCATAAAAGGAATAACGCTCCGCAGCCTCGTTGCCGATGATGTACGGGATGCCTTTGGGCATGCCCTTGCTTTTCACCGGCGCGGTTAGATGAGGCGTATCGGCCATAGCGGCGGATGTTGGCCGAGCCAATGCGTGATGGCGAGGGAAAACCTGTGAGACAACAGCGCGGGATAGACGAAAGGGTTATTCCGTGATAACGTCGCGCTCTGTCCGGCCAGACCGGCAAAGTTTTTGGAGGAGAAATTATGATGCGATCCGGCAATCCCGTTCTCAACGACAAAACATTTACGCGTCATGTCGACCTCACCGGCGACGACCGGATGACCCTGATGGGCACCGTGCACAAGACCGCGTTTCTGCTGATTCTACTGGTGGCCTTTGCCTCCATTACCTGGAAAATGGTGATGACCGTAAACGCCGAGGGCCAAATGGTCACTGCACCGGGTTTGTTCGGCTATATGATTGGTGGTGCGATTGGCGGATTGATCTTCGCGCTGATCACCATATTTAAACCCACGTGGGCCCCCGTCACTGCGCCCATTTATGCTGCGTTGGAAGGCTTGTTCATCGGTGCACTTTCCGCATTTGCTGAATCGAAATTCCCCGGCATCGTGTTGCAGGCGACGGGCCTGACCTTTGGTATTTTGTTCGCGTTACTGGGCGCTTATCGGAGCGGTCTCATCAAGGCTACCGAGAATTTCAAACTCGGTGTCGCCGCTGCCACCGGTGGCATCTTCCTCGTGTACATGGCCAGCTTCGTGCTCGGGATGTTCGGGGTTGCCATTCCTTTCCTACACGATGCCACCCCCATTGGCATTGGTATCAGCGTGTTTATTTGCATCATCGCTGCGCTCAACCTCGTGCTGGATTTTGATTTCATCGAAAATGGCGCGGACAATGGCGCGCCCAAGTACATGGAATGGCTCGGCGCCTTCGGCCTAATGGTTACGCTCATCTGGCTCTACATAGAAATCCTGCATTTGCTAATGAAGCTTCGCAGTCGGTAATCTGCCAAACACATCACGCTTCCGGCATTGCATTTTCAGCGGAGATTGGGTAAAGCAAACCCATCCCTATGCTGAATTCACTCAGTCTTTTTTGGCGTCGCTTTTGCGCGGCGAGTCTCTTGGCCACACTTTCTTTGTCGGCTGCGCCTAAGGATCCTTTCAAACAGCTCGATGATCTCTGGCCCACACCGGATGCAGCCCGCCGTGCTTCGGGAGCGCCGGGGCCGGGCTATTGGCAGCAGCGGGCGGATTATGTCATCGATGTGGAACTCGATGAGGCGAAGCATCGTATCACGGGGCGCGAGACGATTACGTATCACAATCGTTCGCAGGACACGCTGGATTATTTGTGGCTGCAGCTGGATCAAAATCTTTTGGATCCCAAGATGATTGCCGCGCAGTCACGCACGGCACCGGGGTTTTCCGGACTGTCTTTTAAGAAACTCGATGCGATGTTGTTGCGGCGAAAATTTGATGGTGGGCATAAAATCACCGCCGTCAAGGATGCCGCCGGAAAACCGCTCAAGTACGTGGTGGTGCAGACGATGATGCGCGTCATTCCACCCACGCCGTTGAAGCCGGGCAAGTCGATCACGTTCTCAGTGGAGTGGAATTATAACATTAACGACACCGCCAAGATTAGCGGTCGCACGGGGTACGAATATTTTAAGGAGGACAAAAATCACCTGTATGCCATCGCGCAATGGTTCCCACGCATGTGCGCATATACGGATGTCACTGGCTGGCAAAATAAACAGTACCTCGGCACGGGCGAGTTTGCGCTGGAGTTTGGTAATTACCTCGTGCGCATCACTGCGCCGGCCGACCACGTGGTGGCGTCTACGGGTGTCCTGCAAAATGCCGATAAGATTTTAACCAAAACTCAGCGCGCACGTCTCGCCAAGGCGCGTACTGCGAAGAAGCCGGTTTTCATAGTCAACCTCGCCGAAGCAAAGGCGAACGAAAAGGAAAAGGCGAAGGGCAAAAAGACTTGGGTGTTCAAGGCCGACAACGTGCGAGACTTTGCCTTCGCCAGTTCACGTAAATTCTTGTGGGATGCCATGGGTGTGGATCTCAACGGCAAAAAAATCATGGCGATGAGTTATTGGCCGAAGGAAGGCGAGCCGCTTTGGAGTCGGTACAGCACCCACGCCGTGGCGCACACGCTGGAGTTGTACTCGCGCTACACGTTTGATTATCCCTACCCGGTTGCCATTTCGGTGAACGCGCCGGTCGGTGGGATGGAGTACCCGATGATTTGCTGGCAACGCCCGCGCCCTGAAAAGGACGGCACCTATTCCAAGCGCACCAAGTACGGACTCATCTCCGTGATCATCCATGAAGTGGGCCACAATTGGTTCCCGATGATTATCAACTCCGACGAGCGCCAATGGATGTGGATGGATGAGGGCATTAACTCGTTCCTTCAATTTCTCACTGAACAGGAATGGGAGGCCGACTATCCCTCGCGTATCATGCCTGCGCGAATGGGTGGCCTGCTCAGTTACCTGAAGTCCCCCAACAAAATGCCAATTATGACCGGCGCCGATTCCCTCCAAAGCACCGGCTATAACGCCTACACCAAACCCACCCTCGCACTCAATATCCTGCGTGAAAGCGTGCTCGGCCGCGAGCAGTTCGATTACGCCTTCAAGCAATACGCGCGCCGCTGGATGTTCAAGAGCCCTACGCCCACTGATTTTTTCCGGACAATGGAAGACGCCAGCGGACAGGACCTTGACTGGTTTTGGCGCGGCTGGTTTTACGGCATCGAGCACACTGATATTTCCATCGAAAACGTCCACCACTACAAAATGGACACGCGCGATCCATATAAAGACAAGACCGCCAAAAAAGACAAACGTGATGCCGAGCCGGACCGCCTCTTCCAGAAACTTAACCAGCCGCTTCCCAAACGCGTGGACGCCTTTCCAGAATTGAAAGATTTCTATAATGAATTCGACGAATTGGACGTCACCGAAAAAGACCGAGCCAGTTACGAAAAACTCATCAAAGACCTTAGCGAAAAAGATAAAGCGATGCTCAAAAGGAAAGGCCAGTTTTATGTTGTAGACTTAAAAAATCTCGGCGGCCTCGTGATGCCCGTGGCGATCAAAGTCACTTACGAAGATAAGAGCACCGAGGAAATCCGGTTGCCTGCGCAAATCTGGCGGCGCAATCCCGACTCCGTTTCAAAGATGATTGTCGCCGACAAGAAAATCACCAGCATCGAAATCGACCCCCATCGCGAAACCGCTGATGTGGATATCGAAAACAACTACTTCCCCCGCCGTATGCGTGAGCACACCTTTGGAGTTTCCAAATCCAAACCCCCCTCCGGCAACAATCCCCTCCGCGATAAACAAAAAGCCGAAGAAAAAGCCCGCAAAGAAGCTGAGGAAAAAAAGAAAAAAGAGGCGGAGAAAAAACCCGCCTCTAAAAAGAAATAATCGTGCGCCAATCGTCGCCGGCATGAATCCCATTCATGATCACAATCGCGCCGCGTGGGATGCGCGGGTGCAGCGGGGACAACGGTTTACCGTGGCGGCGACGGAGGATGAGATGTCGCGACCGTTGGAGATTTTGGATCCGCTCGGCTGGCTTGGAGGTGAAGTCACAGATCAACACATCCTGTGCCTCGGCGCGGGAGGCGGGCGGCATGGGCCGATGTTGGCAAACGCCGGCGCCCGCGTGACGGTGGTAGACATTAGCCCCGAGATGTTGCGGCTGGACGAAGAACTCGCAGAAGCGCGCGGGCTCCAAGTGGAAACCGTGGCGACTTCCATCGACGATTTATCGATGCTTCCCGCCGCCGAATACGATGCGGTGATGCAACCGGTGAGCACTTGTTACGTGCCGGATATTCGCATCGCCTATCGCGAGCTGGCGCGCGTGATGAAATCAGGCGGCGTTTACATCAGCCGCCACAAACAACCCACCAGTTTGCAAATGGACCTCGCGCCCGGGCCAAATGGGTTTGTGGTCGAAGAACCCTATTTTCTCGATGGCCCGCTTTCGCCCGCCAAGCGTCCGGGGCCCCATCGCGAACAGGGCACGATGGAATTTCTACATCGTTGGGGTGATTTGCTCGGGGGCTTGTGCGAGGCGGGCTTTGTGATCGAAGCAGTCACCGAGCCGAAGTTCAGCGATGCCTCCGCCGCGCCCGGCAGCTTCGAATACCGCGGACACTTCATTGCCCCTTACATTCAACTGCGCGCCCGCCGCACCGAACAACCCGCCGCCGTCGATGCCCTTTGGGTTCCGGAAAAGGGTTAACCGCAGATTATGCAGAAAAACTCCAAAGAAAAAATGCGAAGAAAAGCGGCGGAACTGAACGCGGGACAAGCCTGGGAGCTGCGCGAGAAATTTGAGCTTCTCGCCCGGAGGGGACCCCAAAGGGCCGGGCTCCTAATGTTCGATTCCACCGCCACCGACGAGCGCGAATGAAAGGACGCAACCGCGCCCGCCGGCCTGGTGTCTGTGTCTCGTCAACTTGGTC
>Ga0233433_10004819_pt1 | contig 10213 bp, 9 predicted proteins | sample SI_122_August201_5_FD_179868 | JGI IMG/M metagenome (GOLD analysis project Ga0233433, IMG submission 179868) | Seawater microbial communities from Saanich Inlet, British Columbia, Canada - SI_122_August2016_100_MG | ecosystem: Environmental > Aquatic > Marine > Inlet | place: Canada: British... | reverse complement strand
TGCCATTCTTGATTAATAAATCGTGCATAAAAAATTCTTTCGATTTTTTAGTGTGTTTGGGGTTTTATAAGAAATTCATTTCTGTCAATCGAGTTGATAACAAGATCTAGGCGGTTTCCCTCGCGCAAAATTCTGAGCGGTACGGACACGCCTGCAGAACCTAAGCTCCAAACTGTACGGAAAAAATTTGCCAAGCCGGAAGCATTAATTTCTCCAATCCCTATAATTTGGTCTCCTTTCAATACACCCGCGATCTCGCCTGGTCCGAAGCGCGCTAGGCTGCTCACAAACAATTTACCCTCCGATTCTATCGTGTAAACACCAAGCCAAGGTCTCGCAGGAGATAGACTTCTTCCGTATTCTAATAAATCCTGCATGATCGGCGCTAAGAGGTGAGTTGGAATGACCAAGTTGCCCTGTTGGTCCTGACCTTCATATATTTCCTGTAAAAAGAGCGAACCAATTCCGATGACATGGCCTCGCCCGTTAAATATTGCAGCCCCTCCCCATTGAGGGTGAGGTGGTGATGTGTAAATGGCTTTGTCTAACACATACTCCCAATAGCCGGCAAATTCGTCTATTCGGATTATGTCTGTTTGCAATGCATGCTCAATGCCACCGTAACTCGCAAAATAAATACGATCCGACGGACTGGGTAAATTACTTATTGCTAGGTCACTGCCTTCAATGTCGACGGGTCCAAGCGTTTGTAATAAGCCGAGGCCAGTCGCTTGGTCATAGGCGACCACGTGAGCTTGTATACTTTGGTTGAAGTTTGTAGTTACCCAAATTGACTCTGCCTCAGTGAGTAAATATCCCACGGTTAATATTAAGCCCTGATCGTTGATAAGAACACCGCTACCAATACGTTCTGTCCCAAGGATTTCAGCCGTGAATGCCGCAGTAGAAATTCTCGCTTTAATCTTCACTACAGAATTGATCGCCTTATTTAGATCGAATTCAAGGTTCTCTGGGTTGGGTCTCAGTGAGCTGGGGAATTTCCATTCTTCGGTGCTTGCCATATCGATTATTTCAATTGAAAAAGGTTGTTTGAATAATCCTATTTTTATCTAGGATTCTATATTTTTGCATCTAACTTTTAGGCGGAAGTGGTTGTATTCGCGATGCCCCTAATCGAGGAGAATATCGTTTTTTTTCTGATATTATGAGGTCAGCGAGAAGCGAAAAATCAATTTTTCTATTGTCGCCCTTTCTTTTGATCAGGGCTATTTCTCGAAACGGTGGTTTATTCGAAAATGGCCGTGCTATCAGATCAGTTCCGGACAGAGCTCCTGATTTGACGATCATTTCAGGCAATAACGTGCATCCCAACCCGCTATCAATCATCTGAATCAGTGTGTATAAACTAGTCGCCGCAAACGATTGTTTGTTTGGATTCATTTTGCCGGTGCTGCAGGCTTCGATGGCGTGATCTCTTAGGCAATGTCCCTCCTCTAGAAGAAGAAGTTCACTAAGATTAATGTCTTCAATCGAAATTTCCTTCAATTCAGTGAGTTTTTGTCCTTTTTTAGCAACCCACCAAAATTCATCTTTAAAAAGACTGTTGGTGGCAAGATTATTTGTATCGAAAGGTAGTGCGATAATTGCGAAATCGAGAATGCCATTTTGTATTTGTTCTATTAATTTTTGGGAATAATCCTCTCTCAGGTATAGCTTGAGTTTTGGGTGATTAATCTTTATTGCCGGTATGATCATGGGTAATAAAAAAGGAGCGATGGTAGGAATCACTCCTAGTCTCAGTTCGGCACTCAATGGCTTTTTAAAGTTTTCGGTAACTGTACCTAAATCATGGACCTCAGACACTATCGACTGAGCTCGTCGCAATATTTCCAACCCGACAACGGTGAGTCGAACCGAGCGTTTTGTTCTCTCAACTAAGATTACGCCTAAGCTTTCCTCGAGCTCCTTGATCCCGGACGACAAAGTAGATTGAGTTATAAATAATTTTTCAGAAGCTTGACGAAAATTGAGTGTTTCTGACAGAGCAATTAAATATTTTAATTGTCTGATGGTGGGTAGCGCTGAACTCATCTGTTAAATTTTTAAGTTTCTAAATGTCGAGGCGGTTTATTTGAGGTCGGTACCCTGGTCCAATTGAAATTCACGCTTAATGTGGCTTTGATCATACCCGTTGAAAAGATGTCCAATTATTCCGCGATCAAGATCGCTTGTGCCCATATACCAATCGGCAATTGGGTAAGTGAGATTCATATTTCTTTCCATCATGATCTGTTGACTATGATGAGCCGCATGGTGCCTACGGATCGTATTGACGAGAGGGCAATGCCGTACAAACCAATTTTCACGAACATGGCAGCACAAGTGAAAAGTTTCGTAGTTTAAGTAGTAAAAAGGAGTTGCTAGCATGAGTATGAACCCAGCATTAGCTGTCCAAAGGTGACCTAAGACAAAGGCAAGAGGCGCAGTTCCAACTATAAATAGCAATAATGCGTAGGGAGGGAATAAAACGATTCGCCATTCTCGACTTGCGTCGTATGTCATTCTCTTAGACGTAAAGTATTGATGGTGCTGATGAACATGACGGTGAAATACTGGCATGAGTGCGCCCCCAGCAATTTTGACCGGTCTGTGCATTGCATTTTTATGTATCCACCATTCATTAAAGTTATAAATTACTAATATTGGAAAGAATATTAGAACCTCAAAAAAAGTCGGGTTTTCAATTTGTTTTATGCAAAATGTGATCACCATGATTCCAGGAATGTAGATCGAAAGCAGATGTCCCCAACCTGAGTACCACTTCGCAATATTCTGTTTATATTCTTCACGGAAGATGCGTTGTTTCTCTGTCATCTCCCCAGTGTAGTCGGTGCCTATCGACATCTTCTATCTCCTTTTTTTACTAGTCCTTTTTTGTAATGTGTTTGAATCTCATCGGTCGTTGAAAGGTTAATTAACGGTTTTGATTTTGCTAATCAGTCTCGTCCCTAGAGGTTGCATCTACCGCTGCAAGTGCTGTCATATTAACAATCCTTCGAACAGTCACCGTGGGTGAAACGATATGCACGGCCTTTTTAGCTCCTAAAAGGATAGGGCCTACCGTGATGCCGTCACCACTGACCATTTTGAGCAGGTTGTAGGCAATATTAGCGGACTCTACTGTCGGCATGATGAGCAAATTTGCTTCCCCGTTTAGTTTTGAGTCTGGCTGTGCACGACGCCTAATCAATTCATTTAGAGCAGCATCACCATGCATTTCACCATCGATTTCCATGCTTGGGTCCAATTGCTCGATGATATCTAAAGCGCCACTCATTTTGGTCGCAGATTTGCTGGTTTCCGTACCGAAATTAGAGTGTGAGAGCAGCGCTACTTTAGGCGTCAACCCAAAGCGCTTTACTTCATCAGCTGCCATCATCGTGATTTCTGCAATTTCTTGAGAAGTCGGTTCATTGTTGACGTAAGTGTCACTAATGAATAGTGTACGATTTTGCATGGGTAATAAGTTCATAGCCGCAAAAATTGACACATTCTCTTTTTTCCCAATCACATCGTTCACGTGTTTTAGATGATCTTGGTAACGTCCAATTGATCCGCAGATAAGGGCATCAGCGTCCCCCCGTCTAACTAGCATGGCGCCTATAAGTGTTGTAGATGTTCTCACGGCAGTTTTAGCATCATCGGGTGAGACTCCTTTGCGCCGCATGATTTGGTAGTACTCAGTCCAAGTTTCTTTGAAGCGACCGTCATTCTCGGGGTTGACTACGTCAAAGTGTTCCCCAATCTTGATACGAAGCCCTGCTCTTTCTATCCGTAAATCAATAACTTCTGGTCGCCCAATTAGTATCGGAAGACACAGTTTTTCATCTGAAACTGCCTGCACGGCTTGCAGAACTCTTTCATCCTCACCTTCCGCATAAATCACTCTTTTAAGGTCAGCTTTTGCAGCCTCGAACACTGGTTTCATGACAAACCCGGTTTGGTAAACCAGGTTAGAAATTTTCTCCCGATATGCTGACATATTTTCAATTGGTAAGGTTGCTACTCCGCTATTCATTGCAGCTTGAGCGACCGCGGGTGCAATTAGGGTGATGAGTCTCGGATCGAAAGGCGTAGGGATTATGTATTCTGGTCCAAAGCTTAATTCTTGACCTTCATAAGCTGATGCGACAACATCCGACCTCTCGGCTTGGGCTAACTCCGCTATTGCATAAACACAAGCGAGCTTCATTTCTTCAGTTATCTTAGTGGCTCCAACGTCTAGGGCGCCCCTGAAAATAAATGGAAAGCAAAGCACGTTATTTACTTGGTTGGGGTAATCAGATCGTCCAGTAGCAATTACAGCGTCAGGTCGTACCGATTTGATTTCTTCCGGCATGATCTCCGGTATTGGATTCGCTAGTGCTAAAACTAGAGGTTTGTCTGCCATCTCTGCTATCCATTGTTTTTTAATAGTCCCCGGACCAGAGAGGCCGAGAAAGATATCTGCATTTTTCATGGCTTGGTCTATCGAGACGAATTCTGTATCACTGGCATAGACGGCTTTATTTTCGTTCAGAGTTCCGGCGCGACTTGTGGAAATAACTCCCTTTGAGTCGCACACGATTATATTTTCTTTTTTTATCCCTAGAGTAAGAAGTAAGTTAAGACACGCTATTGCGGCCGCTCCGGCTCCGGAGCAAACCAGTCGAACATCCCTTAAATTTTTACCAACTACTTTTAGCCCGTTGATAATCGCGGCCCCGACGATGATAGCGGTTCCATGTTGATCATCATGAAAAACTGGAATCGTTAGTTTCTCTTTAAGCTTTTTCTCAATGTAGAAGCATTCAGGAGCTTTTATATCTTCAAGATTTATACCGCCTAGCGTAGGTTCCAAGGCGGCGATAATATCCACTAGTTTGTCAGGGTCAGTTTCCGCTAACTCAATATCAAAAACATCAATTCCCGCAAATTTTTTAAATAAGCAAGCTTTCCCCTCCATCACAGGCTTACCAGCTAGAGGACCAATATTGCCCAATCCTAGAACTGCAGACCCGTTGGTAACGACACCGACCAGGTTCGCTCTGGAAGTATATTTAGCGGCTAACGTCGGGTCCTCTTCTATTGCTTTACACGCGTAGGCAACTCCAGGGGAATAAGCTAGTGCTAGGTCTCTTTGGTTAGTTAATCCCTTGGTAGGAACTACTGAAATTTTCCCAGGTTTTGGACTTTCGTGATATTCCAAGGCTGCTGCTTTTAGTTCATCCGACATTCGTACTTCCCCCCTAGGGCTTCGTCTGTTAATATAATGCGTCTTATATTAGAGTTTAGGTAGCTGAAAAGCCACTAAAAACTCTGGTTTTAAAGGTTTCCCACGGGGTATTCCTCATGCGAGATTCTTTTTGACGATTTATGAGGCGCTTGCAAGATTATCAAGCTGGGGATGATGTTTAACGATGTCGTACTTTTTTTGTTCTTGACCCGGGTGTTTAGCCTGATGTTGGGACGAAAGACGGTCTCTTCTTGAAGTTCTGGCATTTATTTTTTTATTTTCAAGGAAAGACACATGAGTACTGGTACAGTTAAGTGGTTCAACGATTCTAAAGGTTTTGGATTTATTACTCCTGATGACGGCGGTAAGGATCTATTTGTTCATTTTTCAGCGATTCAATCGAATGGTTTTAAGACACTAGAAGAAAATCAAAAAGTTTCTTATGACGTCACGAGTGGCCCGAAGGGCGACCAAGCGACGAATATTCAGTCGATGGACTAATGCTTCAAATGTAATATCTTGACGGGAGCCAGTCTCCCGTCAATTCTTATCCTATCTTATTAGCACCCCAGCTTTCCGCTTAACACTCTGCAAATGTCTACGGGTAACCCTGAAAGTTGATTTTTTGTTAGCACCGCTCCATTGCGAAAATCACATGTGACATGTTAACTAAATTAAATTCCTACAAAGCCGTTGTAAACGAGTTCAACTGGCATGTGCCCCAAGATTACAATATCGCTTGGGATATCTGTGATAAGTGGGTTGCTGAAAGTCGTCGAATTGCCTTAATGGATGAGACAGATGATGGTGTAGTCAGGTATTTCTCATTCAAAGATATCTATTTATTTTCAAATCAACTGGCAAATGTGTTGTCAGCTTTGGGCTTGGAGCGCGGTGACCGAGTTGGCATTCTGATGCCACAGCGCCTTGAGGTTGCGGTAACGCATCTAGCAACTTACCGCTCTGGGGCAATAGCAGTCCCTTTATTTACGTTGTTTGGTCAAGATGCTCTACAGTATCGTTTAAAAGACTCTGGAGCTAGGATTGTTGTTACTGATACCTTAGGAGCTGCCACTCTTGCGTCGATTAGGGATGAGCTCCCAGAATTAAGGGTCGTTCTCAATGTGGATGGGGCAGGAGATGGGACAATGGACTATCAGGCGTTACTGGGACGTGCGTCAGATTCGTTTGAGACAGTAAAAACGTCATCGAATGATCCTGCCTTGATTATTTATACCTCGGGCACAACGGGTGACCCTAAAGGAGCTCTTTTGCCACATCGGACAATGATTGGTCATATGCCCGGTGTTGAGTTTTCCCATGATTTTTTGGGTCAAAAGGGTGATTTAATTTGGTCTCCTGCCGACTGGGCTTGGATCGGCGGCTTAATTGATGTGCTTTTTGCTGCCTGGCAATTGGGTGTGCCGGTGATCGCTAAGCGGTTTGAAAAGTTTGATCCTGATTTGGCGCTTGATCTGATGCTCAAACACTCTGTAAGAAATGTTTTCATGCCACCAACCGCGCTGAGGATGCTGAAAACAATTCCAATGACTACATTTAATAAACTCAAATTAAGATCGCTAGCCAGCGGCGGAGAGTCACTAGGTTCTGAGTTGCAGGAATGGTCAAAAAATACGTTAGGTATTTTGATCAATGAATTTTATGGGCAAACTGAATGTAATATGACGGTTAGTGGGTGCTCTGCGCTTTATGAATTGAGAGCGGGATCGATCGGACGAGCTGCCCCTGGTCATACGATTGCGATTATTGATGAATGTGGCAATGAAAAGCAATATGGGGAAAGCGGGATGATTGCTGTAGCTACCCCGAATCCAGTGATGTTTCTTGAGTATTGGAACAACAAGAAGGCGACACAAGAAAAGTTTGTCGGCAAGTGGTTAATTACGGGTGATACCGGCTCAATGGATGATGAGGGTTATGTCACATTTGTTGGCCGTGATGATGACGTTATAACCAGTGCAGGTTACCGTATTGGGCCTGGCCCGATAGAGGATTGCTTAACGTCTCACCCATCGGTGACACTTGCAGCGGTTATTGGAAAACCTGATCGGGATAGGACTGAAATTGTTAAGGCTTATGTGGTATTGCGTGAAGGGTTAGATGAAAATGAGAAATTGAGTGATGAGTTGAAAGCGTGGGTCCGCCATCGGTTGGCGAAACACGAATATCCCAGGGAAATTGAGTTCGTTTCAGATTTGCCCAAAACGAATACAGGTAAAATTATTCGCCGTATATTGAGAACTTAAGTCCCCCATATCATTCCATCCTCGATAGGGTGGTCCTCAAAGGCCTAATTAACTAACGGCAGGCCGCTTCACCAGCTATTGTGGTTCTTCTCATATCCCGCTTCTCTTGAGTATCGTCAAAACGTGTTGCCCGGTGCATCGTTCTGCGGTTGTCCCACATAACGAGGTCGTAACGCTTCCACTTGTGTGTGTAAACGTATTCTCTTTGCGTGGCTATTTCTGTTAATTCCTCCAGGAGTAATTTAGCGTCTGTTAGAGGCCAATCTATGATTGAGCCTGCGTGTGATGCGAGAAACAACGATTTTCTGCCAGTAGTCGGATGTCTGCGAACCAGAGGCTGCGTGACTGGTTCAAAATCTGCTTTCTCTTGTTCGGTGAAATGTGTCATTCCAAGTCTTGCTCGCGAGTGCATAAGCGAGTGCTCGCATCTTAAATTAGCAATGAGTTCTTTAATTTCCGGGTTGAGGTCTTCGTAGGGCGCATGCATGTCGGCGTATTGTGTATCGCCACCTAGTTCTGGTATTTCCCTTGCTGACAATAGGGAATACCGAGCCGGCGTTGAGCGAAAAGAACTGTCCGAATGCCATATTCTGTTACCTAAATTAAAAATTCTTTGTCTTGATTCTTTCCCGTGGACTTCATCGTCTTTGTTGAGATTAGAAATATCGGCAAATAGGTTCGATAGCCGACGTTCATCTTGTTTTGTGATGTTCGTCTTGTTATTAGCCATTTCAATTTCCCCAAAATTTTGACTAAAGGTGACTTGTTGTTCGTCCGAGATATTTTGGTCCCTAAAGATCAAAATTCCATGTTGATCGATGAGGTCCTGAACTTGAGACCGAATGTCGTGCGGTAGCGTTTGGCTGGCATCTAAACCCGTAACTTCGGCAACAAAAAGAGGATGCATTTTTTTAATAGTTAAAGCCATAAACAGTTCCTTCTTGGAAATATTGGATCTTAGTCTTATTTAAACCACTATCTGAGTCCGGTTACTGAGTCGCTGACGTAAGGGTTTGTTTGTCTCTCATCGCCAAACGTTGAAGTCGGCCCGTGGCCGGGAAAAAAAGTAACATCTTTTCCCAAGGGCCACAATTTCGTCGTGATTGCCTGTATCAAAGTATCGTAATCTCCTCTTGGAAAGTCTGTTCTACCAATCGAGCCATTGAAAATAACATCACCAACGATGGCTATTTTATTTTTTTCACAGAAGAAAATAACATGCCCTGGTGTATGGCCAGGACAGTGCTTGACGTGTAGTTTAATTTTTCCGAAGTCTACCGTATCGCCCTCATTTAGATATCTATCCGGGATAAAGGGTGAGGAGTGTGGTAACCCAAATTGCTTACTTTGCTCCTCTAATTGATCGATCCAGAATTGGTCTTCTTTGTGAGGTCCTTCTATTGGGACTTTGAAGCGATCCCGAATTTGACTACTAGCGCCACAATGATCTAGATGCCCGTGAGTGAGTAAGATTTTTTCTACAGTAACAGATTCTTCTTTAACGACTTCAAATATACGCTCTATATCCCCGCCAGGGTCTACCAGAGCTGCCTTTTTAGTCGATGTGCAGATTAGTAGTGAACAGTTTTGCGAAAACGGCGTGACTGGAATGACTTTAATTCTCATATCGTATGTGCTCTTTTGTCCTTGCTCTTCGAAGGTTAAATATTATTTCATTGGAGTCCAATTGCTTGCGCAGTTGTTCTTGCCTTCTAAGCGACTCTCTTAATATCAGTTCACATTATTTTAACGTCATCGCAAAATATTTTGAATATATCTCAAGTGATATGTCTAGTACTCATATGTGCTGACTTTTGGTGTAGTCAGAAATAGTTATTCAAAAGATCGAGAAAGTATTAAAAACCTATATAATAATGCTAATCATTCTCATTAAGGTTTACGTGATATGGATAAAAGATATCTCTCTGATATGGAGTTAGGGCAGGCGGCAACGATCATCGATGTCACTGAAGAATCTGCCGATGACTCCATTGCTCGAAGGCTTCGTGACCTTGGTTTTGTTAAGGGTGAGGAGGTCAAGCTAGTTACTTATGGTCCGCTAGGCCGTGATCCATTGCTGGTTCAAATTGGATTTACGAGGTTTGCCATTCGGGTTAGCGAAGCAAGTCGTGTCGAAGTTCAATAGCGAAAGGCCTATCAGATGACAACGTTGAGAATCGCTTTAGTCGGTAATCCAAATTCAGGAAAAACAGCACTTTTCAATCAGTTAACCGGTAGTCGACAGAAAGTCGCGAATTATCCTGGTGTTACGGTTGAAAAGAAATCGGGAGTCCTCCGCTTAGGTAACGACAGGGTATGCGAAATCTTAGATTTACCAGGCGCTTACTCCTTTGACACCGAGAGTTTGGATGAGATCGTCACTAGAGATATTTGCTTGGGTCACGTCTCCGGAGAGAAACGTCCTGATGTTATCGTTTGTGTCGTTGACGCCACAAATCTGAGATTGCATTTAAGGTTTGTACTTGAAGTCAGAGCATTAGGAATACCAATGGTTATCGCATTAAATATGTCTGATGCTGCCAAAAAACGTGGGATAAAAATTGATGTTGACAGTCTATCAAGCAAGCTGGGATTACAGATTATCGAGACCGTCGCTATTCGCAAGAATGGGGCTGAGAAACTCATCTCGCAAATGAGGCAAAATTTGCCAGAAGTGAATACCGCTGTTCTTGAGCGCGGTGATCACCAT
>Ga0233433_10004815_pt1 | contig 10216 bp, 7 predicted proteins | sample SI_122_August201_5_FD_179868 | JGI IMG/M metagenome (GOLD analysis project Ga0233433, IMG submission 179868) | Seawater microbial communities from Saanich Inlet, British Columbia, Canada - SI_122_August2016_100_MG | ecosystem: Environmental > Aquatic > Marine > Inlet | place: Canada: British... | reverse complement strand
TGTGTTCAAGGCGCCAGGTCCCGTTTGTGATGCCTTGACCGGGGCGGGCAATCTGTTGGCCCGGGGAAAGCTGGTGCATTCCTATCCTCATTCGTGGCGATCAAAGGCCCCGCTGATTTTCCGCGCAACGCCGCAGTGGTTTATTTCCATGGAGACAAATGATCTTCGGAAAAAAGCATTGGGTGCCATCGATAAAACGCGCTTTTTTCCAGAACAAGGCCGCAATCGCATCCGGGCCATGGTGGAAGGCCGTCCTGATTGGTGCGTGTCGCGCCAACGCGCATGGGGTGTGCCCATCACGGTGTTCGTGAACAAAGAAACAGGCCTGCCGCTTCGTGATGAAACGGTGATGAAACGAATTGTGGATGCGGTTGCCGAAGAAGGTGCCGATGTCTGGTTTATCGCCCCCCCCTCGCGGTTTTTATCCCCTGAATATAATGCCGAAGATTATGATCGCGTCGATGATATTTTGGATGTCTGGTTTGATTCGGGTTCCACCCATGCCTTTGTGCTGGAAGCCCGCGACGGACTTTCTTCGCCGGCGGATATGTATCTGGAAGGGTCCGATCAGCATCGGGGCTGGTTCCAGTCATCGCTGCTTGAATCCTGTGGCACCCGCGATCGCGCACCCTATAAATCTGTGCTGACCCATGGGTTTGTCATGGATGAATCGGGCCGCAAGATGTCGAAATCCCTTGGCAATGTCACCGCACCCCAGGAAGTCGCTGATAAATACGGTGCCGATATTTTAAGGCTGTGGGTGGTGGCATCAGATTATTCCGATGACCTGCGTATCGGGCCTGACATTCTTAAACATCAGGCAGACACCTATCGTCGCCTGCGCAATACGTTGCGTTATCTTTTGGGCTCTCTTGGTGGGTTCGAAGAATCAGAACGGTTGGCATATTCAGAAATGCCTGAACTGGAACGCTGGGTTCTTAATCGCTTGTTTGAACTGGATGCGTTGTTGGCAGAATCTGTTGATAACAGTGATTTCCATCGGTTTTATTCGGCGCTGCATAATTTCTGTGCTGTGGACCTTTCGGCCTTTTATTTCGACATCCGCAAAGATGCCCTGTACTGCGACAGCCCTGACAGCATCCGTCGCCGCGCCGCACGGACCGTCATGGATCATCTGTTTCATTGCCTGACCGCGTGGATCGCCCCGGTGCTTTGTTTTACGGCAGAAGAAACCTGGTTGACCCGGTTCCCATCCGATGATGACAGCATCCACCTTAAGCCCTTCCCCGAAATTCCAGAGGACTGGAACGCGGGTGGAACAGATTCTGCACTTTCCAAGCGCTGGGAAACGGTGCGCGATTTGCGCCGGGTTGTCACGGGTGCATTAGAAATTGAACGGGCTGAAAAACGCATTGGGTCATCCCTGCAGGCAAGGCCCACCCTTTATGGGCCCAAAGATTTGCTTGAAGCCCTTGATGGATTGGATGGCGCAGAATTGTTTATTACATCGGGCGTCACGTTGAAATCTGAAACGCCACCCGATGGTGCATTTTCCCTTGATGATGTGCCCGGTGTCGGGGTTGTTCCTGATCTGGCCAGTGGTGAAAAATGCGGACGCTGCTGGAAGGTGCTGGACGAAGTGGGCACAACCAAGCCCGATGACGTGTGCGTGCGCTGTGCCGATGTGGTCGCTGATTAATGGCTAAGATTTGGAAAGCGGGCGCGTTGATCTCAATTGGGGTCTTTGCGGCCGATCAGCTTTCAAAATGGTGGATCGTGGACAAGCTTATGGCCACGCCCCAGGCAATCGAGGTTACGTCTTTCTTTAATGTGGTGATGGTTTGGAACCGCGGCGTTAGCTTTGGGTTCTTTGGTGCTGGTGGGGATGCCACGCGCTGGATTCTCAGCGCCCTTTCCATGGCCGTTGTTGTTGGGCTCTGCATCTGGATGGTTAGAGCCCAAAAAATGGTAGTGGGGGCTGCCCTTGGGCTGGTGATCGGTGGGGCTATTGGTAATGTTGCAGACCGGCTTCATTATGGCGCGGTTGCTGATTTTCTCGATTTTCACCTGTTAGGGTGGCACTGGCCTGCATTCAATGTGGCAGATTCGGCTATTTTCATAGGTGTTGGGCTTCTTTTTCTTGATGCTTTCCTTGGCGATCAAGAATGAGTAAATATATATAGGTTGTTGGCTTTTTTTGGCCCGTGAATTTTGGATATAAGGGATGATCCGTTTGAACCTTTCCAGTTTGGCCCATCGCGTCACATCTTTCGCTGCTCCGTTTGCGGTGCTTTTGGCGCTTGGGGGCCTTGTTGTCTTGCCGGGGTGTTCCGGTGTGCGCGAAGCCGTAGGATTGACCCGCGAAGCCCCTGATGAATTTCAGGTTAGGGTGCGCGCGCCGCTTTCAATGCCCCGGGAATATGGGTTAAAAGCCCCCCGTCCTGGGGTTTCGCGTCCTCAAGAGCCCCGTGCCAGAGACCGGGCGCGCCAAATCGTCCTTGATTCCGATGGCCGGGGTGGGGCTAAAAATCGCAAGAAATTGCAAATAAAGGGTGCCAGCAAAGAAGAAACGGCATTGCTGCGAAAGCTAGGCGATGGCGCGGTCGATCCTAAAATCCGCGAGCTGGTGGAACGGGAAAGTAAAGAATTTGCAGAAAAACAGAAAACCATTGCGGATGCGATTTTGTTTTGGAAAAAGCCACCCCTGCCAGGTCTGGTGATCAATTCCCGCAAGGAAGCCCGGCGTTTGCAAGGGAACACAGCCCTTGGCCGCCAAGCGGATGCGGGTGAAATTCCCACCATCACCCGCAAGAAAAAGGGTCTGTTCTCTTCGAATTGGTTCAACAACCTGTTTTAATCGGGGCGTTGTTTGTTTTTCTTGCCCTGATTTTGCCATAGATACAGCATAATCAGGCTATGGCCCATCTGGGGCATGAATAAATGTTTGGATCGTTGATGTTTAGGGGTCTGTGTCTAATGCGTGGGTTTGGCATCTCTGTTTTTCTGGCGGTTTATCTCTTTGCTGTTTCAGGCTCAAACGCCGGAATTTTCAACCCTGAAAGCTTCACCCTGAAAAACGGGCTTAAGGTGGTGGTGATTGAAAACCACCGGATGCCCGTGGTGCGCCAGATGCTGTTTTACAAAGTCGGTTCTGCTGATGACCCATCGGGCAAATCGGGGTTAGCGCATTATCTGGAACATTTAATGTTCAAGGGCACGCGTACCATGGCCCCCAATGAATTTTCCAAGGTCGTGGCGCGCAACGGTGGGCGCGACAACGCCTATACCTCAAACGACACGACCGCTTATTACCAGACCGTGGCAAAGGACCGCCTTGAACTGGTGATGAAAATGGAAGCCGATCGCATGGCAAACCTTGTCTTTGATGCGAAAGAAGTCGTGCCGGAACTCCAGGTGGTCATAGAGGAGCGCCGGTCGCGTACCGATAACCGCCCCGGTTCCCAGTTGGATGAACATATGGCGGCAGCGCTGTATATGAATCACCCTTACCGCATCCCCATCATTGGCTGGAATCATGAATTGTCGAAATTGACCATGAAAGATGCCATTGGTTTTTACCGCCGTCATTACGCGCCCAACAATGCCATCTTGATTATTACCGGGGATGTCACCATGGCGACAGTTCGCCCATTGGTCGATAAATATTATGGGCCGATCCCGGCCAACCCAAAAATTATTCGCCGTGTTCGGTTGGCAGAGCCCCCACAGCGGGCCGCACGCCGGGTATCGTTTGAAAGCCGCCGCGTCCGGGAACCCCAGTGGAGTCGGGAATATTTGGCACCCTCCAGGGCTAATGGAAAATCAAGCCATGCGGATGCACTGGAAATTCTGGATGTGATCTTGGGCTCTGGTGCGACCAGCCGCCTTTATCGCGCGCTGGTGCTTGAACAAAAACTAGCCCTTGGTGTTGGCAGCTATTACGACGCCGATATGTTAGGCCCGACCGCATTTGGCATTTCCGCAAGGCCTGCAAGTGGGGTTTCGCTTGAAACGCTGGAAGCAGCCATTGAGACAGAAATTGATAAACTCTTGACCCATGGGGTGAGCAAGGATGAGCTGGCAAAGGCCATCAAACGGTCTCTTGCAGGCGCTGTTTTTGCGCGTGATTCCCTGCGTCGTGGGGCCAGCGCCATCGGCACGGCCTTAACCACGGGGCAAACAATCGAATCGGTGGAAACATGGCCGGCAAAGATGAAGGCCGTCACCACAAAGCAAATTCTTGATGCCGCGCGGCATGTTTTTCAAAAATCCCGTTCTGTGACAGGCCTGTTGCTGCCCAAGGTGCGGAAATCATCTGCAAAATCCAGCAACAAAAAAAGCAGTGTCTGGGATAAGCCCGTTCGCGTGTTTGGGGGCAATCAATAAATGGCAATGTTGTCAATGAAGCGGGCGTCTCTTTCGCTGATCATGGGTGTCCTTTTGGTGTCGGGCTGTTTGGTGTTGGGTGCAATCAAGGATGCCCAGGCCATGGGGATCAAGCAGGTCACCAGCAAAAAGGGTATCAATGGCTGGCTGATCAGAGATTCCATGGTGCCCATTTTTACCCTGCATTTCGCCTTTCGGGGCGGTGCGGCCCTTGACCCTGTTGGCAGAGAAGGCGTGTCTGAAATGGTGTCGGGCCTGTTGGATGAAGGGGCCGGTCCATATTCATCATCAGATTTTCAGGCGCGCCTTGAAAACAATTCAATTTCCATGCGGTTTTCTGCGGGGCGGGATAATTTTAGCGGTTCCCTGAAATCGTTGGCCGAAAATCGCAACATGGCGGCATCGCTTCTGTCCCTGGCCCTGACCCAGCCCCATTTTGACGCTGCACCGGTGGCCCGCATTCGGGCACAGCTGCTCTCTTCGGCGAGGCGGCGTGCCGTTCGGCCCAGTTCAACGGCAAGGCGTTCCTTTCGTAAATTGGTGTTTGGCAATCACCCCTATGGCCGATCTGCTTCTGGCACCGTTGAGAGCCTTAAAAAGATCACGAAACAGGATATGGCCGGTTTCGTGAAAAATCGCTTTGCCCGCGATAATCTGGTGGTGGGTGCGGTCGGCAATATCACGGAAGATGAATTTGCGCGCATTATTGATCGCATCTTTGGCGCCTTGCCCGCACGCTCAACCCCGTTTTCCATCTCCGAAGCAAAAATCAAGGGTGCTGGCAATGTGGTGGTGGTGGACCGTGATATTCCCCAAAGCGTCGTTGTCTTTGGGCATTCAGGCATCAAACGCAATGATCCCGATTATTACGCAGCACTGGTTATGAATTATGCTCTTGGTGGCGGGGGGCTGACATCGCGACTGGCAACAGAAATTCGTGAAAAACGGGGCCTTGCGTATTCCGTTTATTCGCGAATAGCGACCTATGACCATGGTGGGCTATTTTTGGGGCGTGTTTCCACAAAAAATGACCGGGTGGCAAAATCCATTGCGTTGATCCGGTCTGAATGGACCCGCATGGCAAAATCTGGTCTGGGGGCACAGGAATTAGAAGATTCCAAACGCTATCTCACGGGTGCTTTTTTTACCCGGCTCAATTCTTCATCTCGCATCGCCGGGCTTTTGGTGGGCATTCAGCTTGAAAAATTTGGCCGTGATTATCTGGCTAAACGCAACCGCATGATTGAGCAGGTTTCTATCAAAGATATCACCCGCGTTGCAAAACGACTTATGAAACCATCAGATCTGACCTTTGTTATTGTTGGCCGTCCAAAGGGGATTACACCAAAACCCTGATGGGGGTTAATTTTGGTCCCGGTTTTTTGTCAGGATATGCTAATCTTATTGCGGTTGGGGCATTGGGGTAATTTCAGAACAAAGCATGCTGTATCACCAAGACATCGATAACTGTATTTCCGGCTCAGGCATTACGCCTTCGGCACTGGAATCTGCGTTGGCCGCCCTTGGCCCAGCGCTGGAGCGCATGGGCCGTGCGCGGGCGGATGGAAGCCATGCCTTGCTGAACGTTCCCACCCGGCGCGATGATCTGGGTGCGGTTATGGCATTGGCAGCACACTATCGTGAATGCTTTGACGATGTTCTTATTCTGGGCACGGGCGGGTCCAGCCTTGGTGGTGAAACATTGGTTTTCCTTGAGGCAAATGATCATGCGCCGCGCATACAGTTCCTAGAGAATGTTGATCCTCTGGGGTTCGAAGCGGTGCTTGCGACGTGCGACCTTTCCCGCACCGGGGTGATTGTCATTTCAAAATCCGGTGCGACACCGGAAACGCTATCGCAATTTCTGGCCATCCTGCCCAGGTTTTGTAATGCCGTGGGCGAACAGGCTATGGCCAAATGTATGGCTGTCATCACGGACCCTGTTTCTGAACCCCTGTCACCCTTGCGGCGCATTGCCAACAATCTTTCCCTGCCCATTTTGGATCATGATCTGGAAATTGGCGGACGATATGCAGCATTGACCAATGTTGGCCTTCTGCCAGCAGCCATAATGGGGCTTGATCCTGTCCGGGTGCGCGAAGGGGCAGAGACAGTGTTGGCATCGGTCTTTGATGAGGGTGATCCCACGAAATCTGCTCCCGTCATTGGTGCTGCCCTTGCCGCATCCCTTTCCCAAAAGGGGGGGATTTCACAGGCCATCATGATGCCGTATCTTGATCGCCTGCACCCATTTTCCTTCTGGTTCTGCCAATTATGGGCGGAAAGCCTGGGCAAAGATGGCAAGGGCATGACCCCAATTGCGGCCCATGGCACGGTTGATCAGCACAGCCAGCTGCAATTGTGGCTGGATGGCCCGGCGGATAAATTTTTCACATTGATTCTAGGCACGCCCAAAGACACCGGGCCGAAAATAGATATCTCTCCTGCGGCCACACCTGCCGGAAATGATGATCTGGCCTATCTTTCCAAAAGACGCCTAGGCGATCTGTTGGCGGCGGCACAAGAAGCCACCGTGGGCACGCTGGCTGCCCATGGGCGGCCGGTCAGGGTGATCCGGGTGAAAACGATTGATGAAGCGACCCTTGGCGCGTTGATGATGCATTTCATGATCGAGACAATCTTGACGGCTGAACTGTTCGGGGTTGATCCCTATACCCAGCCCGCCGTCGAAGAGGGTAAGGTTTTAACCCGAAAATTTTTGTTAGGTCAGGCAGAAGCCAGCACAAAAGGTGGTGATGGGCCATGACCATCCGGGTGTTGCCCGATAATCTGGTCAACCAAATTGCCGCCGGTGAAGTGGTAGAACGCCCGGCATCTGCCGCCAAGGAACTGGTTGAAAATGCGATTGATGCAGGGGCGTCGCGCATTGACGTTCATTTGCGCGACGGGGGCAAAAGCTTTATCGCCGTGACCGATAATGGATCGGGCATGGATGGGGATGAATTGCTGTTGGCCATTACCCGCCATGCCACCTCAAAACTTGCCAATGATGATCTTGGGCATATCAAAACCCTTGGGTTTCGGGGCGAAGCTTTGCCATCCATGGGGGCTGTATCGCGATTGACCATCACGTCGCGCGCCCATGGTGCTGAAAATGCATTTGCCATAGAGGTCGAGGGCGGGCGCGTGTCTGGCCCAAAACCGGCGGCTTTGGCCGGTGGCACGCGGGTTGAATTGCGCGATCTTTTTTATGCCACCCCGGCACGTCTTAAATTTCTGAAGGCAGACCGCACAGAACTTTCTCATGTCACGGACATGCTGACCCGCCTTGCCATGGCCCATCCTGAAATTGCCTTTACCCTGACCCATGGGGATGACCAACGCCTGAACCTGGTGGCAACCGATGCGGATTTGTTTGATGCAAGGCAGGCGCGCTTTGGGGAATTGATGGGCCGGGATTTTATTGATAATGCCATCCCGATTGACGCGGAACGTGATGGGCTCAACCTGTCTGGCTTTGTGGGTTTGCCCACAGCATCGCGGCGTACGGCGGACCGGCAATATTTATTTGTCAACAATCGCCCGGTGCGCGATCGGCTTTTGGCCGGTGCCCTGCGCGGCGCATACCGTGATGTATTGGCCCATGACCGCCATCCCATGGCGGTGTTGTTTCTGGATGTTCCCTCAGAATTTGTTGATGTGAATGTGCATCCGGCCAAGACAGAGGTACGCTTTCGCGATGCGGGTCTTGTGCGTGGGCTGATTGTGGGCGCGGTGCGCCATGGCTTGGCGGGGGCTGGCATCCGGGCGGCCACCACGGTTTCAACGGCAGCCCTTGGCGCCTTTCACGAAGGCAGTCCTTTGCCCCATCACAGGGTAGGCGGTGGCGGCGGTGCTGGCGGTTGGCTGGCACCCGGTCCGGCTTCCACTCATGACGGCATCTCGGGTCGGTTTTCGGGAACCGATAGACCCGATGCGCCTATGGCGTTATCGGAAGCAGACATCGGGGAAGAAACCAATCTTGCTTATCCATTGGGGGCCGCACGTGCCCAGTTGTTTGGTACCTATATCGTGGCCGAGACCACGGACGGCATGGTGATTGTTGATCAACATGCAGCCCATGAACGGTTGGTGTATGAACGTATCCATGCGGCGCTTGCAGCGAAGGGCGTGGAACGCCAGATTTTGCTCATTCCCGAAGTGGTGGAACTGGATCAACGGGCAGCCGAACTTTTGTTATCCCACGCAGATGAATTAGCGGAACTTGGCCTTTTGGTGGAAAGTTTTGGTGGCCCGGGCACGGTGGTTGTGCGTGAAACCCCGGCATTGTTGGGCGAAGTAGCGGTGGCGGGTTTGTTGAAAGACCTGGCCGATGAAATCGCATCCATGGGGCAAGGCCTGGTGCTTCGCGAAAGGCTGGAAACGGTTTGTGCGACCATGGCGTGTCATTCATCGGTGCGCGCAGGCAGGCTTTTGGGTGCAAAAGAAATGAATGCTCTGTTGCGCGAAATGGAAGCCACGCCCAACGCTGCCCAATGTGGCCATGGCCGTCCTACCTTCGTCAGCCTTGGCCGCGATGACATCGAAAAATTATTTGGTCGCAAATAACGGCTAATCGCTTTGATAGGCCATAATGACAAACCGGGCCGCCCCAAAAGACCGTTCCTTGATCTCTGTAAATCCGTTTGGTGGCTCAAAGGTTTCTTTGGCACCAATTTCGATGACCACAAGGGCGTGGTCTTTGATCCAGCCCTGCTGGGCCAGTTGAATAAGCGCCTCTGTCCCTAGCTCTGAGCCATAAGGCGGGTCCAGAAAAACCACATCATGGGCCATTGTGGCTATACGCGGCTGTGTTGCATCCATGGAAATGATATGGGTTGCGTCCCCTTCGCCCAGGGTTTCGGCATTGGCGCGTGCAACGGCTAGGGCCGATTGATCAAGGTCTAGCAAGGTTGCACTGTGCGCACCGCGAGACAGCGCCTCTAGCGAAAAGGCACCGGTGCCGGCGAACGCTTCTAGAATGTCTGCGTCATTGAAAACCGGGCTGCCGTTTTGGCCATAACCCCCATGGGCCAGCATATTGAACAGGCCTTCTCTGGCGCGATCTGATGTGGGCCGCGTGGTTTGCCCTGCAGGTGCATCCAGAAGACGCCCCCTATGACGGCCTGCGATGATTCGCACCGGGTTTCCCTTTTGGCTTTTGCGTGGCTTTTTCTTCAGGATTTCTGGGGTTTTTACCCCGATAGGGGTTCCGGTGGGGCCGCTGGTCTTGTTTTTTTCCGAGCTTTTTACCAGTCTTTTTGGGTTCCTCTTTTTTAGGCAACCCCAGTTTTTCCGCCATGTCTTTTTCGGCAATTTCCATGGCAATGGCCAACGGGAGCCTGCCCAATTGGAAAGGCCCATAGGAAACACGGATCAACCGGGTAACTTCTAGCCCCATATGTTCCATGACCTTTCGGATTTCGCGGTTTTTGCCCTCAGTCAGGGTGATGTTCAGCCATGAATTCGCATTTCGCGCACTTTCAATGGTGGCGATGATGGCACCGTACCGGATGCCATCAACGGTGATGCCATTGGCCAGATTGGCAAGGGCGGCTTCGTTGGGCCGTCCATAAACCCGCACCCGGTACAATCGCTTCCATTCTGTGGATGGCAGTTCCAGCTTGCGGGCAAGGGCACCATCATTGGTTAGCAGCAACAGGCCTTCGGTATTATAATCAAGGCGGCCAACGGTGATGACGCGGGGCATGGAATCGGGCAGGTCATCGTAAATGGTGGGGCGCCCTTCGGGGTCCCGGCTGGATGTGATGCGCCCTTTTGGTTTGTTGTACAGCCACAATCGTGTGGGTTCGGCCTTTGCCAAAGGCTTGCCATCAACAGTGATGGTGTCATTGGGCACGACATTAAG
>Ga0233433_10004809_pt1 | contig 10224 bp, 8 predicted proteins | sample SI_122_August201_5_FD_179868 | JGI IMG/M metagenome (GOLD analysis project Ga0233433, IMG submission 179868) | Seawater microbial communities from Saanich Inlet, British Columbia, Canada - SI_122_August2016_100_MG | ecosystem: Environmental > Aquatic > Marine > Inlet | place: Canada: British... | reverse complement strand
CGATACAGCGACGGGATCAACAGATCCTTGATCCGTTTGCGTCGTTTGAACTGGGTTCGGATCTACATTTGACGACGGTGCACCATTATTTGACGGCGCACCATTGTTCTGAGGGCCATGGTTCTCGTTGCGTCCGCCCTGCTGTTCGTTACGGGCGACTTGCTGCTCGTTCCGGGCATTGACGATTCGGTAATAGTGGTCCGCGTGCTGATAGTAGTTCTCAGCCGCAATACGGTCACCCTGCTGTGTCGCGTCACGCGCCAAGGACGTATATTTGTCCAACATCTGTTGAGCATTGCCGCGGTTACGGCCGCCATTAGAGTCGAAGTTTCCACTTCTGCCCTGAGGACGCTTTCCACTGTTATTGCGGTTGCGTCCCCGTCCCTTAGAACCGGTCATTTTTGACATAGAGTCTTTTGCCGAGTTGTTGGATCAATATCCTCTTGGTCCAGTCTTAACCGCCACGGAAAACGCTTCCGACTTGCGGCTCCCGAAGATCGTCTTATGGGAGTTGACTGTGAACAGCCCCTGCTGTTCTAAAACGAAGACCTTAGTGCACTGGCCAACTGGCCTGTCGATCAAGGTTTTCGTTGATGAAAAGATCGTAGACAGCTTGTTATGATTTTCCAACCTTTTTTTATGCAACAGTTGCAGAAAGACATCGAACAATGCCGCTGAGATCACGATGGGTTTCGATTCGCGTCAAGCCTTCCGCTCTCAATATCGGGCCCACTTCGTACTCTTGCCCGCGACCAAACTCGATAACCAACACGCCCCCGGAGCGCAGCAGGCGCCTGCATTCCGGTACTATTGTCCTATAGGCCCTAAGACCATCAGTTCCACCGACTAAGGCCAATTGCGGGTCAAAGGCGCGTACTTCCCGAGCGAGATTCGGCATCTCGTCCTCTCGGATATACGGCGGATTGCTAACGATCACGTCAAACGTGCCACTAAGTGAGTCGAGCCAATCACCAACTAAGAAACTTGACCTTGCACTAAGACCAAGTTCAACAGCATTCATCTGCGCCGTCTTGGCTGCGCCCTCAGAAATATCGACGCCTACGCCAGATGCCGATTGCCATTCGTTGAGCAAAGCAAGCAATAAGCAGCCTGTCCCCGTACCAATATCAAGTACAGACGAAGGCTGAGACTCGCAATCCAAGGTCAACTTCAAAGCGGTCTCTACAACCGTCTCGGAATCGGGCCTCGGGTCGAGCGTGTCCGAAGACAATGCGAAGGGCAGACTCCAGAATTCCCGCGTTCCAAGAATTCGACTAACCGGCTCGTGATCGCTGCGACGTTTTAGCAAAGACCAAAAAAGATCGTAGTCCCGATCCTGCACGACCACACTCGAGTGCATGAGAATATCGTTTGGGGCGCACCTCAATGCGGTCGCAGCCAATATGCGGGCATCAAGCCGAGCAGACTCGATTCCTGCCGCGACTAAAGCATCGACGCCTTCTTTTAGGATTGTATCCAACGCATGCGACATAAGATCAGTCGCCTCACTTAGCTGGTCATAGCCGCAAGTTTGCCGGCTTGATCCTCTGCTGTTAGGGCATCAACAAATTCATCCAACGCTGCCCCTTGCATCATGTCGTCGAGTTTATAGAGCGTCAGATTGATGCGGTGCTCGGTAACGCGACCCTGAGGAAAATTATACGTGCGAATGCGTTCGGATCGATCGCCGCTTCCGACCTGTCCCTTTCGATCTGCCGCCCGTGCAGTCGCTTTCTCGAGCTTGGCATGGTCGTAGAGCCGTGCCCGCAAGACCTTCATCGCCTTGGCCCGATTTTTGTGCTGAGAACTCTGGTCTTGGCACTGCACAACTGTGTTGGTTGGAAGATGGGTTATGCGCACGGCGCTATCGGTTTTATTGACGTGCTGCCCACCCGCCCCTTGAGCCCGATAGGTATCCACTCGTAAATCCTTGGTATCGATTTCAATGTCGACATCTTCCACTTCAGGCATGATAGCGACAGTCGCGGCAGACGTGTGGACACGTCCACCGGATTCCGTGGTTGGTACTCGTTGGACCCGATGCACCCCGGACTCAAACTTCAGGCGTCCGAAAACTTCTTTTCCAGAAATAGTGGCAATCGCTTCCTTGAATCCACCAATACCAGTCTCACTCAAGTCTATGATTTCAAACTTCCAGCCTTTGGAAGACGCGTACCGTTCGTACATCCGGAACAAATTGGCCGCGAAAAGGGCCGCCTCTTCGCCCCCGGTGCCGGCGCGAACTTCTAGCAGCGCGTTGCGGGCATCGTCGGCATCCTTGGGAATAAGCATGACCTGAAGCTCGGCTTCTTCACCAGGAACACGACCCAAAAGATTAGTCAGCTCCTCTTCCGCCATTGCCTTCATGTCCTTGTCGCCGGACGATTCTTGAAGGATTGCTTGTGCCTCAATAATCTCATCTCTGAGATGACCAACAGCCTGAATTTTCTCGACGATTGGGTTGAGGTCGGAAAGTTCCTTACCGAGTTCGGAAAGCAGCTTGGAATCCAGGTCACGGTCATTGGCTAAACGAGATTGGATCTCGTCGTGACGCGCGACGATACGAGTGAGGTTTTCTTCAAGGCTCATTGGTCTAACGTTTCGATCAATTGTATTTTGCGTGGAGCGTTTGCACGATCGAGCCTAAGGGAATCGCTTCCTGCTCGCCGCTATCAAGGTCGCGTAACATGACCTTGCCGTCCTTCAGCTCGTCTTCGCCCAGAATCAAAGCGGCACGAGCATTACTCTTGTCCGCCCGTTTTAACCGGCGCTTCATATTCCCTGTGAACGAAAACTCGGCAAAAAACCCTTCATTCCTGAGGCTTTGCGCCAATTCCTGTGCCTGGGCTACGAGATCAGCAGACACTGGAATGACTGATATCGGCCGGTCCCGCGCGGGAGATTCTCCAGCCAACATAGCAAGGCGCTCGATCCCCGCGGCCCAGCCGACGCCGGGTGTCGACGGACCACCCATCTGCTCAATCAAACCATCATACCGGCCACCGGCAAGCACCGCACTCTGCGCGCCCAGCTCCGTCGTCGTGAATTCAAAAGCCGTATGGCAATAGTAGTCCAGCCCGCGCACCAGTTTAGGGTTCCGCTCAAACGGAATTCCTAGATCTGTCAAACCCTGCAGAACGGTATCGATAAAAGCCTTAGACGTGTCATTGAGATGCACCGCGAAATCTGGCGCACCGGCTACGATTTTACGATCACCCTCATCTTTGGAATCCAGAATTCGGAGTGGGTTTTTCACAAGCCGGTTGCGGCTGTCTTCAGACAAGTCTGATTCATGAGACTGAAAATATTCGGTCAACACAGCACGAAATGCGGTACGGCTTTCGACGTCGCCAAGCGAATTAATCTCAAGGGTCGTGCTCTCCAATATTCCCAACTCTTTGAGAATATGATGGCCGAGCGCAATAACCTCGATGTCAGCCTGCGGACCTTCGACACCAATTAATTCCACACCAATCTGATGGAATTGCCGTTGCCGACCCTTTTGTGGCCGTTCGTGACGAAACATCGGTCCGGTGTAAAACACCTTCACTGGGACGTGCTGCGCGAGACCATTAGAAATAAAGGCCCGGGCCACGCCAGCGGTACCTTCGGGACGGAGGGTTACGCTCTCTCCGCCTTTGGTCTCAAACGTGTACATCTCTTTGGTTACGATATCGGACGTATCACCAAGCGTACGAACGAACACATCGGTAAACTCGAAGATCGGCGTCGCCACCTCTTCAAAACCATAAAGCCCTGAAATTTTCTGAGCCAAACTTTCCACATGACGGTGCCGCCGACGGTCGTCCGGAAGGAGGTCATGAGTGCCGCGTACCGGCTGGAGATTGGTCACAAGGAATCGTCCTCAAATCAAAAATTGAGTCAGTCTGTAAATACTCGATCGCTATTCGGCGGCGTGGGCAGGTTCGTTCTTATCGTCACTGGCCGCGCGTTCAATCTGAGCTGCCTTCTGCTCAATCAACTGCACAAGATGATCAATTTTGTCGTCTTCGCCGACATTATGATCTGGAACGCCGGAAATATAGACTTTGTGTGCACCACTACCGCCGCCGGTAATACCAATGTCTGTCAGGCGGGCCTCTCCGGGGCCATTGACGACGCATCCGATAATCGACACGGAGAGAGGGGTTACGATATGAGCCAATCGATGCTCAAGTGTTTCAACGGTCTTGATTACGTCAAACCCTTGACGTGCGCACGACGGGCAAGAAACGATTCGTACGCCTCGATGACGAATATCCAGAGATTTTAAGAGATCAAAACCAACTTTGACCTCCTCTACCGGGTCTGCGGACAGAGAAACCCGGATGGTGTCGCCTATACCGGCCCACAAGAGACTCCCGATCCCCACGGCCGACTTAACCGTCCCCGAGCGCAAACCACCCGCTTCAGTGATACCGAGGTGGAGCGGATAGTCACACTTGTCTGACAATCCTTGATAGGCCGCAACTGCGAGGAAAACGTCCGACGCTTTGACGCTAATTTTAAACTCAGTGAAGTCGTGATCTTCCAAAATCTTGGCGTGATAGAGAGCGCTTTCAACAAGAGCCTCTGGATTTGGTTCGCCATACTTTTCAAGAAGGTTTTTTTCTAGGCTACCGGCGTTGACACCAATTCTCATGCTGCAGCCGTGGTCTTTGGCCGCCTGAACGACGTCGCGCACCCGGTCTTTAGAGCCGATATTGCCCGGATTAATTCTCAAACAGGCTGCACCAGCCTGCGCCGCCTCAATAGCCCGTTGATAATGAAAATGAATATCGGCAACGATAGGAACGTCGACAGATTTTACGATCGTCGCTAAAGCCGACGTTGATTCTACATCCGGGCAGGACACACGGACGATGTCAGCCCCGGCGTCTTCCATATCTTTGATCTGACGAATTGTCGCGTTCGCATCCGACGTCAGTGTGTTTGTCATCGATTGCACAGATATTGGCGCATCACCGCCGACCAATACCGACCCGACACTGATTTGGCGGGATTTACGCCTATGAATATCTCTGTAAGGCCTGAGGCTCATTGTTCGCCGCAATGGTTAGGTCAAATGCTTAGTTAAGCTGGCTTATAACCCAAAAACTCAGCTCACAACAGCCAAGGGCGGTAGCAGCCGCTAACTCGGCGCTACGCCAGAGCGCAGCTGCTCTGCACTTAAGGGCACGCCCCGGCGGACCATACCCACATCACCGAGGGGCGGCATGAGTTCGCCGTCCACAAAGACTTCTAAGCCGCCGGCATTGCCCGTCATGAGCGTCAAGCCCATACGATCAGGGACCTCGTAGACCTCACCTTCTCGCAACAATCTGGTCAACAATAGTTCGTTGCCGTCACGCACCTGAATCCAGCTGTCCGATTTAGCGCGCAACTCGATAACCAGGGGCCCATCTGAGATAATCTCTGTTATCGCGACCTCTGCTACAGCGGAAGTTTCTAGCTCTTCCGTCGCAATATTCTCTTCGTCGACAACCGCTTCCGGCTCAGGCGCGACAGCGACCACGTCGGCGTCAACAATCGTCGGAATGTCAGGCTTGCTCGCAGGAACCGCGACAAACACGGGGGTTTCTTCAACGACCAAGTCAGCGATGACCGTGGACGCCTCAGCGACCTGCTCTTCTCTAGTGACGGCCGGCCCAACGTCTGCCACTTCAACATCGATAGGCGGCACGTCTACTACCTGTTGTATCGGCGGGGACTCTTCAGCGGCAGCCGACACCTTTGGCTCGATTTGAGCTTGGGCCACGTCGGGCTCTACTGGCGGATTTGGTTCAGGTTGTGGAGACACGATCTCCAATGGTTCTGCAACTGGCACCGCCGGTGCGTCATTTATAACGACCGCGACTTCGACTGGCTCACGCTCTTCGACGGCCTGCGCTGCAATCGGAGCCGTTTCGACGATAGCTGCTTGCTCTATAGTCTCAACAACGTCTGCGGCGGAAGGCTGGCCCGGTGTGACATCTTCCGCGTCTGCAACCGGTTCACTGTCTGCCAGGTCCAAGGCGCTCGACGCGCTCGCATCAGCCACCTCAACAGCTACGCTTTCCGTCAAGTCGCTCTGATCTAAAGGAGCCGGTGCTGCTATAGCGGCCGTTTGCGGCGTTGTATTTTCATCTTGTATCAGCACAGCCAAGCGGCCCGGCACTTCCTGAATCAGGTCAACGGCATCACGATCAGCGTTGGTCATGGTGTACCAGGAGCCGTAGACGACCATACCCATCGCCATAGCGATGGCGAGCAACCCGCCATTCGGTAAACCGCTCTCGCCGCTAGGCATCGGAAACTCGAAACGCGCCTTCTTAACGGTGCCGTCAGTTTCTTCCCGGAGACGGCGGACAACTTCATTGCCGTCAAGACCAAGATAGTCCGCGTAGGCCCGAACAAACCCGATTGAGTAAGCGCTCCCGGGCAAATCTTCATGGCGGCCGTCTTCGATAGCGACAAGATAACCGTAGCGAATACGAAGTATTTTGGCGATTTCTTGTAAATCACCACCCGCCCGCATGCGCGTTGCGCACAAAAAGGCACCGATGTTATCTGCTTGAACGGGCTCTTCAGCCCGCACGTCGGACTCGCCAGACGCAGTCTCGTCACCGGAAACCAGGCCAGATGCAGGCGTCATATCGCCAAATGGATCGGCCTTGTTCAAATTTGCGATCTTCTCTCTATGAGCCAATACCGGGACGGCGTGCTTCCGTCCTCAAGCGCCCGAAACGCGCTCTCTGCCAGGGCAATAATGTATCATATTGAAACCATTAGAACAATTAACGGCTGAGAGGGAGAATAGTATGACGGGCGCTTTAGTGGTTTCTTTTCCTAAGCGCTGCATTGGCCTGCTCGACGAGCTCTCCAATAATGTCTTCAGTTGATTGCTCTTTCGTGACCATGCCGACGCTCTGACCAGCCATGAGTGAACCGCGTTCGACATCGCCGTCAATAACGGCTTTGCGCAGCGCCCCGGCCCAAAAATGTTCGATCTCAAGTTGTGCCGCGCCTTGCTCAATCTCCCCCGCAACGAACCTTTCGATCATCGCCCGCTGCGTATCCATAAATTCTTCGGTTCCAGCATTCGTTAAGGCGCGCACCGGAATCACCGGGAACCGTTTGTCGATCTGAACCGTCGGCATGGCATCGCGCGCGTTGCCACGAATAAAGGCCTTCTTGAAGTTTGGATGCGCGATGCTCTCATGTGCACACACGAAACGAGTGCCCATTTGCACGCCAGCCGCACCCATTTCGAGATAGTTCACGATAGCTTCACCGCGTCCAATACCACCCGCAACAAAGACCGGCACATCTTTGACAACCGGCAGGATTTCCTGAGCGAGGACGCTTGTGGAAACTGGGCCGATATGACCACCAGCTTCAGCGCCTTCGATGACCAAGGCATCAGTGCCAATCTTGATGAGCCGCTTCGCGATGACCAATGCCGGCGCGAAACAGACAACTTGAGCACCCCCCTCCTTGAGCGCCTTGATTGACGCTGACGATGGTAGTCCACCGGCAAGCACGACATGAGTGACCGAATTTCTCAGACACACCTGGATCAATTCGTCCAAGTCCGGGTGCATCGTAATCAAATTAACGCCGTAGGGTTTTGACGTTAGCTCCGCGGTTGCCTTGATCTCAGTGTCCAAAAGATCCGGCGTCATCGAACCGCAGGCAATGACTCCAAACCCACCAGCATTCGAAATCGCGGATACCAGGTGCCGCTCTGACACCCAAGTCATCGCGCCACACATAATCGCGTGTTCGCACCCTAGAAATTCCTTACCCTTGGCCCAAAGGTCAGACAGATGACCGGGAATGGACGATTCACTCATTACCAATCACCCGTGTCATTCTGAATCCAGTCCAAAGGCCGTGTGCAAAGAACGCAGGGCTAGTTCTGCGTATTCCTCAGAAATAAGGACGCTAACCTTTATTTCAGATGTGGAGATGACCTCGATATTGATGCCTTTGTCGGCAAGCGCCTTAAACATGGTTTTGGCAACGCCCACGTGGGATCGCATACCCACGCCAATAACGGAAACCTTGACCACCTGCCCGTCTGTCCGAATTTCGCGACAAACAATTGCATCATCGCTTTCGACCACCTGTTTCGCGCGGTCCACGTCGGCGCGACCAACTGTAAAGGTCACGTCGGTAGAACCGTCTTCCGAAACGTTCTGAACGATCATGTCGACGTTAATACTGGCATCTGCCAAGGAGCCGAAGATCAATGCCGCCATACCCGGTCGGTCTTCAACACCAACAAGCGTAAGTTTAGCTTCATCACGGCTGTAAGCGATGCCGCTAACTATTTCTTTTTCCACTATTTCATCCTCGTCACATACCAGGGTTCCTGGCGCCGTTGAGAAAGACGACAGCACCTGCAAACGCACGTGGTGGTTCATCGCCAACTCTACGGATCGTGTTTGCAGGACCCTTGCGCCTAGAGATGCCATTTCCAACATCTCTTCATAGGTAATCTTATCGAGCTTGCGCGCTGACGGGACAATGCGTGGGTCCGTCGTATAAACGCCTTCAACATCCGTATAGATATCACATCGATCCGCGTTGAGTGCGGCCGCTAACGCGACTGCGGTCGTATCAGATCCGCCTCGGCCTAGGGTCGTAATCCGGTTGTCCTCTCCCAGACCTTGAAAACCTGGCACGACAGCAACCTGACCGTCTTCAAGACGACTGATCAGTTCATTCGTATCGATCGACAAAATCCTCGCTTTGCCGTGAACGCTGTCCGTGTTGATAGGAATCTGCCAGCCCAACCATGATCGCGCTTGAACCCCTAAACTCTGCAGGACCATCGCAAGCAATCCGCTAGTAACCTGCTCTCCCGTAGACACGACAGCATCGTACTCGCGCGCATCATGCATCGGCGACGCCGCGCCACAGTACTCAATCAACTGATTGGTCACGCCAGCCATGGCCGAAACGACCACAGCAACCTGATGTCCAGCATCAACTTCAGCTTTGACTCGCTGCGCAACCGCCTGAATGCGCTCGATATCAGCTACCGAGGTGCCACCAAATTTTTGAACGATCCGCATTGTTCAACCCTATTCGTTTTGCAGCCCAGCTGCAGACCACAGAGCCTATAAGCCCGAAAAGTGTTAATAGGCACCTAGTGGCCGTGACCGAAGACCCTTCAATTTGGTAATGAAGGACTCGGCGCCCCGTCTGTAGAGCGGCGTATACATACTGAAAGGCCTGTAAACAGGCAAGAAAGGCCTCAAACAAAGGTATTTAGGCGAATGGCGAGCACCACCACAGCAGAGCAGACCGCAGAAACCGGTAGTTCTCGCGATCAGCGGGAAATCGACGGCTTTTCGGCCCATGCAGCCTCATGGTGGGACCCAACCGGCCCCTTCGCACCACTTCATCGTCTTAATCCGACTAGAATTCGTATTCTTGCAGATCTTTTCGCCGCCCATTTTTCGAGACCTCTTGGTGGCACGGATCCCTTTGCTGGCCTTACCCTCACCGATATCGGCTGTGGCGGAGGCTTGGTTACGGAGCCCTTCGCCCGCCTCGGCTTCCAAGTTGTCGGCTTAGATGCCTCGCCCGAAAACATCGCAACGGCCCAAGTTCATTCAGAGACCTCCGGATTGACGATTGATTATCGAGTTGGCGCGCCCGAAGACGCCGATGTTCTAACTGGCACTTTTGACTCTGTTGTTGCTTTGGAGGTCGTTGAGCACGTCAGCGATATAGCAACATTCGTTGATAGCCTGGCCGAGAGAGTTGGGCCGAATGGTGTCTTAGTCTTGTCTACGATCAATCGAACCCTGAAAAGCATGGCCCTCGCCAAGGTAGCGGCTGAATACATCCTGCGCTGGGTCCCTGCGGGTACGCATACTTGGTCAAAGTTTGTTAAACCAAGCGAGCTAACGCATCACTTGCGCCGATTAGGATTCAAGGTCATTGCGATTCACGGCATGGACTATGACCTGGCGACCGGAGACTGGAACCGGTGCGACGACGTGTCGGTCAATTACGTCCTTGCTGCAGTGCGAGCCTAGGCTTTGAAGAAGCGAACAGGATTGTTTGAAAGGTTAGCCAATTTATTTGGTGGCCGCGGACGGGCGAGTGCGACGCACGACCTTGAGCTTGGGATCGCCCTTATAGGACAGAGGAATTACTCCGCCGCAATCGAAGCCCTATCAAAAGTTGTTAGAAACAACCCTAGTTTAACAGATGCTCAGTCAAACC
>Ga0233433_10004805_pt1 | contig 10235 bp, 10 predicted proteins | sample SI_122_August201_5_FD_179868 | JGI IMG/M metagenome (GOLD analysis project Ga0233433, IMG submission 179868) | Seawater microbial communities from Saanich Inlet, British Columbia, Canada - SI_122_August2016_100_MG | ecosystem: Environmental > Aquatic > Marine > Inlet | place: Canada: British... | reverse complement strand
GCACGCGCCCGGTTTGGCTTTTAGTCGGTTTATACCAACAGGTCGCAACGCGTAAATCAGCCGGCAGATTTCGTCGGCAGCGCACTCCAAGTTCAGCAATCAGCGCTTCGATACTTTTGCCTGAATCAAGCACGTCGTCGACAATAAGCAACTTATTATCTGCATTGAGTTTGCGTATGAGGTAACCGAGGCCATGAACCTGAACCGATTCAGCGGTGCTCTCAATTCCTTGATAGTATGACGTTCTAATTGCAACGTGGTCTGTTGTGATGCCAGCATAATCGAGCAACTCCTGAACCGCTATCCCGACCGGTGTGCCGCCTCGCCATATGCCAACAATGAAATCGGGGCGAAAGTCACTCTCGAGAATTTTCTTGCCCAAAATAAAAGAGTCCCGTAAAAGTTCACCAGCGGATATAAATTTTTTTTCGCCCACAGTCGCCGTACCTACGTTTGAAGTCAGTGTTTATCGCGTGCTAATTTTATACACATAAAGAGATTTTCTAGCGCCTGTCGTTGGTGCGCTCATAAGGATCAACAACGGGTTTTAATTCCGAATTTTCAGGATATCCCGTCGAAAAATCACTGGTTGAGGTTGATATTTCCGCCTCTTCTACAATAATAACAACGTCGTCGTAAACTTTCTCTTCGGAAGCTTCATCCCCAGAGGTGACTTGGTCATTAACTGTTGTTGGGGTTTCAATATCGTTTTCTTCTGTTTCTGCGATCTCGGTTGCATTTGTAGAAGTGCTAGCCGCAGTCGGTATATTGTCCCTTTCGATGTCCGTATGCGTCTCGTCGTTCAAGTCGGTGGATTCAGGCGAAACCTGCTGCTCAACGACGTCATCGACAGGATCCGACCTCGGGATCCAGCCGGGATCTCCAAGGCTATATTCGACAGGACTATAAAATACAATTTGATCAGGCAATGATTTTTCAGGATAACGCTTCGCGAATTTTTCGACTCCGATTCGTGCGATTCCATAGCTGAAAAAAATATCACATTTATCGCAGGTTTGGCCCTGATAGCGAACGATCTGTTCGCCATTAATCCACATATTAAAAACCCCTTCAGTCTTTGCCCAGGTAGCTTGAACAATGGCTTCTTGCCATTCCCCAAGCAACTGTTGTTTCGTTAGAAGTGAGTAATACTCGCTGTCACTCGCAATCAGTCGACCTAACCAAAGCACGCCTGTTCGCCCCAACTCCAAAACCCACGCCGCCTTCTGGGTACGACTATCAATAAATTGTCCGAAACGATTCTTCGCCGGATAGCTGCTTTCGAACTCCTCAGGAATGTAGAACTGCCATCGATACCACTGCGGGCCTGTCTGTGAGCTGTTACTAGGCGTCTGCGCAAGCTCAGCTCGTTCGATTCCTGATTTACAGTCGTTATAGGGAGGCTTTGTTTGGCACTCACCGGCACGGAGTTCGAATCGTTGAATAAAGGGTTGCGAAGCTAAACCGGTCGGATCTTCAGTCGTCGACACCGCCCATTCAGGCGCAGTTAAAAACCGAGAGAATATGCCAGAATCGGCCATGGCAACATTCAGGAGGCTCCCAAACAAAACCAAGAGTATTAATTTCGCGGTTGGAATTACCGGGTGCCGCGATAATTTTTTAGGATATTTACGATTCATTACTGAGGACCGGTCGCGCTGAACCTAATGGTGCCTTGGGCCGAACTCGAAATGAAATAATGTATAGGGCGAGGGCAACATTTACGCCAATTTTACCCCACTTTTTACCCCATTTATTTCAACAACCGGCAAGCTTCTCGGCACGGCTCCAGGCGTCCCGCACTGTCTTTTACAGTCGGCCAGGTCTTAGCCGCGGACTGCCGGAGGCATTAATGGCGGTGAGAGGATCAGCATTCTGATCGACATAAATGGCGTAGCAGCTAGTGGAGATCTGAAGATGCTCTTTGCAGCCTAGGGGCAGCGCCCTACCGTCATTAGCACCGGTACCTTCGTGATGGGTTTATTGCTTTCTACCGGCCTAAATTTAGGATTCATCGTTCGAATCGGTTTATCGACGCCTAAAAAATCAACCATTTGCTAAGACCCGGCGGGGTTATCACCTTTTTTTTAAAACCGTATTAAAACTTTTTGACTCCATCTGTTCTCGTGTATTTAGAGCACCATTACAGTGCGAAGCACGAACTGAATGCCCTACTGATGGCCATTCTTGGATCATTTAATTTATGAGTCGCTCGTATAACCGGTTCAGAGAGATTTTTAAGGTCGGCACGTTTATTGCTTGCATATAAGAGATGAACCCATCCGACGATATTTTTTTATAACCAACTCAAAGGAACTTGAACATGCTCAAATTTAAATCGCGACTCATTATCCCCACAGTACTTCTGCTTTCAACCATTTCGACTGCACCCGCGCTCGCCAATCCGAGTGTTGATGTTTTTGACAACACCATCACTGTTGAGGAAGTGATGGCGGCACAGAGGGGCTGGTGCGCGGGCCTGCTAGCCATAAACGAAGCCTATCAAGAAGGCGGCTTCAAAGCTGCGAAATCATCGACGATGTCGTTCAGATATTCGGCGCTACCGCCAACACCATGGATTCGTATAAATTGTCGACAACGAGGGTGGAGTCGCTCAGCCCGAAAAAACCTGGACCTTCTGGAAGCAGAAGACGGGGGACATCCGAATCATTCTGCATCACTCGTCGGCTCCATTTGATGCACGCTGACCCGAGCCCTTATTGCCCTCTAGACAGATCGAACCGATGTTAGCGGAAAAAGTTGTTCGAATTGGGACCAAGAAACCGGGAGTTGAACGATACAACGCCATTATCCAAGCGGCGGAAGCGATCATTACCGAGGAGCGCTCAATTAAGGGCTTATCCATTCAGTTAGTTGCCCGTCAAGCGGGTATTCCAAGAGTGTCGGTTTATTATTTCTTTCCGTCGGTCAACTCATTAATTGAAACACTTTATGAGCGGAGTGTGGAACGGATGGCGATCGAGTTTTTAGGTGAGGCCCAAACTGAAACTACCCAGCTATGGCCCAGTTTTGTTGAGTCTCTGATGGATCAGACCCGATCTCACTATGAAAAAAATCCGGTTACGATGATTCTGGCGCTATCTCCCACATCACTGACGAGCCTTAATCAAGCTCATCAGCACTATGGAAAAGAATTGGCACATACGCTAGCCCATCTAACAGGAGGTCGAGGTTCCCAACAGTTGGTTCGCTCCTGTGAAATTGCATCTGAGATCGCGGACTGCGTCTGGAGAAAATCGTTTGTCGAGCATCAGATTATTTTGCCTTCTTTTCATCAACAAGCCAAAAGTGCGGTTATATCTTATCTCAAGTCTGTTATCAGATAAGTCTTTTTCGACCAGGTTTCAGCTGTTTAAAAGGCCTCCTCGAGGACCTTACAGGATGGGTCCAAGATAGAACCCATCCTGTAGCGGATCAATTTATCGAGGGAAATTAACAAACAAAAATCGAGTGTCGGGGTTAGGATATTTCTCTAGCGTGTTGGTCTGAAATTTTGGTAATTTCAAAAATAGACAGATGCGATATCACACCTCAGATGCTTTTTGGGCGCTAGAGGGTCTGATATGCAATCGTACCCAAAGCGAGAAAAAAACACCGAATCCGCGATACCACGTATAATCCGCGCGAAGCTAATTTTCCTACGTTTTATTTGACTAAACCGAGAGCTTAAGTGGCTGGGTGGCAGAGTGGTTATGCAGCGGCCTGCAAAGCCGTGGACGCCGGTTCGATTCCGACCCCAGCCTCCATTTTCGTTCGCCCGTTTAAAGCCGTTTCCGCCAACACGTGATATTTCAGCTTATTCTTCCAACATCCTCTTTGCGCTTGCAACTTATTCGTTTGAGTTGGTGATTAGCCAACCCGGGCATCAAACACCTCTTTTGCCGCCAGAAGCGCGTTGGTTGCGGCCGGAAACCCGCAGTAATCGATCATTTGGGTTATCGTGGCAATAATTTGATCCTGAGTTGCGCCTCGATTCAAAGCGGCATCCATATGGACTTTGAGCTGCGGAATGGCATATCCGAGCACCGTGAGCGCACTTACGGTGATTAACTCCTGAGTCACCTGATCCAGCACCTTGTCTGTTTCCTTGTATATATCGCCGTAGGCAAATTCAACATTCACTCGGGCAAAGAACGGCGAGATCGCTTCCAGCTTTGCAATATATTTCTCAGCATCTTCACCAAGATGTTCCTTTAATTCTTCCATACCAGCTTCATAGCGGTCATTCATATCTAGCATTCCTTATGTTCACGTTGCACAAATGGGACTTAATTGTACCGCTGAGGTTGGGTCATCCCTCCGCCGGAGTAGTAACAATAGGAAGATCTTCGCGTTATAGCCCGTTTAGGGATCATGTACGTTGAGCCTGTTTTCGATATCACTTCGCGAATTGGGAAGAACGGCCGTGAAGTCTCGACCGTCACCTTTCGCATGGTGATCTTTAGGACAAGATAGAATAATGACCAATTCTTTGCCTAGCTTGAGCGTTTCATCGATGGATTACTTAATATCATTCAAGCAGATTCCGACGCGGGGTTTAGCGCTATTGCTTATGTTTTCCCTTGCCTGTCTTGCACATGCCCAGGGCAACACTGAAAACATTTATTTCGAATTGCCCCCCGGATTTGAACAGGGTTTTGAGGAGAGCGATGAATCTTTTTTTATTCAGGAATGGGTGCCGAAGGGCGAATCAGTTAACGATTGGAGCGAGATGTTGACGCTCACTATTCAGAATATGCCCAATATTGATCCGGTGGGGTTTTTTGAGGCAGGTTATCGTTTGTGACGACAGTAGGCCTCAGGCGCACGCTTGCGACTGAGGCGACTTACTGCCTACCATGGCTTTCATTATTCCACTTTCGAAATCAGAGGTGCGAGCCGATACCCCTCGTCTCTCACACGCTCAGAGGGGATGTAGTGGCGAACCACAAAATTAAAGACCCCCGTGTCGTTTGTGATTGGCACATTGTTGGCCGCATTCGTCCCGCAACCGAAGCGCACGGTGTATGTTCCATCTGTATTAGGGGAGGCGATATCTGAACTCATGTGCGCAACATCATTAAACATGAATCCCTTTTTGTCGTAGATCGTAAAAGACCAGAAAGCGCCATTGTCCGGATCTTCAAAGGTTGCTTCATAGCATCCCTTCGCGGGGTAGTCCGGTGAGCTCTCGTAAAGGTTATCCCTCAGTTGCGCGCCTCCCCAGCCTACCGCTGCTCCTACGGTATATTTGTCAAAGGTATATAACCCTCTTGAATCATCAGTCGGGGCGGTAAACATCCCTTTGGCTACATTACCTGGGTCCGCGGTCGCCAACTCTGCTAACTTTTCCCGAAGGGAACGTTCAACAGTCTCGAAGGCGTCTTTATCAACGGGCTCGGCCAAGAAGGGTTCCGCACTTGCCGCATCGATCACCATGGCATCCTGCAGCGCATTCGCTTCTTCCTGACTCAGGGTGCTGTCCAGTCGGACAATCAAATAGAGGTGGCTTCCAAGGTGGGTTGCTAACTGGTAGGTCCCGCTCCCATAGGACATGGGCTGAATGCGATGATCCTCGGTCACCGGTTGCACGGAGATATATTTACCCTCCGGTACCGGTGGCAGCGTGACCGTCGCGCCTTTGGATACGTCAACCACCGCAAAACTGTAATAAGTATCCCTGTTCATTCGCACCACCGGCTGATCGTCGGTGGGCGTTAATCTACGAGTATGAGCGAAAAGGTTTACTTCAGCTCGCTCCTGCGCCAGCAGTAATTGGCGGGCCGTTTCGATTGTGGGGTAAGTCTCAGGCGTCGTTAGCACGCCTCCTGACCTGAAAAATTTATCAACAGATGAGACAGGCTCGGCCCAAGCCGCAGAACCCAGGAAGAAGCAGCTGATCAATAGAGCGAAAAGGGAAATTAAAAGCTTATTTTTTTGGATGTTCATGCTATTTGGATTAGGTAATGGGTTAAGCGGAATTTTATCAAAATTACGACGGCCAATATGTGATCTTGGCGCTTTTTCTTTCCAGGTTTTTTGAAACTCTGAAAAATTTGAGGTCCTGATCGCCCAATTTTTCTTGATTCGTTTGGAGTTTCTAGGGTTCATAAGGATCCCAAGCGACTGTATGATCTCCGTTCCCCGTTCAACCTTATCGACTCATGAGCATGCTTACCCCCCATCACACGGGTTACCATTCCCCAGTTCTTGTTTTTTTATGGCCTTAATCGCAACACCCGCTACCGCTAATACTGGCGGTGGGAACCGAAATCATCTGACAGAGTGAAGAGTGAAAAGTGAAAACACACGTAATGCCGGAAGAATTACTACAGCTGGTGTCACCACGATTATTGCTGCGACCCCTCAAGGAGGATGATGTCGATTTAGTTGTTGAGCTTGTAACCGACCCTGAGATGATGGAGTACGCGGGCGGTCCCGCAACGAGTGAAAGAATCCGGACGGAAATGAGATCCTTTACCCAGCGTGGCGCAGATGGCTCCATTGGGGTCTGGTGTATCTGCAATGCAGAGACCCAAGAGTCCATCGGCACTATTGCGCTCCTTCCGTTACCGGTAGAGGTCAAAGACACAGAGTGGGAATTAGTACGCTCGGGAGAAATACCGGAACGGGAGATAGAAATCGGTTACTTTTTAAGAAAAGACGAATGGGGGCAGGGTTTCGCATCCGAGGCGATATCACGTATTCTGGAATTTGCCTTTTCTAATTCGTGTCTGGAAGAGATTGTTGCTGTAATTGATCCTAAAAACAGGGCCTCGCAAAACGTCCTCGAGCGAGCTGGATTCTCGAATGAAGGGGACCGAAGCGCTTATAAAAAAACGTCTCTAGGATTTCGGGTCACAAAGTTAGACTGGCTAAAGCGCTCACAAGAGAACAAAAAAATATAAACGTTCTCTACAGGGAAGGCGCTGCCGGTGGTGATGACGAAACTTCAAGTTACTCACTAGGGGCGGTCTATAGTGAATAAGCTCTTGACTTAAGCCAAGGAATAATCTGCTTGTATCGTCACGGGCTTTATCGGTTTAAAATACACTCTATGAGTCGAATATTTTCGTGCAGTTGACTAACGTCTTAGAGAGTTAATATTCGGTTTTAGACTTGGATTTTTCTGAAACAAAGCGACTAAAATTCAAACTCACGCAAAAAGTCTACATTCTTAATGCGGTTAGAAAGCCCGGGTGGCGAAACTGGTAGACGCAAGGGACTTAAAATCCCTCGAGGGAAACCTCGTGCCGGTTCGAGTCCGGCCCCGGGCACCACCACCTCTGCGAAAGCAGAGGTTTTTTTTGCTTTAATCTATAAAAATAGATGTTTCCGTCTACCGGTGTCTCTAGCCATCTCAGTAGATATTTCGTAAAGTGGGGTGCATAAGTGGGGTTATTTCTGTATCCCAATACACAGCATTACCCACTTTTCTACGATACAAAACGAATTTGGCTCTGGGACCGTCGGTGCTCAACCAAAATTTCAGAGGCGGACTTTACGGCCCCTTTCGTATTGAGCACACAGAGCTCGTGATTTCGATCTCGCACTGAAATTCGTTGACTTCAGTCCCCTTAATCTTTTCAAACTAAATTTTGGAGAAATCCTCTTGTCTAGATGGAGGATCGACCTCACCTTCTCTCTCATCTCGTTAGGAGATGCTCTACTTCCGTTTTTTGACTCTTTTAGTTTCAATAACCGTGTCAAGATAAGCGATAACCGTGTCAAGATAAGCGATAACCGCATTGATCGCTTCTGCCAAATAAGAATCAGTTATCGTTCCTTTTTCGAGATAAGATTTTCGAAAAATTGTTGTACCAATCTCGGCCGCAATCTCGCATCCCATCGTTAACTTTTTAGACGCGGGCACACCCGATATAGCAACTAACATGTTTGCAACAGCCTCTCCATAGACAATATGGGCTTCGTTAATCATTTTGGGTGAGGGAGGCGTGAGCGCCAAAATGGTGGTTAACGTGTTTCTGTCATAGTGATTACGGACTTCGCTCATGAGTCGCGCCATCACTTTTTTCCAGTCTTTATCAGGTGTCGTGAATGATTGAGTAAGTTCGTTTATCAGTCGGGTAAGAATACGCTGGTAAAGCGCCTCAATCACGGCATCGATTGACGGAAAAAAATAATAAAGTGAGACTCTCGGTACTTTCGCCTTCGCAGCGATCGCCTGGAGAGTTAAACCGTCTAGCGACTCATTCTCTAAAATTATTCGCTCAGCCGCTCCCAAAACCTTGTCGTATCGGTCAATACCCGGCCGTCGAGTTGGTAATCGTGCAGATCCCTTTTTAGAAGCCATGAATACTTTGAACTAAATATTGAAAAATTAGCCTCTGAGTATAAATAAATTAAAATGAAATCCAAGAGAAAGTTAGCGGTAGCACGCTGGTACCTTTTATGAGTAACTGACGCTAAACACCCTATCGAACCCAAAGGCAATATAACTTCTCAGGGGCTGCCTATTAGTGTCAAATTGACCCCTGACTCTAATCTACAGTTTCGGAATGAATGTATGGGCTTCGACCGCGATCCTAGACCCCCTCTGGCGCCTATATGTCATTCTAGTATCACTACAATCGTGGTGAACGAAATCCCCGATCCTAAAAATTATCTTTTAGTTTTGGGATGCAAGTTAAATTACAATTCAAATTTAAGGGTAATGAATCCTCGGGGGCACACTAACCCGCCTCCTCCAATCTAATGAAGGAAACGAGAATATGACTGAATGTCCTGTTTGTGGTGCTGAAGTCTCATTTGCTGCGGGTACAGTAATCGGCGAGCTACTGGAATGTGGCGATTGTGGATCAGAACTTGAGGTCACAGGTCTTGATCCGGCTACGGTAACAGAAGCGCCAGAAACTGAGGAGGATTGGGGCGAGTGAAGATCGGATTACTCCATTCTTTGATCCGGAAGGAAGAAAAACTTCTTATTGAGGAATTTCAAACTCGTGGGATTAATCTTCAGATGATTGATGACCGTAAACTGGTTTTTGATCTTGAACCCATCCCTAACGTTGATATTGTTCTGGAACGGAGTATCAATCATTCCCGATCATTGTACGGGCTTCAACTGCTGGAGACCGCGGGCGTCCACTGCGTGAACTCCGCTAAAGTTGCCGCAATTTGTGGTGACAAGATACTCACCTCAGTGGCGCTAAAGAAAGCGGGTGTAAAACAACCATCGCTTCGCGTCGCGTTTACTGAAGCCTCAGCCCTCGCCGCTATTGAGGAGCTTGGCTATCCCGTCGTGCTTAAACCGGCTGTTGGTTCGTGGGGTCGACTGCTATCGAAAGTAAATGACCGTGAATCAGCTGAAGCCATCCTGGAACATAAGTCAGTTCTGGGTAGTTATCACCACTCCATCTTTTATATTCAAAAATTCGTCGAGAAAAAGGGCCGAGATATTCGAAGTTTCGTTGTGGGAGATCAATGTATCGCCGCCATCTATCGAAGCTCCGAGCACTGGATCACAAATACAGCGCGAGGTGCTGTCGCTACCGGGTGCGAGGTTGATGCCCACATCGCTGACATCTCTCTGGCAGCTGCCACCGCTGTCGGTGGTGGCGTTCTTGCGGTAGATCTTTTTGAAACCAAGGACGGACTGTGCGTGAATGAAGTGAATTACACCATGGAGTTTCGAAACAGCATCGAAACCACAGGGGTTAATATTCCGGCGCAGGTGGTAGATTATGTTTTGAGGTCCAGACCGTGATAAACGTTTCTATTGTGGGCGGGTCTGGATATACAGGCGGTGAGCTTTTGCGCCTGTTGCTCTTTCATGATTCGTGTGAGGTTAAACAAGTCACCTCGGAGCGCTTTGCAGGTAAAGCGATTCATAAGGCCCACCCCAATCTTCGTGGTGCCGGCTCGCTTAAATTTTGCAATCTGACAGAACTCGAGCCGTGCAATGTCTTGTTTTTATGCTTACCCCACGGACAAACAGCAGAACGATTTGATAACTTCTCCACACTTGCGCCGAGGATTATCGATTTAAGTGCCGATTTCCGCCTATGGGATCCGGATATTTATGCAAAATGGTATGGGCAGCCACACCCTAATCCGAGCCTTCTCGATCGGTTTGTTTATGGCGTGCCGGAGATCAATCGAGCGGCTATCGAAGGTGCGACTCATGTTGCTTGCGCCGGCTGTAACGCGACGGCCAGCACGTTAGCGCTTGCGCCGCTTGCAAATCGTAATTTGATCTCCTCTGTTGTTATCGA
>Ga0233433_10004800_pt1 | contig 10240 bp, 6 predicted proteins | sample SI_122_August201_5_FD_179868 | JGI IMG/M metagenome (GOLD analysis project Ga0233433, IMG submission 179868) | Seawater microbial communities from Saanich Inlet, British Columbia, Canada - SI_122_August2016_100_MG | ecosystem: Environmental > Aquatic > Marine > Inlet | place: Canada: British... | reverse complement strand
GTTGAGGCCCCGGGCGTTGTGGACGTTTACGCGCTCGTCAGCCAACCACTCGACACCATTTGTAAAACCGAATCCGCCATTGACGCTAGTAAGGGCACAAAGGCGGTTGCGCAGGAGCGACCACGCGCGTCCTTTGGCGGCAAGGCGTTCGTTGTCATGGGTTTCGCTATAGTGAATGAGCGTGCCGACGCGTTGGCTCTGCGGCAGAGCATGGTCGAGATAGGCGGCAACGCGATGCCCGTCGTATTCCTGGAAAAGCTCAGAGTAAGCCCATTGCATACCGCCACGGGTGAGAAGATTTTCCGTGTCCTCCCAGCCACCGCCGAGACCTTCGAGTAGAAATATGGCATTGGGAAATTCCTCGCGTACGCGAGCAATGATATAACGCCAAACAGGCATTGGCACTTTGTAACCGGCATCGCAGCGGAACCCATCGACACCGCGACGGCACCACGTAAGGAATGCTTCAGCTAAGTGTTCCCACAGACCGCGGTGGTGTGACTCGAGCTCCACGAGATCACCCCATGTCACACCCCACGCACCGGGACTGGCGAAGTCCCCATTCTCTTCACGCAAAAACCACTCGGGACGCTCATTCTGTAACGAGCTCCCCCAGCCAGTGTGATTAATAACGAGATCCACAAACACTTGCCCGCCATAACCGTGCACGGCATCGGTAAGTTCGCAAAATTGTTCCACGCCCGTAGTGCGATTATCAAACTCGACCAGTGCAGGGTCTATCGCCGTTAGATCACCACATGCATACGGGCTTCCGAAGCGCCCCATCCGTGCGTATGTGGTGGGTGTGGGATTAACTGGTAACAAATGCAGAATACGGCAGCCAAGCGTTTCGAAAATATGCGGCAATTCAGCCTTAAGACCACGCAAAGTGCCGCTTGGCGGGATCACCGAATAACCCTCGTGATCAAGCGATGTGATACGTTCATCCTCTGCCTGCGCGCTGGTATTCCGTGCAGTTTTGTTAGGCCCGAACATACGAGGGAAGGCACAATAAATTGTGTTGGACGTGCGGCAGAAATCCGGATGCACAGAGATGCCAATATTGTCGCCGTCAGGCCAGTACTGTTGACCGTTTACATCAAGCGTGTACGCCTTGGATTGAAACCATCCAACCTCCGTGAGCGCCATCGACACTACCCAGTCGTCATCAGTGTTGAGCATCGGCACATCACGCCAACCTGCTTCCAGCTGCACTTCAGGTTCCTGAATGGATTGAATGACACCTTGCCGCAACTCCGAAGCTCGCCCGATGTCTGTACGTATTACAGCACGATGCCCTGCCGGCACATCGCGCAACACGAACTGAAGAGTATCACCTACGTATCGAACAAAACGCTCGCCGCAGGAAGGGTGCATGGTCATTGCTGCCACGTCGTCATAATGCCTTCCTTGTTCTCCGATGCCTATAAAAAAGGTAGAGCGAAGGCCGCCAAAGCTTAAATGAGTTAGTAGCGGTAATGCTCTGACTTGTAAGGGCCCTCGACGGGTACACGAATGTAATCAGCCTGTTCAGGTGACAACTCCGTGAGCTTTGCGCCGAGTTTACCGAGGTGCAATCGCGCTACTTCCTCGTCGAGCTTTTTGTCGAGTCGATACACGCCCACTTCGCGATCCGGATTTTTCCGGATATCAATCTGCGCGATGGTTTGGTTGGTGAAACTGTTGGACATGACAAAACTTGGATGGCCCGTGGCGCAACCGAGATTTATCAGACGGCCTTCGGCCAAGAGGTAGATAGAGTTACCACCCGGGAAAGTGAAACGCGTTACTGGACCACCAGGGATTAAGTCATCTTTTATTTCTTCGCGCGTTACCCCCTCCATTTCACTGAGGGCAGCCACTTGAATTTCATTGTCGAAATGACCGATATTACAAACAATGGCTTGGTCTTTCATCCGCGACATATGTTCAGCGGTGATGATGTCTTTGTTGCCGGTGGTGGTCACAAAAATGTCCGCAATCGGCAAGGCATCCTCCACCGTGGTGACCTGAAAACCCTCCATGCAGGCTTGCAATGCGCAGATGGGGTCAACTTCAGAAACCAATACACGCGCGCGCTCATTAGCCAGCGCAGCAGCGGAACCTTTACCCACGTCGCCGTATCCGCACACCATAGCCACTTTGCCGGATACCAACACGTCCATCGCGCGCTTGATCCCGTCGACGAGCGAATGCCGACAGCCGTACACGTTGTCGAATTTCGATTTGGTCACCGAGTCATTCACATTGATGGCTTGAAACAACAACTCACCTTGCTCATCCATTTCCTCCAAACGAAGCACACCAGTTGTCGTTTCTTCCGAAACACCTTTCATCGCCTCAGCCACAGGCCCCCAATGACCAGGCTTGTCGACCTGCACTTTTTTCAACAATAATTTTAAAACAGGCTCTTCTTCGCCTTCGGATTCGGTGTTCACCCAATCACTACCGTTCTCCAACCCTACGCCCTTATGAATTAACAAAGTCGCATCGCCACCATCGTCCACAATTTGATCCGGCCCTGAACCATCAGGCCAAGTCAATGCATTCCAAGTGCAATCCCAGTATTCTTCGACCGTCTCGCCCTTCCACGCAAACACCGGCACGCCAGCCGCCGCGATGGCCGCTGCCGCGTGATCTTGCGTGGAATAAATATTGCACGAACACCACCGCACATCCGCGCCGAGAGCGACAAGAGTTTCGATGAGCACCGCAGTTTGAATTGTCATGTGCAGCGAACCCATCACCTTTACGCCCGCAAGAGGTTGCTCAGGCCCGTACTTTTCACGCGTGGCCATCAGCCCAGGCATCTCCTTTTCGGCAATATCAATTTCCTTGCGGCCAAAATCGGCCAAACCGATGTCGCGCACCTTGTAGTCAGTCTTTATTTCTTCGAGTGTGGTTGTCATTTTAGAATCTTCACTTCACGGCCTTTTTTAAAGCCGCAATTTTATCTGTTTTTTCCCAAGTGATGTCCTTGTGCTTTTTGCCGAAGTGGCCGTAATTAGTAGTGAGTGAATATATCGGGCGCAAGAGCTTGAGCATTTTCACGATGTCTGCCGGTTTAAAATTAAAAACACGATTCACAGCACGAAGAATTTTAGCCTCGGAAACCGTGTTTGTGCCGAAAGTATCCACGTGCACAGAAACCGGCTTGGGATAGCCAATCGCGTAGGCAAACTGAATCTCGCAACGCGTTGCCAATCCGGCGGCCACAATGTTCTTGGCTACGTACCGACCCATATACGCCGCGCTCCGATCAACCTTACTAGGATCTTTCCCACTAAATGCGCCGCCACCGTGACGTCCCATTCCGCCGTATGTATCAACGATGATTTTACGCCCAGTGAGCCCACTGTCACCCTCGGGACCGCCTACGACAAACCGTCCGGTGGGGTTAATAAGTAACTGCGTGTCCCGCGCAAGCATACGCTTTGGAATCACTTTTTCGATAACTTGTTTGGTGATGAAATCGCGGATAATTTTGTTGGAAACATTTTCGGCGTGCTGTGTAGACACTACCACGCTGGTAACTTTCACCGGTTTGTTGTTTTCGTAACGAATGGAAACCTGCGTCTTGGCATCGGGCCGTAGCCACTTGGCCTTACCGCCCTTGCGTAGCTTGGTGAGCTGAGCACCGAGTCGATGCGAATACATAATCGGTGCAGGCATTAACTCGGGCGTTTCATCGCAGGCAAAGCCAAACATCAATCCTTGATCGCCCGCGCCCTGCTCCGCCGTGGCTTTGCCGGCGGCGGCTTTGGCGTCCACGCCTTGAGCGATATCCGCACTCTGTGCGGTAAGGTAGTTATTGATGAACACTTTGTCCGCATGAAAAACATCATCATCGTTCACATAGCCGATGCCACGAATGGCGGCGCGAATAACCGCTTCGTAATCCAACTTCGCACGTGTGGTGATTTCGCCACCGACACACACGACATTGCTTTTCACAAAGGTCTCACACGCCACGCGGCTGTGCTTGTCCTGCGCGAGACAGGCATCAAGAATCGCATCACTGATGGTGTCACACACTTTATCCGGATGCCCCTCGCCGACTGATTCAGATGAAAAAATATAACTGTTGGCCATGATTAGTCTGGATGAGTCAATTTACGCATTGACGTATCCGGATGTGATGATATATAAAAAATGACAGCCGTCAACCGGTTTTTATCAACAATGACACAAACCCTCAAATGCCTAAAAGCCCTCGGAGATGCCACGCGCATGCGGCTCGTAGCGTTGCTGGAGCGCGAGGAATTGTCGGTCAATGAGCTACAGCAAATCACAAATCTCGGCCAATCCCGTATTTCCACCCACCTCGGGCTGTTACAGGAAGTAGGCATTCTGACATCACGCAAAGACGGCAAACGCAATTTCTACCGCATTAATACGAACGCACCGAATGAGGCCACCGAATGTTTGCGAGTCGCGCTCAACGGGGCAGTTGAAATTTTTGAGCACAGCACGGACCTCGCGCATCTCAAGCGCGTTCTTACTGAGCGCGATGACCAAGCAAAACTTTACTTCAATCAAGTCGCCGGGCGGTTTGATCGGCAGTATGGCCCTGGACGTTCGTGGCAAGCGTTTGCGCAAACACTGTTACACCTCATGCCGCCGTTGGATATCGCCGACTTGGGCTCCGGCGAAGGGCTGCAGGCAGAACTGCTCGCACGCAATGCGCGGCGAGTCATTTGTGTGGACAACTCCAAACGAATCGTGGATTTCGGCCAGCGCAAGGCCAAGAAAAATGGTCTCAAGAATCTGGAGTTTCGCCATGGTGACATTGAAAACCCACCGCTGCGCGCCAATAGCGTCGACGTGGCACTCCTTAGCCAAGCGCTGCATCACGCCGAGCACCCCGAATCGGCCATCGCCGCGGCACATCGCATCTTACGTCCGAACGGGCGGATTTTGATTCTCGATTTATTGGAGCATGACTTCGGGCAAGCGCGCGAATTATACGGCGATCGCTGGCTCGGGTTTTCACAAAACAAATTGCACGAATGGCTTGAGTCCGTGAAGTTTCGCAAAATCGAAGTCACCGAAGTCGCGAGAGAAGAAGAGCCGCCATATTTTCAAACCATGCTGGCGACTGCCGTAAAGTAACCTACGCCAACCCTTTGAGCTGCCCCGTGCTATCCCCCATGCGTTGAGTGGAAGCGCCCATGATGTCGAGCATGTTGAGGAACAAATTTGACATTGGCGTTTCGTGCGAATAAACGGCATGACGCCCCGTCCGGATGGCGCCATTGGCATTCCCTGCGAGCACTACTGGCAAGTCGTGATGGCTGTGTCGGTTGCCATCGCCGATCGCGCCGCCGTATACGATCATACTGTGATCGAGCAATGTTTCGTCACCTTCCTTAATGCTCTTCAACCGATCGAGAAAATGCGCGAAGAGTTCGCAGTGGAAACGATTAATCTTCGTGAGGTCAGCAATATTGCGACTGTTGTTGCGGTGATGAGAGAGGCTGTGATGACCGCCCTTCACGCCAAGGTGCGGATAGCTTCGATTATCCCCGTCGTGCGCCAACAAATAAGTAGCGATACGCGTGGAATCAGTTTGGAACGCGAGCGCCATCATGTCACCCATCATACGCACGTGTGCGCCAAAATCACGGGGCTTGCCCGCTGGCATTTTGAAGCCTTCCGGCAATTCCACGGATACCCCCCCGGAAGCCACCACGCGCTTTTCAAGTTCGCGCACGGAAGTGAGATATTCATCGAGCTTGCGTTTGTCCGTGTAACCCAGTCGTTTTTCCAATGACTTGGCGTCTTCCAAAACAAAATCAAGAATACTCTTTTTATAACGCTCCCGCCGCAATCGGCTCTCTTTGTGTTCACGATCCTTACCGTTACTGAAGAGCCGTTCAAAAACTAATCGTGGGTCGGACTCCGGTGGTAAGGGCGTGCTCTCACTCTTCCACGCGAGATTATATTGATACGCGCAACTATACCCCGAATCGCAGTTGCCGGACATTCGCCGCCCGTCACTGCTAAGTTCCAGAGAAGGCAACCGCGTTTTGTCTCCGATTTTCTGCGCAGCCAATTGGTCCACCGAAACACCCACGCGAATATCCGCCCCCGACGTTTTTCGCGCTTGCCGGCCGGTGAGAAATGTCGCATTAGCTCGCGCATGATCGCCCGCTCCGTCACCATTGGACCTCGCTTTGGTATGTGCTAATCCACTGAAAATTAGCAAGTCCTCGCGATGCGCCTTTAGAGGTTCGAGAATATGCGAAAACTGAAAATCGCTCCCCTCCCCCTTCACGTGCCACTTCTCCGGAATCACACCATTAGGAATATAAACAAACGCCATCCGCGTGGGAAACTTCGTGTTGCCCGCCGCCAAAGCCCGTGCCGGAAGCATTGCCTCCAAAGCCGGCAAAGCCAGCGCCGTGCCTAATCCGCGCAAAAAGGTGCGTCGCTGAATATGTGTTGATCGAATCATCGCTCCTTAACTCTGACGCAACTTACATTGAAAAACTTCAAAAACAAAGGAAAAGAGATTCACAACCCACAATAATCAACCAAAACGGATATCGATCACCTCCTAGCATTCTTCAATCTCCGTCCCCTTCTCCTCGTTTCATATCAAACGGTAAACTCTTTGCCACGCCTATTACCAACGTCTCAAACTTAAACCCATCGCGTTCCATTTGTTTCATAATGCCGTCTACGGCACGTTTGTCGTAAAACTCCAATCCACGGCCGATGGCGAAAGTAAGCATTTTTTCGGTCAAACATTGCACGAATAATTCGCGTTTGCGCACAGCTAGGATTTTAAGAAAACCCGAAACATCCCCGAATTTTTCACCGCTATCGAGCTGGGAGGCGGCGTTGATAGGCGCTCCATTATCAAGTGTGCGCCAACGACCGATGGCGTCAAAATTTTCAAAAGCAAACCCGATGGGATCCATCTTTTGATGACACGAAGCGCACACGGGGTTCTCGCGGTGCTTTACCATTTGCTGACGTAAGGTACCCTTGAGTTCTGAGGAGGATCCCAGATCAGGCACGTTGTCTGGCGCAGGCGGGGGCGGTGTGCCCAAGATATTTTCGAGCACATATTTGCCGCGCTTCACGGGCGAAGTACGGTTGGGATCAGAGGTGATCGTGAGAATACTTGCATGAGTAAGCACCCCGCCTCGTGGCATGCCTACGAGCGACACGCGTTGAAACTCGTCGCCTCTTAAACTTTTCAGGCCATACCAATTCGCCAGGCGCTCATTAACGAAGGTGTAATCCGCGTCCAAAAAGTCCACCACGCTGCGGTTGTTGCGCATCACGTGGGCGAATAGCATCTCGGTTTCGCGGCGCATATCGTCGCGTATAACATTGTTGAATGTGCCGAACAAACGCTTGTCCGGCTGGAGTGTTTCCAAGTCACGCAGTTGAAGCCATTGCCCGGTGAAACTTGTCACCAACGATTGCGCCTTTGCATCGCGCAACATGCGTCGGATTTGCGCGGACAAATTTTTGCGCAATTGCCCACGCTGAGCCAGTTCCAGCAAGGCGTCATCGGGCATACTGCTCCAAATAAAATACGAAAGACGCGAAGCCAGTTCGTGTTCATTAAGCGATCGAATGGCCTTGGGGTTCTTCGGTGCCCCATCAAGTTCCCAGCGAAACAAGAAATATGGAGAAACCAATGTGGCTGCAACAGCCATTCGGATACCGTGCTCAAAGCTGCCGCCATCATCTACCACTTGTTTAGCCAGTAACATCATTCGCCGTACTTCTTCCGCCCGTACCGGACGCCGATAGGCGTGTGTGAGAAAAGTACGCACAAATTCCTCCGCCGAATTGCGCCGCAACTTGGGCGGCACGGGGTAGCGAAAGTAAAATTTTTGGAACGGCGTGGCAGAAATGCGCCCATCGGCGCCAGGAACAGCCACAGCCTTTGCCGCAATTTTTCCGGCAGCCGAAAAATATTTTTCCATCAACAAAGGTGACATCGTCAGCACATCGCCAATGTTATCAAAACCATAGCCCGAATCATCGGCGGGGAAATCCTTGGCGGGCTCAAAGTCTACGTGCATCAGATCGCGGATGGTATTATTGTACTCCACGCGATTGAGCCGCCGCACGGTCACGCGCCCAGGATCGGGTGGCGAAGTATTATAAAAAAGATCCAATGTATGCCGTGTCCAATTAGTGAGCAACGCGCGCTGCGTTGCATCCGGCCGTTTCTTTTTTTTCTTTGGCGGCATTTCATTAGCGTCAACTAGCTTGCGGATCTTTTCCCAAACCTTATACCCACGATGCACATCCATAGGGGTCTTGAATTCATCCAACGAGAAATCCCCCTTAGCTTCCCCATTGCCGTGGCAGCTGAAGCAGTTTCCCTTAAGAATTGGGAGGATGTCCTTTTCAAATGATACCTTTGCCATATCCACCGCATTCACGCAGGCGAAGGGCAGGAAAAATAAAATGGTGGCTGCTAATTTCACTCCTCAAAAATTCTGCCTTACAGACGAAGAAACGAATAGTTTTGATTCAAATTTTCTTATACGAAGAGTTCACGCAAGGGTTGGCCGTGGTCGGTGATGGGGACGGGGCGTTCACCGGCGTAGAGATTTTTGTGGGGATTGATGCCTAGCGCGCAGTGGATCGTGGCAAAGAGGTCGGGAACGGAGATGGGTCTTTCGAGAATGACTTTACCCAGTTGATCGGTAACACCCACCGCGCGGCCGTTGCTCAGACCACCGCCGGCCAAAGCAACGCTGAAGGCTTTGGAATAGTGCCCACGACCGCCTCCTGCATCAAATTCGGGCGGCCGGCCAAATTCGCTGGCGACGACAATCAACGTCTTGTCGAGCAGTTTGTGATTTTTTAAATCCTTCACCAACGTGGCGAGCGCTTGGTCAAGTTGCTGGATGAGAATGTGTTGTTTGAGTTGGCCATCGTTGTGGGTATCCCAGCCGGTGCCATTGATGAAATTGAGATTGAAGGACACTTCCAGAAATCTAGCGCCGCGCTGAATGAGTTTCCGCGCCAGCAAACATCGTTGGCCGAACTCGCCGCCGTAAGCGTTGCGAAGGTTTGCGGGTTCGGATTTCAAATCAAACGCGCCCATGAACTCACCACCCGCGAGTGATTGCGCCTCGGTGATGGTGGCGTTGTAACCGGCGATCTTGGCATCATTCGCATTACGTTTGAGATAGTCACCGCGCAGTTTATTCAATAACCGGTCGCGGTTAGATTGCCGTGCGCTGGTGATTTCCATTGGCCGCGTGAGTCCTGCGGGGCCGCTTTCGGTGTCGGTGAGATACACGTAGCCGTGCTTCACACCCAGGAAGCCCGGACCGCGCGTGAGGTTGGGATAACCCATCACGACATACGCCGGCGAGCCATTCACAACTTTGCCTCGCTCGTGCGCTACCACAGAGCCGATGGAGGGATAGACGATCGTGCCACTCGTTGGCCGGCCGGTGTGCATCCGATTGGTGGCCGCGGCATGTTCGTCGATGACATTGTGGTTCACCGTACGCAACAGCGAGAAATGCTCCATCAAACCTGCGCATTGTTTGAGATGTTCGCAAACTTGCACGCCGGGAATGCTGGTGTCGATGGCGTTGTAATACGAACCCGCTTTCTTGAGTTTGGCGTCGCCTTTGCGTTTGGGATCCCACGTATCCACGTGGCACGAGCCGCCACCGAGCCAAATGAAAACACAATGCTCGGCTTTGCCTTTAGGGAATTTTTGTGGAGCCGCCAAGGCATTGGGCAGCAGGGCCGTGCCCATGGCGGTGGTGGCTAGAAATTTTCTACGATTTACTTTGCTCATCACGGGATAAAAACAAACTCGGGCGAATTGATCAGTGCGTAAATCAAATCTTCCATTTGCTTACGCCAAACGGCTCGTAGGTGCTTGGTGGGCGGGTCGCCTTTGCGGGCAAGGCGTTCAAGTTCCACCTTGATGCGATTGGAGTCCGAGGAGAGATGATTGTTCCACGAAACATCCAGCACTTGTTCGCGGCCCGCGTGGAGTTTGGCCCCTTTCACGATTCGGGAGGCGAATGTTTGGGATATTTGGTCGTGCATTATCGCTCGTTCCTCCGAAGTTGGCGGCCGCGAAAGAATCCGAACGAAAACTTTCTCCACCATTTCGTGGGTGTCAATGGATTGAAGAGCCAACTCTGTGAAGGCGCTATCGTCAGAAAGTTGTGTGATGCGGCGGCCAACAATGCCGTTGGCCATGATGGCGGGCTGCAGCACGTTGGGCTCGTGA
>Ga0233433_10004799_pt1 | contig 10240 bp, 12 predicted proteins | sample SI_122_August201_5_FD_179868 | JGI IMG/M metagenome (GOLD analysis project Ga0233433, IMG submission 179868) | Seawater microbial communities from Saanich Inlet, British Columbia, Canada - SI_122_August2016_100_MG | ecosystem: Environmental > Aquatic > Marine > Inlet | place: Canada: British... | reverse complement strand
AAATGGAAGTATTTCTGTATTTGGTGGTTCTTTACTATATAAAGATACTCGAGGTAATAACTTTTTATTTGTCAATTCTATATCATATGATATATTTGATTTTAAAATAGCAACACATAAATATTTCATTGGTATTGGATCATGAAATATTATTTCATTTGAATCACTTATCTTTTTTAATGCTTCATTTAAATTCCAAGGATAATAAGTATTTTTTTCACTTATAATTCCATTATAATCTTTTATGTTTATATGATAATTTTTTTGTTCCAATAATTTTTTTGAAAATAATAAAATTTGTTTTCCTGGAAATAATTGTATTTTGTTAATATTTTTTTTTGTTACAATTGAAAAATAAACACCTGGATATTAATCTTTATAATCATTTAACGAAGATGGCTTTAAATCAGACCATTCTTCAGAATAATTTTTTGTTACATGTACCAAATAATATACATCATTCATATATTTTATAATTAGATAAAGTATATTACTTTGTAAAAATAATATTCCAATTCCCTCTTTCCCAAAAATATTCATGTTCATAATTTATCCATTTTAATAATCCTTTTAACATTAATTCATCATAAATATAATAAAATCTTTGATGATTTTGTTTTCCAAATGTGACAAAATTTTCACCTTTTTTAAATTTCTTTTTTTTTGAATAATCATCACTTTCGTATGCCCATAAGGTAATTAAACATTGACCACCTTTTTTTAAACAACGCATGCATTCATAAATTGCTTGAATATGTTTCTCAATAGAATCTAAATGGTGAATAACTGCAATACTCATAATGTAATCAAATATTTCTGATTCAAATGGAATATTTAAAATATCACCTTGAATAACATTGAAATTTTGATTATTACATATTTCAACTAATTGACTTGATTTATCAAAACCAATAATATTAGTCTGATTATTAAAATATTTAATATTTTTTCCATTTCCACACCCGGCGTCTAATACATAATCATTTTCTTTAAATTTTTCCCCAAAATGTTTAACTACATCCCATAAACAAAAACGTGTGTCTGAAAATGACTTTGCTGATTTTTCATAAAATGATTCACTTATATCCATTATATTACTTGATTTATACTAAATAGTATTAGTAATTTAATTTTAAATTTAATTAAATATAATTTATAAAAAAAATATAAATTATAAATAGAATGAAGACCCCATTTTTTAAAATTAAACCTGAACAAGATTTTATAAAAATATTATTTATATCTATTTTAGGTGCCTTTAGTGCAGTTATAGGTATTCGAATAGATAACTATAGTCACAATTTAAAAAAAGATTGTGTTTCAGAAAAATCTTCTAATTTATGTTATTATTTAAATCATCATTATCTCAGATATACAGGTTTATTTATACTAACTATATTCTTCACGTTTATATTTTATTTTATATTATATTTATTATTTGGTAAAGATTATATTATTTAAAATCATTATCTTCAATTGAATCTTCATCATTTTTTTGTAAATTGAGTGATTTAAATTTATTTTGTAAAGCATCTTGTAAATGAAATTGTAATGATCCATCATTTCGATGATCATTTTTATTTATTTTTAACGATGGTTCTGATATAGTGTGTCGTCTTTTAACTGTTAATTTTTCTTCTATTGGTTTATTTTCTTGTTGAATATTAACTTGTTTATGACTTTTATTTATAATAGATTCTTTATTAAATGATTTTTGAATATTTTGTGTGTGATTTGATTCTTCATTTGTATATTGTTTTGAATTAATAGATGGTTCTTGTTCATTTAAATCGTTTAAATAACTTTTATTTAAAGGTTGAAATTTATTAAGATTAATAAAATTATATTTATCACTTAAACGTTCTTTTTTAGATTCTTGAATACACATTTCTTCTATATATTCTAATTCTAATTTATGTTTTTCTTTTAGAATGTCTAAATATTTTTTATATTTTAAATTATAAATATTTAATAATAAAAGTTCATCATCAATATTATTTTTATGAGTTAATAATTTTTCTTTCACATCATTATTAACATTTTCATTATTTAATTTTTGTTTTATTTTATTTGATAATTCTTCTAAATCATTAATATCTATATTAATTAAATTTGTTTTATTTTCAATATTAGTTATTTGATCATCATTTTTATTATTTGAAATACTACATTCTTCATCACTTTCAAATTCATTATTTAATTTAGACATAACTTCATTAAATATTAATATTAAAATTTATAAACAAATTATTTTTTTTCAAAAAATGGTTTTTCTGGATAATAATTTTTCATAAAATTATTTATTTTATCATAAAATATTTTTCGATTTTCATTATTTTCAATATTTGTATCATTTATACAATAAAATTTAGGTTTTGTTTTTTTTATTCGATTTAATGCTTTTAAATATGGATCAAATTGATATGATACGTATATAATTTGATTTTTAGGAAATTTATAAGATATTGCATAATTATTATCATAAGAAAACTTAGCAATTGGACCATGTTGTTGTTGACACCATTTATGTAAATTATTATCATGACATATTGTTTTACCTGTTCCTTTTCTTGATTTAATATTTCTTATAAATTCAATATAATCAGTATAGTCTTTTTGATATTCCTTTATAATACTTTTTTTACAAGCAAATGGTATATGTTGAGAAATTCCACAATAAAATGGTAATATCATATCTATACTTTCAGATTGATCATTAATTATCATTGATTTACATTTATTTAATGGTAAATCATCAACTATAATTTTACTACCATCTTTATTAAAAAAATCTAAATAAGAAACATAATTTCCTAAATAAACATCATCATTAAAATAAATAAAATGTTCTGATAAACCGGGTATATTTACCATCGTTGTCTCTATCGCATTTGAATTTGTAGATGGTAAATGATTTTTATTTTTAAATGTGTCATAATGATCTACTAAAATTATTTTATCAGAATATTTATTATTAAACCAACTTGGTTTTTTTTTAGGTGGATTCATCAAAATATATATTTTATTTACCCATGGAGCATATTTCATTACTGAACGTAAACTATATTTTAATTCATTATTATCAGCAAGACGGGCGTTTGATGTATTTTGTTCTCCTGCCCAAGTATAAACAACATCTATTGGAAATGGAGGTTTTATATTTAACTTATTAGATGAAAAATTCTCAACATTATTAAAATAATAATTAATAATCATAAATAATATTAAAATAATAATAATATGATATATCATAATTAATTATAATATAATTTATTTTATTTATTTAATTTAAATAACACTATTTAAAAACATATTTTTATATTTCATTTAATGGTGAAAATAATTTCCGAAATAGGTATTAATCATAATGGTGATATTGAATTATGTAAGCAAATGATTATGCTTTCTAAAGTTGCTGGTGCGGATTATGTTAAAATTCAAAAACGTAACCCTGATCTTTGTGTTCCTGAACACCAAAAAAATAAACCCAAATCTACCCCATGGGGAAACATGACATATTTAGAATATAAACATAAACTTGAATTTGACGAAAAACAAATCAAAGAATTAATAGAATATTCTGAAAACATCCAAATAAAATTCTTCGCAAGTGTGTGGGATTTAGATAGTGTTAAACTTATGTCTAAATATACTAAAATTGCAAAAATACCAAGTGCGTTAATTAATGATTTAGAATTATGTAAAGCAACGCGTGAAGCATTTGACACACTTATTATTAGTACAGGAATGAGTACTCAAAAAGAGATTGATGATTGTATTCAAATATGTCATCCAGACGTTATTATGCATACCAATTCTACTTATCCTTGCCCAAGTAGTGAATTAAATTTAAATTATATTTATTATTTAAAAGAAAATTATGGACAAAATGCTGAAATTGGATATAGTGGTCATGAATTTGGCTTAGTTACTACTTATGCAGCAGTTGCCATGGGTTCAACATGGGTTGAGCGTCATATTACATTAGATCGTCATCATTGGGGAAGTGATCAATCAAGTAGTATAGAACCTGATGGTTTAATTAAATTAGTAAAAGGTATTCGATCAATTGAACAAGCAACACAATATCCATCTGGAGAACGATTATTATTTAAAGGTGAATTATTAAAACGCGATTCATTGAGAAAAAATTAAATAGAGAAAACATTTAATTTTTAAGAAAAAATAAAATTTTTACATTACCATGTTATGATTGAATTAACTAAAATTCAAAAAACCTATAAATTAGATTTATTATTAAAAAAATATAAAGAAGTTATTTATAAAAATGATTTTCTAAATCATCAAAATTTAATTAATGAATTTAAAACTATTCAATCTTATATTCAATCAAGATATACAATTGACACATTAGTAAAAAAACGATATATGAATTTAGAAAAACAAAATTTAAATATAAATTATTTTAATAATTTAACATTATTTAAGCAAAATGTGTTAGAAATATATATAAATGTTAAATTTTGTAATTATTATAAAAATATAATTTTATCACAATGGGATAAATACGAATCAATAATTGATTACTTTAATAAAAAAAAATATAAAAGTACTTAAAGAAATAATTCTATATAATAGTGTAGCGGGTAACTGTTACATTATTTTGCTTCCTTAGCTCAGTCGGTAGTAGCGCAAGACTGTTAATCTTGAGGTCATTGGTTCGAACCCAATAGGAAGCGATTTTTCTATTTATATATGTTATAAACAGAAAATATAAACATATGAGTGTGTATTTTTTTATAATAAAAATATATATTTTAAAAAAATTGATTTAATTCTTAGAAAAGTATAAAAATACTAATTTTTAAATAATGAAAAGAGATTTTAGTGAATTTCAAGATAATGAAAAAGTTTATGATGAAAATGGATTTTTACAATATGAAGGTTCAATAGTGAACAATCATTTTAATGGAGATGGAAAATTATTTTATCAAAATGGTGAAATACGATACAAAGGTCAATTTAAAAATGGAAAGCCTCATGGTGATGGAATTGCATATTATCAAAATAAAAACATTAAATATATTGGAAAAATAAGAAATGGAATGCCAAATGGTGAAGGAAAATCTTATGATAACAATAATAACTTAAAATATACTGGTTTATTTAAAAATGGAAAATATGACGGCCAAGGTTTAAAATTCAAAAATGGTCATTTAGAATATAAAGGATCATTCAAAAACGGAAAAAAAAATGGTTTTGGTTTCATTTATGAAAATAAAGAATTAATGTGTTGCGGATATTTCAAAAACGGAATCCCCAATGGAATTTTTAATTTTTATTACTCATTAGATAATAAACCATATATAGAATGTAAATTTAGTTTTGGAAAAGCAATTTACTTAAAAATATTTAATTTAAATGGAGAAATCGTTTTTAAACGTGATTATCCTTCTTTAAATGAAATTGAAGCAATAAATACATTAATTATTTTTCATAATGAAAAATTTAGTACATAATTTACATTTTTATTTATAAATAATTTAATTAGTATAAGGAACATCACTCCCGACACAATAAAAACCACCAAAATTATCATTTACAGGAAGACCTTGTGAGGTACCAAATTGTCTATACCATAAATTACTATAATTACGTTGTTGTGCTAGAGTTAAATTCATGTTTTTTACTGAAGAAATAATAGGATATTTTTCTGGATTTCTTCTCATGGACGCATATAATGTTTGTTGTGTGTCTAATTTTCTATTTCTAAATACTGAACTTTTCATACAATTGACACGCTTTGAAATTTCACTTAAATAATAATGTTTTTGTTCAAGTCCTAATGTTTGTGTGTCATAACTTTGAAATGTATAAGTGTCACATTTTTGTTTTTTTCCTAATTCATTATAAATGATTTGTGTTTTAAATATTTTATCATTTTCATCCACAACATATAAAAATGAATTGGGAACTACTGATGTACATGTTAATGTAATTAAACCTTTGTATAAATTAACACTTTCATTATTAATAACTACAGTTTTTTGAAAAGATCCACCACTGATTGTTATCGAATTCATATTTGATATTCCATAAATAAGACTATTATCATTTGATTGAATATCAAATGAACCTGGGTAAATGGCTAATTTATTTATTAATTGATTACCATCAATCGCATTATTTTCAAAATAAATAGTGTCATCTTTAATACTTAATTGATTGGTATTGTTTTCATTTAAAAAATATATATTATAATTACCTGTATATAAAAAAGGGGGTTGAGATGTTCTACCCATATATATATGAATAATATTTTTTAATTTTATTTAGTTAATTAAATAAATCTAATAAAGCCATTAATATATTAAAAAATACTAAAATACTTTGTAAATATAATAAAAAGCGTATTGGACGTTGAGCACATTCACAATCATCTTTTATATGTTGAGATAATTGATAAACGTAATATACAAAAAATGAATAAATAACTATATTTAATGTTAAAACAAATAATGGCATATAATTCATTTCTCTTTTTCCTCCTACTTTTAATTGAATTGTAAATAAATAGGCTTGATATAATACATAAATTAATAATAAATTTCCTATAATTTGAATTACTTCAATGAATATAATATAATTTAAACTAAATTTAGAATCATTTTGATTCATATTGAAACAATCACATTTTTTTAAATTATTTAAATAATAAATTATATATCCAATAATTATTATTGAAACCACATTCAAAAAAATTCCAATATTCATTGTTGTTAATAAATCATTTTTTATATTTAATAATTTTGCTTTATTTTTTATTTTACTCTCATTACCTAATAAATTACTTACTTTTTTTATATCTTTTAAACTCTTTTTAGAAGATGTTTTTTTAGATTCCATTATATATATTATTAAGATTAATTTAATATCTCTAAAAAATAAATATATATTACTATTATAAATGAACCACACTAATGAAAAAATTAGTAGTTATATTTTTAATAGTGTTGTAGGTTATACTGTAAATGATAATAACCAAGAATATACAGTTGTTGATAATTTTATTGGAGGTCGAGGTGGCGGAGGACGAGGAGGTGGAAGACCCATGGGAGGAGGAGCCCCAATGGGAGGACGAGGTGGTGGAAGACCCATGGGTGGAGGAGCCCCAATGGGAGGACGAGGTGGTGGAAGACCCATGGGAGGAGGAGCCCCAATGGGAGGACGAGGAGGTGGAAGACCCATGGGTGGAGGAACTCCAATGGGAGGTCAAGGAGTTGCAAGACCTATTGGCGCTTCAATGCCAACTCCTTTAAAAGAAAGACCTTCAAAACCTGAAGTACAACAAAGACCAATGGGTGGCGCTTCAAGACCAACATTAGGAATTGAACGTCCAACTCAAAGACCACGTCCTATTCATCCTCCACATCACCGTAAACGTCCTCATCATCATCCTCGACATTGGAGAAGAAGAAGACCAGTTGTTATAAATAATAACTATTATGATGATTATTGGTATGATTATCCAGATAATTGGAGATGGTGGAATGCTGTTCCATTTTACAATTATTTTTATGAAGAACCTTCATATGAAATGAATGAAAAAGAAGAAGAAGAAGAACAATAATAAACAATTAATCTAATTTAACCTTTTTTTGTTCAACACACCACGCCGATGGATCTTCTTCATCCATAAATGGTTGCTTCCAAAAATAAGGAATTGTTTTTTCTTTATTTGGATAATATTCATCAAATATCTCTCGATAATATAATGATTCCTTATCATAAGGAATATTATGAGAATATTTTTTTATTTTTTCTTTAAATTCATCATCTGAATATTTGCTCTCCATATATTTTTTTAATGTTTCATGCCAAGGATTCTCTGAACAACCTACACCATCTGAAAATGCAGTTTTTACACGCCATACAAGTTCATCAGGAAGTAAATATTCATACGCTTTACGTAATAAATACTTTTCCATCTTTTTATCATCAAACATTTTTTTATTTCCTCTGATTTTCATTACATATTCAATAAATGATTTATCACTGAATGGAACGCGTGCCTCTAAACTCGCTCCACTTATAGTTTTATCTGATCGTAAAACATCAAAATAGTGAATGTTTTTTAACATTTTTAAATTTTCTTTTTCAAATTCTTTTTCATCTGGAGCATAATAAAATCCGCGATAACTTCCAAATATTTCATCACTTACATCACCGCAAAAAATTACTTTATCTTCACTATGATCATGAATATAACATGATATTAAATAATTACCAATCGAAGCACGTACCGTCGTCACATCATAACTCTCAATCTGATATATTGTTTTTTCAATCGCATTAATAAAATCTTCATTGTTTAATTCGATAACATGATGATTTGTTTTAAAATATTCAGATGCAATCTTTGAAAATTTTACATCTATAGATCCTTTCATGCCAATTGAATAACTGTTTATACTATAAGGCTTAAAATGACTTGCAACTATTCCTGTAATAATTGTACTATCTAATCCACCAGATAATAAACAACCAATGTTACGATCACTCATTAAACGTTTTTCAACTGCATCGTTCAATTTTAAACGAATGTTTTCAATGATATCTTCTTCTTCATTTAATTCAAATATACTTAAATCACTATAAAATCCAAAATAATGATTTTTTTCAATTGTATTTTTTTCAATATCTAATATCATATATTGACGCGGTTCAAATTGTTGAGTTTCAAAATGAGAATCAATACTTTTTAATTCACTACTAAATACATATTCATTATTATGTGTACCCATAAATAATGAACGGATCCCTAATTGATCACGACTTACAAAAATTTTATTTTTTAATGAATCATAAATAAGAAATGCAAATTCACCATCTAATAATTCACACGTTTTTTTAATACCATATTTTTGATATAAATGCAGTATAATTTCACAATCACTGTTGCTTTTATAATCATCTTCAAAATGATGCTCTTTCTTTAATACTTCAAAGTTAAAAATTTCTCCATTGCATATTAAATAAATATCATCTTTTTGAAATGGCTGATTGCTTGATTCATCTAAGCCATTTATCGATAATCGATGAAAACCGATAAATATTTTATCATTTATTATTTTATATATACTATTATCGGGTCCTCTATGTTTTATTTTATCAAAATTATCTTTAATTAATTCCACATTATCAAAATTACCTAAATAAAAAAAAATACCGCACATGATAAAATGTATTATGAATTGTTTTTTAAGTTATTTTTATTTTTTAAAACAAGGATAATTATATTTCACAATTAATTCATATAATGAATTAACACCTTCTTTTTCAATGTTATCAATATTTTCTTTTAAATCTGTTTTATCAAAAACATTATATAATGAAGATAATGCACAATTTTCTAAAATATATGGAACACCTAAAAATAATAATAAAACTAAAACAATATAAAAATAAAATCTATATTTTTTAGAAACGACTGTATTATATTCGCCATAGACCCAATGAAATAATATAAATGAAATAAATATAAATAAAAATGAAAATATAATTAAAAATTTTAAATTAAACATTTGACGTAAAAAATTAATATATCTTGTATCTTTCTCTTGTATAAATTCTTCAACATCATCTAAATTATCTTTATAAAATAAAGACACAATACGATTAATCAATACTAAAACAACAGGTATAAATATACTAATGAATACTAAATATTTTAAATACCAACTTTTTTTTAAATCATATTTATCAAAATCTAAAAATCGTAATATTAGAGGTAAAATATAAGGTATTAAAAAATATAAACATTGAGTCATTATCGTTGAATAATTTTTATTAATATAAGTAAATGGGTTTTTTTTTATTTTAGTAATACATTCTGAATTATTATATGGATTATTATTTTTATTTATTTGAATATAATTTACTAATATAGATGCTAATAAATTTTTAACAAGAGATTCAATAATAATTAAAAATGCAAATACATAACTAAAAATTATTAATATATAACTATTTTGAGATAAACCAATAAAATGATCAGGATTATTTAATATAGGATTTTTTTTTATATCATTATTTAATTTTAAAATATCAAATGGTGATGAATAAGCAATTGAACTAAAATAGTTTTTTATTTTTAAATCTGTTCGTGCTTGATTACTTTCATCATAATTAATAAATTTATTCATTGAAATATCAGAAATAAATTTAAAACATATAATGGCCGCCACAACATAATAAGCATAAAAATTATTTATATTTT
>Ga0233433_10004798_pt1 | contig 10242 bp, 8 predicted proteins | sample SI_122_August201_5_FD_179868 | JGI IMG/M metagenome (GOLD analysis project Ga0233433, IMG submission 179868) | Seawater microbial communities from Saanich Inlet, British Columbia, Canada - SI_122_August2016_100_MG | ecosystem: Environmental > Aquatic > Marine > Inlet | place: Canada: British... | reverse complement strand
AATAGCGCCGGTCGTGGCCCAACCGGTCTGCAACCCACGTAATCATTGACTCGTCGCTTCCGGTGAGTTCGAGCAAAGCGTAGGTGAGTTCAAGATTGGTGAATTCGTTGCCAGCACCGATGTTATAGATTTCGCCAACTTCACCTTTGCGGAGCACGAGATCTACCCCGGCGCAGTTGTCGGAAACATGGCACCAGTCGCGAACATTTTTTCCATCGCCATAGATCGGCACCTTGATGCCGTCAAGCAGGTTGCTGGTAAACAATGGGATGAGTTTTTCGGGGAACTGGTAAGGGCCATAATTATTTGACGATCTAGTCACCACTACCGGCAGGCCATGGGTGACGTAGTGGCTTAAAGCGATCAAATCTGAACCCGCCTTGGAGGCGGAATACGGCGATCGGGGGCTCAGCGAGTCTTCTTCGGTAAATGATCCTTCATCGATTGACCCGTAAACCTCGTCAGTGGAAATATGTAAGAAACGCTCCACCTCGGCTTTGCGGGCGACATCGCAAAGCACGTTGGTGCCGTCACAGTTAGTGCGGATAAATGCATCGGGATCGGTAATTGAACGATCTACATGGCTTTCAGCAGCGAAGTGAACTACTGCTTGGTGCCCCGGCAAAGATGCCTCCACCGCGCTCCGATCGCAAATGTCGCCCTGCACAAAGGAAAAACGAGGATTGTCTTCAAGGTCGGCAAGGTTGGCTCGGTTACCAGCGTAGGTGAGGGCATCAAAGACCGTCACCTCATCATCTGTGGTGTTAAGTATCTGGCGTACATAGTTGGAGCCAATAAACCCGGCTGCGCCGGTTACGAAAAGTTTCATTTCTATTTCCGCAAGTTGGCGTGGGGCTGACGATGAGGGTTGAGGTTGTTGCGAAAAGGATTCGCTTGGTCCCGAGGAGAAAGAATCGGGTCAGCGACCCCCCAGTCAGCGTTGATTTCTGGGTCATTCCAAGCAACCCCGAGTTCATCTGCAGGGTTGTAATAGCCATCAACGAGGTAGGTAATAGTCATATCGCTTAAAGCAGAAAAACCATGAGCAACTCCCGGTGGGATGTAAATACCGCGGTGGTCATGGGTGCCATCAGGGCGGGAACCGAGGTTAGTGCAGATAGTTGCACCATCGGTGGTGGAGCCCTGACGTAAGTCATGAAGAACAACCCGTGCCGTCCCAAAAGGAACGTACCAGTAGTCGGCCTGGTGAAGATGGTAATGGAGACCTACCAGACTGCCTGATTGGCGATCGGCTCGGTTTCCTTGAATCATTTCCCGGCCTTTGGGGAACCATTCTCGGCGCCAAGTCTCTACGAAGATCCCACGGTCGTCTCCGAAAACCTCAGGTTCAACAAAAATAACGCCTTCAATAATCTCAGAGGGGGTGAGTGTTGGCATGAAAGTCCTAACGAAGCTCAACGATAGAGTCGTCGCCCAGCATCAAAGAAGTTGTTGAAGAATGGTCCATACCGGTAACGCTACTAGACCGGCCGAGAAGTGAGGAAGTGATTCGTCCCGATTGACGAAGTGAACAGTTTTTCAAGAGAACCGAATCGTCAAGCGTGACAGCCGAGAGCTTACATCCATCGCCGATAGAGGCATAAGGGCCAATCTGGCAGTTTTCAATTGAAACATTTTCACCTATGACGACTGGCCCGATGATTGTTGATCCGGTGATTGAGCTTCGGGATCCGACTTGAACTGGGCCTTCAAGAGTGGAGTCCGGACTAATAATTGCCTCGTTGTCAATAGTTGAACGGATGGTGCCAAGTACAAGCCGGTTGCATTCCAACAAGGGGTCTTTTTTCCCGGTGTCAATCCACCAGCCCCCCAAGATGTCATGGTCAACGTTAAGTCCTTGTTCGATGAGCCATTGAATGGCATCAGTGATTTCGAGCTCACCGCGGGCTGAGGGCTCGATAGCGGCAACTGCTTGGTGAATGGTCGCGGTAAAGAAATAGACCCCGACAAGGGCAAGATCGGACGGCGGGTTTTTAGGTTTCTCAACTAATCCAGTTACCTGGCCGAGTGCGTTAATAACGGCTACCCCAAATGATGAGGGGTCTGCGACTTCCTTTAACAAAATGCGGCAATCTAAACCACCGTTCGCCCGGTCGCTTCTAAAACTGTTGACGAGGTCTGCAAGGTTTTGCTCGAGCATGTTGTCGCCGAGGTACATGGCAAAATCGTCGTTGTCGAGAAAGTTTTGTGCGATGCGTACGCAATGGGCGAGGCCGAGAGGCTCGTCTTGAGGGATAAAAGTGATGCTGACGCCCCACCGAGATCCATCTCCAACTGCTTCACGAACTTCGGCCCCGGTTTCACCGATAATGATGCCAATCTCGGTGATACCCGCCTCGGCAAGTCCTTCGATGCCATAGAAAAGAATGGGCTTGTTGGCGATGGGAACCAACTGTTTGGCGCTGGTGTGGGTGATGGGGCGAAGCCGGGTGCCTGCACCGCCGCTGAGGATAAGTCCTTTCACGTTAATGAAGATACAGGACACAGTCGCTCAATGGAAGTACGGTCATGGAATGGAAAAAAATACAAATAATCCAAACCTCGCGAGTCCGACAGAAGCAAAGAAGGAAGGTATGAAACTGATTATTCAAATTCCTTGTTTGAACGAAGAAAAGCAACTGCCTGAAACTCTGGCGGACCTACCTCGGAGCATCCCGGGGGTAAGCATTGTTGAGTGGTTGGTTATTGATGACGGTTCCACTGATCGTACAATTGAGGTGGCGTTTGCTTGTGGGGTGGATCATGTGATTCGGTTGCCGCAAAATAGAGGATTAGCGGCTGGTTTTCAAGCAGGTATGGATGCGGCGTTGAAACTTGGTGCAGATGTTGTGGTTAATACTGATGCAGACAACCAATATGTAGGTGCTGATATTTTGAAGTTGGTCGCTCCCGTCGTGGAAGGCCGTGCTGATTTGGTAGTTGGTGATCGCGATACGGCGAACATTGAAGAGTTCTCAGCGATAAAAAAACGTTTGCAATCTTTTGGGAGCAACATGGTTCGTTGGGTTTCGAAGACTCAGGTGGCCGATGCAACTTCTGGTTTTCGGGCGTATAGCCGTGAAGCGGCGCTGCAATTAAATGTGGTCAATCAGTACACCTACACGATTGAGTCAATTATTCAGGCTGGTCGTAGCAACGCAGCTATTGAGTCGGTAGTGATCGGGACTAATCCGAGCACGCGTCCTTCTCGTTTGTTTGGTTCTATGTGGGGGTATATTCGGCGAAATTCGTTAACCATTATCCGGGTTTTTGCGGCTTATAAGCCGTTACGTTTTTTTGGTACGATTTCTGTGTTGTTTTTGGTTGCTGCTTTAGCAGCGTTTTCTCCGTTTCTTTTTGGCTGGTTAGTGCGAGGGGACAGAGGGGGCCATCTGCAGTCTCTAATTATGGGGGCGGTTTTGGCTTTGACGGGTGTGCAGATTCTTGTTCTAGCTTTTGTTGCTGATCTGATTTCTGCTCATCGGACGGTTTCTCAACGAGTATTTGAACGAGTGAGACGCATTGAACTAGCATTGGGTGTAGAGCCGTCGCATCACCTTGGTAAAGAGTAGTGCTGCTGTAGGGCTAGTCTTATGTCTTTTAACAGGTCTGGTAAATGGTTTTCGTGGTTGCCGGGGGTTTTGGTGGCTGCGGTGTTTGCTGCTGGTGGGGTGGCGGTTGCTGTTGGTGGGGATGGTGAAGGCGGGGTAGTTACGGTTGATCCGGTTCGGGGTATTTAGCGGTGTTTCCTTGTGACGCGGTTACCGATCGCGTGTCTTCGTTGACGTTAAATGCGGGGGTGACGGTTCAGGGGTCGGTGACGTCGAAGGTTTCGTCGGCGTCTCCGGGTGAGATTTGTATTGAGGCTCGTACATCGGATCATGCGCCGATGGCGGTGTCACGCATGATTGTTTACGTAACCGGCTATGTGTACACATTGTCGTTGGATTCAACAGTAGCTGCCTTGACATGCACGGCTGGCCAGGCTGCTATTTTCGATGGTACGGATTGGGGCTGCAAGACAGCTGCGGTGGAACGCAGCATCAAAGCGGTACGTAATACCGTCTTAGAAACCACCGGCTTCGTCGGACAAGAACCATCAATGGCGATTAGTCATGATGGCAACCCGATTATCTCTCATTGGGATCAGACAAATAGCGATTTGGAGGTGTATGTGTGTAGCGAAAAACAGGAGGGCCGGCACGCGAAGTATTTCGTGCAGCAACTACTCAGGTTGATAAAATTGCCCATCATGAGAAAAGACCAAAAAAAATCAACCGTGACGGTAATAGGTTGTGGCTACGTAGGGCTAACTACCGCAGCGTGTCTGGCGAAACTCGGTCATCGGGTTATCGGTGTTGAATCTTCCGACGAAAGAATGCTTAAACTTCAAAAAGGCCAAGCTCCCTTTTATGAAACAGGTTTAGATGAACTTACCTCGTCCGGGTTAGTCGCTGGGCTGCTTTCGTTTACCCAAAATCTAAAAAAAGCTGCCCAACAATCAGAAATAGTTTTTGTTTGCGTCCCAACCCCGTCGTTGAAGGACGGCTCTGCGGACCTTTCCATAGTTCAGGCGGTAGTTGAAGAACTCTCAGGAAGCCTTTCCGCAGAAGCGATTATTGTTCTTAAATCAACAGTGCCTATCGGGACAAATGCTGAAGTCGACAATTGGGTGAACCGCAATGACATTCATATCGCTTCCAACCCGGAGTTTCTTCAGGCTGGTCGTGCCGTTGAAACTTTCCAGAATCCTGATCGGATAGTCATTGGGGCGGGAAGCGCAAAAGTTATAGAAAAGATTGCATCGCTCTATGAGGGACTGCAAGCCCCAATAGTTCGCACCGACGCACAGTCAGCAGAACTAATTAAATATGCGTCAAATACGTATCTCGCCACAAGATTAAGTTTTGTAAACACCATTGCCACTCTTTGCGAGCAAAGTGGAGCGAATGCAACAACAGTTCTTGAAGGAATGGGGTTAGATCAAAGAATCGGGCCTGCATTCCTTCAACCAGGGCCAGGGTGGGGCGGGTCTTGTTTTCCAAAAGACACTCGTGCATTGATAGCAGCGGCAGAAAAGAAAAACGTAGACGCTGTCCTGCTGCAAGCAACCTTGCGAGCCAACGAAAACCGTTTTGACCATATTGTTGCTCGAGTTGAAGAACTACTTGAAGGAGGGTTACGAGGAGCGGTAGTCGCTCAATGGGGGCTTGCCTTTAAAGCAGGAACCGATGACCTGAGAGAGTCGCCGGCGCTTCAAATAGCGCAACGGCTTCTCGCCAAAGGGGCAAAGCTACAAGTTTTTGACCCACTGGTGGACGAAATTAAAGAAACCGAAATGCTTATATGCAGGTCGGCTTTAGAAGCATTAAACGAAGCGGATGTTCTTCTGGTAGTAACCGAATGGCCGGAGTTCGCTGAGGTTTCTCCAGAAAAAGTAGTTGATCTAATGGAACAACCACGAATAGTTGACGCTCGGGGGTTGCTAGACAGGGAGGGCTACATCGCAGCTGGGGCAGAAATCGTAAGCGTGGGAATTTCTCGCTAGTTACCGAAACCCAGAGAGAGAATCCCGTGAGATTTCTTTTCGCCTCTTCGTAAAACTCTTGACTCTCAAAACTCGTACAAAAAACCATGAAAAATAACGACGAAGATGACGTGGCAACTCCCGAGTAGCTTTACGCCACCACAAGAATCGATAACGCCGCTCCTTTTGGAGTTTTCGCTTTCGGGTTAGTTCTTTATGAAAAGCAGAAGCCTCTGCGGGAGAAGAAAGGTCCGTTAACTCCCGATTCGGGCCAACCATTTTGGGTCTAAAAATGCCAATTTCATCAAGGTGATCGGCATAAGCATAAGCAAAGTCGCCAAAAGTTACCCGATGAGTTTGCGATTCAGTTAGTTCGTCAACAGTCGCTTCGGCCACCACTATGGCTCCAGATTCGCTTAGAGCATCGATCAAATCAGAGGCTTCAGGAGTTCGGCAAGTAACCATGCTTACCCCAGTGCGCGTGGTGACGGTAGAAGGAAGCCATGCATCCCCAACCACTAGGTCGGCTAGAAAATTGGCGTGGTTAATGCAAAGATGACAGCGAGGGGCATTAAAAGAACGGTCAAAAGCAACTTGGTAGCCAAAGTCCACCCTGCGGCCAATTCGTGTAGTTTTTTCTTCAGTGGAAATTTGAAGCTTCCCTATTGGCCCGCCGCCACGATAGGAAATCTGTGTAATGGCAGAGGCGTCAATTTTTTTAAACTTGCTAATGGCTTCAACAGCATGATGCGAATAAAGCCATCCACACAATAAGCCAATGGTAAACGCAATGCGTTCAGCTAATTCCGGTGCTTGATTGAAAATGTAGTTATAAACCCCTTCCAACTGACAGGGGATACCAACGATGACAAAGCGCCCCTTGTTCTCCTCGAGAAGACGAAGCGTTCCATCAAGAGGAACGGCATGATAAATCGATCCAGGCAACTGATCGATCTCGTCAGGGTGGGTGATTAAACGAACATGGTAATCAAGCCCTTGAGCCTCATCAAGAGCTAAAACGCCGTCAATGTCATCTTGGGCAAGAAGATGATGAATGAGCTCTTTAATGAGGCCACCAGATGAAGCCCGAAGGTTCCTTTTTTCGGTGGTGCTTTGAGCAAGCACCACACGTTCAACGACCCCGTGAGGGGTCACTTCTTGTCCGGGGAATACTTTTTGATGAAGGTCCTCAAAATCCACTTGGATAGCGGGACATACCGCCGCTGCCGCTGGGTTTCCTAATCCATTCGGTTCATAGAGAAGCGAAGTCGGCGACAAAGTAAGTTCAAGTGAACGGTCCGCCATAACGCAAGCACCGCAACCGATGCAAAGGTCATTATCGAGTACTGCTGAAAGATCAAGAGAAGAATTATTGTTGGACATTTTGTTCACCTGTTCGTTGAAGTTCCGAGAAGGGCTTTGGACGGCACCAAAGAGTAGCAATTCCAAAACCCAGAAAATCGGCCAACGTGGTGAGAAGTCGATTTATGCCGAGGGCAACAACGAAACCGTTTGTTGTTGTACCTCCTAATGCCCAAAGAGATACCAACTCTCTAACGCCAATGCCAGCCGGAGCAAAAATAGCGACATAGCCAGCGGCACGACCAAGACTGAAAGCCCCTACGGCAGTTATCAGGTCAACTGAGGTGAAAAGATCTAAAGGGATCCAGAGGCCAAACCCGAGAAAGAAAGCGATAATGATTTGATCAGAAAAAGCTCGCAGAGCGGCTCTTTGCAGGTTTCCATGACTACCAATGAAATGGTTTCCCACAAGGGTGGTGGCAACCCAGCAGATAATCACCACCATGTACAAAACGATAAGCAACACGGAGTTGCCAGATGAAAAAGTTAACCGATTGGTAAATCCTGGAAGAAGGAGCACTACGCCTACAAAAAAGGCACCAGTAACCTGCCAAAACTTCTCCAAAGTAAAGGCTCGAGTGCTTTCCTGGGTGGACATTCCCGAGTCTCTGTAGATCTTTACTCTCGCTAAAGCATTCCAAATTCCTCCTGGAATGTATTTTGCGATATCGGAAGAAGAGTACATCCAGAACATGTGCCGTGCACTAAAAGAATGACCAACGAGTTCTGAAGCCACCCGGCCTTGTTCGCTAACAACAAGTTTTCCTAAGAGCGTTACAGAAACGACAAGAACAACATGAAAGGGGCCGATGCTTGAAACTAAATCAGAGATCTCGTTGCCATGGTTGATAAGCCACCGAATAACGAATCCAGACACTAAAGCAACCCAAAGTATCCGACTCGCTGTCTTAACAGCAGAGATATTGAAGGGAGGAAAGTTTTTCATGAACTCAACTTCAAAACTGATGAGAGTCCAGACCGAGATGAGGCAAGAACCGAGAGAAGGTTCTTTTCTATTTCACTGGAGCGCTGACTCCGGTGCATCAAAAACAGGTCACACTTATCAAGAACGGCTCCAACGTTTAAAGAGCGGTAGTCAACTGCTGCGTCATCTTGATTGAACTGAGCGAGCACCTCAAGGTATTTGTGACTCCATCCGATAACTAAAGTCGGGGTAGCCGTGGCCAGTGAAGAAACCATGGCGTGAAAACGAGAAGCCACGAGTAAGTCGCACCGTGCAATTAGTTCCCGTAATACGCCTGGTGACTCATCGCTGGTAATAGCAATTACCGGGGAATCAACCAACTTGCAAATCTCTTGCACCAATGGGAGGTCGTTCATTTTTCCCGCGGGTTCGTCAAGTTGAATTGAATGGGGAATCAACACTACTTGATGCCCGCGTTGTTGTAATGAATTAATGATCGAAACCATGTCAGTTAGGTAACTGCCGTTGTTGCGGCTGCTGTAATTGTCGACAACCTGGCTTGGGACAACCCCCACAAAGAGTTGATCTCCCGAAGGAAGAATTTCTTCAGCTCTTTGTTTTTCCGCCTTAGTGGTTTGCATAAGAAATGCGATATCGCTTCCCTCGGATGCATGAGTAAGCCCTAAGTCGGTGAGGTGACTTTTCGTGATGTGCCCTCGTGCGACTACCTCGTGGAGTCGAGGAAGAATCGCTTTAGCGGCAAGACGAACTCCAACTGTAGTAAATGGCCCCATAGCTTGCGAAGCTTTTACCACCGGCCTCCCTAACAACAAGGGAAGGCCAGTCATTAAGACGTTGTACCCCAAAGTGGGAATACCTCGGCCAGAAACGAAGCTGATTCCAGCAAGATCAACAACAACATCGGAACGCAAAAGAGACTTCAAGGCAGGAGTGCGCGCCCAAACACGGCGAGGGACTTTAAACAAAGAACTAAAAGATGAAAAAAGTCCTAAGGGAAAAGAGAGCAGCGCAAGTTCGAGTGGCTTCAAGGAGAGGACGCGTACACCGTATTCCTCAGATATGACCTGATCAGCCTCTGGGTAAGTTGTGAGAACATCAATAGATGCTTGCGGGTTGTTTCGGCGAATCTCTTGAATCGCGGCCACCAGCATGGAGGCTGCGCCTTTATTCGCCGAAAACGCGGCCCCTATAATTGAGACATGGCGGAGGTTGTTCGAAGCGGAGACGGAGTTGGGGTCAATTGGCATCTAAAGTTTCCTTAACTGTGGCACAAAGTTACTCCTTCATCTGGAGAAGATGTCAGATGCCTACTCAACCACGGCGACCACGTCGCCGCCACCTACCGAGTCTCCTACTGAGATGCGTACCTCGGTGACCGTTCCGGCTTTTTCGGCGGCGATGCTGTTTTCCATCTTCATGGCTTCCAACACGCAAATCGGGTCACCGGCTTCTACCGTGTCGCCCACCTCGACCAGTATTTTGACAATGGTGCCTTGCATAGGCACCGTTACCTGGCCGCTGCCGCTACCGCCGCTGCTGCCAGAACGGCTTTGGCGCCGGCGAGGAGCACCGGCCACTTGAGCGGCCGATGGGTCGGGAACCCACATGCTGACCGCAAAACGTTTACCGTCAACTTCTACGGACATTTCTCGTTTAACCGTCGGTTGGTCTAGGTCGGCTGGGGCTTCGCCCTTGTCGGCTTTGACCTCAGAAAGGTCCAGCGTTTCTTCAACCCACTTGGTGGAATGCGTGCCGGCCTGAAAATCTTCATGAGACAAAATGGCGATATCGGCCGGAATAGTGGTAGCCACCCCGGTGATTTCTAACTCATTCAAAGCCCGCAAGGTGCGGCGGATAGCGATGTCTCGATTGGCACCCCACACCACTAGTTTTCCTACCAAGTTGTCGTAAAACTGGCTTACCTCGTCACCGGCTTCGTAGCCGGCATCAAAACGCACCCCAAAACCATCGGGAAGTTTCAAAGTGTTAATACGCCCAGGGGAAGGCAAAAATGCCCCGCCGGCCGGGTCTTCGGCATTAATGCGCACCTCAATGGCGTGGCCGCGAATTTCTACGTCCTCTTGAGTAAAACTCAGCGGCTGGCCAGCAGCCATCAAGAGTTGTTGCTCCACCAGGTCAAGGCCGGTCACCAATTCGGTCACCGGGTGCTCTACCTGAAGCCGGGTGTTCATCTCTAAATAATGAAACTCTCCGTCTTCGTACAAAAACTCCACTGTGCCGGCGTTGGTGTAACCACAACCCAAGGCCACCTTCACCGCTGCCTCACCCATGGCGACACGAACATCATCAGGCAGGCCGGGCGCCGGGGCTTCTTCAATAAGTTTCTGATGTCGACGCTGCGCCGAACAATCCCGATCACCCAAGTACACCGCATGGCCGTGTTGGT
>Ga0233433_10004793_pt1 | contig 10251 bp, 9 predicted proteins | sample SI_122_August201_5_FD_179868 | JGI IMG/M metagenome (GOLD analysis project Ga0233433, IMG submission 179868) | Seawater microbial communities from Saanich Inlet, British Columbia, Canada - SI_122_August2016_100_MG | ecosystem: Environmental > Aquatic > Marine > Inlet | place: Canada: British... | reverse complement strand
AAATAATAACAACTCCATTCTATTCAATTCAATTTCAAACAATTAACATCATAGGATAAATAATAATGAGTGCAGAAAATATCTCATACGACTTAAAAAGATTTGCTGGTATTAAACGAGACTACACTGAAGATGATGTTGAGAGATTAAGAGGTTCAATTAAAATTGAATACTCAATGTGCAAAATGCAATCACAAAAATTATGGAAGTTATTAAATACAGAATCTTATGTTAATACATTAGGGTCATTATCTGGTAATCATGCAGTGCAGCATGCTAAAGCAGGTTTAAAAGCAATTTATTTAAGTGGATGGCAAGTAGCAGCAGATGCAAATAGTGCAGGAGAAATGTATCCTGATCAATCTCTATATCCATATGATAGTGCTCCGAAATTAGTTGACTCAATGAATAATGCATTAGTTAGAGCAGATCAAATTCAACATATGGAACTCAAAGATGGTGATATGAAAGATGAAAATAAAGTTGATTATATGTTGCCAATTATTGCTGATGGAGAAGCGGGTTTTGGTGGACCTTTAAATGTATTTGAACTAGCAAAAAAATTTATTAAAGCTGGTGCTGCAGGAGTACATTTTGAAGATCAGTTAGCTAGTGAAAAAAAATGTGGTCACATGGGTGGTAAAGTTTTAGTTCCAACTGGAACTATGATCAAAAATTTAAAAGCTGCAAGATTAGCTGCAGACATAGCTAATGTTCCTCTTATTATTTTAGCTAGAACTGATGCAAATGCTGCAAAATTAATTACAAACGACCATGATGAAAATGACAAGCCTTTTTTAACAGGTGAGAGATCTCCTGAAGGTTTCTTTTATGTTAAACAAGGAATTGATCAGGCTATTTCTAGAGGTCTTGCTTATGCTCCATATTCTGACTTGATATGGTGTGAAACTGCTACACCAAATATAAAAGAAGCTAAAAAATTTGCTGATGCAATTCATGAAAAATTTCCTGGAAAATTATTGGCATACAATTGTTCTCCATCATTTAATTGGAAAAAACATTTAAGTGATGATGAGATTGCTTCATTTCAAAAAGAAATTTCTGAAATGGGATATAAGTTTCAATTTATTACTCTAGCTGGTTTTCATACACAAAATATTGCAATTTTTGAACTAGCAGAAAAATATAAAAAAGAAGGTATGACGGCTTACTCTAGAATTCAACAACAAGAGTTTTCAAGAGAAAAAGATGGCTATACTAGTGTTAAACACCAGAGAGAAGTTGGAACTTCATACTTTGACTCAGTATCTAATACAATTAGTAGCGGTAAAAGTTCTACTACCGCAATGTCAGGCTCAACAGAGTCTGAACAATTTTAAATAATAATTGATTCCCTCAAATTTTTTTAGTAGCCCTTAACAGGGCTATTTTTTCTTTAGCTATGGTATCAATTGAACATTCTAAAATTGGAAATGAATTTCAAGTAATTACAAATGAAGGTATGTTTGATAGTATCGTTATTGAAAAACCCTTTTACAACCTTAAGAAAAAAATTGCATCTTCTTAAAAATACTAACAAAATAAAATTTGATTAAAATTAAGAGAATTTTTAAGTTCATTTTACTTTCATCATTGTATCGTCTTTTAAAAACTATACTTACATCTTTAATTTTTAAATCTTTTTTTGAGTTAATCAAAAAATCAGCAAGTATTTTAAATCCTTTTCCAAAAAAAAATTTCTTATTTTTGCTGTAAACATTTTTTTTAAAAAGAAAAAAACCACTCATTGGATCAGTTGTTTGAATATTAAAAACTGAAAATAAGAATATTAATAAATTTGAAGCATACCTTCTTATTTCAGATAAGCCTTGATTTGGACCTTTGACTAAAGGTCTTGCTCCAACAACAATATCACAATCATATCTTTTTAAAATTTTCAACATAGATTTAATATATCTAGGGTTGTGTTGCATATCTCCATCCATTATCAAAATATTATCAAATTTACTTTTTCTTATTCCTTCAAAGCATGACTGTGTAAGATCTCTTTTTTTTTTTCGAAAGATTGGTTTAAAAAATTTATATTTTTTTTTCAAAAAATTTAAAATCTTTTTAGATTTATCAATTGAATCATCATCTACAAAAATTATTTCAAAATTTATTTTTTTTAAATTATGAATGATTTTATTTGTTAAAATTTGGATATTATTGCTTTCGTTAAGAACAGGTATAACAATACTTAAACCAATTTTTTTATACATTAATTCTCTTTTTGTTAAGATTTAATATTATAACCTTTTTTTAACAAAACAGAAACTACTCCAATGCAGATGAATAAAAATATCACCATTGAGCTAATGCTAATCCAAATGTTAAAATCTGAGACGCCATAAAAAGCAAACCTTAAACCATTGATTAAATAAACTACTGGATTGAAGTAAGTTATCGTTTGCCAAAATGGTGGCAGCATATCTAATGAATATAAACTTCCTCCCAAAAATACCATTGGTGTAATAATTAATGTTGGAATGATAGACATTTGTTCAAAATTAGAACTCATCAAACCTATCAAAAACCCAAATAATGCAAATGTAAAAGCAACAAGCATTAATAAAAAAACTACTAAAAGTGGGTATTTTACATCAACTTCAACAAAAAAATTTGCAGTAATAAAAATTACCACCCCAACAATTAATGTTTTAGTGGCTCCCGCCCCCACAAATGCAAGAACTATTTCTAAAGTTGAAATTGGTGCTGCTAAAATTTCATAAATAGTTCCATTAAATTTAGGAAAAAATATCCCAAATGAAGTATTGGTAATTGATTGAGTTAACAATGTTAACATTAATAAACCAGGTACTATGTATGATCCATAACTAATACCATCTATTTTTTCAACATAACCACCGATAACTGATCCAAATACAATGAAATATAAAGAGGTGGACAAAACTGGTGAAAGTAATGATTGCATCAAAGTTCTTTTAAACCTATCCATTTCATGAAGATAAATTGCTTTAAATGCAAAGTAATTAAATTTCATTATTTTCCTTAACTAAACTAACAAATATTTTTTCCAAAGTGCTTTGTTCTGTTTTTAAATCTTTTAATTTTAATCCTGCATCTTTAATGTCTTGTAATAAATTAGTAATTCCAGTTTGTTCTGCTTGAACATTGTATGTATAATCAATTGACATTTTGGTATTACCTAAAACTAATTTGTATTTATCTAAACTATCTGGAATTTTAGAAATTTTGTCTTGAAGCTCTACAGTTAGTTTTTTATGTCCCATTTTTTTTAATAGTTCTTTTGTTTCTTCTACAAGTATAATTTCGCCTTGATTTATAACACCTACTCTATCTGCGATCGCTTCGGCTTCTTCTATATAGTGAGTAGTTAAAATAATTGTTACACCTGTTTTTCTTAAATCTTCAACAATTTTCCACATATCCTGTCTTAACTCAACGTCTACTCCTGCAGTAGGCTCATCTAAAAATAGAATTGTGGGTTCGTGAGATAAAGCTTTAGCAATCAAAACTCTACGCTTCATTCCCCCAGATAACTGTCTTAATCTTTGATCTTTTTTATCCCAAAGACTAAGTTGTTTTAAAATTTTTTCTATATGTTGAGGATTGGGTTTTTTTCCATACAGTCCTCTTGAGTAAGAAACATTGTTAAAAACTGTTTCAAACTGTTCTAATGTTAGTTCTTGAGGAACTAAACCAATTCTAGATCTTGTTTCTCTATAATCATCTATAATATCAAATCCATCAACAGTAACTATTCCTGAAGATGGTTTTACAATGCCACAAATTATACTAATTAAGGTTGTTTTGCCTGCACCGTTTGGTCCAAGCATAGCAAAAATCTCTCCTTTTTTTATATTCAGATTTACACTTTTAAGAGCGGTAAATCCATTAACATAAACCTTTGAAAGATCATTGATGATTATTTGGCTGTCAGACATGTGGATGGGTAGATATATAGATATTATTTATCTAAATACAATAATTTATATAAGTAGTATGTGTTAAGAGACCACAAATAATGGTCTCTTAACCTAGATTTTTTTATAATTAATATTTTTTAATTTTAAGAATAATAGCTGGAAGAAAAGTTGCTATTACAAAAGACAAAAATAATAAAGATTGCAACACAAATGGTGTAAACAATTCTTTAGAAACTAATGTTCCCACAAGCAAACTTTTTGAAAAATCTGGGAATGGAAATAATAAAAAGCCACCAATCAATCCTACAATGATTGAAATATAGGCAGTTTTTTCATTAATATCTTTGTTATAAAAACTATAAAATACTGTGTAAACAAATGCACAACAAAATAAATCAGCTAACAAAAATAAATACAAAATATCAAAACCTTTTGAAGCTATAAAAAATACAATCAAAGATATGATAATAATAAAATATTTTGATAATTTTAAATAATCTGTTTTTTTATCAAAATTAAATGTTGCTTTTCCATCAACAACAAAAAGGCTTGAAATTGCATTAACTAAAGTGTCAACTGTTGAAATTGTTAATGCCAATCCAAGTACAATTATCAATAAAGACAATGTTTCGGATTGTTCTTTTAATAATAATGTAAAAAAACCTAAATCTGGTCTTTGACTAGAGTCTATTGAAAAAGATACCATGCCAGTAAAACCCATGAAGAAAACTATTGGAATTATTATAAAAAAAGAAACCCATAAACTCTTTTTCAGAGTTTTGTAGTCTTTTGCCGCATAAACTCTTTGCCAATTTCCCTGGTGAAACAAATTAGTTGCAGCTACTGCTATAAAAAAAGTCAAACCAGCAGTGTAACTTGGAATATAAGAACCGCTTAATAATTGAGGATTTTTTTGTTTTACAAATTCAAAGGAAAATTCATTTCCTGTATATTGAAATATATATAAAACAGATACTAGTAAAAGAATACTAATTACAATCATTTGAATATTATCAGTAAAAATTGAAGCTCTTAAGCCACCATATAACGTATATGTTAACGTTGCTAATAACACAATTAATGCTGTAATCCATAGTTCAGTTCCAGATATATAATTGATTAAAACTGCAACCGCTGTAACTTCAGCACACAAAAATATAAACATATAAAATATAGTCATAAGTAAAATTAGTTTAAATAAACTTTTGCCAAATTTTTTTCTCATAAATTCAATTAATGATGATCCTTTTGGAAACTCACTTCTAATTTTTTTTCCTAAATAAATTAAAAAAATCATTGGAAAAGCTGTTCCTAATGCATATCCAATTACAGCTCCTACTCCACCCCATGTGGCTGCTGCAGCTGGACCAAATAAAATCCAAGCTCCTAATGCTGATGCAACCAAACTTGTAGTAAGTGAAAAAAAACCAATATTTCTATTAGCAGTCAGGTAATTGCTTGTACCCTTAAATTTTTTTGAATGATAAAGACCTAATGATGTAAATATTAAGCTTATAATTATTACTAACGCTAACGATGTTGATTGACTTATAAAGTGTGTTTTATCCATTGTTCTCCCTTTCTGAATTACCGGACAGGTTCTTAGGGTTTAATCTCAGTCTGTTAAGACACCCCTTTAGAGAATTATTATTATATTTAAATAGCAATTGATAGTTTTATTTAGAGAAGATGTTTCTCAATTAAATAGTACAATGTGTAAATAATTAAAGAACAACAAATAATAATAAAAACTTTTTCTTGATTGCTCATTATTGCTGGCTTTTATGATTCATTATTTCTATCATACACTGAGTGGCATATGCTCTCCATTCAGAAGAGCTTTTCGTTTTAAGATTATTTAAATGATCTCTGTTACTTTTTATATCATCTTGATGTTTTAATTTGTCAGCACCATTAAGATTTTTTTCCATACTTGATAAATTTGTCTCCATGGCTTTTATCCATTCCTTACCTAATTCTACACATTTTTGATCATCTTTTTCATCACAAATTTGTTTAAAAAAATTGAATATAACATCATCAGTTTTAATGGCAGTGTTCATTATTTATTGCATACACCAATAGAGTTTGGGCCACAAGTTTCACCATTGGTCCATGTTGCTCCAATCAAATTAGCTCCATCAAAATTAGCATTAGTAATATTAGATGATGTAAGATTCGCTTCCATTAAATTAGCGTTTTGAAAATTTGCCTCAATTAAAGTAGAGCCCATAAAATCAACTCTTGTTAAATTAGAACCAGTAAAATTAGTCTTTTCAAAATTTGCTCCTATTGAAACTGTCTCATAAAGATTAGCTCTTACAAATGTAGAATCAGGAAAAGTACCAAATGATAAATTTGAGTTCATCATTATACTTTTATCAAAATTTACTTGTATGAAGCTAGCAAATGATAAATTTGAATTAGGGAGATAACTTCCCTGAAGATCTTGAGACTCTGAAAACCTACAATTAGAATAATCAACACCATCAGTTAAAGGATCATCACATCCTGCATAACTATTTGTAAAAAAAAATAAACTTATAATTATGAAAAGCATTTTTTTCATAAATAATGTTAACAAATTCTAATAAATTAGACAAATAATAGAAAGTAAATGTGTCTATTTATTACGTTAAATTGTGAATTTGTTCTTCAGCATCTTTTATTGACTTTTCATAATCAAGTGCCATTTGATCAGCACTTACTACATCAACTTTTTCAATACCAAAAAAATTTAATATAAATTTCAGCCAAGGAGTTAAAAAATCTTCACTGCTATTTAGTTTAGTTCCACCAGATGTAATCACTAAATAAGCTCTCTTATTTCTTAATAAACCTTCTCTCCTACCATTGGGTTTGAATCTAAAAGTTTCACCTATTCTAGCAGCTAAATCTGCCCAAGCCTTAAGTGTTGCTGGTGGTCCATAATTATAAATAGGAGCAGATATAATGATAATATCACTTTCTTTAAGTTCACTTACTAATTTATCAGATAGCTCAAACATTTTTTTATGTTCCTCAGTTTGATCTTTTTCTTCAATTTTCATTCCAGACTCTGTTAAGCCACTCACGAAAAGCATTTCATCATCTAAGTCTCTGTAAATTACCTCATCACCTGGTTTTTTTATTTTATCTAATAATTTTTTTGCTAATGCACGAGAAGTAGAGCCTTCTTTTCTAGCACTTGAGTCTATTTGATAAATTTTCATTAATTACTTTTAACCGAAATTTTGCATAAATGGAAAAATTTTAATTAAATAAAAACCAATTGTCTGTAATTGGTTTGTTAAAATTAAAACACCTGTAATCAAAAGAGTAAATCCACCTATTTTTGAAATTAAATTTATATTTTTTTTAAAATTTTTTGAAAAAACTAAAAATTTTTGTATTAAATAACCTGCTAATGTAAAAGGTATCGCTAAACCCAAAGAGTAAAAAACAAGCAACATAATTGCTTTAGATAAAGTTTCTTCAATAGATGCTAAAGCTAAAATGGAACCTAAAATTGGACCTATACATGGTGTCCAACCAAATCCAAAAGCTAACCCAATTACATATGGAAATAAAATATTTTGTGATTTTTTTGCTTCAATTCTTTTTTCAAAATTTAAATAACTAATGTTAATAAGACCAATTAATTGAAGTGAAAAAACTATTATTACAACTCCTGCAATCACTCTTAAAGTTTCGGAATTCTGTAATAAGGTTTGACCTAAGTATGATGCAGATGCACCCAAAATTATAAAAACAGTAGAAAATCCAAAACAGAATAAAATAATCGGTAAAATATTTATTTTTTCTAATTTTAAGATGTCTTGCAATGATTGTCCGGAAATAAAAGAAACATAACCTGGTATCAGTGGCAATACGCAAGGAGATAAAAAACTTATAAGGCCTGCACCAAAAGCAATTAATAATTCAATCATTAGCCTGTATTTTTCATTGCAGCAGAGATACCAGCAATAGATGTTAATAATGCATCATTTAAATATTTTTTATTCAAATTATTTTTATTGGTTTTTATTTTTTTAATTACAATAGGTTGAATTATATTTAGCACTTCTGCGTAAATATTTCTAATCAAAACAGATGTCCTAAATTGTTTTCTTGCTTTAATAATTTCTTTTGGTGTTATTTCTTTATTTAGTTTTTTTATAACTTCAAATTGAAATCTTAATCTTTTTCCAACTCTTTTCAATTTTTCATCCGCAAGAAATTCTTCATAAATTTTTGAAATATCTGTATCAACTTTTGAAATTACCATATCCAAAATATCAAGCATTGAATTGAAAAAAGGCCAATTTCTCTCCATATCATATAATATTTTTCTAAAATCTTTTATATTTGCGTATCTTAACGCTTCAGCACTTCCAAGCCATGCAGGTAACATTAATCTAATTTGTGTCCATGCAAAAATCCAGGGTATAGCTCTTAGACTTTTAATATTATCGACATTTTTTCTTTTTGACGGTCTGGATCCTATTGAAAGTTTTCCCAATGAAACATGCGGGGTCACTGTTTTAAAATATTTAATAAAATCAGAGCTATGGTTAATATTTTTCCTATAAGAACTTTTTGAAATCTCTGACATTTTTTCAATTAATGTTCTCCAAGATTTTTTTGGTTGGGGTGGTGGATTTAATGATGCTTCAGATACTGCTCCAATATAACTACATAAATTATATTTTGCTAATGGCTCATAACCATATTTTTGTTGGATAACTTCACCTTGGTCAGTAATTCTTATTTTTCCATTAACTGAATTTGGAGGTAAAGATCTTAATGTTGCTTGGATAGGTCCTCCCCCTCTGCCTGCAGAACCACCTCTACCATGAAAAAAGACAACCTCTATTTTTTGTTTTTTTGCTAATTTAACAATTTCTTCTTGCGCTTTATATTGATGCCAACTGGCACAAATTTTTCCAGCATCTTTACTAGAGTCCGAATAACCAATCATTACCTCCTGTTTATTTTGAATTAAATTTCTGTACCATTTATATGAAAATAAATTTCCCATAATAGATTTTGCATTAATTAAGTCATCCAATGTTTCAAATAAAGGTACAACTCTAAGTTTGTTTTTAATTTTTGCCTCTTTTTGCAGAAAAGATACTGACAATATATCTGACGCTGAAGATGTCATTGAAATTACATAAGCACCAAGACATTCAGATGGTTCTTGAGATATCACATTAAATGTTTCCCAAACTTCTTTATTTTCTTTATTTTTAAATTGAAATTTATTAATGATATTTTTTTTTGAATTTAATCTTGATTTTAAAAAATTAATTTTTTCATTTTCCTCTAATTTTAAATAGTCTTTATTGTATTTTTTTTTTACAAATTCACTAATTAATTGAGTATGTCTAGAAGACTCTTGTCTTATATCTAGTTTTGCTAAATTAATTCCAAAACATTTACTTCTTCTCATTAAATCTAATAACTCGCCGCTGGCTAAGTTTTCGTTATTATTTTGTTCTAAAGATTGTCTTACTACTCTTAAGGGTTTTAATATTTCATCTTTAGATTTAAGAAGATTTTTTTGATCTAATGGTTTTTTATTTACCAAATGCTGTTCAATCATTCTATGAGTAGCTCTCATTTTGTTTCTTAACGGTCTCAAAAATACTCTATATGGTTCAAATGATTTTCCAGTTTGTTTCAATATTTTTTTTGAACATTTTTCCATTGAATAAGAACTAATTATTTTAGTTAAAGATTTTTCATACAGTTTTGCAGCCTCCCATCTTGATAGTAAAATTACTTCTTTTGTAACTTTTGCTGTAACATTAGGGTTTCCATCTCTATCTCCACCCATCCAGGATCCAAATTCAATTGGATTAAAATTTTTTGGCAAACTTTTGCCCATATTTTGAATAAATATAGAATTTAATCTTCTATAAACTTTTGGGATTGTGTCCCACAAACTATCTTCAATTATTGCTAAACCCCATCTAGCCTCATCAAATGGAGATGGTTTAAATCTTTTTAGGTCATCTGTGTTCCATATAATTGTAAATTCATCAAAAAGTTTTTTATCTAATATTTTTAATTTTGAAGGATAATCTTTTAAAAGATCTCTCTCTTCCAATATTTCTGTAATTTTATGATATTTTTGAATTAATGTTCTTCTCTTAACCTCTGTTGGATGTGCAGTTAACACTACGCCAATATTCAGATTTTTAGCATGATTATATATTTTAGTGTCCGAAATTTTTTTATCATTAAAAAGATCTTCAAAAATTTCTTCTATAAATAGATTAGTTTTGTTTATTTTTTTTTTACTATTTTCGTATTCATTTAAGCTTCTTGAAGCATCTATAGATTCTGCCAAATT
>Ga0233433_10004791_pt1 | contig 10258 bp, 10 predicted proteins | sample SI_122_August201_5_FD_179868 | JGI IMG/M metagenome (GOLD analysis project Ga0233433, IMG submission 179868) | Seawater microbial communities from Saanich Inlet, British Columbia, Canada - SI_122_August2016_100_MG | ecosystem: Environmental > Aquatic > Marine > Inlet | place: Canada: British... | reverse complement strand
ACGTTCAAGAAATGGGAAAAAGACACACCTTACTTCGAAGGCTGTTTGCCGATCGAGGTGATGGCCGAACGCGGTCGCGAAACGCTTGCTTATGGGCCGATGAAGCCGGTCGGCTTGACCGATCCGAACCAGCCGGACCGACGTTGCCATGCCGTGGTGCAGTTGCGCCAGGACAACGCACTCGGGACGCTTTACAACATGGTCGGTTTCCAAACTAAGCTGACCTACGGTGAACAGAAGCGGATATTCACGATGATTCCAGGCCTGGAAAACGCAGAGTTCGCGCGTCTTGGCGGCATTCATCGCAACACATTCATCAACAGCCCGAAACTGCTGGATTCAACATTGCGCCTAAAGGCCATGCCACGCATTCGTTTCGCCGGCCAGATCACCGGCTGCGAAGGGTATGTGGAAAGCGCCGCCATCGGGTTGATGGCCGGACGGTTTGCCGCCGCGGAACGCCTCGGTGAAACCTTAATCGCGCCGCCCGAGACCACCGCCATCGGCGCGATCCTCGGTCACGTCACTGGTGGTGCTCAGCCCGAAACTTTTCAGCCGATGAACGTCAATTTCGGGCTATTCCCGCCCATTGATGCGCGCGATGAGCGTGGAAAACGGCTCAAACGGCGGGACAAACGGCGCGCCCAAGCGGCGCGTGCGCTTCAAGATTTGGACGCCTGGCTTGGTCAGGATCGTGCGGCGCCAGAAAATAGTTCCACCTAAAACGGCAGCCAGCCCTGTTCGCGGTCGTAATGAAGATATCCGATATTGGCGCCGGCCCTGAGCCCAATGCCGGTGCGGATTGGCGCTAGCACCATTTTATCTCGCCGCTGATAATTCATGCCGACCCCGGCAATAAAATAAAAACTACCGTCAACACCGGGAAAACGACGAAACATCTGTTCGTCATTCTCTAGCTTATAAACCAAGGTGAATACCTTCGACGCATTGCCGCCGAAATCCCAGCCTACTGACGGACCCTTCCAGAAAATTTTGCGCGGGCCGGCGCTTTTTCTGTTCAATTCGCCCTTGCCATAGCGCAAACCGACAATAAACGCGCCGCTGACCTCTTCGCCGGTGATAAATGCATTCGGTTTCCCAAGCTCGGCGAAGGCCTTCTCAACCGCCGTCGCCAGGCCTTCCGTGGTATCGCCAAAAAAACCTTCGGCGGCACGGACGATTTCCTCGGTCGTGTAGGTGTCGTCTGCCGCATGAGCAGGAACAGAGATAGCGAATACGATCAGGAATGAAGCTAGCCAAAATAGTTTTCGGTGGAACATCTGCGGTCTCCTAATTGTCAATCGGTCGCCCATCGCATCAAATTAATCGGTCCACGGTTGGCGACCGGTGTAGGGGTATTGTGGATCAGAATAACCCGGTGTCGAAGGATGCCCCAGCGGGACAAATCTGTTGATAAATGCTTCGTCTTCCACGGTGAATTCAAAACGCAATCCACCAACATATTCTTTCCATTGTCCCATCGTCCGCGGGCCGGCCAATACCGACGTGACGATCGCGTTATTCAACACCCAACTGAGTGCAAATTGCCCCGCGCTGAAGCCGCGCTTTTCCGCCCGCGCCTTGATTTTTTGGGCAAGCACCAAGTTTTCCTTACGCCACTCGGTCTGCATCAGCCGCTTGTCGTTTCGGCTGGCCCGGGTCCCCTTCCCCTTTTCGGCAACGGATGTCCCGTATTTGCCGGTCAGCACTCCACGCGACAGCGGGCTGTAGGGCACGACGCCCAGTCCAAAATGCTCACACGCCGGCAGGATTTCCTGTTCGGGCGTCCGGTCCATGGCATTGTAATAGGGTTGGCAAACCACTGGTGCGGGCACACCCATGCTTTCCGCCAGCGACACCGCCAGAGCTATTCTCCATCCCCGGTAGTTACTCAATCCCCAATAGCGCACTTTACCGACAGCGATCAGATCGGCAACCGCCTCAATACTTTCCTCAAGTGGCGTGTCCGTGTCGTCTTTGTGGAAATAATAAACATCAACATAGTCGGTCTTCATGCGCGCCAAGCTCGCATCCAGTGCCTTGATGATATGTTTTCTGTTCAAACCGCGGTCGTTGGGACCCGGTCCCATCGGGTTGAAGACCTTGGTCGCCAGAACCCAACTGTCACGTTGCGGCTGTATGAACTTGCCGACGATTCGCTCCGATTCGCCCTTCACATAGACATCGGCGGTATCAATGAAGTTGATTCCGGCATCCCGCGCAGCGGCGATTATCTTGCCGGACGCCGCCTCAGTAGTGCGTCCGCCAAACATCATGGTGCCCAGACAAATCGGTGACACCTTCAATCCACTGGCACCTAAGTGTCTGTATTCCATCACTAATCCTCTCTAATGACAGATGCCTCGACGATCTATCGCCGATGTCTCACCTATATCACGGCGCCCTGTTCTTGTCACAATCAGGCATTAGCTTTGCCCGTCAGTGACTTAGGGCGACCGTCTTCTGTCGCACTATGATGAAAAGTCGTAGAATTCGATGGTGGCTTTAATTGCGATGTAATCGGAAAGATTTGACCGCAAAAGCTCATTCCCGCAAGCCGATGAGAATCGGCCGGCCCATTTTTCGTGCAACCACCTGGTTGCTCGCCGCAGTCTTGTGCGCGATGATCTCTTACGCTGTGCCGGTGCAGGCACGTACCGCTGCCGGTGCATCCCTAAGGGACGTGAAGAAGGCAGCGATCCCAGAAAACCGAAGATACCAAAAGAATACCGTAGCGCGCCGGATCAGGGAGCTACCGCCAACGCCGACCAATCCCCTCCGGACAAGCTCGCCGATGCCGCATTGGCGCCCGACACCAAAGAACCACAGCCTGGACAAAATGCGGGTACGATAGCCCCGGGTTTCCTTGAAAACCTGTCGCAGCTATTCACCGATCAGAAAGAAACGGAAGTCGGTTGGTCCGCCGATGTCGAGATCAATGACCCTGCGGATAAATCCGACTTGATGGCAGCACCGGTCATGAAGCCCGTCGCAGCGAACAAGCCGATGTCGGAAAAACTGACGCCACGACAGCAAACCGCGGCGTTAAACCCGCCTGCCGGCAATAATGGAGATGCCTGGACGACGACCGTTGAGATGAACACGGATACTGGCGATCCCATGGTCCTGCAGGTCACGAAATCTCCGGTTCCGGCCGGTGATCTGGCGCCACCATCGCAACTTGCTCAATCGCAAGTACCCTCACAAGATTTAATCAACCCGCTCGTTGCCCCCCGAAAACCTGCAAAAGCTGACACGCCGTCGGCAGGACTGGCCCGCGGCAATCAGGTCGCAGAATTGCCAAAGGCGTCAGCCAGCGATGATCCATTAGGCGATTTGCCGCCGGCGGAAGGTGAAGAGTCTGATTTGCCACTTGCCGAAGGTGAAGCTTCCGATCTTCCACCACTGGATAGCGACAACTCCGACTTACCTCCAGCGGAAGGCGAGCAAGCCGATGATCTACCCCCAGCAGAAGGCGAGGAAAGTGAGAGTGTGAAAGCGGCGGCAAAACCAACGCCCCGCAAACCGCCGAAAAAACTCCCCTACTCCGACCCGTTGCGGGCGCCCGACCCCATTCCGGCCAGGGATCAGCCTGTGACCCCAGCGCGGGCACTTTCACGAACCGCGGAATTCAAGACCGGTCCGGAAGACCCCATCGGCAGGCGCAGTGATCTCCGGCTGCAACCAGACGAACAATTGGCGACGCCGGGCAGGACGCGCTATCCAACGGTGGGCGAAGTTGCTGCCAAACAGCAAAGCCGTTCGGCGGCACTGTGGCCTGTGACCAAGCTTGCGAAGAATGATATCGCGCCGGCACGGACGGCTGCACGACCGCGCCCTGCCATGCTCGGCAGAACCTCGCTAACTGGTGCTATTCTGTCGCTTGGAGAATCGGTAAGTCTGGAAAGTTCACTGCCGCCCGATGAAGGCATTGACGCCAACAACCAATGCGTCAAGAAAAACCGCGGCACGACTCTGTTCTGCATTGAGCCGATCGATTGGCCGGAAAAATTGCGCACAAAATTTGTTGTCCGAACCATTCTTTATGCCGGCCCGATGGCGATCGTCCGCTACGACCAGGGCGCGGCAAGCCGTCTGCACGCATTATTCCCGGCCACCGAGTTTGAAACCATCGTCAACTATTACCGCGAACGTTTCGGCAATCCGACGGAGCTTTGGCGGCGGAGTCTTGCGCCGCTTGCCGAGCCGCGACGCGACAATCCGACAGTGGCTTGGCGGAGCCGGGACCCGAAAACCAACGCCGTGACAATTCTGGAAATTCGCAAGTACGACGACACCCGTGGCGGTTTCCCCGATACCGGTCGCGGCGCGGTCATGCTCTATCTCGCGAATTCCCCGGCGATCTTCCCGCAAGTGTCGTCGCATGAATTGATGCGATTGAAGCGTGAACCGGTGAAAAAGCCGGGTTGATTGGCCGGAGGGATTTTCGGGCCACTCCTAAAACTTACGACGGAAGGCATGCCAGCCCAGGTTAGCGGTCGCCCATGTACCAGGGCCATGGCGGGCGAATTCTTCCCGGGTCGCATCATAACCAGTGCGTTCCAGCAACTTGAGATAATGATCGGCGAGAACGGCAGGCAGAAGCACGGGCAAGGCCTCCGATGCCAATTCCTGAGGACGAGCCCGCGCGGTCGCAATGTGCCGCCGCGCTTCTGTTGCGATTTCTCTGACGGCAACATTCAATCCATCAGGCGATGGGTTGCCGAACCGCGTCCTCAACACATCGGCAGGTTCAAGTTGATGACGCCGACAAAGGTCGTCCGGAAGATAGATACGTCCCTCAGCAGCATGGTGGGGAAGCGCGCGAAGCAAACCGGTATAAGCCCACGCAATGCCAACATGCCCCACGGCATCATGGGTTGGTCCGTGGACCGCTGCGCCAAGTATGGGTAGAGCCGCCATCGACAGTATCGTTGCCGTTTCATTCGCATAAGTTTCGAGCGCTGCCATGTCCGCCGGGCGGCGCGGTTGAAGATCGTCGGCGCGGGCTTCAATCATGGCCAGCAGATTATCCGCTTCTAAACCGAAATTTGCGACAGCATCGGCAACTGCCAAGGCCAAGGGGTGTTTCGGTATTTGCCCCGTGTCGATGTTCGATATGGCTTCGTGCCACCATTTCAGACGGAGTTGGCCGACCATCGGATCACTGACCGATTCCCGTACCCGGGCAATTTCAAGATTGAACGCATAGAGCGCGACCAAAGCCGCCCGGCGGTCGGCGGGGGCGAATAACGTGCACAAAAACCGGTCCCTATCACCATCGCGCAAACGTCCGGCGATATCGATTGGGACGCCAGAATCCAGCGAATCGGATGCAAATTTAGTCGGAATTGATGTTGTCATGCGTTTTGAAGATCACGTTATAAGCCCTCTAAACCAACGATTTCGCGCAAAATCGTTGAAGCATCCCGATAACGGTACATATAATAGAGTACTTAGACAGTTTCTAAATTTCATTATTCCCATATAGCTCACGGAGGGAACCCCATGGCAGCTATTCTTTCAAATCTCAGAAACACCGTCATCGCGGGCCTTGTGCTCACGGTCATCATGGTTGCCGCTATAATCGGCGCAACCGGCGAAGGTCAGCCGGGCGGCCATGCCTATTTCACATTCTTGCTGCGTTGGCTGCATGTCGTCAGTGGCGTCATGTGGATCGGCCTTCTGTGGTACTTCAACTTCGTCCAGATCCCGAATATGCCGAACATTCCGGACGACCAGAAACCGGCCATCGGCAAGGTCATCGCGCCAGCGGCCCTGTGGTGGTTCCGCTGGGGCGCCATGGCGACCATTGCCACCGGTCTGATCGTCGCCGCTATGAACGGCTATCTCGTCCAGGCCCTGACGCTGGGCTCCGACGGTGTGGCCAAACACATGGCCATCGGCATAGGTATGTGGTTGGGCATCATCATGTGGTTCAACGTCTGGTTCGTGATTTGGCCGGCCCAGCAAAAAGCCTTGGGCATGGTCGAAGTCGATGCGGATGCGAAAGCCGCGGCGGCGCGGACAGCGATGCTGTTCTCGCGGACCAATACCCTGTTGTCGTTCCCGATGCTCTACGCCATGGTTTCGGCGCAGAACATCTTCTAGTTCGTGGACGCAATTTCGAGCCGGAAACGGGGCCCTTTGGGCCCCGTTTTCTTTTGCCGAAATCGTTAGACCAACGGTCATTAGTCGACGGCGATCAACGCCGCGACCGCGCGGCGTTCCTCACCCAGCAATACATTGAAGGTTCTACACGCCGCACCGGTATCCATCCATTCGAGGACGAAACCACGATCTTTGAGACCTGCCCGCAAATCAGCCAGTGGGGCTGTGAACCTAGGCCCGCAGCCGATCACCAATATGCCGCCCTCGGTGGCGTCCAACTGAGCCAGGCTTTCGGTGGTAATGGCATCGGGGGTGCGGACCGGCCAGGGGTGGGTTTCTTCCGATCTCACCAGGACCGAGCCCTCAAACCCCACACCGGCAATGCGGAAGCGCCCGCCGCCGTAGCTCTGAATGAGCTGGCGACCGGCGGGAACGACAGGGGTAATGTCGAGTGAAATAAGCCTACGGCGCCTCTTCGGCAGCCGCCTCCACGCTATCCGAACCGCCCTCACCTTCGGCCTGATCCGCCGCCATGGCACCGCCACGGTCAACGTTCAAATAGAGCAATATCGGCACGGCCAAGCAGATCGATGAGTAGGTGCCGATGATAACGCCCCAGATCATCGCGAAACTGAAGTCCTTGATCACCGCGCCGCCCAGGAAATAAAGCGCCAACAAGGCCAACAGCGTAGTCACCGAGGTCATCACGGTGCGCGACAACGTCTGGTTAATGGAATCATTCAACAGCTGCCCAAATTTCATCTTCTTGTATTTGCGCAAGTTTTCCCGCACCCGGTCATAAACAACGACCGTGTCGTTGATCGAGTAACCGGCAATGGTCAGCACTGCGGCGACAGTGGAAAGGTTAAATTCCAACCCCAACAGCGCGAAGATCCCGATGGTCGAGATCACGTCGTGGCTCAGCGCGATCACCGCGCCCATGCCGAACTGCCATTCGAACCGGAACCAGATGTAAACCAGGATCGCCAAAATCGCCAAGCCGACCGCCAGCACCCCGTCCCAGAACAGCTCGTCTGAAACTTTCGGGCCGACAAATTCCGTGCGCCGGTAATTGACCTTGTCGCCCAGCGCCGCCTTGACCTTCTCGACGGCCGCCTGTTGCGCCTTTTCGCCGCCGTCCTGGCGCTGCACGCGGATCAACACATCGGTCGGCTGGCCGAATTCCTGAAGCGCCACTTCGCCGAGGTTCAACGCGCCGAGCTTGACGCGCATATCCTTGATGTCGGCGGCGGCTTCGGTCCGCACCTCCATCATGATGCCGCCCTTGAAGTCGATGCCGTAATTCAACCCTTTGGCGCCGAACAGCCCGATGGAAACGGCAACTAACGCCGCCGAGAAAATAAAGAATATCACCCGCTTTTGGATGAAAACTAAGTTGATGCCAGCCGGGATTAGATTGAGAGAAGCCATGATTTTCTATCCCGTCCCTATAGCGGCAGTTGGGCGGGTTTCGTCCGCCTGAGCCATGTTACCACCAACAGCCGCGTCAACATGATCGCCGTAAACATCGAGGTCACGATGCCAATGGCCAGGGTCACGGCAAAGCCGCGGATCGGGCCGGAACCGAAAATGTAGAGCAAAACGGCGGCAATCAGCGTCGTCACGTTGGCATCAATAATCGTCGTCAACGCGCGGCTATAGCCCGCGTCGATGGCTGAGATTGGCGTGCGGCCCTGGCGAACCTCTTCACGGATTCGTTCAAACACCAAGACATTGGCATCCACCGCCATACCGATGGTCAGCACAATTCCGGCAATCCCCGGCAACGTCAGGGTCGCCTGCAGGATCGACAACCCGCCCAAAATTAGGAACATGTTGGCGATCAAGGCCACGTCGGCATAAAGCCCGAAGCGCCCATAAGCAATGGCCATGAACACCACCACCAAGACCATACCGACGATGGAGGCGATTTTACCGGCCGAAATGGAGTCCTGGCCGAGCCCCGGCCCGACGGTACGTTCCTCCAAGATCGTCAGCGGTGCCGGCAAGGCACCGGCACGCAGTAACAGCGCCAGATCGGTAGCTTCTCGAAACGAAAAATTACCACTGATTTGCCCCGATCCGCCGAGGATCGGCTCGCGGATCACCGGTGCCGAGATCACCGTGCCGTCAAGGACGATGGCGAACGGTTGATTGACGTTTTTCGACGTCGTGTCGCCGAACTTCTTGCCGCCGCGGGAATTAAACCGAAATACCACAACGGGCTCATTGGTCCGGCCGTCGGTCGACGGTTGTGCATCAACCAAATCTTCACCTGATACCATGGTCCGCTTGCGGATCAGAATTTTCGCGGGTTGGCCATCCGGGCCCAACTCCTGTTCGGGCAGCCATCGGGCGCCCGGGGGGGTGCGGGCATAGTTGCGCCCGCCGCTTTGCGGATGAACCAAATGAAAGGTCATCTTCGCGGTCTTGCCGATCAGTCGTTTCAGGCGTTCCGGATCTTCGACGCCCGGAACTTGCAACAAGATGCGGTCATCACCCTGGCGCTGGATCGTCGGCTCACGCACGCCGGTCTCATCAATTCGGCGGCGGATGATTTCCAAAGACTGCTGTAAAGCCGAGTTCCGGCGTTCGGTCAGCGCACGTTCGGTATAATTAATGCGAATGGTGTTGCCCGTAACCTCGGTATTGGTGTCCGGGTCCAAAGCACGGAGCAAATTCCGCGCTTGCTCAAGCTGTTCGGGCTTGCGAATGGTCACCTTGGCTGTTTCACCTTCAACGCCAAGCCCGCCATAACGAATACGAGCCTTGCGCAATTCGGCACGCATGGCGTCAACGGTCGAGTCCAGGTGTTCCTTGACCACCGCGCTGAGATCCACCTCCAGCAGCAAGTGCGAGCCGCCCTGCAGATCAAGCCCCAGGCTAACCTGCTTGTGAGGCAACCAATCGGGCAATCCCTCGGCGATATTCTTCGCCACAAAGTTGGGTGAGGAAAACGCGCCCCCTAAGACGCAGACGGCGATCACAAAGATCACCTTCCATTTGGCGAAATAGACCATCAGCGGTGCCCGAAGCCTTTGTTATTGATTTTCACAGGGCTACTTCTTGTCACTGGAATCGGTTTCGCCTGCGGCGTCGCCATCGACCGCGTCGTCAGCTTTGCCATCCGCCGCATCATCAGCTGGCGCGGCATCGTTCAAGGCCGGCTGCGCCGGCGCTTCTGCTTTTTTGCCGCCAAAACCGAATAAGGCACCAAGGCCACCACCGCCGGATTTGTTCTCGTTGGCCGGCGCCGCGTCGGGGGCCGGTTGGTTCTTCGAGATCACCTGATTGATCAGCGCACGCTGCACCTTGACCTTCACGTCTTTGGCAATCTCAATGGTGATCGTGAAATCGTCATCGACCTTGGTAATGGTGCCGACAATACCACCACCGGTAACCACCTTGTCGCCGCGCCGCATGGCTTCGAGCATGCCTTTGTGCTCTTTCATCTTCTTTTGCTGCGGGCGGATCAAAAGGAAATAGAAGACGACGAAAATAAGGACCAGCGGCAACATCGCCTCCAGTCCGCCACCGCCGCCACCACCTGCGCCCTGCGCATAAGCAGTAGAAATGAACATGCGAAACTCCTCATAATTCGGGGCCGAAAAACGGCCCCGCTGAAACCTGCGGGACTATACCGAGCCACGTCCGACTTGCAAACGTAAAGAGGCCGGACGGCACCGCTCGCCGCAGCGCCAATTTCGTCCTGGAACTCATCTCCAAACGCTTCACCCAACCGCCGCCGCCCACCGTGCCATTGCCGTCACGAACGGCGTCGCAGACGGCGCCCTCACAATGCGCCACACATTCACGCAATATCGCCTTACAAGACATTGATATAATGTAGTAAATATACAATCCCGTTCGGCCCGTATGTACCCGCAAGTACGCAAAGGTAGGCATCGGTCCGCAAAGGTACGCATTTTCCGATGCTGTCACGAACGAAATGTTGGAAACCCAGACATTTCCCCGGCCCACTTATGCGAACAATTTTGCGATATTTGGGCGCTGGGTACGCATTTCCCGTGTGGCAAGTGACGGGGCCCGCGCAACGGGCACGGCGCGAAGAAGCTGACCGGCGAGGATGGCGAGATGACGATCTCGGTGCCCCGCGACCGCGACGCCAGCTTCGCCCCGAAGATCG
>Ga0233433_10004790_pt1 | contig 10258 bp, 7 predicted proteins | sample SI_122_August201_5_FD_179868 | JGI IMG/M metagenome (GOLD analysis project Ga0233433, IMG submission 179868) | Seawater microbial communities from Saanich Inlet, British Columbia, Canada - SI_122_August2016_100_MG | ecosystem: Environmental > Aquatic > Marine > Inlet | place: Canada: British... | reverse complement strand
CTCCTCTCCGATGCTATACAGCGGTTCGACACGTTCCACTCGGTAAGGCCTGTAACGGGCTGCGCCCACACAAACCCGCACAAGGCCAAGGCCGGCCACCAGCATGGGAACCTCCCGGCGGTGCCGGGTCTTACGCATTGCGATTCAAACATCCGGTGAGATTCGAGCACGTCGGACAACATCCTCCGTTAGTAAGGTTCAAAGATGTGCAGTGAAAGGATCGCATTGGGAAACAGCGTAGCGCTGTTCAAAATCATAAACGGGATTTTGCCCGTTATCAGCAACGGGGGGAAATGCACAAAACACGAAAAAAATGGAAGAAACTACACAAATTAGGAGTTGCCACGCCGTGGAATATGGGCCACTATTCCGTGACTATGAAAGGATATGGATTAATCATTTTTGCGGTGCTCGCGACGTTGGCAGGAGCTGTCACGGCTGTCTTTCTGATTGGTGCAAATGAAACGATCTCCACGCAAGCTGCCACAATCACTAAACATGAGGTGAAAATTGAGGGGTTGAAATCCGAGAAGGCAACTCTAGAAACCAACAAGGCTGACTTGACTCAAAAACTCGATACGACCACCACGACCCTTCGCACGACGGAGACAAAATTGTCCGAGTTAACCACCCAACACTACAAGAAAATCGCTGAACATGCGGAGTTAATGGAACAGGTCGCGGAGAAGCTTTCCGCCCAAGACAAAGAAATCAGCGCCCTCAACACTAAACTCAGCACTGCTCAGAACAAAAACCGGGACTACGACTCGAAAATTAAAGATCTCAACAGCCTGATGGCCGACAAGGACCGGGCGATCGATGACATCGGTCGGCGCCTTGAATCCGCTGAGGAAGATCGCGACCACTTGATGATGGAACGTAAAAAGCTGATCGCTGAGAAAGCCGAGTTGGAAAAGCAATTTCAAGATATTTTGGTTCTGCGCCAAAAAGTACAGGAATTGCAGGTGGAACTCACGGCCTCAAGGAAACTTGAGTGGCTGCGTCGCGGATTCTACGGAGGCGCCCGCAAAAAAGGTGGATCACGCCTCATGGGCATGAGCAAAAAAAGCCAGAGCAAAACAGTCTCCCCTAATGCCGATCTCAACGTCGAGGTTCGCCGGGATGGAACGGTCAAGATCGTCCCGATCCAGACTAACTTGCCCCCCAACGGAGTCACCCCATGACCCACGGAGGGGTTCTCCAAGATACTCACAATCGGATCATTCGCGATCTCCGAATTAGCATCACGGACCGATGCAACTTCCGTTGCGTCTACTGCTTGCCGGAAACCGAGGAAGCGGCCAATTTTTACCGACCAAACTCCACTTCACCGAACAACAGCCGGCAAGCGAACAACAGCCCCATATACCATTGGAAGCCAAGGTCACAAATCCTCACCTTCGAGGAGATCACACGCGTTGCCCGGGTGGCGGCTTCGCTTGGCGTGAACAAAATCCGGATCACCGGCGGAGAACCGCTCCTCCGCCAGGGCGTCGAGAATCTGGTTTCAGAGATCGCCGCCATCAGGCCGATTCGCGACCTATCAATGACGACCAACGGCACCGGTTTCCCCGCCTTGGCCAAGCGGCTCAAGGAGGCCGGGCTTGGCCGGATGACGATCAGTCTTGATTCGCTTGACCGGGATAATTTCAAAAAAATCACAGGGCGTGACGGGTTGGCGGAGGTGCTCGAATCGATCCGCATAGCCAAGTCAGTGGGACTCTCCCCGGTTAAGCTCAACGCGGTGATCATTCGCGAGCTGAATGATCACGAGATCGTACGCTTAGCCAACTTTGCTCACGAGCAAGATGTCATCATGCGGTTCATAGAGTTTATGCCGTTGGGCACAAGGCAGGCTTGGGATCGGGAGCACGTCGTGCCCGGTGCTGAAATCATTGAGCGAATCGCCGCAAAGCTCCCCCTCACCCGCCTTCCCGCTGGCAATCCCTCCGAGACATCCACCCGCTGGTCGCTTGGCCAAGGGGCTGGCGAGATCGGCGTGATCGCCCCGGTCACTCAGCCGTTTTGCGGCAACTGCAACCGCATCCGCCTGACCGCAGACGGTAAAATAAGAACCTGCCTATTCAGTCTCGGAGAGCATGACCTGAAGCCCGCACTCCGGAGCGGAGCCAGCGACATTGAACTGGCGGATCAATTGCAGCGTATCATCCTAAAGAAAGAACCCGGCCATCGGATCGGGGCACCTGACTTCGTTCAGCCCGAACGAACAATGAGCCGCATCGGAGGCTGAGCGCCAAAAAGAAGGTGACCGCGGGAGCTTGATCGGTTACCAATTCGGTCGACATGGATTTGACCTCGTCGTACATCCGGGCCGTCAAGTCGCTCGACCAGATCGACATCGCGGTTCTCGTCAACAACATCATCCTTGACGCCGTTCATGACAAAGCGAGCGATATTCATATCGAGCCATGGGAAAGCACGCTTCCCATCCGACTGCGCATCTCGGGCACACTGCGGGAACTCACTCATTTGCCGTACGAGTTTCTCGACCGCATTGCGGGCCGCTTCAAGGTCATGGCGGATCTGGTCACCTACGAGACGGAGCTGCCGCAGGAAGGGCGCGTCCCGGCGAGTGCCGAATTCGGCAATGTGGAGCTTCGCGTCTCCATTTTTCCAACCGTTCGCGGGGAAAAAATTGTCATCCGACTGTTCGACCCACAAAATCGGAGTTTCAACCTCGAGACACTCGGCTTTGAGACGGACACGATCGAACGGTTCAAGAAACTCATCCGCCAACCCAGCGGGCTTATCCTGTTGAATGGCCCAACCGGCTCGGGCAAAACAACGGCAATCTACTCGGCCCTCTGCCACTTGATCGACATCCACGGGCCCACGATCAGCATCAGTACGGTGGAGGATCCAGTGGAATTCAACCTCCCGATGATCAGCCAATCGCAGATCAGTAATTCCCGTGGGTTCACTTATCCCAAGGCGCTCCGTTCCCTTATGCGCCAGGATCCGGAGGCGATTATGATCGGGGAGATTCGCGACGCGGAAACTGCCGCGATCGCCGTACAGGCAGGCCTGACGGGCCACATGATTTTCAGCACCATCCACAGCGACAGCACGGCGGGGGTTTATGCGCGGCTCATCAACATGGACATCGAGCCGTTCCTTTTGGCCTCCAGCGTCACGGGGGTGCTTGGCTTGCGTCTGTTGCGCACCATTTGCCCAGGTTGCAAGATCCAAACTCAGCCAAACCCCGAGTACCTTTCCCTGCTTCCCGACGGGTTTGCTGAAGAGAACGAATTCTACACCGGCACTGGCTGTGACTCCTGTTCGCAGACCGGCTATCTCGGCAGGGTGGCGGCGACTGAGTTGCTGAATTCAAGCGAGGCCGTTCGGGAAGGGGTTATCCAAAAACTGCGAACCAGCAAGCTGCACGACATAGCGATCGAGCAGGGAATGACCACCCTTTGGCAGAACGCCATGGCCAAAGTTCAACGCGGGATCACCAGCTTGGAGGAGGTGATCCGTGTCATATCCATCAACCAACTGTAAGTCACCAAGCGCAAAAAAGGCGCCCACCGCCGAGTGGACGCCTTGTAATAAAACCGAAAACTACCGCGATTCCCTGGCCAAGCGTTTATCGCTGATGGCGTCAAACACCTCGAACTCCTCTGGGTGCAACCGCTCCTCCGCCCGGAAGGAAATTTTCACCAAATACCGTTTCTCCATGTCGATGAAGATGTCCTCGTCCTCGTTCCGTAACCGATTCAACACACCTTCGTGGACGTTCACCCTGAGCTTAAAATCGGTCTCCTCTTCGCGGCGTTGCTTTAAATTGTCGCGTTTCTTGATGATCTCACTGAGCTTGCGCTGAATGCCCACGCTCATGGTCAGCGGACTCTTGATTTTGCCGCGGCCGCCGCAGTGGTCGCAATCGCCGTAGGAGGCATCACGGACGCTCTCGGACTGGCGCTGTCGGGTCATCTCCATCAGGCCAAGGTCGGAGATGGCCAGCACATGGGTCTTGGCCTTGTCCTTGCGAAGGCCGTCACGCATACGGTTGAATACATCGCGCCGGTCATGTGATGCTTTCATGTCGATGAAATCCAGCACGATCAGGCCGCCGATATTTCGCAGCCGGAGTTGCCGGCAAACCTCCTCGGCCGCCTCAAGATTCACCTGGAGCAGCGTCTTGTCCTTTTCTTTTTTATTGTTGCCCTTGTACCGGTGACTGCCAGTGTTCACGTCCACCGCCACCAGCGCCTCGGTCTCATCAATGATAATGTATCCGCCACTGGGCAGCATCACTTGGCGCGTGTAGGCCGTCTCGAGTTGGCGCGTGACACCGAACCGGTCGAATATCGGCTCCGAGTAGGAATAGCGCTGCACCTTGTCAATCGCCCGCTTAGAGATGCGGCCGATTAGTTTTTTGACACGCTCGGCCTCGGCGGCATTATCGATGACGATGCGCTCGACATCTTCCGTCAAAAAGTCACGAACCGTGCGTTCGATCAGATCTGGCTCCTCAAAAACGCAGGTGCCAGCCTTCTGGCTCTTGACCCGGCCGGTGATTTCCTCCCAAGTCTGCAACAGTATGGCGAGATCACGAATGAAATACGCCTTGCGCTGCCCCTGCCCTGCTGTACGGATGATGACCCCCATGCCTTCGGGGATATCGAGTTCGCGCACGATTTTCTTTAACCGAACGCGTTCCTCGCGGTTGTCGATCTTTCGGGAAACACCGGACTGCTCCGAGTTGGGCAGCAGGACGAGATAGCGCCCCGGCAACAGGACGTTTGTCGTCACTCGCGGCCCCTTGGTTCCGATCGGCCCCTTGGTGACCTGTACGGTCAACTCCGAGCCCGCTGGGTATTTTTTCGGGATGTCCTTGTTGGTGATTTTGGGTTTATCTTTTTTGCGTTTCCCGCGATCCACAACATCGTAACCGGAATCGAGCGGGCTTGGGATGATATCCCAGTAGTGTAGGAAGGCATTTTTATCCAATCCGATGTCCACGAAAGCCGCCTTGAGTCCATCCTCAAGATTGCGGATCCTACCCTTATAAATGCTTCCGACCATTCGGATGCTGTCGACGCGCTCGATAGTTAGGTTCTCGAGCTTGCCCTTGACGGTGATCGCCACGCGCGTCTCGAGCGACTCGGCGTTGATCAGCACTTCCTTATGCGTGTGCTGGATAGGGCGGAAGACGCCCTTGACTTTGCTGACGAATTTCTTCGCTGTTCGCTCAACCTTCTCCTTGATGGAGCCAGCCGCTTCTTCAGGTAGTTCCACCGGCTCAAAGTCGGTGTTACCTCGTTTGGGCGGCATTGCGGGTTCGCCCTGTCTCGACGTCTCACCATCTGCTGTGTCGTTGGTTAGTTGCCGTTGCCCCTTGGCCGACTCGAGGTCGGCATCGGCTGCCAGGCCGTGCGCCTTATTCTCCGCACGCACGATCTCATTTTCGTGCTGCCGTGTGTTATAGAGTTCGTCCTGCGGGGTTTGAATCGTATCGACATTCGCGCGGGCCTTGAGGCTGGAGCGGTCGGGTCTTCGGTTCAATCCACCGGGGGGTTTGAATCTCATGCCGCGCCTGTTGTTGCTGCGGCCAAATGATTTCTTTGCTGCCATGATTTTTTAATATGTGTTTCTGTGTAGTTGTATGTTTTGCAGGACAGCAATGGCGATGAGAGAACTCAAAACGGATGACCCGCCGTAGCTCAATAGCGGCAACGGTATCCCCGTGACCGGCACTAACCTTAGGTGCATGCCGATGTTCACAAACACGTGGCAAAAAATGAGAGCCACAACTCCCACTGCCAACAGTTTGCCCAGGCGATCTCTCGCCAAGGCTGCGATCTGCATCCCCTTTAAAAGGATGACGGTGTATAACGCCAGCACTGCCATGCTGCCCAAGAACCCTGTCTCCTCCGCAATCACGGAGAAGATGAAGTCGTTGTGAGCCACTCCCTTGGGCAGATAGCCCAAGCGGGTTTGTGGCCCTTGTCCCCACCCTTTTCCTGTCAGCCCTCCCGAGCCGACGGAAATCTCGGCTTGCCGTATGTTGTGCGTGCGCTCTCGCTGCAATGCACGGGCGGCCTTCCGCTCCGCCGGGGTGGCGTTCGACGGAGCAAAATCCTGGTGAAAATAAACCAACAACCGTTGACGCTGATATTCCTGCAGGGAAATTCGCCATTCTGCGGGAAAGTAGAGTTGGTTGATGATTACAAACAGCACAACCACCGTCGATGCCCCGAGGAACTTCCCGAGAAACCGAAGCGGCACGCCAGCAACGAACATCATCGCGATCCCAATTGGAAAAAATACTAGCGATGAGCCCAAATCCGGCTCTTTTAATATAAGAATAAATGGTAGTGCAGTCATCCCGAGGGCTTTTAAAAACACCCCCGGCATTAACATCTCCTCGTTGGGCCGTGTCAAAAAATCGGCCAAGGCGAAGATAAACGCTAATTTTGCAAATTCCGAGGGTTGAATGAGGGTTACCCCCAAGTCGAGCCAGCGCCTCGCCCCGTATCGCACCTCGCCGATACCCGGAATCAGCACCAAAACTAGCAAAACCAGGGTCACCCAGTACGCTGCCCGAGCCCAACCGGCCAAGCTGTGGTAATCCACAACCACGAATACCGCAGCCAAACCAAGCCCCACTCCATAAAAAACTAATTGCCGGAAAAAATAGGAGTTTAGGAGCGAATCATCTTCGTATTGGTCTATCGCCGCACTAAGGACAAACGCCCCGCCAAGCAGCATCAATCCGATCACGGCGCCAAACATGTGCCAGTCGACCCGTAACTTCCGAATATGGAGCAGTACCGTACCCATCAGCGCTTGGCCAAGCTTGGCTCTCCTTTCTCCCGTTCGCGTTCCATATCCCGAATCGCACGGTAAATCCTCCCGGCGATCGGCGCACAGGTCTTGCCTCCCGACTCGCCGCTCTCCACCATCACCACTATGGCGTAGCGCGGCGACTCCGCCGGCGCAAACGACACAAACCAAGTGATGTGGTCCGTGCGGAACAGGCGCACGCCGCTCCGTGGATGATATTTTCCGGTGGGCACTTTCTTCTGCGCCGTGCCGGTCTTACCGAAGATAGCCAAGCCGGGCACACGCGCCGCACGCCCGCTCCCGTCGCGATCCGCCACGTCGGCCAACATCGCCTCGTGCATCAGGGCAACCGTCTCCGGCTTCAACTGCAAGTCGTGAAGCACCTTCACCGGGATCACCCGGTTCTGGGCTTGGTCAAAGGCACGCTGCGAGTCAATGCGCTTGACCAAGCGCGGTTGCAACACCTTCCCGCCGTTCGCCACCGCCGAGGTCATCACCGCCATTTGCAGCGGGGTCACCGTAATCTCTCCCTGCCCGATGCAGAGGTTGGCTACGTCGCCCGCCGCCCAACCGATGCGCTCCCCAAACTGATTCTTCTTTTTGAAAGCATTGTCGCGGGCGGGGAAATAACCGCCACTCTCGCGGATGGGACTGAGTAACTTACCGGGCAGACTGACGAGCGTCTTTTGGCCAAGTCTAAAATGATTCCCCCAGTCGAGCAGTATCTGCTTGCCCTGCCGCCATTGGTCTTTCCGGCCGTCAGGCTTCAACGCGTAGTGGATGAAATAGGTGTTGCTTGATCGCTTGAATGCACGGATGAAATCGTAGTCGCCCGGCGGCGCGGTATCGTCCAACTCGTAGTTAGGATACAATCTCGAATCCCTAAAATAACCGGGATTGTAGACTTTTTCGGCCGGATCAACCAACCCCTCCTCAAGGTAGGCCACCGCCGAGATGAGTTTAAAAATGGAACCAGGCGGGTAAGAGACCCCACCGCTACCGGTGGCGCGGTTGAGCCAGCGATTGAGCCGACTGTCGTTCAACTGGGTGATCTCTTTCCGCGAAAACCCGGAAATGAATTTGTTGGAATCAAATCCTGGCAAGGATACGAGTGATAGCAGGTCTCCAGTGCGCGGATCCATCACCACCACGGCGCCGCGCGTCTCCGGGCCGTTGGCTTGGAGAGCCGCCTCGGCGGCCAATTGGATGTCGCGGTCAAGAGAGAGTACCATGTCGTATCCTGACTCAGGCCATTCCCAGACCCCCTCACTCGTGCGGTAGCTGATGTTGTTGACTCGAATCGTCTTGACTCCAGCATTTCCTCGCAAAAGGTCGTCGTAAACTCCCTCCAGGCCGTCGACGCCCACGTAATCAGGCAGCCGATAACGAAAACGGAATGGAACTTCATCAGCGGCGTCAGGGTCGTCATCGCGTCGAAGATACCCCAGCGTGTGAAACGCCATGTCGCCGTTGGGATACGTTCGAACCGGGTTGACGGACAAGTCCACCCCTGGCACCGCGTGAATCTGCTCGACGAACCGAGCCACTTGGGTTGGCGATAGATCTTGGATCACGGTCATCGGCGTGTAACGGCGCTTGTAATAATGAGTGTGAAATTTCTCCGCATCGAGAACCAGCGGTTGGCCAAGGCGCAGGCTTACCTGCATGGTTAAGTTGCTGACCACTTGGTAGCGGGCCTCTTTTTCGAGAACTACCTGCTCGGCGCGCAGCAGCTTTCGCTCGTTTTTCAGGCGCATATAGTGGGTGTAAAACAGCGGGCGCAGTTCATCGATGTACATGTGTACATCGAACCGCAGCCGGTTCACGGCCAGCGGACGTTGGTTGCGGTCGAGGATACGGCCCCGCGTCGCCGGGAGGCGCACGGCTCGCACAGACTGGTTTTCCTGCCGAATTCGGTAGTCATGGCCGGAGGCGACCTGTAACTGCCACAGACTCACTGTCAACAGCAACATGCAGCACAGAATAAACGCCGTCACTACCTTGATCGGGATGTCCCTGCTGCGTAACTGGTCAAATACAAACACGGTTTCTGTCTCGACTAATGCTTACTCCGGACAATCTGCCGGTTCTCGTTGGGCCAACGGTTCGAGTCATGCAGCGGGTGGGAGAACCATCTGTCTAGCAGCTTGGCCAACCTCGAAAATAATGGGACTGCCACGCCGCAAAACAGCGCGTTGATAATCCACCAGACGCCCATCTCCCACCCGAATAATGGGGTGGCACCCACCAACCGCAACAGCCACACCTGAAGTAGCGGCACGGCAGCGCCCGCAGCGGTCCCAAGGTAAAATTGCGCCACGAGTTCATCCCTCAATATTAAGTCGCGAAAGGTGAAAACCGCCCACCCGGCGATAAACAACGGTAACACACTCAACCCCAGTGGGTTGGCTGAGAGGCTGTCGAGCCACAGCCCAGTCAGCATGGCTGAGGTGCTCACCTGCCCGGCGCCCAGCGTCAGTCCGGCGCATATCAGCAACGCCGGCGTGAGGTCGGGCTGAAAGCCCAGCCAGAGCCTTGGCCCCTGCCAGTGGGACTGCAAAAACACGAGCAGATAGGCCCCGATCAGCAACCCCAGTGTCCTGTTGATTCTTCCCGTCACGATGCTTGTTCAAAAACGAGTCAACACCCGCACGGTCTCGAGTTGGTTCAGGTTGGCGTGCAGCTTGACCCTAGCCTCCGTGTACAATCCATCCTTTGATATCCATGAATCCACCACCAAGCCAACCGGGATTTCTTTTGGGAAACCACCGCCCAACCCGCTGGTGACTACGGCTTGACCCGGTCGCAACTCAACATCGTTCGGCAGATAGGTCAGTTCCACCACTCTAGGGTCGGAGCTGTATTGCCGCGGCGAAACAATGCCCCCTTGGCTTCGAGACTCCTTAATCAAGGCCGAAAACCTGCAGTTGGGATCGCCTGCCAAAACCACCCAAGAGGTCAATGGGCCAACCTCTGAAACGCGGCCCACCAAATTGCCCTTGGCTGAAATGACTGGTTGATTGAAGCGAATCCCCTTGTTACTGCCAAGGTTGATCTTGATCCGCCGCCACCAGTTGTACGGGTCGCGCCCGACCACTCGCACCAGTTTGCTTTCCCAAGGGATGCGCCGCTCCCAATCATTGGCATCCCGGAATTGATTGATTTCCTCCCTGAGCAGGGCGTTTTCTACATGAAGATCCGCCAAGGATGGGGGCACATCAGGCGCTTGGCCAAGCGCTTGATGTGTGGGTGATGACGCGGAGCCCGAAGCGCCCAGTTGGCCAAGCGACTCCAAGGCAACCTGGCCCGTGGTACTGATTCCGATGACAGGAAGAAAGAGCGCCCCGATGGCGGACTTGAGACGCGCCCGCGCGCTTTCCGGTATCACCAGAAGCAGGAACACGGTCAAGAGAACTGCCCCGACCGCTGTCTGCTGCGATTTATAAAA
>Ga0233433_10004778_pt1 | contig 10266 bp, 10 predicted proteins | sample SI_122_August201_5_FD_179868 | JGI IMG/M metagenome (GOLD analysis project Ga0233433, IMG submission 179868) | Seawater microbial communities from Saanich Inlet, British Columbia, Canada - SI_122_August2016_100_MG | ecosystem: Environmental > Aquatic > Marine > Inlet | place: Canada: British... | reverse complement strand
GATGCTATCTCCTGAGCATTGTCCATATCACACGCAGACACGAAAGTCATACCGGCAGCCGATGCTGCCACACCTTTTGAAAAATCTCTTCTTGTTATTTTTTTTCCTGACATTTATTTTCCTCTAATTTATATTCTAAAATCTACCACAACAAACTTTCATTTTATCACCAGTAATTGCGCTTGATGCATCAGATGCATAGAACAGGGCTGCTTTTGCAACCTCTTTAGGGTCAACCCAACGCTTAAGGGCAGCAACATCGGTGTAGTTTTCCCGCTCTATTTCACTTGCAGGCCTGCCCTCTGCTTCAGCACGATGTTCCAGAATCCGATTCATATTTTTACCTGACACAGCACCTGGAAGCAGAACATTTACTCTTACATTGTTGGGCCCAACTTCGCGTGCAACTGCTTCTGTCATGCCAACAAGTGCAAATTTAGTGGCAGTGTAAGCTGAGCGCATCGGATATCCCTCAATGCCCATCAAGGACGACATATTTATAATTGAACCAGATTTTTGTGCACACATTACCCTCGCAGCTTCACGCATACAATACATAGCGCCAAAGAGATTTATCTCTGCACACTCTTTCCACTGGTCAACATTCACCTCAGCAATTGGTGCGACTGGTCCAGGAATACCAGCATTATTAACCAAAACATCGATATTACCATTGATTAATTGTGCTTTAGTAAAAAGCTTTTGAACATCTTCAAATTTTGATACATCACAAACAATAGCTGTCCCATTATTACGTTCGGCCACTGGCAAAATTGTCTCAAGGCTTCTTCCTGTTATTATTACATAAGCACCGTGATCTGCAAACATATCTGCAACGGCCTCACCTATCCCAGTACCACCGCCCGTTATGATTGCCACTTTACCCTCGAGTGTGTTTAATTTCATATTAACTTTCCTTCTTCCATTTTTCGTGATGGATCAAAAAGCGGCAGTTCCAGCTCTTTATCCAGTATATAATCGCCCATTAACTTCGAAATATAGGGCCCTATTGTATAACCTCCACGTACGCAGCCAAGAATAAATACATTATCATTATTTGGAAGCTTCCCGGCAAGAGGGTAAAAGTCAGGAACATTTGATTCAAAACCAGTCCACGATCGTATAATACGAATTTTTGAGAGTTCAGGAACAACAAACTGAGCTAGTTGAAGATTAGGAATGAGACTATCAATCGAAACATTACCACGTCCATCCTCTGGCTTTCCTTTCCCCTGCCAGCCACCGCCAATAAGTAAAGTGCCATTGTCCTTCTGCTTCATGGTAAGAAGACCGGTGGCATGACCAATAACAGAATTTATAAATTTTGGGGCACGCTCTGTCACTGAAACCGTATTCACCCTAGCCCTAATTGGTAAATCTGCTCCCAACATAGCTGCAATGGTTTTCATCCAACCCCCACAAGCTAACAATATGCGCCGCGCTGATATTGTCTCACCGCCTGAATTTATTTCATATCCCTCAGATGTACTTCTAATACCGGTAACCTTATACCTCTCAAAAAAATGAATACCTGCTTCTTCAATTCTATTACGATAATACTGTCCCGTTAAAGACGAATTTGCAAAACCATCATCAGGACAATAGCTTGCTGCCACAATTTTTTTTGTTAAATGTGGTTCAATATTTTCTAATTTACTTGGTTCTATGAAAGTTATATTAGCCCCGGCTTCCCTCTTCATATTCATGCGCTCATTGAGCAGTTCCGCTTCACGGTCGTTAAAAGCAAGTGTATATCCTCCAGTTTTTTTAAAGCCGACAGAAGAACCCATACTTTCCCATTCTGCGTGCCCCTTAATAGCGTAGGGCATCAGTTTCACTCTTTTAATTTGCATGGAAAGAGTGCCCGCATTAACACCGGAGGCACCACCACCAATATCACCCTGTTCAAGAATAACCGTATTCATCCCACCTCCAGCAAGCTGGAGGGCAGCACCACAGCCCATTATGCCACCACCAATAACAGCTATATCAAACGTACATGTCATAGAGGTGATACCCCTGGGATAGGAAGGTCATTATAATTAAGCTCATTGGATACGCTATCCATGCATACAGGTCTCAGCGGGGGTCTCGCGCTTGTAATTCCTATTTCTTTACGATTTTTTCCTGTTAAATATTCAGTAAGAATAGAAACACTTTCATTACAGAAACGACCACCACATGGCCCCATGCCACAGCGCGTACCTGACTTTATGGCATCAGGAGATAGGGATCCGTTTTTAATTTCATAATCAATCTCGGCACGGCTAATACCCTCACAACGGCAGACTTCTGTTTCTGCCGAAATAAAGCTCTCATAGCCTGCCCTGGGAATAGAGAGTTTTGTAGCAGCTAAACCAAATTTTATTGAAGCGTCGTATGCTTTTTGATTGATATCAACACGATTACTCATTCCAGTATCTTCAAAAATAGCATTCGCCGTGAGCCCTCCGCGATGAGGGGCAGCATCTGCACCCAATATTCCTGCATTATCACCACAAGCATAAAGGCCAGATACGGAGGTACGCCCATATTTATCAAGCGTAGGAACCCAACCACCCAGCTTTTCATCAAAGTGATGATCTGCACCAGCAAGACGAGTTGCCTCAATAGCCGGCATAAGTCCCTGGCCATAACAGACACTTTCACCTTTTATATATTGCTCCCCCTGGCTTATTAAGCTCCAATTTTTATCGACCGCACAAATATTTGCTCCTTCGACTGAACTCTTTCCTGCTATACTTTTAACAGCATGTTGCCAATAAATGGGCACCCGGTTTTTATAAAGTGAAAACATCCAACTTAAGCCCTGAATGATAAGTGAGGGGTTTCTTAGCATCCCAGGCAGTACACCTAACCAATCCTTGCGACTATTCAGTGAAACAACCGCCGACACCTGCCCACCGAGCCTTAAAACCTCACTAGCAACGTAAAAAAGTAACGGACCATTTCCTGCAACGATAGTTCGTCGCCCCGGAATTATCATATGTTCCTTGAAAAGGGCAGTTGCGCCAGCTAGCCCAAATACTCCCGGAAGTGTCCAACCTGGAACTGGGATAACTCTTTCCTGCGCACCGGTAGCGATAACTAATTTTTTTGCCTTTACTTGTTTTTCTTCGCAGCCCTGAATTCCAAGTGTCCAATGATCGTTTGCTTTTTCTATCTGCCACACACGTACACCAAACAATATATTCACAAGGCCTGCACCAACACGAGACCTTAAATCATCACCAGCTATACTATAGTTATTTTTAGGGGCATTAATTATAGATTTTGATCTTGCTCGCCATACTTGCCCTCCAGCCTCTAATTGCTCGTCAATGAGTAAAGTTTTTAAACCTCCGTAAGAAGTTTCAAGGGCCGCAGTTGCACCAGCAGGACCCGCCCCTATAACGATTACGTCATACATTGGACGCTCGCTTTATTTTTAGTCCATTTGAAACTTTAGTGCGACAGGCCTCTACCCTGCGTTGATTTATTTCTACTACACACTCCTGGCAAACGCCCATCACGCAAAACATTCCCCTTGGAGTTTGCGAGTTTGGAGCATCACGTAAATGAGTAACACCAACCCTAAGTAATGCTGCAGCAATACTTTCACCCGCAAAGCCATTATAGGTCTCTCCATCAAATTCAAATAAAATTTCTTCAGTCCGTACGATCATTGCCCGTATGATATTCCTAATTCATCAAATTTTTTCTTTATTGCGTCAACAACTTCGTCTGTAGCCGCATAAACTGGATCTCTAGGAACACCCGCTGGCTGCCCTATTAAGTTTAGCGCTGCTTTAAAGGCTGCAGGCCAAGTAGAGTGACCCATAAGAAGTTCATAAAGAACCGTAAGTTTATGATGAACTTCCGCTTGTTTAGCACCTGGCTTTTCTTTTGCAAGTGCTACAATATTTGCTGTATCAGCACCTAAAAATTCTGGCCCAGTAGCAATGAAACCACTAGCACCCAAAGCAATCCCAGGCATTATGTAATGGCATGGCCCTACCATAATGGCCATTTTATCCGCGAAGCGATTTATAAGGTGGGTATGATGAAAGTAATCACGATTACTTTCTTTTATTCCAATAATCGGAGCAACATCCATTATAGCGCCAATATCGTCAATTGTTAAATTAAGGCCGGCCCGACGTGGTGAATTATAGGCAACAATCGGCATATCAATAGCCGCAGTCAGCTTTTCAAAACGCCCAAGAAGCTCATCACGTGTAGTTTTAAGAACGTATGTTTGTGGCATAGATAAAACTGCAGCAGCACCATTTTCCTTTGCAGCTAGAGCAAAATCAATGTTATTTTTAAGTGTCGTTGCAGAACATCCAGTTATCACAGGAACACGCCCAGCAGCCTCATCAACAGCCAAACGGGTTAAGCGACCTTTTTCCGCTGCTGATAATGCCCAGCTTTCTCCGTTATCGCCAGATACGCAGATAGCTGATGCCCCTTGGCCAATTAACCAACTTACAAGAGATTGAAAAGCATCTTCCATAATATCACCCACTTCATTAAAAGGGGTAACTACCGCAGGGACAAAGCCATGCAAATCTTCTTTTTTCATTTTATTCCTCTAGTTCTACCCAATATATCGACCCAGTTTGGGCCTCTATTAAATAAAGGGTGTTTTTTTGATAAATTAAACTAGTGATCCATAGCCCATCCGGAAGTGTAATAAGTGCTACGGTATCACCAAAAACATTATAAACATAAGCACGGCCGGCCTGAGCGTGAGCTACGGCTAGATTACCATTGGATTGCACCGCTAGTCCGTCAGGCCCAAGCCCACCTGACATTTGAACGTAAGTACCCACCATTGGCCATTTCGGTTCTGGATAATTTGCCATAAAACGCCAGACAGCATTGGCTCGGGTTGCAGCTACATAAACAAATTTACCCTCGGGGCATAATGTTATTCCATTTGGATATGGAACGTTAGCAAGCACATGTTCAAGCTCACCGCTTGCACGTAAGCAATAAACACCACCCGTTGGATCGGTAAGACTTGTCCTTCCACTATCGGTAAACCAGACATCACCATTTTCGGCAATACTTAAATCCGAAAGTCCCTTAAATTGATCACTAGGGATCAACGTCTTTAAATTGCCATTACCATCATATTCAAGTAAACCATTTTTATAATCTGTAATTAAAAAGTTACCGTCGGATTTCTTTTTAATCGAATGCGGCTCGCCATCATACTCTTTATCAACGTGCCATTCACCATTTTTATTGATACAAAATATGCGCCCATAGGGAACGTCAACAAGCCAAAGATTGCCATATCCATCAAAGACTGGCCCCTCAAGAAATGAATGAAGGGTTTGTCCAGGCCTAGTCATTTTTACCCAATCAGTAGGGTCACCTTTAAAATGAAATTTTTTGGGTAATTTAGACCAAAGCTCTGCGGTTACGTATTTGGTCATGCGATTACCCCATTTTTTCTATGTCGTTTAATTTCTGATTTTGAAATACCTATCCCCATCAGTATTTCATCAGTATGCTCACTAAATTTAGGGGGTGGCGTTGTTATCTCTGCCCCACCCTCGAAATGAAATGCTGCCTTAGGAAGTGTTACACCCTCCACCTGCTCAAAATAATTTTCTAACTGCGGGTCTAATACCGCTTCACTTAACGTGCGCTCTCGCTCCGCTGGAACACCTACAGCGTGGAATAATTCCTGCCATTCACTTGCATTCTTATCAAGCAATATATCACTTAGAGTAATTTTAATCTGTTCTCCAGCTGCCCACAAGCTATCCCAGTCAGTGGGAGAACACAAATCTTCTGGCACAGTATATCCAAGCTCTATCAAACATCTCCACATTCGACGGTTCTGACTGTGTGTAAAGGCTCCCATCATCAATATTCCATTCTTGGTAGAATAAGAACTTATCCCAGGTTCTTTATCACGCAGGGTTTTTATTGGATGCTGCGCTGCTGCTGCCTCAGGCGCCATAAGGGTCATTGCTACTTCAAGCATCGAGCAGCTAATATGTTTACCACGACCTGTCACTTCAAGCTGATGAAGCGCAGCTGATATTGCAAACGCAGCATTATAACCCGCAGCGTAGTCAACAAATGATACACCGGGCTTATGGCCTCCAGACTGAGTAATAACACCACTAGTTGCCTGTATAACATTATCGTAGGCATTAACTTCTGCTTTAGGCCCGTTATTGCCAAAGCCTGTTATTGAGCAATAAATCAGTTTTGAGTTAACTTTTTTGAGATCACTATAAGCAAGGCCAAGCTTAGAAAGCGCACCTGAACGATAATTTTCTACGAGAATATCTGCATCCTTAACTAACATTTTAAGAATGGATTGACCTTCCTCCGTCTTAAGGTCAAGTGTCATAGCTTTTTTATTAGATGCCTGCACCTGAAAATTAAGACCGCGCAGTTCTGCGTTTTGCATTGCGTCCGGACCACGCCCGCGTGCGCAGTCAGGATTGGCAGGGTCTTCAATCTTAATTACCTCTGCACCAAGGAGTGCAAACTGATAAGTTGCAAATGGTCCGGCAAGAACATGAGTGAGATCTAGTATTTTTATATTTGCATATGGTTGCATCATGATTATCTTATATTCTTTATTGTTTTTTATTTCAATATATGTTTTATAATTAAACAATTGTTTCTTATATAAAACTAATTATTAATGGATCCTTAATATGTCACACGTTCTGCATAGAAATATAAGTATAACTGTGCCCACTGTCAAAAGAGCTGAGGGTAATTATCTTATAGATGATACAGGAAAAAGATATCTTGATGCTAGTGGTGGGGCTGCTGTTTCATGCCTCGGTCACACAAATCAACGCGTAATTGAAGCTATAAAGAGCCAGCTTGATAAAGTATCCTTTGCCCATACTGGCGTATTTACCAATGAACCGGCCGAGGAACTCGCTACTTATTTAATTGAAAATGCACCCGTTGGGTTTGGAAGCGGGCGCGCCATGTTTCTTGGATCTGGTTCTGAAGCAATGGAAGCAGCACTTAAGCTTGCCCGACAATACCACCTAGAACGCGGAGACGAAAAACGAGCTAAAATTATTGCGCGCGACAGATCCTATCATGGAAATACTCTTGGTGCATTGGCCACAAGCGGTCATAAACAACGCCAAATGCCATTTGCTCCATTATTGATTGATGTAGCCCATATACCTCCCTGTTATGCATATCGTTTTAAGAATGATAATGAAAATGACCAAGACTTTGGTTTGCGTATGGCAAATACCCTAGAAGAGGAAATATTAAAACAAGGGCCAGAGACAGTTGCCGCTTTTGTGGTAGAGCCAGTGTCCGGCGCCTCACTGGGAGCGGAGCCGGCCGTGCCTGGTTATTTTAAGAGAATTAGAGAAATATGTGATCAATATGGTATACTCTTTATCGCTGATGAGGTTATGTGTGGGATTGGTCGGACAGGATATTTATTCGCCATGGAAGCCGAAGAAGCGTGCCCTGACATCATAACAATCGCTAAAGGTCTCGGTGCTGGCTATCAACCCATAGCGTCCCTAATGGCAAACGAAAAAGTAATCACCGCAATCAAAAACGGTACTGGAAACCTATGGAATGGGCATACCTACATGAGCCATGCCATTGCCTGTGCTGGAGCCCTTGCAGTTCTTAAGGTGATTGAGGAGGACCAATTACTTAACCGGGTTCGAGTTCAAGGGGCAAAATTTAAGAAAATGCTCGATAATCGATTTGCTGATCACCCTAACATAGGAGATATTCGAGGTCGTGGTCTTTTTTGGGGACTTGAGATTGTGAAGAATAAGAAGACCAAAGAACCATTCCCTGCCGCATTTAATTTGGCTGGTAAAATTAAATCAGATATACTTGAGAATGGAATGCTCAGCTATCCATCTCAAGGCTGCGTGGATGGAATAAATGGAGACCATATCCTGCTTGCCCCTCCTTATACAGTTAGCGATGAAGAACTCGATTTTATAATAAAAATAACATATAAATCCCTTTTAAAACAATTGAATAAAACAATTATCTAAGGTATAACATGAATAAAACAATAATTACATGTGCCGTAACCGGCAACTTAACAAGCCGGGAAGCGCATCCAGATCTGCCCATCACACCACAAGAAATTTCTGAGGCAGCTCTTGGGGCTGCAGCGGCAGGAGCAGCGATAGTCCATCTTCATGTAAGGGACCCCAAAACTGGGAAAGGGTCTATGGATTTTTCATTGTATGATGAAATGGTCACTCGAATTCGCGAAAAAAATACTGATGTAATTCTAAACCTTACCACAGGTGAAGGAGGACGCTTCGTCCCAAGTAAGAAAAATCCAATGGTCGCAGCTCAAAATTCAACACTTTGTCGACCAGAGCTTCGGGTAAGTCATGTGGAAAAGTTAAAGCCAGAGATATGTACTCTAGATCTAAATACAATGTGGTCAGGGCAAGCTGCGGTGATAAACACACCAGAAAATCTTAAAATTATGGCCGAACGCATATATGCTGCTGGTGTTAAACCTGAAATAGAAATATTTAATAGTAGTGACATGCATCTACTTAATCATTTTATCAGTGAAGGTGTAATCAAATCTCCCGTGATGGTTCAGATGGTGATGGGCGTACGCTTCGGTGCACCGGCTAACAGTGAGACAATGCTTTACCTTAAGTCTCAGTTACCAGAAAACTCAGTCTGGGCCGCCTTTGGAATTGGCCGTATGGAGTACCCTATGCTTGTGCAGGCCTTTGTTGCTGGCGGCCATGTTCGCGTTGGCATGGAAGATAATCTTTATATTAAAAAAGGTGAACTTTGTAAGGGTAATGCCCAACTTGTAGAAAAAGCTGTACATATTTTACATGAGCTTGGCGGTAATATAGCAAGTACGAAGGAAGCAAGAGAGATCTTAGGGCTATAAAAATTCTACCCTGAAAAACCCAGATCTCTAGATATATTTTGGGCAGCATCAACAACTGCAGGAACATAAAAGTTGTCAATTTCATCGAAGTTAAAACCGCTATCAGGGCCGGAAATGTCGATAACTGCGGCTACAGTGTTTGTTTCGTCAAAGATTGGTGCGGTGATGGTAGAACCTCCATGCTGAACGTATCCGCGAGAAACGACATATCCCAAAGTTCGTGCCTCACGGATTCGTGCTATCAAAGCACTTACATTTCCTGGTGTATGGTCAGTCATTTTTTGAAAATTCATATTATTAAAAAGCTCAATAATTTTTGGATCAAGCATATCTCCCAATAAAACCCAACCAAGTGGACTAGCATAAATAGGGCGACGTTCACCCCTAGAAATGTTGCTAACAAAAGGGGACTTAGATACAATATTGTCCAAATAAAGAACTTCACTACCCTCACGGATGGCAAGATGACTTGAAATTTCAGTGATATCTCGCAATTTTTCAAGATGAGGTTTGGCTATTTTAATAATATCTTGCCCATTAAGGTAGGAAAAACCAAGGCTTAAAACTCGAGGACCCAAATCATAAAGCTTATTGCTACTGTCCGTTATAAGAAAACCAAGGTGACTAAGCGTGTAGGTAATACGGAAGGCAGAGGAGCGCGATACATCAAGTTTTTTAGCAATTTCAGCTATAGTAAGTGGTCTGTCAGACTTCGCTACTATCTCCAGAACACGAAGTCCTCGATCCAATCCAGGTACAAAATAACGTTCATGGTTCTTGTGGAGAGTTTCTAACATCTATAAGGTAACCCTAAATTGTTAATAATTGTTTTATATACAAAACTTAAGGATAAGGAATGACATATTCCAATAAAGAAATCAATCGTTTAACACCTACTAATGAAGATACTGTTGGTCCTTACTACCCTCCATCACTTTGTGAAAATAATAATAGTTTGGATATGACAAATATTCGCAGTGGTATCGTCTTTAAACCGTTAGGTGAAAAAATAACTATCAAAGGCTGTGTAAAAGACATCGACGGTAAACTTTCTAACGGCTGCCTACTTGAGTTTTGGCAACCAAATAGTCAAGGATTTTACTACCGGCCGGATACAGAAAGTCATGAGATGGTTGATCCATGGTTTACCGGCTATGCTCGCCATAGGACTAAAGATGGTAATTTTAGTCTAACCACCATAAAGCCAGGTGTGGCAGATGGCAGAGCACCTAATATCACAGTTACATTGTTCTCTGATGGGATTATGCGTTTAGTTACACAGCTCTTTTTTGCAGATGAAAAGTCTAATAGCGATGACCCCCTGCTACTCTCTATCCCAGAAGAACTGCGCGAAAGACTGATGATCAATAAAATTA
>Ga0233433_10004774_pt1 | contig 10272 bp, 6 predicted proteins | sample SI_122_August201_5_FD_179868 | JGI IMG/M metagenome (GOLD analysis project Ga0233433, IMG submission 179868) | Seawater microbial communities from Saanich Inlet, British Columbia, Canada - SI_122_August2016_100_MG | ecosystem: Environmental > Aquatic > Marine > Inlet | place: Canada: British... | reverse complement strand
CTCAGAGGGCGATTCGACATCGCTGGTCACCAATGTTTCCTCCGGACCGTTGGACGGGGTAGATAGGGCTTCTGTTCCTTCCAAACCTGGTGCAGCGCCGGACTCGATATTATTCTGAACCGGTTGCTCTGCTGGCGTCGGCGGCTCATGTGCTGCCAAATCGCCTTCCGATTCGTTTATCGAGGCATTGGCGTCGATCTCAATCCCGTCGCTAAGTTTCATACCTTCGACCAACATTTGGTCATCAGTGTCACTGGTCGCGGTGCCATTCTCCTCGATTTGCACGACGACTTCTTCTCGGACTGTCCCGAGGTTTTGTTCGACGATTTCATCAATGCGGCTCCAGATGCTGGCGGCGTCCCGTTCGGCACTACCACTACTCCAGTTGATCCTGCAATCACCGGATGCCATTTCCTCGTCTTCGAGCAAAATGATCTGTCCTTCAAAATTTGAATCCTTGGCAATCTCGTCGATGCGTAACCCGAGAGTCTCTTTAATTTCGGGATTTAGGTGAATGAGAACCCTTGGTTCTTCGAGTACTTCCGCTAGAACCTCCCGAACCATGGCCTCAACTTCGCCCAGCCCATGAATTTCATTTAAATGTGGAAAGCATTTCCGCGATATAGCGACAGCGATGTTGACGGCGTCTGCAAAAGTCTCCGCATTTCCAATGGTTTGGCGTTTGAAAAGGTCGTCAATATTGGCGCTGATGATGCCCAGCGCATCGTTTATTTTTGTCTCAATGGCATCTGCAGCTTCGCGAATTCCGGTGTCCTTGCCGGCTTCGAAGCTCTCGTCGCGCGCGGCATCCAATTCATCTTCAGTAAATGTTTGGATTTCTTCCTCGGGCTCTTCAAATTCGCTATCTTCTGCAATTGAGCCGTCTACGGCCTCTTCCTCGGTGACGTCTACCTCGTCGAAAGAGACTTCGAACATAAATTTTTCGATTCCGCCCATGGGCTCACTGGCATCCGTTGGTTTTTGTGTTGGTGAATTGTCAGTCATTGTGGGAACCCGTCAATACACCAATTCGGACTCGTCGTCACCGCCGGCGATAACAATTTCACCGGAATCGGACAGGGCCTTGGCGATGGTGACGATCCCTGATTGCGCCTCGTCGACGTCTTTCAGGCGCACCGCACCCATGGCCTCCATGTCTTCCTTCATCATCTTGCCGGCGCGCTCGGACATGTTGGCGAAGAACAGTTCCTTGACATCTTCCGACGCGCCCTTCAAAGCCAGGCCGAGGCTGTCTTTCTCAACTTGGCGAAGCAGTGTCTGGATGCCGGCGCCATCGACGCGTGCCAGATCATCGAAGGTGAACATCAAGGCTTTGATCCGTTCGGCGGCCTCGCGGTTGCCTTCTTCCAACAATGTCATAAAGCGGTTTTCCGTGGTGCGGTCCAAGTTGTTAAAGATATCGGCCATCAGTTCGTGGCTGTCGCTCCGCGCCGTGCGTGCCAGGTTGGTCATGAATTCGGAGCGCAGCGTACGCTCGACGTGGTCGAGGATGTCCTTCTGCACGGCTTCCATGCGCAGCATCCGCATGATCACTTCCATGGAGAAGTTTTCCGGCAGCACCGAGAGCACGCGCGACGCATGGTCCGATCTGAGTTTGGTCATCACCACGGCGACGGTTTGGGGATATTCGTTTTTCAAATAATTCGCCAGCACGGCCTCGTTGACGTTATTGAGCTTGTCCCACATGGTACGGCCCGCGGGGCCGCTAATTTCTTCCATGATCTGGGCGAGCCGGTCTTCGGGCAGCGCACTCATCAATAGGCGTTCCGTCGAGCCGACCGAGCCGACCAAGCCGACCAAGCCGCCGGCCGAGCTCAGCTGATCGGCGAACTCGACAAACAAACGCTCAATAATGCCGGCGCTCACGGTGCCCAATGACGACATGGCCTGCGACAAATTACGGATTTCCTCGTCGTCCATCTTTTCAAACAACGGCGCGGAATGCTGATTGCCCACGGCAAGCATGAAGATCGCCGCCTTTTCGGGGCCTGTCAGGCTACGATAGTCATCTTTGATTTTCGCCATGGTGTATCCTCCTTAAATCTTAGGATTCCTGATACATCCAATCTCGGACAATGGACAGGGCCTCATCCGGGTGTTTGTCGACGATTTCACCAACTTTCTTCACCGATGACGCTTTGACCCGGCCCTCAACGTGGTCAATGTCGATAAGTTCTTCGAATTCCTCTTCTTCAGGGACGGCTCCAGATGGGGCAGGAACCCCTACCGCGCCAGGGCCGGCGAGGGCAGGTGCACCACCAGTGTGATCTGCCAGCAATTGCTCGTGCGCCGACGGGATGCTCTCCAAGGCCCGCGATACGAGCGGGCGAACCACCAAAAGGATGACCAGTAGGACGATGATGATCGTGACCAGCATTTCGGCGAATTTGAAGATATCGTTTTTCGACAGGCCGAAGATGAAAAGGTCCAAAGGTTCTTCTGGCGGCCGGAAGTCGGCAAATTCCATATTAATGACTTCGACAGTGTCGCCACGATCCGCGTTGAACCCGATTGCACCGCGGACCAACGTAGCAAGCAGTTCCATTTCGGCTTCGCTGCGTGGTTGGTAGGCTAGATCCCCATCGTCATTTTCAACCCGCTTGCCGTCAATCAGGACGGCGACGGAAAGGCGTTTGGTAATCCCCATTTCGCGAACGTGGCTGATGACCTTTTTTGAAATTTCAAAATTAACGGTTTCTTCGGTGCGGGTTTCCGACGATGTGCTGTTCGCCGTATCACCGCCTTGCAGGTTCGCATCGGGCAGGTTCGTGCCCACCGAGACCGGTGGCGTGCCTTCGGCATCCTTGGCGGATGCGGTTTGTTCAATAGTTTGTGTGGAGCGCGGCACTTGGCCGTCCGGATCGAAGGTTTCTTCCTGCGTGCTGATGCGGTCAAAGTCCATTTCCGTATGAACTTCGGCCCTCACCTTGCCAAAGCCAACGGTGCGCTCGAGCAATTCTTCAATGGTTCTGGCCAGCCGGTTTTGAAAAGTACGGCGGCGATCTTCGGCTTTTGTGGCAATTCCACTGGATGCATCACCGTCATCCACACCGCCAGCTAGAAGCTTGCCTTTGTTGTCGACGACGGAAATGTGGTTGGGTTGCAGACTTGGCACGGAGGTGGCGATGAGGTGCTGTACAGCGTTGACTTGCTCGGATGAAAGGCGTTGCGCGCCCTTCATGGTCAAAACGACGGAAGCGCTTGGTTCTTGCTTTTCGCGGCTGAAAAGCTCGCGTTTTGGCATTACCAAGTGAACCCGCGCGGACCTGACCGAGGCAATGGAGGCGATTGTACGCGACAGTTCACCTTCCAGGGCGCGGGCATAATTAACCTTCTGCATGAAGTTCGTGGCGCCGAGTGTGTCTTGCTTGTCGAAGATTTCAAAACCGACAATCGAGCCGCCGCCCGGCAGGCCTTGATCGGCGAGGGCCAGGCGAATGCGGCCAACTTCGCCGCCGGCAACCCAAATCTGTGAGCCGCCTTGTTTGACTTCGTGATGGATGTTCATGGTTTGCAGCTGCGACACGATTTTTTGCGAGTCGCCGCCTTCGAGACCGCTATAGAGCATTTCCGTGCCCGGGGTCGTCAGTTTGCCGATAAGAAAAATGAAAAACCCGATCAAGCCCAGTAATACGGCGCCCACGACAGCCAGTCGCATGGGGCCGAGATTCCGAAGCGCAAGAGCTATTGTATCCACGTTGAATCCCCGTCCTGTTCATGCCCCCGGACTAGCGCCCGGTTCGCCATCAATTCATTTTTCGATGGATATATTTCCAAACCCAGGCTGATCGTACGGTTGGGAGTCTGAATAAGACGTTAACGCCCGGCAATTTTTGCCTAGCGCCGCATGGTGGGCGCGCCAAAATTGACGTTGAATGCAGCGCGAGCGCCAAAAGGGCGACGCGGGCGGTTTCAATAAGTTGGATAATTTAGATTGGTGGCAATTAACGCCGCGGAATTGGCGGTCGGCGGTATTTCTTTAAATTTGTCGCCCGAAGGCCAGCTAAGCCGTGATTATCAAACAGTTTTTGCCAAGACCGGAATTCATCCTCGGTCAAATTGTAGCGATTGCAGGCCTCTGTCAGGGTGATCAAGCCGCCGCGAACCCCGGCCACAACCTCGGCCTTCCGGCGGACGACCCAACGTTTTGTCCCTGGCGCTGGAAGGTCGGCAAGCGTCATGGGTTTGCCGGTCGGTCCAATCACCTTGATCCCGGGCATTACCTGGTCGTGTTTGCGTGTATCGGTGTTCTGGTAGCTCATATTGACCGTGTACGATCCGTTATGTTGTCGGTTGGCCGCATTAATCGGGTCAAAACATGCTACGGAACGGCTCTTAAAAAATACCTAAGGAAGGTGGTTAAAATGCGCTAACCATAGCCGCGTGCGGGCGCGTTTACGCCAAGTGGGACCAGTGTTACCGTGACGCGCACGCCATTTGCGGATCATCTATCTATGAATCTAAGCGATACCCCGTTGTCGGAAGTCGAAATTCGCGCTGCTTTGCGCGAAGCGCTCGCTCATCATCGCGCCGGACAACTGCAGGATGCCGTTGATATTTACCGAGGCGTTCAAGCACAAATTCCCGACAATCCCGAAATCCTGGTTAGTCTTGGGGCCGCATTACTTGGCCTCGAACTCGCCGCCGAAGCTATTGAGCCATTGGAGCGTGCCTTGTCAGTCAGGCCGGGCCACGCCTCAACATGTTTTACTTTGGCCGAAGCCTACCGCCGAGAGGCCCGCATCGAGGACGCCTATGAAGCCGCCAAGATTGGACTAATAAAAAATCCAGACTACTTTGAGGGCCGCATGGCTATGGCTGACGCACTTCTTGATATGGGGCGTTACGACGAGGCCGAGGATACGTTTCAACAGCTTTTGGCTGATCACCCCGACAACCCTGTCGTCCGTGGCAAACTGGGCTGTTTGAAATATTACGTCGGCGAATTCGAGGCCGCGGAAGCCGACATAAGCTCAGCGCTCCGCGATATTCCCGATGATATGGAACTGAACTGGCATCTAGCCTGTTTGTATTTGCTTCAACGTCGGTGGTCCGAGGGTTGGAATGCATATTCCTGGCGCTGGCCGATGGCAAAGCGTGTGGCGCCTGAAAAATTGGCCGCGCTACCGATTTGGAATGGCGCCGGTTTAACGGGCAAGAGTATCGTTGTCTGGGCTGAGCAAGGATTGGGCGATGAGTTGATGTTCGCGACCTGCTTGCCGGATTTGCTGGAGCGCGCGGCGCCCCGGAAATGTATATTGGCCTGTGACCAACGAATTGAGAGCCTATTGAAAAGAAGCTACTCGGGGCTTGAGACGCTTCCTATCACGAAAGTTGGCAAAGACTTCAGCGAGGCCCGTGTTCCCGATTGTGATTTTCAAATTTCGGCGGGTGACTTGCCGCGATTTTTTCGCCGCTATACTGCCGATTTTCCTTCAGAAATAAGGCCCCTGGTGCCAGACACGGCGAAAGTGGAAAAATGGCGCGCGCGATTGGCGGCGCTGGGTGACGGTTTGAAAGTTGGTATCGCCTGGCGCGGCGGCACCAATGAGCGGTTCAAACGCTCGAAATCCAGCACGTTGGAAGATTGGCGCGGCATATTTTCGATTCCGGGTGTCTCCTTCGTGAATCTTCAGTATGGGGACTGCGCCCGGGAAATCTCGGATATTGAGAAGATGTTCGGTGTCGGTATTCATGATTGGGATGACTTGGATCCGATTGCCGATCCCGAAGATCAAATGGCACAGATCTCGTGTTTGGACTTGGTTATCCAAACCAGCAACGCCTCCGCGCATATGGCCGGTGCGATGAACATCCCGGTATGGAATATGGTGCCGTATGTCCCAGATTCCCGCTGGTCGTTGGAAGGCGACGCGTGCCTCTGGTATCCATCCATGCGCATGTTTCGCCAGCCCACCTTGCATGACTGGAATTCCCTTTTCGCCCAGGTCGAGGCTGAATTGCGCATCTTGGCGAAAGCCCAAAAGGGTTGAGGCCGAAAAGGTTGAGGCCCGGCATCGGGTGGAAATCCGATGCCGGGCCCCGGGGTTGGGACGGTGGGTTGTGGAACTGTCTTAACGTTTCGTCCTCAGGAGTTCTTCAAGCATTTGGTCGGCTGTTGAGATGATCTTCGCGGCCGCCGAGAAGGCTCGCTGAACGACGATCATCTTGGTGAATTCCTCACCGATATCGACGGTGGATTGTTCCAGTGTGGATTGAACAACCTGGCCCGCCGGGCCGTTGTCGGCCTCGCGGAGTGTCGCATCGCCCGACGCTTCCGTCGCATTCCAAACGTTACCCGTCCGGCCTTCCAGCGCGTTGACGTTGACGAAGGTGGCGATGGGGAGTTTGTAGACAGGCCGGGTTTCACCGTTGTCGAAGAGTGCCGTTACCAGGCCGGCGGCATTGACCGTCACGCCGGCGAAGGTGCCGAACTGCGAGCCGTCAGTGGTGATGAACACCGGCGTGAACTCGGCGCCGTACTGGGTCATGCCGTTGGCTTCGCCAGTGGTGCCGAAGTCCAAGGTCATTTGCTTGGCGCGGTTCGGATCATCATCCATGTCGAAGGAGCCATTTTCGAAGCCCAGAATTTCGACCTCGGCAACATTGAAGGAACTCGGGATACCGTCGGAATTAAAGACAATGGCGTTTGATTTATCGACGGTGAACGCCGTGGTTTCCAAGGCCGCGTAGGCGGTGCCGGCATCGGGTTCTGCAATCTTCGCGCGGAAGGCGGCGGAACTGACCTGGACCGTATAGGCCGTGGCAATGGTTGAGAGCATCAGCGTGTTGGCACTGTCATAAGCGGCCGTGCTGGCGTCCCGGTTGGCGGTTCGGATGCGTGCCGTCGTGGCGCCCGAGGCGAAGTTGGCATCGGTGGCCTCGATGGCGGCTTCTAGGTCCGTCATGATGTTGTGAAGGACAACACCAGTACCGGTTGCGGAGGCGGTGGCTTCACTGCTCGGGGCTGTTGCGACCGTAATGAAATCCCCTGTCGCTGAAACGGTGGAGACGGTATATGCCGAGTTATTAGACGCCGAGCTGGCGAAGGTGATGATGTCGCCGGGTTGGAAACTGGAGAACGGCGTGCCCGATGACGAAATCGTGCCCGTCGTTGTGAAATTCAGGGTGCCCAGCCCAAGCGCGGTGAAGGCCGTCGTTCGCGCCACCACATTGTCGCCATCAGCAGCCGTCTCACCGTCGGTGAAGGTATAAGTGTTGCCATTGATAGTCATTGTGTCGCCGGTCGATGGCGAATCCGAGAACGTAAACTGTTCATAGTCACGATAGCCTGTACTGGTTTTGCGTACCGTGAATGAAGCCTCTTGGCGCGTCGCAAAGGTGCCCGATGAGGTGAGCAAACCCGTTGGATTGACGACCATGCCGGCTTGGCCGTTCTGGCCCGTGCCGTCTTCTGTGAACATTACTGATGCCGAGTTACCTGGGTTCAATTGAACCCGGTTGTTGATGGTGTCGAAATCCGAATCCGATGCGATGACTTTGGCGAGCAAAGCGTTGACATCCTGGGCCACTGAAGTGGTGGCACTTGTATTGACCTGCTTCAGGGTCGCCGTTTCAGTGACCGATGAATTCGAGTCAAATTCATACGTGATGCCCTCGATAACGACGCTGGCGCCGTCGGCAGGCCGCGCGATGAATTCAAGCTGCCCGGTGCTTCGGAACGCATTGCCGGACGAATCTTCGATCGTCAAAACTTGTGTGCCCTGTGGTGGGCTGGCGGATACGTTCCACTGATTGTCGCGTGCCGTCTTTGTGTAGACGTAACTCATGGTGTTGGCGTTGCCGAGCGAGTCGAAGAACTGCACGTCGGTTTTGTGGGTGACGCCCTGGGTGTCCGTTGTCGGCAGGTTAGCGCCGATGGAGATTTTGGTGGTCGCCGCCGCCGTGCCGCCGACCCGGTTCAAGTTGACGGTGCCGAGGTAATCGGTGGAAATAACGTTCTGGTTCGGAACCGTGAGCGATTTATTGTTCGGCGTGACGTTGCCCAACGCGTCGGTCGGCCAGGCTTGCAGATAGAAGCCCGCCGAATTGCGCAGGAAACCCTCGTTGTCCTGAAAGAACGAGCCGGCCCGCGTGAACACGAACTCGTTGGAGATCGTCGGCACGTTGGCTTCGTTGGCGACGAAGTACCCGGCGCCGGAAAGCGCGAGGTCGGTTTGTGAGGTTGATGCCTGGAGCAAACCCTGAACGCCGGTATCCTGGCGCGGCCTGGATTGAACGCCACCAGCGGAATAGAACGTGGAGGATGTCTGTTTGGTGACCAGCGTCTGGAAATTGACGAAGGTGTTTTTGTAACCAATCGTCGAGACGTTGGTGATGTTATCGGAGATCGCGCCCATGGCGCTCGACTGGGCTGAAAGACCCGATACGCCCGAACTCAGTGATCCAAACAATGTCATCTTTTTTCTCCTTCCATGTCCCGGCTGGAGCGCCGGTCACATGCTTTCATCAATTTTCATGGTTGCCTGAGCGGCCCGTGCCGCCCGGCTGTAAATTTTTACTCTTCAGTTTCTGCCGTTTCGGTTTCCGGTTTGCGGACCGAGAGAACTTTATCTTGATCAATGATCAGGGACTGACCGACGAACAATTTAACGACACCGTTATCGACGCCGGCGCCCGAGACCGTACCGGTCATCAGGTGCTCGATCTGAACCAAATTGCCTTGCGGATCGGTGCCACTGACCAGGACGGTGTATTCGCCGTCTGGTAATTGCTGACCGTTCTTGTCCTGACCGTCCCAATTGATCGTGTGCTTGCCAGAGTTTGTATCGGCATCGGCAAAGAACACGTTGATGCCGTTGGAATTGGCGATATTGACCGTGGCCTCTTTGACGCCGGTCGGCATCACATAAGAGAACTCGGCCGCGCCGTTCTCCAAAGGCAATTTCTGGCCAAAGAACTCGACCTTGTTGCCAATGAAATCGACCATGTCGGAAATCTGGCTAGTTTCCTGCAGATTGAGCATCTTCTCCAAATTGGAGTTCTGGTAAATTTGCTGCTCGACGCTGGCGAATTGCACCAATTGCGAGGTGAATTCATTGGCGTCCAGGGGATCCAAGGGATCCTGGTTTTGCAATTGGGTCACCAAGATATTGAGGAACCGATTAAGGTCGTCCTCAAGTTTGGCGCCCGCTTCCGCGGATTGCCCGCCCTCGATGGCCGCGGCACTCGTTGCATTACCAAGTATCATCAGTTGTTACTCCAAGTCCTTTAACTATGCGGACGCTTTATGCCCGAACATCGACGCGGCCGTTGACCAGCACGCCGCCCTCATGAGCGACGATCACTGGCGGTTCCGCGTCGGCAAATTCATCTTCGATTTCTTCCTCGCCGGCCTTGCCCCCGGAACCACCTTCGCCGTCCTCGGCAGCCTGGTTCTCTTCGCCTCGCAGATTGAAGTTGAGGTCAGCATCGTTGAGTTGCATGCCGCCTTCTTCCAGCGCTTTTTGCAGGTCGGCGGAATCGCGGCGGAGAAGATCTAGTGTGTCTTTGTTGTCTGCCGTCACGATGGCTGTGGTCCGGCCGTCGTGGGTTAATTCCATCTTGACCTCAACACGGCCCAATTCAGCCGGATTGAGGCGAATGGTGATGCGGTCGTTGCCGGCTTGCAGGGCTTTCGTGATTTTCACCGAAACCTGCTCGGCAACGGAAGCCTGGGCTGCTTGCTGAGGGCGTGCGGCATTGGTTGCCTGCGCCGATTGCTGGCTTTGCGGGGTCTGCTGGGTTCCCGTGCTGCCCGTCAAACTGTTGGTGTTGGACGTTGCTTCACCACCGGCTGCATTAGGACCAGCATTATGGATGCCACCGGCATTACCCGCGCCACTTTTGCCTTGAGCACTGGCCTGGAGCGCGGTTTGATTTTGCGTATTCTGGTTGCCGGTTTGCTGATTCTGAGATTGCGATTGGCCGTTTTGCGCCTGGTTTGCGTTGTTGGCGACTTGGGCATTCTGTGCCGCTTTCCCGTTCGGATTGGCGGCGTGTTGCCCGGTCTGTCCCTGAGCCTTCGCATCGCTGGCGACGGCTGAGCCGGCGGTAAGTGAGACAGAAGGACGAGACGTAAGAGTCTCGGCATCTTTCGAAACAGAAACATCAACCGAAACCTTCGTATCCTGGCCAAGTGTTTGCGCCAGTTGGGCGGTTTGCTGCTGGACCGTCGAGCCCGCTTTAGCCCCCCCGTCGCCTTGCTGGGCTGCGGTGCTCGTGCCGGCGGAGCGGGCCTGTTGTCCTTGA
>Ga0233433_10004769_pt1 | contig 10280 bp, 6 predicted proteins | sample SI_122_August201_5_FD_179868 | JGI IMG/M metagenome (GOLD analysis project Ga0233433, IMG submission 179868) | Seawater microbial communities from Saanich Inlet, British Columbia, Canada - SI_122_August2016_100_MG | ecosystem: Environmental > Aquatic > Marine > Inlet | place: Canada: British... | reverse complement strand
CGGATTCGTAACACAAGCCGCCCTTTCCAATGGCGGCGTGGAAATTGAGAACACCGGTTCCGAACCGCTCGTATTGACCTTCGACTTCCCGCAAAACGCCCATTCTCAAACGCCCGGTGTTACCGCTACGGGGTAGACGGCCGACCGAGCAAATGCAGCGGACTCAAAAGAGAGGCCGTTCAAGGGCAAGGAACGAGGGTTTGAACAGAGTTATTCCGAGGTAATCGTTTTCGTATCCTACGGAAACTACTCCGCAATCTCCACAAAATCCAAAATGGCAATAAGTGACTTGGACTTTCCATGAAATCCGTAAGAAAACAAATTTCCATTACGTAAGAACTTGATGAAATTCTTTCTTTCAAAGCTCCTCTTCCTTTTACCGGCAATCGTTCTCTCTTATGCTTCTGCGAAGGAAAAGCCGAACGTCGTTTTCATTCTTGCCGATGACTTGGGCTACGGCGACCTCGCTTGCTACGGTCACCCTTATGCGAAAACGCCCCATATCGACAGCCTGGCAAAAGAGGGCACGCGTTTCACACGCTACTACGCCACCGGCGTAACCTGCCAGCCGAGTCGCGTCGGATTCATGACAAGCCGGCATCCCCGAAGTTTTGAACGACGGGTCGGAGATTTCGGTTTTGATGGTCGGGCAACCATTACCGAATTGCTCAATAAAAACGGGTATGCCACAGGTCATTTTGGGAAATGGCACATCGGTCCCGGAGTCGGAGGTAAAAAAGTATCGGAAATCACAGAGCCTGCCGACAACTACGGTATTGATGAGATCAAAGTTCTCGATAGCTTGAAAGATCGGACCAAAGGTCGTGATGATAATACCTTTGATGCATCCATTGACTTTATCGAACGGCACAAGGACCGGCCCTTCTTCGTGAACGTCTGGGCCCACATTACGCACTTCAGAGTGCCGTCTGACACCGTATTTGCCGAGAGATTCAAAGAGTTGAAAGTCGAAGAATCCCTCTTTGGTCCCTACATGAAGACCAATAAGTTTGATATCTGCAGAGATGAATGGGGATTGGATGTTGATTCGTGTATGAGAAACTACCTGGCTGACGTATGGAGCTTGGATGCCGCGATTGGACGCTTGCTTAAAAAACTGGATGAACTGAAGCTTTCGGATAACACTATCGTGGTCTTCACCAGTGACCAGGGGCCTGCCAGAAATACGCTCAACACTTTGAAACCCAATCAGGCCGGAGATAAAACCCGCGCGAACATGATGGGATGGGCCAAGGGACTGCGGGGTGGAAAGCACGAGATGTACGAAGGCGGAGTCCGTATTCCGTTCATCGTGCGTTGGCCAGGTAAGGTTCCGAAAGGCAAGGTCAACAAGACCAGTATTTTGTCCGGTTTGGATTTCCTGCCGACGCTCTGTCATCTCACAGGTACTGCTTATGAGAAAAAGAAATTCGAAGGTTTGAACGTCGCCGACGTCTGGCTTGGTAAAAAGCGCAGTCCGGAACGCTTTCTTTACTGGAAGAAGCAGTTCTCCGTTGGACTCAGCAAGAATTGGAAGTACCATGTAAACAAACAGACCGGTGACGAACTGTATGACTTGGAGCGTGATCCGAATGAAACGACAAACGTCATCGCCAAGCACCCGGATAAGGCTGCGAGCATGCTCAAGTCCATCACGGCTTGGGACCAGTCCCTGCCTCCTTTGCCGAGGCCCGTCGCATCGTCGAAAAGGAAGGACGGGACGGTAAGCCCTGAGCCAAAGAAAAAGACGGGGAAGGACGCTTCACCTGCATCGGAAGCAAAGAAAACCGGATCCGTTTCTTACCCATGGCAAAACTACAAAGGCCCGCTGAAGCAGAACTGGTTTGAAATGCACGACGGATTGAAGAATTCACAATTCATCTTTGAGAAAACAAAAAAAGGCACGGTCGCCTTTGTCGGTGGTTCCATTACCGGAATGCCCTGGCGAAAAATAGTGATGGCAAATTTGAAGAAACGTTTCCCTGATACGGAGTTCAATTTCATCCTCGCCGGCGTCGGTTCCACAGGAACCATGTACGGTGCGTTTCGATTGGACCGGGATGTCATTCAACAAGGAAAAGTCGATCTGCTCTTCGAAGAAGCGGCGGTGAACGACGTGGCCATCCTGCGAACCGCAGAACAAAGTGTTCGTGGCATGGAAGGGATCGTACGAAGGGCTCGACAGGCCAATCTCAATATGGACATCGTGATGATGCATTTTGCCTGCACCGATAAACTCGAAGATTACGAGAAAGGAAAGACTCCTCAGGTGATCAAAAGTTTCGATCAGGTCGCCGAGCATTATGGAGTGCCTACATTGGATATCACCAAGGAGGTGTACGAGCGGATCAAACGGGGAGAATTCACATGGAAGGATGATTTCAAGGGTGTTCACCCATCTCCTTTTGGGCAGCAACTTTATGCCGACAGTATTGAGCGCCTCCTTGATGAGGCATGGTCGGAAGAACCGACACGGATAAAACCCCATTTCTGGCCAGTCAGATTGGACAAGGCTTCCTACTATGAAGGAAAACTGTTCGCCCCGCGAATCGCCAAAAAACTCAACGGGTTTGCGGTTCAGACCGAATACGATGCCGCAGCAGAAGGTGGCAAGGTTCGGACGGGTTGGAACGAGCGCCCTCAATTGATCGGTCATAAACCGGGCGACAGTTTCGAACTGAAGTTCAAAGGTTCGGCGGTGGCCATCCAGGTGATTGCAGGACCGAAAGCCGGCATTGTGGAACACAGCCTAAACGGGACTGATTGGGTGGAGCAGGATTTGTTTGTCGAAAAGAACAGTTTCAAACTGCACCTCAATCGCATCTATATCCTGAGAGATGGACTCGACTCGAAAAAAGAACACACTCTGAGTGTTCGAATCAGCGAGAAAAGAAACGAACTGAGCAAAGGCAATAACTGCCGCATCGTCTATTTCGGACTGAACGGGGACCCGCGCACCCCAAAGGGTGTCAGTGTGGACGGAGTCTACTTTGATGGATCAGATGGACATGGACCCGAAAAATAATATTAATTAGAAATAATTATGAATCGACGTAACTTCATTCAATCGAAAGTCGCTGGGACGGCGATCCTGGCTTCTTCCGGTCTTGTCTGTAAGGCGAGTGCCCAAAATCCTCCCACGGTTAACGAAAAGACGTCCATGCTCGACGTTGACGTCCTTGTCGTTGGTGGTGGGTCCGCCGGGCACGTCGCGGCGATACAAGCCGGACGCCTCGGAGCCAAGACGGTTTTGCTGGAACGAAATTCCCAATTGGGTGGAACCACGACCACCGGAGGTGTATGCTTCCCGGGTCTCTTCCATGCTTGGGGGAAGCAAATCATTTCGGGGATCGGTTGGGATCTGGTTGCAAAATCAGTGAAAATCGATGGTCGCGAGCTTCAGGATTTTACCAAGAATCACCGGTCGCACGTTCCCTATCACGTGGATCTAAACGGACAGTTGTACTCTCTCCTTGCCGAGGAAGCCTGCCTCGATGCCGGCGTATCGCTTGCCTATTACCAGTTCCCGGAAAAAGTCGCTCAGACTTCCGAGGATTGGCTGGTGAATGTACGCGGGCAAGGGGTAAATTATCAATTACGTTGTAAGCAGATCATCGATTGCAGTGGCAATGCCACCGTGGTCGGAATGCTCGGATTCGAACGTTTGCGTGGAGATACCCGTCAGCCCGGCACTCAGGTCGTGGTGTACAAGGGCTTGGATATGGAAGTGGTTAACAAGAACGCCAAGCACATTCAGCAAATGTACAATGAGGCAGTCAAGGAAGGACGACTGCAGAAGGGAGATACCTGGAGTGGAAAAGCGATGCAACCCATCCGCAGCAAAAGAGGTAACGTTAATCATATCTTCGGGGCCGATTCCACCGATGCGGGCACTCAGACTCAAACCAACCTGGCGGGTAGAAAATCGGTCTTGCGAATGCTCAAGTTCCTTAAAACCATTCCCGGCGGTGAGAATGCCAGTATCGACAGAATGATGAACGAGACGGCGACCCGTGAGACTTTTCGCATCAAAGGCGAGACCATGATCACCGTTAATGACTACCAAACCGGTAGAAAATTTGATGACGCCTTGTCCTATTCTTTTTATCCCATCGACTTGCATACCAAGGATGGAGTGGCGCCAAAGCATTTGAAGCGGGGAGTCGTCCCAACAATTCCGCGAGGAGCCCTGATCCCGAAAGGCTCGAAGAACATCATGGTTGCCGGTCGTTGCCTGTCCAGTGATCGCTATGCCAATTCAGCGGCCCGTGTCCAGGCATCCTGCATGGGAATGGGACAGGCCGCAGCCTGTACCGCAGTGCTCGCTGCCAAAACTTCGACCACACCGAAAGACGTTCCAATGTCTGAGATCCACTCGCTTCTACGCGAGCATGGGGCGATCGTACCTGCTTAATCCTTTTTGAAGCCTATTTACCTTTTATGAAACTCGCACACCTTCTTACTTTATTAGTATTTTTTGGCTCATTGGCCAAGGCCTCGTCAAAGCCGAACGTACTGTTTCTGGCCATCGACGATCTCAATGACTGGATCGGTTGCCTGGGCGGGCATCCTCAAGTCAAGACCCCTAACCTGGACAAACTGGCGGCTCGCGGAACTTTGTTTACAAATGCCCATTGCCAGGCTCCCGTCTGCAACCCGTCCCGTACCTCCGTCATGCTCGGGTTGCGGCCATCCACCACGGGGATCTACTCCCTTCAACCTTCCTTCAAAACGGTTCCCAAATACGCCAACCACGTGACGATCCCCAAGGCTTTCAATCTGAACGGCTACGCCACTTCGACCTTGGGGAAGATCTATCACGGCTCCTTTTTGCCAAAGGGCGAGTTCGACAAGACGGGAAGCCGGGCGAAATTGCCTAATCGATTCCCAAAGAAAAAGTTCGTGGACACTCCCCAGAACCACAGACTGGTGGACTGGGGGATCTGGCCACCCAAGGATTCGGACCAATTGGATTATCACACGGCGGAATGGGCAGTCGGAGAACTCTCGAAAAAGCCCAAGGATCCGTTCTTCATGGCGGTTGGGTTCTTTCGTCCGCACGTTCCCCTTTACGCTTCGCAAAAATGGTTTGACCTGTACCCCGAGGAGTCGTTGGTCCTTCCTCACATCCGGCGGGACGATCGTCAGGACACCCCACGCTTTTCGTGGTATATCCATTGGAAACTTCCCGAACCCCGCCTCAAGTTTTTGGACCAAAACAAGCAGTTGAAGAACAAGGTTCGCTCCTATCTCGCTTCCGTCAGTTTCGTGGATGCTCAGGTTGGCCGGGTATTGGACGCCTTGGAAGCAAGTGGCCTCGAGGATAATACGATTGTCGCCTGTTGGTCGGACCATGGCTACCACTTAGGCGAAAAGGAGATTACAGGAAAGAATACCCTATGGGATCCATCCACCCGCGTACCTATGATGTTTGCCGGACCCGGTATAGCCAAGGGCGCCCGTTGCGGGCGTCCTGCGGAATTGCTCGACCTCTATCCTACTCTTGCCGAGCTCTGCCAATTGAAGTCCGTACCTAAAGAAATCGAAGGTCTAAGCCTCGTACCCCAACTCAAGGATGCCAAGGCTCCCCGTACTCGCCCCGCCATCACTTCGCATGGCCCGGGAAACGATTCGGTACGCACCGAAACCCATCGGTACATACGGTACGCCGATGGTTCGGAAGAGCTTTACGATATGAGAAAAGACCCTCACGAATTCAAAAATCTGTCTGCCGATCCGAAGACCAAAAAGCTCAGGAAAAAGCTCGCTTCCTACTTTCCCAAGAGCCCGGCGAAGCCAGTGAAGGGAAGCCGTTCGCGCCTGATCGAAAGAAAAGAGGATGGTTCCGTTTACTGGGAAAACACCTTGATCAAGAAAGACGCCAAGATTCCCGAATACGAATAAGAAACGGGGTAGAGCTTGCGTGCGTGCCAACCTTTTTTTGGAATGGATGAATGAAGGAAGAACATAAATTAGTCAGGGAAAGGGTGGGGGAGGAAGAATGGGCTCTGCGCGTCGAGTTGGCGGCCGCATATCGTGTTTTCGCTATGTTCGGATGGACACACCTTATTCATACTCACATAACCGTTAAAGTGCCTGGGAAGAAGGAATGTTTCCTTATCAATCCTTTCGGTCTTCTTTGGGAGGAGATAACGGCAAGTTCCCTAGTCAAGGTGGATGCGGAAGGAGGTATCGTCGATCATGGATCGACCGAAAGCTCAATCAATCCTGCGGGATTCAAGATTCATTCGGCCATTCACGTTTCCGAAAGAGCTGCGAACTGGGTGATGCACATTCACGTGCCCGAAGTGAATGCAGTGGCCAACCTCAAGGGGGGGCTGGTGCGAGGTCTCTCCGTTTACTCGATGGACATCGGGGGGGTTTCCTACCACGACTTCGAGCACGCCACCTCTTCCTCCAGTGACGTCTGCGGGCGTATGATTCGGGATTTGGGGTCCGTCAACAAAGTCCTTCTCCTTCCCAACCACGGAGCCATCACGATCGGTGACAGTATTCATGAAGCGTTCTACCTGACCTACCAACTGGTTGAGGCCTGCAAGGTCCAGATCATGACTCAGTCCTGCGCCAATTCAGACTTGGATTACTCGGTCGTTGACGAGCAAACCGTCGAGGAGACCTATCGTATCGTGCAGGACAACTATACGGGGAACGAATTCGGTAAACTGGAATGGGAGGCCGCAAAGAGGAAAATGCTTGTTCAACCTAGTCCTAATTACGCTGAATAAATTTTTTCGTAAGAAAAATTTGATTTAGGACATGTGTCCTTTGAATATGTATGAAAGTCCTCAAAACTTTGATCCGGATTCCATCGTCGAGAAAGTGCTCGGGGGAGAGAAGGATCGTTTCCGCCTCCTCGTTCGGGAGTACGGGTTATTGGTCCGCGGATACTTGGCCGCCCGGGTGTACCACTTGGAAGATGCGGAGGATCTTGCGCAGGAAGCCTTTCTCATCGCCTTCTCCAAACTCTCGACCTATGAAATCGGCACGAATTTCCGGGCTTGGCTCCTGAGCATCGCGAAATTTCAGCTCAACAACCATTGGCGCAAAACCAGTCGGCGGGCCAATGCAATGGATCGTTTCCGTCACGACATTGCCGAGGCCGTTCAGCCTGAGATGCAAAAGGCATCCGACGAGCTTAAGCAAGACAATGTCAGGCGGTTGCTCGATTGCATTTCCAAATTACCCGACCGCACCCGTCATTTGATAAGGGCTGGTCTGGATGGCGTGCGCATGGAAACGCTCGCCGAAGAACTGAATTTAAAACCCAACGCCATTTATCAACTCCGTTACCGGGCCCACCTTACCTTGAGAAAATGCATGGAGCAAAGAACACTCGAATCATGAGCAACTACGACAAAGACGACGACTTCCTCGACCTGCTTGCCGCTTGGCACGAGAACAAGACCCTTTCTACCCCAAGGAAGAAGGAACTCCTCGAACGACTTGAGCAAGACGAAGCCTTGCGACTCGAATTGGCCCGTGAAATCGAGATGGCAGGTCTCACACGGGCCGCCCAAGCCGGAGAACCACGTTGGCTTGAGCTTGAGGAGAAACTCGGAACCCAAAAGGAAATCTCACAGGACTTCGAATCCGCAGTGATGAAAAAGCTGCAAACAAAGACTCCCGAATCCGGGAGTAAGAGCATACTCAGCTTTCCCAACCTGGCATGGCTGGGAATTGCCGCCGCTTTGATCTTTGCATTCCTGAACCTTTCAAATCAGGAACCCCTTGAACAAGGAGTGGCCAAGCTCATTCGATTGGAGGGAGTTGCAAAGCCCATGGACAAGGAAAGAGTTATGCAAAAGGGACAGGAATTCAGTATTGAGGAAGGCTTGGTGGAAATGGCTTTTCGCGAGACCGGAGTTCACCTGATCGGCACGGGGCCATTGAACATGACCTTGCTCGGAAACGATCGTATCTTTTTAAACGAGGGTGAGATCAAGCTGGTCGTGCCACCCCAAGGCATCGGATTCGTGGTCGACACACTGGATAGAAAATTCGTGGATCTTGGAACCAGTTTCGTTGTGCAAGCCAGCAAGGAAGGCACCAAAGTTCTGGTCCTCGAAGGTGAAATTGCGGTGGGAGGAAGAAACGACAAACCTAGTCAGTTCATGAGCAAGGGCTCGACGGCCGACTTCGATCGAAACGGCAGCGTGAACCTTCGCTCGCGCGGACCAAGCGGAGTGCCCGAACTCTCCCTGCCTTCCATGACGCCCACCGAAAACTCCCTCACCGGCAAGATTTACGGAATCAAAAATGGAATCTTCCCCGTCACTGCCGACAAGGAGAAGATCAAGAAGCGAGCCATCGTCAGGAATTTCGTCCCCTTGGTCCGTTCCGGCTTCAAAAACCAAGCCAGGTTCAAGAACTTCGTCCAAGGCCGTCCCTTGCGTTTTACCGGAATCGCCGGCACTTACGACAATTTCCCCCTGCGGACGAGCTTGGCCCCTTACTCCGTCGAGAGCGGTTGGTTGGCTTGGTACTCGGGGAAAGTCAAAGCACCCAAAACCGGACGATACCGTTTCTGGGGCTATGCGGACAACAACCTGCTCGTTGCCATCGACCGAAAACCAGTCTTCGAGGGCTCGCGCTACGACTCGCACTTTCAAAACGAACTCAAGGTGCCCCGTAAAAACCATCCCTTCCTTCCATGCCTCAACGCCCGGGCCGGTTTCGCTTCAGGAAAGTGGTTTGACGTCGGTGACGAATCCGTCCGTATCGATATTCTCTTCGGTGAAACCAGCATGACGATGACTTCGGGGATCTTGTTGGTCGAATACCAAGAGGATTCCTACGAAAAGACCTACTGGGGGCAGCCCAAGTGGCCTCTTTTCCTTACCGAATTTCCCCAAGAGAAGCAATTGGCCGAGCTCGATGTATTGCGGATTCACATGGAGGAAAAGATCAAGGGATCCTTTTCCGTTTCGCAAGATTCGATTTGGCAGGTCGCATCCGATTCCTAAGCTTCCCAAAAGCCTCCCATTGCCTCTCGAGTTCCTGATCGCCCACCGCCCCCTTTCCCCCACCCAAACAAACTTCCAAAACTCATTTATGAAAACCAACTCAACTGCATACGCTTCGCTCATCACTTGTCTTTTGTTTCTGGCAACCGGATTGACTTCCCTCCCCGCACAGCAATTCAATAGTATCTTTAATGGCAAGGATCTCGACGGGTGGATGGGCAAAGATCAATTCTGGAAAGTCGAAAAGGGTGCGATCGTAGGGGAAACGACCAAGGACAACCCCACAAAGGGAAACACCTTTCTTATTTGGAAGGGTGGCATGGTTCAAGACTTTGAATTTTCCTGTATGGTCAAGTTCAAGGGAAACAACTCGGGCGTACAGTACCGCAGTCAACCGGTAGGCAAGCTAGAGGACTTCGTTCTAAGAGGCTATCAAGCCGACTTGCACCCGAAGCAGGACTTCTTCGGCATGCTCTATGGAGAGAAATTCGGAAAGCGCGGCATCATTGCCAAGCGTGGGCAAAAAGTAGATGCCAAGGGAGACAAGGACGTAAAAATTCTCGGAACCGTCGGGGACAAGGCCCAACTCAATGGAGAAGAGTGGAACAAACTCACCGTTCTCGTGGTCGGCAACCGATTGATTCACAAGGTAAACGACATCGTGACCGTGGACGTCACGGAAAACCATCCCGATGCCATTGCCAAAGGACACTTGGGCTTGCAGCTCCATCAGGGCGCTCCCATGAGGGTCGAGTTCAAGGCCATCAAGTACCGGGAGATTTCCGGCAAAGCGAAAAAGAAAGCGCCCGGAGCGAAACCCCGAAAAGAGGCATCCAAACCATCTCCGCGTCCAAAACTTGAATCGCTCGTACGGTCAGCCACTTCTCCCAACCGCATCAACATTGCCGACGGCTTCAAGATCGACCTGCTCTATTCCGTGCCCATGGAAAAGCAAGGATCGTGGGTCGCGATGTGCATGGACGACAAGCAACGCCTGATCGTCAGTGATCAATACGGAGGGATTTACCGCTTTCCCATTCCGGCAACCGGCAAAAACGTCGATCCCGCAAGCATCGAGCAAATCACCTACGCCACCGAGCGGCCCGGTATGGGAAGTCCGACGGAAGCCCAGAAAAAGCTTCCGCAGATCGGGCATGCACAGGGCTTGTGCTATGCCTTCGACAGCCTTTACGTGGTGGTCAATTCCCGCTCGAGCGTAACGGGAGCCGGGGTATTCCGCCTGCTCGATACCAACGGTGACGATCAATTCGACAAAATCGTGACGATCAAGAAACT
>Ga0233433_10004752_pt1 | contig 10309 bp, 7 predicted proteins | sample SI_122_August201_5_FD_179868 | JGI IMG/M metagenome (GOLD analysis project Ga0233433, IMG submission 179868) | Seawater microbial communities from Saanich Inlet, British Columbia, Canada - SI_122_August2016_100_MG | ecosystem: Environmental > Aquatic > Marine > Inlet | place: Canada: British... | reverse complement strand
TAAATGGCGCCTTAGAGTATATGAATAGACCTATTGCACCGCCATTCGTGACATAGTTCATTGCCGCTTGGTTATACAAGGCCAACCTCAGGTCCACGCTCATGGCCGCCACATTCAATACACGCCAATCGAACTTGTTTATTGACTCCGAACCGAGCGCATCATCTTGATCTGGTATGATGATTGGTTCGTAGCCGCGTTCTCTGACAAGCAGGGAAAATTCGTACCACTCTTCAACCCTTGAATCCCGAATTGCCTCATAGTCAGCCTTCCGCAGGGTAATGGTAACAAACTTGCCACTGCTATCTGCCGTAAGTCTGGACGCCGCGGTCATCGCATAGTCGGAAGGCGCAAATAGCCTTACATCAATTCCAGCGTCATGGGCCTTCCGCACCAAAGGGATATCATACGGAATTTGTGGGTTATATGTCGGGTGGTATCCTTTGGGATACGAATTCGCCGCAATCACTGCCGGGGCGGTAACCGATATTGATACGTTTCTTATCGACGGAACAACCTTGGCGATCTCTAAGATGAGATTCCATACCCGCCAACGACGTTCCGACAATGTGTATTGCTTCTCTCTAACCGTAACGTTACGAAATCCATCCGCGAGAACAACAAGATCAAAGTACTTCTGCCCCTTAGCAACGGTGTACGCTGCGGCAGATACAATAAACTGGCAAAAGTCAAATGTGATGGGTGCGGTCTTTAAATCGTAATAGGCCGTTATCGTCGAGTCCGATTGACTGATATTAGACATGAATATCTCGAGAGCCAGTTTTGAGTAAAAGAATCAATATCACCTAAACAACGCCTTTCCACGTAACGACATTATAGCCGAGCCAAATCAAGTTTTTGTGGACAGCATCGCTTTATATTTCGACTGAACTGGCCACCTAAACTTTTCCACAGACGTCCTACGTGCCACACACATCAATACTGCTTCAGGTGGAACAATCATCCTCTTTGTTGGCCTGGGACCGAAGTCTATCATTTGCACACCGGAAGCATCTTTTGTACGGCCTTGCAGAAACTGCAACTGAAAACCATTCTGATCAAACCCGTCGAAGTAAGCGGTCGGACTAAAGTTCCAGAACCCATGATTAACGATTGTCATTGGTGCCATGGTTATAACCACGCCCCCCAGTTTCGTCATCTCACACATCGATCGGAATGCATTTCCAACATTGAAGCAATGCTCAAGCGTACCGGTGTCTATGACAAGATCGTAAGCCTGATGGTATTCAGGAGGCAGCGGCTCGTTGAGGTCAACGATTTTCTCCGGACCCCTCAATTTTTTGACATCAATAAAATCTGTCTTAATCCGAAGTTTCTCAAAAAGACTTTCCGTTTCATATAGGGGGCCAAAGTCTTCAGGCAAACTATGGTATTTCTTAACCTGGTCGCCATCACTTCGAACTTCCAATTCTGATGTGATCTCCGCACCGAATAAATTGGATATGACCTTCCCGGGGACCAACAGGTCAGGGTAGGACAAGCACATTGTTTGCGTCCAAGTGGACGCCACTAGATCAGGGTCCCTTTGGGCTAATACGGATTTTAGAACCGATAAATATGTTTCGTCGATTGCCATGGCTGGTCACTGTGAAGAATTCAAGACGTGTGTTTGTATGGCCGAGACCACCGCAATGCAAGGCTACCCTTGCTCTATTTAGAGAATTGCTCTGATCTAGCCCAAGGGCTACTGAAGCTCTTTAGCCTATTTTCGACGGCTGCTCTAATTCAGGCACATCGAACCTTAGCTCAGCCGGCTCCTCACGGAATTTGATCGGATTGCCAACGTGCCTTAGTCCGGCAGGGTCAGTTACAATCATGTCACGTGCGATCGCGTGTTCTTGCTCGAACGCCTCAACCATATCGAGCACGGGCGCCCAGGCCAGTTCGAGTGGCTCTAACATATCGATCCACTCTGCTTGCGTCTTGCTCTTGAACGCCTCGCGCAGCGCTTCTTTGACCGGCTCCTGGGCCACGCAGTCGTCCAGGCAGCAAAGGTCGAACAGATCCATGCGTCCTAGAATCGTCAATAAGCTGGTTGCGAACTTTGGCTCACGGCCGGTCAGAGCGATAAAGCGGCCATCCTCCGTTTCGTAAACGTTGTAGAACGCCGCCCCGCCAATAGAGCGGCCCTCCCGCGTTGTCGGTGCCACACCATCTGCAAGAACCGGTCCGGTTAAGTGGGCCGTCCAGGACAGCAGCGTGTCGTACATGCTCGCATCAACGTAATCACCCATCCCGGTTTTTTCTCGGCGGTAGAGCGCCATCAGAATCCCCGAAAGACCGACCAACGATGACCCCATATCGGCACCGGGCAAGCCTGGCACAACCGGTTTACCGTCGCCGCCATCGTTTATAGCAAGCAAACCCGTTAAGGCTTGAGCTCCCATGTCGTGGGTCGGGTTGCCGGATAGTGGACCGGTCTGGCCAAAAGCAGATACGGAACAATAAATGATCTTAGGGTTACGCGCCTTGACGGCGTCATAGTCGACGCCCAGCCGTTTCACCACACCAGGTCGAAACGCCTCAACAAAAACATCTGCCGTCTCACACAACTTGAGCAGCTGCTCACGATCTGCATCCGTCTTGAGATTAAGGCATATGCTTTTCTTCCCGCGGTGTGTGTTGCGGAACCAGACAGAATGACCATCTTGAAATGGGCCGTACTTCCGTGCCGGTTCACCACCGGGCGGCTCGACCCGCAACACGTCAGCGCCATGGTCCGCCATCATAAGAGTCAGATGTGGCCCTGGCAGATACATGGACAAGTCGATAACGCGGACGCCCTCAAGTTTCATGATGGCTCACCTTTATCGCAATTCTCAGTTTGGCCAATCGCCCGCTGTTCACGGATCAAATCGCCCCCGCGTCTCTAAGCGCGGCAATACCTTCGTCGTCATAACCAATGTCTTTAAGCAATTCGTCCGTATCGGCCCCAAGCTTAGGAGCGCTGCGAATAGGAACTCTCTTGCCATCTAGTTTGATCGGATTGTTGAGCACGCGCAGCCCGGGTCGATCAGGATGATCAACTTCGGTAATCATATCGATCTCTTCTAGGAACGGATTGTCTAAGGCTTGCGCCATGTCGTAGACCGGCGAAATCGGAATAATGCCTTTGAACTTTTCAACCCAGGCCTCGGTGGACATTTTGGAAAACACCTCGTCGAGGATCACGGTCAACGCTGCACGGTTTTCCAGCCGCGCCGCAAGGTCGGCGAACCTTGGGTCTTCCCCTAATTCCTTGCGGTCTAACCCATCGATCAACAAGCCCCAGAACTTCGGATTCTGGCACATAATAAAAACCCACCCGTCCTGGCTTTTTACGAGTTGGCTCGGCGTAACAGATGGGTGTGCCCCGCGAGGCGCCCGTCCCGTGACTAATCCTTCATTCAGGTACCACACCCCAGGATAAGTTAACTGATGGAGCGCCGCTTCCATGAGGCTAACATCAACGTCGCCACCTTCACCCGTTTCCTTCGCTTTGACGATTGCGGCCGTCACACCATACGCAAGCATCGTTCCGGTCATAAAATCGACAAGAGAGAGCCCGAAGCGCGCGGGCGGTCCGTCTGGCTCACCGGTAACAGAAAGGAACCCAGCCTCAGCTTGCATGAGGTAGTCATAACCAGGCCATGCTGCCCTTGAGTTGTCACGTCCATAAGCAGAAATGTGGCCACATACAATTTTGGGATTCACGCTTTTTAGCGCCGCATAATCGATTCCCAGTTTCGCGGGCTGGTTGCCTCTCATGTTGTTCACGATCGCATCGGATTCCTTCACCAGCTTATGAAGAACCTCCTGTCCTTTCTCAGTTTTGAGATCGAGCGTCAGGCTACGCTTATTCAGATTGAAGGCTTGAAAATACTGGCTATCGTTTTCGCCCAGAAAATAGGGTCCAGTAGAACGAGCAAAGTCACCGCCGGACGACGGGTTTTCGACCTTGATGACCTCGGCTCCCATATCCGCCATAAACATTGAACAATATGGACCAGCTCCGTACTGCTCCATTGTAAGAACACGTAACCCAGAAAGCGGTAGAGACATTAAATTTTATTCCGTTCAATGAGCTGCCTGGCAATAATCACCTTTTGCATCTCGTTTGTACCTTCACCAATCGCCATCAACGGCGCGTCGCGATAAAGGCGTTCAACTATAAATTCCTTGGAGTAGCCGTATCCGCCGTGGATCCGCATCGCCTCAAGCGAATTCTCTATCGCGGATTCAGACGCATGATACTTGGCCATTCCAGCCTCTAGGTCGCAGCGGCGTCCTTCGTCATAAGCTTTCGCCGCTTGCTCTACCAGCAGACGAGACGCCTCATACCGCGTCGCCATCTCAGCCAGCTTTAGTTGGATTGCCTGATGCTTATAAATCGGTTTGCCGAAAGTCGATCGCTCCTGACTGTAACGCACAGCCTCGTCTAGAGCTCTTTTGGCAATGCCCACCGACCGAGAGGCAACATTGATCCGGCCAAGTTCCAACCCACCAACGGCTTGATAAAAACCCTGACCCTCTTCACCACCAATCAGGTTTTCGGCCGGCACACGGAAATCTTCGAATACCATTTCACCTGAATCGATGCCCTTGTACCCGAGCTTCTCTAGGCGCTTAGAGATGCTGAAGCCTTCCCCCTTTTCGACGATGAACATACTCATGCCTTGACGTGGAGGGTCTGCGTTTATGTCTGTCTTGGTCAGAAGGGCGAAGCAGGTGCCTTCGATGGAATTCGTTATCCAGGTCTTCGTACCATTGATAACGTAGTCATCGCCGTCGCGTACTGCCCGCGTGCGAATGCCTTGAAGGTCCGTCCCGGCATCTGGTTCAGTGAGTCCAATGCCACCACGCAGTTCACCGGTCACGAAGCGTGGTAAAAATCTTTGCTTTTGTTCTTCAGTTCCAAATTTCTCAACCGCTGTCGCCATCATCAAATGAGAATTGAAAACACCGGTCAGTGACATCCATTCTTCTGAAACCTTGGTCACGATCTTGGCGTAAGTTGACGCGGATAAGCCTAGCCCGCCCCACTCCTGCCCAATGGTCGCACCGAACAGGCCCATATCTTTCATCTGTTCAACCATGTCGGTCGGATAGGTGTCGGAATGCTCGAGCTCCATCGCGTATGGCGCGACGTCGCGCTCAAGCCATTTGCTAATGCTGTCCAGTATGAGGGACTCGTCCGCCTCTTCGAATTTCGCGTCTTTAGGCGCCATGGGGAGCCTCCTGGTTTGAACCTCGAACGGGTGTCTTAGCCAATCAATGCCAAAGTAGCGAAGTGCATGCGCGCTAAACGGCCATTTATTGATATTTCTCGGACAAATACTTCTTTTGTCTGTTCAGACACTGTATCTAAGATAAGATGTACAGACAAATTATATTTGTCCGGACGTATATAGGTTAGTGTGCGCGCCGACGATGAAGGTTATCCGGGGATGGGTATACAGCCCCTTGAGGCCTTTATTGAAAGAGGTAAGTGGGGACCGCATGGGGAATTCAGAAACTCAGACCCGCCAAGGCGGCCCGGCTGGACGGCGCTACCAAGCGTTAGCGGACATTCTCCAAGACGAGATTGAAACAGGGGTCTATCCAGTCGGAACGCGCATGCCGACAGAACTCGAACTCTGCAATCGTTTCAGTGTCAGCCGTTTCACAGTTCGAGAAGCGTTACGGCGCATGATCGATAACGGCATGATTTTAAGACGCCAGGGTTCCGGTACGGTCGTGGTGTCAAAAAACCCGACCACAATGTTTGTTCAGAAACTGAGCTCGATTGATGAACTGCTGCAGTACTCGATCGACACCCGTTTAAAGGTGGAAAACTCAGCCTCTGTTGAGGTTGATGCTAAAACTGCAAAAATGATTGGGTGTGACCCTGGCGACGCTTGGCATCGGATTGAGTCCGTTCGCTATCTCGATGAAAAATCGCCAATTTGCTGGTCTGATGTTTATGTCCGCCCAGAGCACCAAAATATTGCGGACCGCATCGGTGAAGATACGACCCCGGTTTTTATGGTGATTGAAAAAGAATTTGGTGTTGTGGCTGAAGAAGTCACGATGGATCTATTCGCTGGTTCAATCGAAGAATCCAAGGCGTGGGTTATGGGCGTGAAGCCGGGAAGCCCCACACTCATCATTGTACGCAAGTACAAAGATAAGACAGGACGAGTGTTTGAGGTATCGGTCAGCGAGCACCCAGCTGGCCGGTTTACCTTCTCAATCGACCTGCTTCGCAGTTCGAATTCAGACTAGAGTTATTCCACCGCAACAGCCGGGCAGCTAACATTGGTTCCGCCTAAACCACAGTATCCGTTCGGGTTCTTGGCCAAGTATTGCTGATGATAATCCTCTGCATAATAGAACTCAGGTATCTCAAGAATTTCAGTCGTGATCGGCCCATATCCAGCCTTCTCCAGCTCACCAGAAAACGCACCCTTTGACGTTTCAGCCAAAACGAGATGCTCCTTTTTCGACACGTAGATACCTGACCTATACTGAGTTCCCGCGTCATTGCCTTGGCGCATACCCTGTGTTGGGTTATGGGCTTCCCAAAAAACCTTGAGCAAATCAGAGAACGATATCTTTTGCGGGTCATAGCAAACCAAAACCACTTCATTGTGGCCCGTCATACCCGAACATACTTCTTCATAAGTTGGGTTGGGTGAATGACCTGCGGCGTAACCCACGGCAGTCGTGAAAACGCCATCCAATTCCCAGAAAACTCGTTCTGCCCCCCAAAAACAGCCAAGCCCAAAAACAGCAGTGTCCAATCCCTCCGGAAAGGGAGGTTTGATTGGATTGCCGCTCACATAATGCGAACTCGCAACCGCCATAGCCTGAGCCCGGCCCTGCAAGGATTCGTCGGGGCTTGGTAACTCGGTTTTTTTGCGTGAATTAAAGAACATGGCTTGTTTCCCATCTATTTAGCGGGTTTGTACGAATATCGTGTGCCTTGGCGTTGCAAACAAGCCACAGAACGGGAAAAACAGGACGATCGCGCCCATTATTTGCTCATCTGCTGGGCGTTTTGTATGGAATAGCGGCGTGACACAATTTGTACGTTCTATTCATTAGTCAGACATCGTGTAGGGCTTTAAAAAGCCTACAGGAGCACCGGCTAGTTTCAGCCTATTCCTTGGGGAGAGTAGATAGCATGTCTAACACTAGACTTTTACGAGCTGCACTATTGGCATCTGTTGCCTTCGGTTTTGCAGCCCAAGACGCCGCGGCCCAAATCGAAGAGATTTTGGTTACAACTCGTAAGCGTGAGGAATCCCTGCAGGAGATTCCGATGTCGATTACGGCATTTGACGCGGCTGCAATCGAACGTAATCGCATCAATGACATTAGTGACTTGGCAAAATATACGCCCGGCCTTGTGTTTGATGGCGGCTTCGTCCCCCAAGATACGCGGCCACAAATTCGTGGCCTTCCGGCGACACGTGGTCGCCCACCCGTTGGTGTCATGATCGATGGGATCGACGTATCGTCTGAGTCCATGCTCACCGCTGGCGGTGGCATGTTGGCCAACCTTCGCTTGATTGACGCGGAACGGATCGAAGTCGTTAAAGGCCCCCAGAGCGCCCTATATGGTCGTGTCGCGTTCGGTGGCGCCATCAACTACATTTCGAAGAAACCCGGTGACGAATTCGAAGGCAACTTCACTGCAGACGTAGGCGACTACGGTCAATTCGAACTTCGTGGTGCCGTCAGTGGTCCCGTGACAGACAAAGTCAGCCTTGGGGTCAATGTGGCATACGCGGAACATGACGGTTACTACGAAAATGCTTTAGACGGTCAAAAACTCGGCGGTTTTGAAAGCGTTGGCTTCTCAATTGCTGCCCATTTCGAGCCGACTGACAATTTCACCATGGATACGCGGGTTTCATACTCAGAAGATGATTATGCACCTCGGGCGCAGACGCTACTCTCGTTGTCGACCAACAGCAGTGTCGCAGTTGATCTGCCGGCCAGTGCAGTTGGCCTTCTTATTCCAGGACAATTCGGGCCCACCCCTCTCCCGGCCCAAGCATTTGTTCCACGGTTCGGCGAGATCACCTCTTCCGGTCAAGTATTCTTGAGCCAGGATGCGATCACGGGGGAACGCTTTAAAGGTTCCACACTCGACTCACTGATTATCAGCAACATCTTTGAGTATGAGTTTGACGATAATATCTCGCTGACATCTTGGACCGGTTTCACCCGGGCTGAGGCCACCCAAAATCAGGATGTTGATTTCTTTGGCGCAGCACCAGCGTTTAGCTTGCTTCCACCACCCGCTGGATTTGCTGAACCGCTGCCATTCCTGTTCCAGTTTGACCTGGACACAAAGACAGAGCAGTTCAACCAAGAAGTCCGCATCGGTGACCTGAAATCGGATGGTCTGCGGTGGTCTGTCGGTGGCCAGTACTGGCAGGAACGCGTTGAACAATTGAACAACAACCTCATCTCTCTGATGTTTGGCATACCTGGCTTACTGCCATCTGCAGCCCACAACATCAGCCAAGTTGCGATCCCGCCTGCATCACGGGAATTCAGGGATACGGACCATTGGTCGGTCTATGGGATTGTTGAATACGACATCAGTGACCAACTTACCGCGACTGTCGAAGCCCGCTATTCTGACGAGAGCCTTGAGGTTGGATACGTCGCTGGTGGACGCGGAGCCGTTGGCTTTGTCGCACCCTTCCCTCCTTTCAACGCACCGGTTCAAGTCAACGTTGGGGCGGATGCAGTTCTTCAGTCAACCGACGACTTCTTCACACCGCGCTTCGCTCTAGAATATCAAGCGACCGACACAAACCTGCTCTATGCATCTGTGTCTAAGGGTGTGAAGCCTGGTGGCGTATCGACCATCGCTGGCACAGCGCCTGGCAATGGCCGTTTCTTCCCCGAAGAACTGTGGAACTACGAAATCGGTTCCAAAAACACCTTTGCGGACGGCAGAGCGGTCGCAAACGTAACTGGGTTCTACATGGATTATTCGGGCAAGCAGGTCACCCTACTTGAGCCGAATCCTGATAACGCCCAAGGCAACGATCTCGTCGTTCGGAATGCCGGCTCGGCTCGGGTTTATGGTTTGGAAGTTGAACTGGCTGTTAATCCGACGGACGAACTGAACTTGTCGCTCGGGTATACATACTTGGACAGCAAGTACACCGACTTCGTTGTGACGACCACGAGCGCACTTGGTATTGCGTTGGCTGGGAACTGTACGCCGATCGCACTGCCAAACGGACTTGGGTCTTGCTCGACGGACTTTTCCGGAGAGCCCCTCGAACGCACACCCAAGCATTCTTTGACCGTGGCCGCCTCTTACCGCGCGCCAATTTCAAACGACTTGGATTTGGTGATCGACCTGTCTGCTCAATATCAGAGCAAACGGAACCAAGACTCTAACGCGTTCCATTACTTCGGTTCATACGTCAACGTTGATGCCCGAGTTGGAGTCGATACGGATCAATGGTCCGTCTTCCTTTATGGAGAGAATGTCCTTGGTGACGATACGGTAAAAAGTGGCCAGGGCTCTGGCGATTTCTCAGCCCTTGGCAATCTCGCCATCATCACGTTTGAGCCGGACAAGCCTCAGGGCGGCGTTCGCTTCAACTATCGGTTCTAAACGACCGATCAGCGACACAAACAAAAAGGGCGCCTTAACTAAGGCGCCCTTTTTCGTGCCTGCAAGACTTTACTCCGCCGCTTGGGACACCGCACCCGTGAGCTCATCGACAACGTCGTTAGTGCTCATAACCCGGCCCCATAGGCGCAAAAACATAGCCTCGTAAGCGGACTGTGCTTCATCGTCGCAAGTCCCTGTTGCATCCGATACCAAGACAACGCCAAACCCACGGTCTGACGCCTCCATCGCGGTCATACCAACACAGTTATTTGTCGACACCCCGACCGTCACAATATTCGATATTTCCATCGCGCGGAGGCGGCTCTCTATGCCCGTCGACGCAAAGGCGCCCATCGTGACTTTGTTGAGAACCGTCTCGCCCGCTTTAGGCGCAATGGCTTCAACAATCTCATGCTCCCGTTGGCCTTCGATATTATTCGTCGCCTTTACGATGCCCCTGATGTGAAGAGGCACGTCAGAACAATCCGCATGTTCTGCACCATAAGTGACATAAATCACCGGGGCCCCTGACTCACGAAACGTCGAGAGCAGACGTTGTGTGTTGGGAAGAATGAGGCTCTCAATACGGGAAAACCGGTAATCAGCTTCTTCCAGCCGACCCTGCTCCCGCAAGATATTTCCCAGCCCGTGAGTGGGGCTACCGGTCGCATATTGCAG
>Ga0233433_10004750_pt1 | contig 10312 bp, 9 predicted proteins | sample SI_122_August201_5_FD_179868 | JGI IMG/M metagenome (GOLD analysis project Ga0233433, IMG submission 179868) | Seawater microbial communities from Saanich Inlet, British Columbia, Canada - SI_122_August2016_100_MG | ecosystem: Environmental > Aquatic > Marine > Inlet | place: Canada: British... | reverse complement strand
CATTAATTCTATTAAACTCTGTTAAAATTAGACTAAACTAACTGATAGCTTATCCTAAGTTAGTTTTGGTTTTATTAATATATCATGCCTAGAATAAACATGGATTCAGGATTAAGCGAAGAGGGCTGGTTAAACAAACTAGAAAGAAAATCCCACTCAGCTAGAACTCGAATCACTGCAAAAGCCTCTATGAGAACCTTTGATCTGTTTTGCAAAAATCAAAAAGTAAGTAGAGACGAAATAATACAACAATATCAGATTTGGTATAATCCAAAACCAAATCCTGAGGTACTAGTTAGACCTGATATAGAAGCAATATGTCTTTCATTAGATGGGTTTGTGGATTTTATGACAAAAGACTACTCCTACACAAAATACAATCCCAAAAAAGAAGAGATGGAAGATAAAATCTGTAAAAAGAAAAGTTCCAAAACAATCAGCGTTTATTTTGGATTTGTAAAATCATATCTAAGATTATGTGCCAAAGTAAAACTCTCAGTTGAAGATGTTAAAGACTATGTAACATTTCCAGTTGAAGAAAAAGATCCAAGAGTACCTTTAGAGTTACACCAACTAAAGAAGATCGTATCTAATGCAACTGTAAAGAGACGTGCATTGTACTATGTTTTAATCACAAGTGGTATGAGATTAGGTGAAGCGTTATCTCTTACTAAGGAAAATTTTCACATTGATGAAAGTCCAGTGAGAATAACTCTTAATGCCAAACAAACCAAGACCAAAAAAGGAAGAGAGTGTTACATCAGTAAAGAAGCAGTTGAGAAAATAAAGCCATTAATGGAAAACGTATCTGATGATGAAATGTTTCTCAAACAAAGTAACCTTTCATTATTACACAATGTCGCAAATGAGGATAGAATATTTGGTTACATGAGGACTAAATTGGGATTTACCCAAAAATATCCTAACTCTGTTCGATATGTTGTAAACATTCATTCCATGAGGGCATACTTTCACACCAAAGCCTCTCTAAAACATGGCACAGAATATGCCAATGCCCTTGATGGCCATAGTGGATATTTGGAACAATACTATCGACTTTCACTTGATGAGCGTGGAGCGATGTATCAAGAACTAGAGCAAGACTTGCTCATTGAATCCGTTCCAGTGGAATCAAACAAGACCAAAGATAAGATAATCACAACACTGCAAGAACAGATGGCAGAAATGAGAGAGGATATGAAGCGTATGCAAAAAGCTCCAGACAGTTATGAGATAACTGCCTAGTCTTATTTTAACAAGTATTCTGGGTGGTTGATACACACGTCTCTTAACCTATCTTTCATATTTTCAATAACTTTTTGGTCACTTTGAAAATCCTTGTACCATTCTGGAAACATTTTGGAGAACAGTCTTTTCAACTTTTTTGCCTCTTCAATTTGTTCAGGTATTGTAATTTCATCAAATGGTTCTTCATCTTCTGTGTCTGAATCAATGTTGTTTTCAATTTGGAGTTTAAGATAAGTTGATGGTAGACCATCATTTAGATTATTTTCAAGTGACATGGCATTTCTTAACCATATTTTTTGTAACTCTTCATTTTCTTTTTCTTTTAATTTTGGTGATGTTCCTCTTTCAAAACTTGATAAACAAGAGTAATACGAAATTAACCCTAGTTTCAATATCATATCTACCATACTATTTTTTCTAGAATCCCTATGTCCCTTGATCATTTCTCTGTCTTTCAAACTTGTACTTGTACTAAGATTATTGCAACAAATTTGGTCCTTGAAAACATAACTGTCATTTTGAATTTCAAACTCTGATGTTCCAATAATTTCATAACGTGGGTGTGCTGGAAGTGGCAATGTATTTTTAATTATTTTTTTCTTTTCTAAATCTTTTAAAATTGTATTAATTTTTGGTCTGGAAAATGTGTAACCAACACTTTGTAAATATTTTGTAATTTCCATCAGTGTAGATAATGGATTAGTTTTTAGAAATTCTATTATTTCATTTGTAGGATCTACATTTTTTCTTTTATTGATATGAAATCTCATATCTCTTTCCATTCTGTTATCGTTGTACTTTACCAATCTAATTATGTAAAGTGTCGATTACATATATGTATATTGTACATTACATAATTCATGGAAATAATTCATGAAAGACTGTCAACAATCTGCATTAGTAGTGGATTGCGTGATTTTATTCGTGATGTCAAGAAAGAAAAAACCTATGACCAATTTCTTCGAATTTTAATAAAAAATACTGAGAATCCCATCACAGATTCATCAGATAAACAATTCCAGTCTGCAAAGAGAGGAGTTTCCTAAATTGTCTTTACACCCAATTGTTAAAAACCCAAAAAATTATCAAAGGAATAACATTCCTCACGCCTACAATCCATCATATCAACAACAAGTTAGAGTAAAATGCTCATTTTGTACTGAAAAAAGAAAGAAAAAAATCTACAAAACGCTCTACCGACTCCATTATCACTTACTGAAAGATCACGAGTATGAATATGGCACGAGGAATTATGTCATGTCACTAGCTGATAAATTAATCCGAGGTGAATCACTTGACTAGAAAATGTTGCAAGAATAAGGCAAAATATCTCATTGAATATTATTGTGGCCTTGATACTGCAAACTGGCAATTATGTCAAAAGCACTATGATTGTGATACTTGCTTTCAAAAGAATATCAAAAATATCGAGAAGTTAAAATGAAATACGAATCTAGACTTTTTTTACGACACAGTGATTACTGTGATTTTTTAAAAAATTCAGACATTGAAATTATTTCAGTCAATATGGTAAAACCAGAAATTGGTTACTCTATTCTTTTGACTTTTTTAAATTCTGAAAAGTGTTCTGAGGATTCACCATGATGGCTGAAGAGAAATACGTTTGTGAAGATTGTAAAAAATCAGGACTCTTTAGCGAGAATCATAATGATTGTGAAAAATTATACATTGATACAAGATTGAATGCAGGTGTTAAAAGAACATCAGCCGATTGTCAATGTGAAAACATTGGACATGGTTGGAATGTCCACATGGATTATGACAAAGAAGTAACTGATGAAGATGTACAAGACCTGAATGATGTTGCAGAAGAAATATCGACTCCAAATGTAGAAGGTGCATTTAGAAAAATTGCTTACAATGATGTTAAAAGAATTGATAAAGTCGCTGACAGATTGATTTTAAAATATAATTTTGTAACTGCCATTTCTACTGATACAATCTATCTTTACACTGGAAAAATATATGAAAATGAAAAAGCACTTGCAATAATTAAAGAAGAGACTGAACAAAATATCTATCAATGTAAAAGCAGCGACACCAAAGAAGTAATTTCTAAAATTAAACGCAAGACCTACAAAGATTTAGCAGATTTTGACAGTGATCCTAATGTCTTGACTTTGGAAAATGGGATTTTATCCCTAGACACATTGGAATTAACACCTCATACCCCTGATAATTTATCCAAAATATTGATACCATGTGAGTTTTCCATGCCTGAATCTGACAAAATTGAGGATAATCTAAGCGACACCTTGTTTTGGAAATACCTCAAAAACTCATTTACAGTAAAGGGAAAATTTCTCAAAGAACAATTTTACACTGTTCTTGAAGTCATGGCATCCGTATTTGTCAAACATCAGATTGATGAAAAATCCATCATGAATTTGGGTAGTGGTGAAAATGGAAAATCAGTAATGCTGGATTATCTGTCTGCATTACTTGGCAAAAACAACATTTCACATATTCCTCTTCAAGTATTATCTGAGGATAAATTTGCATCAGCAAAATTGGATGGCAAACTTGCCAACATCTTTGCAGATTTAGAAAAAAATGAATTAAGACATACTGGAATAATTAAAGTGATTAGTTCAGGTGAATCAATCTTTTCACAAAACAAGGGGGTGTCAGGGTTTGACCTATACCCTATCTGCAAACTAATCTTCTCTACTAACAAATTTCCCAAAGTCTTTGACCAAACTCAGGGATTCTTTAGAAGATGGATTATCATAAAATGGCTAAGGAATTTTGAAAATGATCCTGATAGGATTGACAAACTAAAGGAACATCTGTTAGACAATGAGGATGAAAAGAACATGGTATTTTCATCATTGTTAATTATTGCAGCCAAACTAAATGTAAATGGAAAATTCACACATGACCAAGATTGGAAAACAATTCAAAAACTATGGAATGAGAATGCAGATCCTGTAAATGATTTCATTGAAAATTATGTTGTTGATGCAGACGGATGGAAATCAAAACGAGAGACATATCAATTCTACAAACAAAAGATGTTTGACAAAGGTGAAATTCCCCTAGGGATGAGACAATTTTCTAAGGCTTTTTCTGAATATTATGAAGAAGGTAAATCAGGCTCTGTAAGAATGTGGGAAAACATAGATTTCAAAGAGCCTAAACAAGAAGAATTAGAGTCATTTCACGCCTAATTTTGATGATTGATTACTTTTAAGATTGAATATGTTGAAAATCAGTATTGGCAAAGAAAGGTGAAAAACTTTCAGAGGAAACTAAACAAAAACTTAGAATTGCTAATTTAGGAAAAAAACAATCAGAAGAAACCATTAGAAAAAGAGCTGAAAAATTAAAGGGAAATAAATGGAATGTTGGAAAAAAACAATCAGAAGAAACCATTAGAAAAAGAATTTCCAAAGTTATAGGTCAAAGAAGAACCATTGAACAAAAAAAGCGAATGTCTGTAGCTCAAAAAGGCATCAAATTAGGTATAAAACTCTCAGAAGAACATAAGCAAAATATTTCTAAAGGAAATAAAGGCAGAAAAGTGTCAGACGAAACACGAAGAAAAATTGGAGCCAAACATAAAGGAAAAAAATTGACATTAGAACATAGGAAAAAAATTTCTGAAGTTCAAAAAGATAGAAAACAATCCGAAGAAACTGTGCGAAAAAGAGCAGAATCTAATAGAGGCAAAAAACGTTCTAAAGAATTTAGTGAAAATCTTTCTAAAAGAATGAAAGGAAAAATAGTTTCAACAGTAACTAGAAAGAAACAATCAGAAAAGAGAAAAGTTATTTCAAATAGACCCGAAGTAAAACAAAAACAACGAGAAGTTCGAGCAAAACAGAAATTTCCATTTAAAGATTCAAAACCCGAAGTATTAACTCAATTTATTCTTGAAAAAAATAATATTGATTTTATAAAACATAAAACTTTCAAATTTGAAAAATCATTTCATCAGGCAGATATTGTTATTGAACCTGATAAAGTGATTGAAGTGAATGGGGATTATTGGCATTTTAATCCTAAAAAATATGATGGAGAATCAATTGTAAAAGTAAGACGTAAGGAAGTAAAAGTCAAAGAAGTATGGAAACATGATAGAAACATCATTAATGGAATGAAGCAACAAGGCTACAAAGTGTTGGTAGTTTGGGAATCTGAATTAAAAGATGAGTTGGAAGATATTACAAAGAAGATTCTAAAATTTGTAAAACAGTGATGTTTCGTGCCTAGATTCTAACACATTTTGGGACACTACGGTTCTACTCCTTATGGTATCTCAAATATCCCTTAGAAGTTTATACATAGTGTCCCATAATTTTTCTCCACTTGTTGTCTCTTATCATAATACCATATCCTTTTGCATCATACAACAACTCTACAAGTTCTGAAAATAATTTCTTGTTTGTCTATTGCTAATTAGTAATTGCTAATTGTGGATATTTAGTCACAAAATAAATTTTCTATAAGAAAATAATAATTATTTTTAATAATAAATCTCTGGCTTTAATTATATTATGTGAGTAAAACATGCGTGAATCTCTATCTGTTTAGTAGTATTGACCACTGTCATGATGTGAGGGGTGTTTAGTTTTGGGTAAAAGTGGTTACTTACCAGATGTTAGTTCACAATTTAGTTTTTGGCGTGAGTATGCAGTTAATTCTTTGAGAGAGAATAGTTATGAGTCTGCACAAGCAGGCCTTTACAATCTTAATCATTGTCTTACAGATGAATACCTTGTTAGAATATCTACAAATGATTATGATGAATTAATTGCAGACAGAACAGTTTTTCAATGTGGTCATTGTACCATGCAACAAAAAGAAATTATTCACAAAGGTCAAGAAGATGAAAAGATCAAAGTAACAACTATTCCAACAGAAATACATTATACCAAAATGAAAATTTATGAAACTAGTTGTTCAGCAGTTGATCAATTACTTTTGGGATTTTCTAATGTACCTGATTTTAAAAATAAGTCTGATGTGAAAACATCTTCAATGAATTCTTTGGTCCAAGGATTTCAAACAAAAACTAAGAATTGTAATACTAAAAAATATTGGATTTGTCCAGATTGTAATCAGGAGAATTTCCAAAATAATGGTGAATGGAATACTGTAAAATCAGTTAGGGAAGAGCCATTTACTTTGGGAGTTATTACAGAACCACCAAAGAAACCCAAACATCTGGCTAACAGTTTGGGTTATCCTGAAAAATTCACTCGATGGTTTTACAACTTTTTGGGAGAAATTCAGGCAAAAATGGTGTTATATAGAATTGAATTTGTCTCGCAAAATGGCCACGAAATGACCGATACAGGTTACAAAGATACAGGTGATCACAAATGACCACCATTGAGAGAATAATTCCACGCCCAGAAAGGAAATCAAAGTTAGGAAAACCAGTCATCATAAATTGGAAATCTGTTCCCATGTTGAGAAGTCAGTCAATTAATTCAGCAGTAAATGACATCTATGAATCAAGTCGTTCAATGGGATTTATCAAAATTAATCTCATTGGTGCATCAAGTTCTGGGAAAAGTACACTAGCTGAGGTATTGTGCCACCAGCTGCATGAAAGAGACCCGACCTTTGAGGTCCATCATCTGGAAGATAAAGACCTCATTGACTTTCGCACAACAATTCAAAACTTATCAAAAAATAATCAGATTCTAGCATTTGATGATTTGTCTGGATTAGTTGCAAAGTTTGGTAAAACTGCACTGGAGAAATTAGAAGCTGAGATTACAACAATCCGTCACATTGATCAAAATGAAGATAGAAAGATTGTCATGCTGCTATCATTTCATGCACAGAAGAAACTTTCAAAGTTTTTGAGAATTAGTAATTTTACATTTTACACTGATTGTCAGAAAGAAGAAATTAATTATTTAGAGGAATTACTTGGCAAAAACCAGAAATCAAAAATATTACAATTTACAAATTTAAGATCACAGTCTAGAATTAATCATAGGTTTTCATTTCAATTAAGTCGAGGTAATCATTTTACATATCAAGATGGCAAACCGTTTAGGGTTTTATTATACAACAATGGTATCTCCACAAGATTTGTAGTATCTCCACAACTATCTTGGATTCTTGAAGGTGGTATATGTCAAACTTGTAATCCTACAATAAAGTCAGAAGAGACAAAAATTAATCTTGAAAAGTTTAGAGATGATTTTTCTAAAAAGTTTGGGAAAGGAATTGCAAAAAGAGCAATTGAATTAAAATTATTGCGACAAGGATTTTACACACAACCTAAACGAGTTATGCAAGCTGAAAAATATATTGAACAATTCTTCAATGCCAAGAAAATCAACTTAGAAGAATTAGCAGAATTATATGGACTTAAAGAAAGAACTACAAAATTATTTCCAGATAAACAACCGTTATTTTTGGAGAGTAAACAATGAGGTGTAATTTTTGTTCTAAATCCTTTGAGGATTCTTTTTCATGCGAGGATCATGAGAAAACAGTTCACAACAAAATTCAACTCTATACTTGCAAGATATGTCATGAAAAGAATAGAGGAATTGATTCATTTGACAAACATCTGACTTTTACGCACAATACTAGCCACTGGCACATCAATCTGGCATTAAAACAAACTATGAGGGAGATGGTATCTTGATTTGTTTAAGATTCTAAGAGATAGAAAGAAAAGTAATTCTTAGCATATTTCAGGCACGAAAATCAGAATGATCTACTAAATATCATAGATTCTTGATGATATTATTGAAATCTGTATTTCTTATTGCAATAATCGCTTTTGTCATGATTGGAATGATGGTTCCGTCAGCATTTGCATATACAATTACTGATGATGCAACTGGTGGAGATTGTTCTACTATTGGGACATGGGATTCTGCAAGTAAAACATGTACGTTAACTACAGATGTTTTGGGTAATATTGTAATTAATAGTGATGACATTATTCTAGATGGAGATGGACATACGTTAGATATTGTGATGAATTCTCCAAATAGTAATGGCGAGTATCCGCAAGGAGGGATTTTTTCAATAGACCATAGTAATATTACAATAAAAAATTTTAATATTGAATCTACTGCGGAACTTGGAAGTACATATGGAATTGTATTGAAGGGCAGTGTAGATAATTTTCTAAATAAAAATAATGTGATTGAATCAAATACTATTTTAGGATTTGAGTTAACACGTGGAATTTTTGTTAGTTTGGAGTACCGGGATACGTATTTGGCATACCCCTCAACAAATTTAATTGTAAAAAATAATGTTATTGAAACATATGAGACAGGAATTTGGATTCATTCTCATGGTGGTGATGAAGTATTTGAAAATACCATTACTGGAAATAAGCAAAATTCCGTAGGAATAGTATGGTTTCAAGGATTATCTGATCAATCTAGTACTTCACTAATTTACGATAACATACTATCTAATTTAGAAACTGCATTTACTCTCTGCAGAGGTGTTGAAGTATATCAAAATGAAGTAACTAATTTTGATTCTATTACTCGAAATAATGGTTCTAGTTGTAACCTTTATGATGTATATCACAATAATTTTTGGGACTATGATTTAACTTATGGATTCATGACTGTAGGCGGTTCCTCAAATTTCAGTGGAAACTATTGGGAACATTATGACAGTCCTACAGATACTCATTCAAACATTGGACAAGGATGCAATGATGCAAATTATGATAATATTTGTGATGATCCATATGGAATAGCTACTTCAGATGATGATTCTCCATGGAATATTCCAAACGGTTGGCAAACAACAATTACTTCAAATGAATCAATCACTGACCAAGAGGCTACATCTAGCAGTGGCACATCTGTATCTTTTTCATCAATTACTGCTCAAAAAAATGGTAATTCAGTGCCTGTAACATGTTCACCTGCATCTGATTCAATATTCTCATTAGGAACTACCCAAGTTATTTGTCAGACTGATGAGGGTAGAACAACTTCATTTGACATAACTGTTTCAGATACAATATCTCCAACAATAATAATTCCTGTTGATATTTCTGAAATAACATCTGTTCCACAGGGTCTATCTGTAGATTTTGACGTATCTGCAACAGATGCAGTAGGATTAGAAAACCCTGTATCTTGCAGTGCTTCTTCTGGAGAATTATTTCCAATAGGTGATACTACTGTAACGTGTACTGCAACTGATACTTCAGGTAACGAATCATCAGAATCATTTACAGTAACCGTTGCATCTGATACTCCTCCTCCAACAATTAATGTGCCAAGTAACGTGGCAGTTGTTGCCGAAACATCATCTGGCATAAATGCTGATTATCCTCAGGTTACTGCAACTGATCCTCTGGGAGTTTCTTCGGGTCCGACATGTGATTATGTTTCTGGAAGTTTCTTCAATGTGGGTACTACAACAATCACATGCACTGCAACTAACACTCCAGGATTTTCATCTACTGCAACTTTTACAATTACTGTAAACCCTCCACCAAGTATTACTTCGGATGTTTTACCTACACGACAACAAATTGGATATGACTGGCAGTATCCAACAAACAGACAAGTGTATAATGAATTAGATAAATCTAGAGGATACCAACCAACTGATTTTCCTGGATTTGTTGAGTATACTTGGCGTGGACATATGAAGGGAGGATACGATCCAAACTATCTAGACCTTTACATTTATCGATTTAATTCTGAAATAAATTCAGAATCATTTTATTTGGATCATCTAAATTATTGGGAAAATAGAGGAGGATATTCTCAATGGTCTCCAAACATCTCTGGTTTATCTGCAGATGAGTGTTATGGAAGAATAACAAGCGGTATGTGGAATGATAAAATTTCGTTATACTGTTTCAAAGATAACATTGTAACTTTTTCCACTGCTACGGGATATGAATGGGAAATGAAGGATGAATTAACTGATATTGCAAATGCTGTTTTTGATAATTACTCTAATGATTATCCTAATGCAGATGCGGCAGCTCAACAAGCAGCAGCAGATGCGGCAGCTCAACAAGCAGCTCAACAAGCAGCAGCAGATGCGGCAGCTCAACAAGCAGCAGCAGATGCAGCAG
>Ga0233433_10004749_pt1 | contig 10314 bp, 10 predicted proteins | sample SI_122_August201_5_FD_179868 | JGI IMG/M metagenome (GOLD analysis project Ga0233433, IMG submission 179868) | Seawater microbial communities from Saanich Inlet, British Columbia, Canada - SI_122_August2016_100_MG | ecosystem: Environmental > Aquatic > Marine > Inlet | place: Canada: British... | reverse complement strand
GGTTTTCACATTTACTTGTCCCTTATATTCATTATGTTCCTGTTAAAAAAGATTTATCTGATTTAATTGAAATAACTAAATGGTGTATTAAAAATGACACAAAATGTAAAGAAATTGCTAAAAATGGTTATAATTTTTATCAATCTTATTTAACAAAAGAGGGATTGTTTAATTACATGCAGACAAAATTAACCCAAGTTTATTTAAATCGTAACTTAAAAAATCCTCTTCATATTAAAAAAAATAATAAAAATATTGCTGTTATTACCTTATTTCGCCCACAAAAAGAAACAAATCGTGATTATCAACGTCAATTATTTATTCAATATATGAATCGTGTTTTACCTCAATATTGTAATTTTCATATTTTTATTATTGAACAAAGTGATGATGGTCAAAAATTTTCTATTGCTAAACTTAAAAATATAGGCTTTGATATTAGTTCTAAAAATAATAAATATGATGCTTATCTATTTACAGATATTGATCACCTTTTTGATTATGATTTACTTCCTTATTGTGTTCAAAAACCTAAATATCCTATGTGTCTCGCTTATAAAGGAACACGTTATTCAAAAAATTTTAAATTAGGAACTAAGCCTTTCTTTGGTGGAACAAATATCTTCTCTGAAAAAGATTTTAAAAATATAAATGGTTACTCTATTAATTATCAAGGATGGGGATATGAAGATCAAAGTCTTTTAATGAAAATTCATTTAAGTGGAATTAATCATATTTTATATCCAAAAAAAGGTCAAATTATTGATACAGAAACAACAATGAATTATAAACCTGTTAAACTTGAAGAAAAAACAACTTACAACGAAGAAAAATTTGAAACTTTAGGTTACGAAAAATTATTACTTGAACCTAAATATTGGAAAAAAAATGGTCTAAATAACTTAGATTATAAATTATTAAAAACTACAAAAATTAATGATTTTACAACTCAATATAAAGTTGATTTATTACTAAAAGAAAATATTAAAAAATATCCTGAACTTTTTCCTAAAAATAGTGAAATGACTACAAATCAATATAAACAATTTAAAAAAAACGCAAAGCAAATTACAAAAGAATACTGGAGCAAAATTATAGTTGATTTTATTTAAACCACTCAACTTGTGATTGTGAAATAATTCTATTTTCTTGTGTAATTATAATTAAACTTAAATATAATATTCTGTAAAAATTTATAAATAAAAAAATATACAAAATAATTTTAATTACAATAGGTAGATTTATATTTTTTATTATATCTATACATTTTTCTTTTATATTTTTTATTTTTGTTATCTCTTTTCTACATATAATACATGTTTCATTATAATTTAATAAATTTAAAAAACATATTTCATGTATTGAAGGAGTACATTCACAATGATGTTGTATATAATATAAATCATAATTATAAAATTTATGTGTTGAACTTTCTAAACAAAATAAACATATTTCTTCTTCATCTATATTTTTATATATATCATCATCATCCTTAAAATCAAAAATTAAATTATTTTTAATTGTGTCTAAAAACATTTAATTTAATATAATAATTCTATTTTATATTATTTTACACCACATACATTTTTTATTTTTATCAACACATGTTATACATATATATGGTATTAAATATAAATGACCAAAAGGGTTTGATATATTTTCTGGATTATTATAACCATGAACATTTTTATTTTTACATAATTGACATTTTCCTCTACATGGGCTTAAAGGATAAATATTTTTTTTATTTAATTTTATATGATTTTCACATAAATATTTATTTACTTCATTATTATTTTTCATTACTAATATTAAATTCATTTAATATTATTTTTTCAAAATCATTTAATGAATAATTTTTAAAATCTTTAAAATATAAAAATGTATATGATTTATTAAAATATTTAATGATATTTACCATGTCATTTAAATAACATTCAAATATTTTATTTTCATAATTATATTTAAAATTATTATTTTTTAACATTTCATCTAATTTGTATGTTTTTAATTTATCTTTTCTACACATTGTCCAATCATTATAAGTTAATGCATGATAATATGATTGATAAACATCTTTCATATCTCGTAATAAAAACATTAATTTTATATTATAATTTTTATTATTAATGAGTTCAATAAATTCATCTTTATTTAATTGATTTGGAAATATTTTTATTATATTTATTATTTCATCACTGTTTTTTATATCATTTAATGGTTTCTGTAATCCATTTCCATAATTTAAAAGTTTATCCAGTACTTTAAGTTTATTTTTACAATTATATTTTTTGTAAAAATCATCCCAACATTCAGATTTATTGTAAAATGAATCATTAAATAATTCATAATATGCATTTATTTTATAAACTTTAATTTCTTTCATCTGATTAAAAAAATAATTTGTACCACTTCGAGGAACACTTATAAAAATAATTAATTTTTTCATCTATTCTTGTATTTGTTTATTTTAATAACAAAATAACGAATAAATTATTTTTTTCGATTTAACCATTCTTTTTTCATTAATTTTTTAAATTCCATAAATTCTTTATCACTATCTGGTTCATATTTTTCTATTTTACCATCTTCATTTATATAATCAAAATAATCATAATGTAATCTATTTTCTTCATTATACATATAACATTGTATTGTTATACATGTACTACCTAAATTTTTATTTATTAATTGATGAATTTGATTTAATTCTGGACTTATCCATGTCACTTCATCTTTTTCAAAAACTTGAACTCCAAATGGATCTATTTTTTTTGAACTTAAAAATGGATAAAGATTGACATTTATCTCACCATGTAATATTCGAATAATAGCATCTGTATCTGCATGACTATGAATTGGTGAATAATGCTCTGATGGCCATATTTCTAATACATATGGTATTCCTGGTGAATTACCCATGTTTTCTCCTAATGTAATTCGTAAATATGTTTCTTTTATATTTGGTTGATTTGGATTGAATTCTCTACTTTTCGATTTTAATTTCTCATGACACCAACAACCTGGGGTTGATATACTATATTCAATGGCTTTTGAAAAATCTGGAAAATCATCATCATTTAATACAAAACTATTTCCTGAAATACAATTATATAATTTTTGCGCTGTAGATGATAATATTGAATGTGATATGTATCTATTTTCCGAAATGTCATTCATTGTTAATTCATGTGTATTTTTTATATATTTTTTTTACTTATGTTTTATTTTTTTTTATTTTTATATATCTTAGATTTATGTTACTTATTTTTGATTCATGTGGAGGATTATGTAATCAAATGTTAGATATTCAATGTGCATTACATTTTGTAAAAAAATATCAATTTAAATTTACTTTCCGTTATTGTTCTTTTAGAACAAATAAATTAAGTAAATTTATACCTAAACCTTTTGATTATTTATTTAATACGAAATATTTTAATCAATTTGAAAATTTTATACCTTTTAATCAAATTATCAATAATGTTAATAATAATACAACATTTAATTATAATTCTCAAAAAATAATAAATATTTCTAAAAATGAACAAGATTTATTCATTCTAATTCATTCATTACAAAATAAATTTAAATATATTGTTTTACCACAAATTTATTCTATATCCAATTTTCAAAATCAAATATATAAATTTTATGTTAAAATTAAACCTAACCCAAAATTATTTAAAATATTTATTCATTTAAAAAAACATCTACTCCCTAATAAATATAATTTTATACATTTTAGATACGAAGAAGATTTTAAAAATACTTTGAAAATTAATTATATTCAAAGTATAGATTCTTTGTTACAACGTATTACCTTTAAAAATAATAATTTAAAAATTTATATTGCTTGCTCAAATATTAAATCATTATCTAAAACAGCATATTTAACAAATGATATTTATTCATATTCAAATATTATTTTTAAAGATGATTATATAGAAAAATATAATCTTCAATCATTAAATTTTGAAGAAAAAGCATTTATTGATTTTTTAATTGGTATAAATTCATATGAAGTATATGGTCATTTTAAATCTTCCTTTTCAAAACTTTTAAATCTATTTAAACAAACTAAAAATTATTATAATAATTATTAAATACCATTTTCTAACATTATTTTATGTAAATAATTTTCTATATTTGGTTTAATTTCAAATATCCACATTCTTACTAATATATTCATTTTTTCAATTGTCATATATTACATATTTATTTAAATAATTGAATTTTATCTAAATCATCAAGTAATGTTACATAAAATATATATAAAACCCATAAATAAATTGGTATAAATAAATATAATATATCCTCTGAATTTTTACTTATCATATATGACACATAAACTAAAAATAATAATGTTAAATAATTATAATTTTTAATAAATCTTGATGATTTTCCATTCGTTAAAGGACCATATAAAAAACAGAATATTAAAAATAAAATAATAACATATTGACTTTGAGATGCATTTTTTTTATTTAAATTTATTTTTGAATATATATAACCCAATAAACCAAATATAAATATCCATATACTTCCAATAACATAACCTGGTGGTAAATATTTTTTATTTGATTCTTTTTTTGTCATTTGTTCATTATTAAATATTATATTGCCTAATAATGCAATGAATATAAAAATAATAATAACTAAAATTTTATTCATATATATATAATAATTATTTAAAAAAATAAAAAGTTGATTTTTATTAATATTATGTCTATGGATCAATAATAATTTATATAAATAATAATTTATATAAATAATGGTTCATTAAATATTAAAAATCTTGCACTTTTTTCAATCATTTTTACATTTACAGCATTTCCAAATTGTTTATAAGCATCTTTTTCATTTTTATCTAAAATATATGTGTCAGGAAATGATTGCAATCTTGCACATTCTCTCGGTGTTAATTGTCTATTTTCAGGACCATATATAGGTATCATACTTGCCATAGCAACTAATGTAGGTGAATAATTAATGTTCTTAATTCGAATACCTGAACCACGTGGACTCCATAAAACATCATTCATATTTAAATTATCAGATCTACATTGCCACTCCATTTTTCTTACAGCCCCTTTCCATAATTCTTTTTTTCTTGATTTTTCTAACCATTCATTTAATAAATATTTATTTTCTTCATAAAAATTACGGTTTTTATCAATCCAATTTTTATATTTTTTATAAAAATCTTGTTGTGCTTTTTTTATATTTTTTTTATTTTCTTCTTCTGATAATTTATTATTATATTTAGTAATTGATGTATTTTCACCATCACTTGTCCACCAATCCGTCCATATTGGAAATTTAGGTATTGATATTTTATTTTGATTTAATATTTCTAAAAATTCATTCCATACTTCTTTTGTTATATTCATTTTTTCATTCAATTTATATTTATTATCATTGTTTTTTTCTATTATTGATTTTAATGAAGTTTCTTTTACATTTTTTTTATCTAATATTGGTAATTTTTCTAATTCACCTAAATCTTTTCTCTTACACAATATAACAACTCGCTCTCTTGATTGTGGTACATTAAAATACAAAGTATTTAATATAATTGGTTTTTCATAAGTATAATAATTTAATTTATCTATTTTTGATTTTATGACATTCCATGTATTACCTTTATCATGAGATGATAAATTTTTTACATTCTCTAATATTATATATTTAGGTTGATGATGTTTTATTATCTTACATATTTCAAAAAATATATTTCCCCTGTCATCATCAAAACCATTCTGTTGTCCCGCTTTTGAAAATGGCTGACAAGGAAAACCCGCACATAATATATCAAAATCTGGGATTTTACTTATATCTATTTTTGTTAAATCTCCTTCTGGTTTTATTTTATAATTTATTTCATAATTTTTTTGACATTTTTTATCAATATCACTTGCCATTACACACGTCATACCTAAATTTGATAATGCTTGATGAAAACCTCCAATACCACAACATAAATCAATAAATCTCATATTTTTTTTACATGTATTTATATTATGATGTTCATAGTCTGATGTGTTTTTAAATTTTTTTTTACAAAAATTACAACTATTTTTAATCATTTTTTTAGTTATACTATATAAATATAATGTTTTGTTTTTATATTTAATTATGTTAATAAATTATAATTATAATTATTTATTTTAAAATTTATACTTTTAGTTGTATTTCATTTTTATTTCTTTTTATTTCTTTTTATTTTTTTACTTTTTTTTTACTTTTTTTTTACTTTTTTTTTACTTTTTTTTTACTTTTTTTACTTTGTTTTTTACTTGATTTTTTATTAAAAAAGACAGGTACTTTGTTTTTTTTGCGTAAAAAACCTTATCTTTTAGCACTTTTAACATATATATTTTTATTTTAAACTTTTATTGTAACTTTTTCCATTCAAATATTTTTATATGAAAAATCATCATAATCTTTTTTTATACCATCAAGAAGTGCTCTTTTTTTTCCTGCAAAACAAAATTACTTAAAAATGAGTAAATTTCGAAAAAAATAATTTTACCATATTTACCTTTATTTTTTTTAATGTTATTTTTTTTAAATCTTATTTTTTCATTAAGTCGTTTTTACGATTTGCTCATTTTTGCATTATTTTTGGGGTAGTACAAAAGTCTATATAATAAATAGGTAATAATCAATTTAAGAATCGAAAATATAAAATATACCTATTTAGGTAACACCTCATTTTTTGCAAATCAAGTAATTTACTCATAAAAAAAAAAAGTTTTTTTGCAAGTTTCTTTTGCAAAAAATAAAAAAATAAAAAAATAAATTTTACGTTTCTTCAAAAAAAATTTTAAAAAAAAGTTTTTTTTTTCACTATAAAATTACTTAAAATCGCAGGTGTTTTGTCCCACTGCTCTTATTACTGTATCTATTATTTTAATATAAAAGTTTATACCTAAAGTTAGTATATAATATTCCTGTGTGGTACATATTTTAAAAATGAGTAATTTACTCATTGCAACTTTTTTTTTTTACCCCAAAACACAGGAACTTTTTTTTCTGTTTATGCAAACCCGTTTATGTGTCGTGGTGACGTTGCAAAATGCCAGCGGGAGCAAGATTTTTGTCATTTTACTACACACTATTGAGTGTTGCAGTGCAAAATTTTATGTGTCGTGTTTTTGCAAAACGTATTAGCGTGTCGTGTTTTTGCAAAATGCCAGCGGGAGCAAGATTTTTGTCATTTTACGACACACTATTGAGTATTGCAGTGCAAAATTTTATGTGTCGTGTTTTTGCAAAACGTATTAGTGTATCGTGTTTTTGCAAAATGCCAGCGGGAGCAAGATTTTGAACATTTTACAACACTGTATCTGTTTTAGGTGCAGAAAATTTTATGTGTCGTGTTTTTGCAAAACGTATTAGCGTGTCGTGTTTTTGCAAAATGCCAGCGGGAGTGCCGTTTTTTCATTTTTACGACACATAAATGGGTTTTCATTTTTTTCGTTTTTTCGATTCTGCAAAGGGTCTTATGTGTCGTATTTCACTTGCAAATCCGAAAAAATGCTTAGGGTGTAACGACTTTTCTGAAAAAAAATTTCAAAAATACCTGTTTTTTTTGCAACTTTGCAGAGCAGTTGCACACCTTTTTTTACTTTTTTGAAAAATTTTTAAAATTTTATGTGTCGTGTTTTTACTGCAAATCCGAAAAAATGCTTAGGGTGTAACGACTTTTCTGAAAAAAAAATGAGTTTTTTTCACTTTTTTTTCCACTTTTTTCCAATTTTTTATCAATTTTGGTTAAACCCAATACCGTGTCGTATTTTACATTAAAAACACAGGTAAATTAAACCGCTTTATGTGTAAGATTTTTTTTTTAATCCGAAAAAATGCTTAGGGTGTAACGACTTTTCTGAAAAAAATTTAAAAACATATGATTTTTATATTTTTTTACTCATTTTGTTACTCATTTTTACTCATTTTTTACTCATTTTACTTTTTTTTACTCATTTTCATTACTCATTTATTACTCATTTTTTACTCATTTTTACTCATTTTGAGTAATTTACTTTTTATTTAATAATTCTATTCTTAATAAGGTTTTTATACATTTGAGTAATTTTACTTTTTTTACTCATTTTGAGTATAATTATTGTATTTTATTACTTTATTTTTTCATCAATATTATTGATAAAAAAAAGATAAAAAAATATAATATATTTTAATTTGATTAATTTTTAACTTATTTTTACTCATTTTTTACTCAACTTAAAAAAATAAAAGTATTTAAATATATGAGTTACTATGAATGTTTAAGATGTGGTCATTTAGTAAAACAAAAAATTGAAATGAAACGTCATTTAGAACGGAAAAATAAATGTCCTCGTAATATTAAATCATATAATTATACAGATGAACAAATTATTATTTATTCCTTATTAAAAAATAATCAAGAAAAAAAAGATAAATTAATTGAATTTAATAATCAAAATAAATTCAATAAACCTAAAGACCAAGAATTAACTACTCAAAATACTACCTCTTTAATTCATAAAATTGAAGAATCTAAAAAAAATATCAATGAATTTATTTGCGAAAAATGTAATAAAGTTTTTTCAAGAAAATTTAATCTCAATCGTCATAAATCTAAATGCTCGGTTAATAAATCAAACTCATTTAATGATATTAATATCTCTAATAATACAACTAATAACTATCAAACCATTAATAATAATTATAATAAAAATTTATTTGTTAATTTTAATCTTGAACCTTTTGATAATGAATGGGATGTAAGTCGAATCACTAAATTCACAAAACATTCTATTTTACTTTCAAAAATTATGTACTCAAATCTATTAAATGCAATTTTAGAAAATGAAAAAAATCTAAATGTTTTAATTGAAAAAGACACAAATACTGGCATTGTTTATAAAAATAATGTTGAACAATTTATTACAATGAATATTACTGATATTATCGATAAATCAATGGAAAAATTAAATAAACACTTAAATGACTTTTATCATGAATCTTTAAAAGATGATGAATTTATTATTATGGATAAAATTTTTGAAGATCAAAAACTTAAAATTGAAAATAAATATCAAGATTTTAAAAATAATTCTGATGTTCAAGAAAAAGTAAAAGAATTTATCACAGATATTTTTGATAAAAAAAAAGAACATGCAATCAAACTATACAATAATACCATTAAAAATAAAGATGTAGATGATAATGATGGATATTAATTACTTTTTTTTATAATTATAATTCTTTTTTTTATTACCTAAAATTATATTTTTATTTTTATCTATTTTAAAATTTATTTATTTGAAATGTTAATGCATTTATATTTATTTTTTTATCTTATTTTATTTAATTCATTTTCATATTCTTTTCTTTTTAAACATCTATTTAGAAAAAATATTCAACAAAATGATCATAAATATACTATTTTTCATAATAAAGAAAAAAAAAGTTTTAAATATAATAATATTAATGATTATTTTTATGATAATAAATATCTTGAAAATAAAAAAATAATTAATATTTACCCCGCTGGAATTAAAGGATTTTACGAAATGGGATTGTGCACTTATATAAAAAAAAATAATAACCTCGAAAATATTGTATTCAGTGGAGCATCCGCAGGAGCCTGGAATGCTTTATTATTAGCATATAAAGGTGATGTATTAGAATTTAAAAAAATTATTTTTGATATACCCTATAAAGATTATGATTCTATTTTTCAAATTCAACAAAAAATTAAACAAACTATTTTATCTCATTTTACATCTGATGATTTTAATTTAAAACAATTATTTGTGGGTTTAACTGCACTTGATAATTTTAAATTTAAAACATTTATATATACTGATTTCGAATCTCTTGAAGATGCTCTTAATTGTATAATTGGTAGTTCTAATATTCCTTTTATTACTGGTAAATTATTTTATTTTTATAAAGGTCGATTATCTTTTGATGGTGGGTTTAAAAAAGATCCTTTTATCCATCATCCCTCTAAATCAATCTATATTCATCCTTGTGTATTTAATAAAAATAATATTCTAAATGATGATACTCATAAAGCATCTAATATTTCTGATTGTAGTATTATTGAAAATAATGAATTTATAGTTGATAATGAAACATTCATTAAATTATTTATTCAAGGATATAATGATGCACTTAATAATAAAGATATAATTCAAAAAAATTTACAATCGCAAATACCCTAATTCATTTTCTTGTTTTTGATCTAAATTATTTTTAATATATTTAATAATTTTTTTATTTAATATGATTTTTTTTTTTTTTTATTTAAATTTATTT
>Ga0233433_10004742_pt1 | contig 10337 bp, 8 predicted proteins | sample SI_122_August201_5_FD_179868 | JGI IMG/M metagenome (GOLD analysis project Ga0233433, IMG submission 179868) | Seawater microbial communities from Saanich Inlet, British Columbia, Canada - SI_122_August2016_100_MG | ecosystem: Environmental > Aquatic > Marine > Inlet | place: Canada: British... | reverse complement strand
AAAATACTCAAAATCTAAGAAAAATAGTTTATTATCTTTTAATAATGCATTGTGAAATCCGAAGTCAGAAGGGCTTAATATTTGCATGGCATTAGATAGATCACTTGTAATATTACCACTAGGCCAGCGCTGTTCTGACCACTCCTTTGCTTGATTCCATAGCGGCCTAAACACAGTATCTAAAAAAATTTGCAAATCTTGATTATCCACCAATAAAAGCTTCTCAAATCGAAGATCTATTTGAGCAAATAAATGCTTTGCAGACAAACAAGCTTCAGATGCTAATCCACAAAGTTCCTTGTTTTTTATACTTTGAATATTTTTAATAAACTCCAATGCTCCCAAAATATGCTCATCATCTATATTAGAAAGGTGCACTCCTTTAATCCATTCATAAAGAGCAATATTCTGCGACTTATCAAATGCAACTACTTTAGGGGTTTGGTTAAAGCCTTCAATTACCTTAAGAGCATTTACCTCAGTTACTAGGCGATTTCTTGGATCATTTAATAAATCTGGATAATCCTTTAATACAACATCACCTTTCTTTTTAGTTGAAAGTTTGTACAACCTGCTATTACCTCTACCATCTATTTTTTCAATATTATTAACAGACCCATTGTAGATAGAGTTAACAAGATGCCTTATTTCTTTATTAGAAATTTCTCCAAGAATACTATTCTCAATATTGGACCAGTTGTTACAGATAACATCATGATATTTATTTTTAGACTTATTACTAAAAAGTATTTTTTTAATATCAGGAAAACTTTTTTCTGAAAATACTTCTTCTAGATCATCTACAAAAACATCAAGCTTAAGGTTATTTATTTTTTCAACTTTTTCTTGTCGTGTATTTGCAAAAAAAATATTCTCCTCGAGAATTAAAAACTTATCCTTATCAAAAAACCCTTTACTATGCATCCAATCTAAAGCTACCTGACGTAATAGGGTTTTAGTAGGGTCAAAATGGCCATATTTTGTTTTATGACTAACAATAAAAATAACATGGCCTTTCAATTTACAGCGCAATAAAAAACGTGCAACTCCAGGAAATAAACTAGCCTTATGCATACTGGGGCCATAAACTTGACCCTGTATCTTTTGCCAAGACTTATCTCCATCCTTAATGGAATAAAGTTTATCTTTTAAATCTTGTTTTGTTCCTTGCCAATCATCTGATATTAGTCCTTCTTTTTTGGCTTCAATAGCAAATACACTATCATAGCGTGCCAAGGTATTATCAAAATCTAACCCTATCAACATACTATATAGAATTTAATGTATTTATAAATAGTGAATAAATGTATTGATTAAAATTTAGCGAAATTCCCAAAGAATCCAATATAGGTAGCTCCATTTTTTATGTCTTCGTAAAAAAATTAAATAAAGTTCATGTGGTCAATCTTGCCCTCTTTCAAATCAAAAAGATATCTATTAACTTTGTCCATTCTGCAATTCACACGGCACTTACTAACATCGAGTTTATTTAACACATATTCAAGACCTTTTTTTCTATTCTCACCTTTCCAAATTTCACTAAATGTATTTTCATTAATATTTCCATAGCAAAAATTTGGATCTAATAAATGATCTTTACAGCCATAAACTGAGCCTTCGGCCATTAAATAAGCCATATAAATAGGCGTGGAATAGCAAGTTATATAACGATTAGATTGATCTTCATGGTAATTACTCATGGTTTCTGATCTATAACTAACTTTAAAATCGTCAGACTCTAGTTCTTTAAGTTTTTTTTCATTGGCACGTAGTGCCATTGAACTGTAATCAATATTATCATACAACCTATTTATACTGCTTTCTTCCTGAGAAAATGGCTTAATAACAAGATAATCTGCCCCTATTTCATCACGAACAATCTTTGCGAAATCAACCATATCATTTGCATTTTCTGGGAGTAATACTGACTGCACTCCTATCGTACAGTCTAGTTTATTTTTATTTCTAAATTCAACTGCTTTCTTGAGGTTATCTATAACGCGCTGAAAATCTTTTTCTCTTGTTTGATGCACTTGTGCATAGGTTTTTGCAGAGCCACCATTTACAGATGCCTTAAGCCATGACGTATGCTGTAGAGACTCCTCAATAAAACGATCGCCCATTGCAACAGCATTAGTTGTAAATGAAACATCAATACCAACTTCTTTAGTCTTTGCAACAATTTCATTAATTTGCTTATGTATCAGTGGCTCTCCCTCTCCAGCATACATGATACTTTTAACACCATTAGAGCCCATATCTTCTAATGCTCTCATCATCACATCTGCTTCAATTCTATTGGTGGCATCATAACCAATATAATCAACAGCGCAAAAAGTGCAGCGATGATTACATGCCCCTACTGGAGATACTTCTACATATATCGGATAAATATCAACCAACTTTGATATGTCATCTTCGGCACTCAAGAATTTGGCAACCTCTATTGGATGGTATGCCATCTTATGGCCATCTATTGAAAACTTGTCACTCATAATTCTTCTCTTTAAAAAAAATCTTACTCTAGAACCTCTGATATGTATTGACCCAATCTATTATTTGTAATAGGTATATTCCCAACCTGTTTTACAGCTAATGATGCCATACACGTACCAATTACTGATGCTTCTATTAAACTAGCGCCAGAAGACAAACATACTGACATTGCTGCAAATAGCGAATCCCCTGCACCAGTTACATCAACGGGATTAATCGATAATGCTGGAAAATTTTGTCTTTGTGTAAACTTAGCGTTACCACTATACGCAATAAAACCATCTGCTCCAAGCTTTATCAACATATTTTTTGAATGAGTACGCTCTAATAAAGTGTTAGCAATCCATTCAATACCACTTTCAATATCATCTAACGCTAACCTTGATTCTTTTTCAGTTGGGGTGATTAAATCAAACCCATTAAATTTAGAGACTTTTCCAACCTGACTACTACACTGCAAATCTCCGTACAACTTAATATCAAACTGCTTAGATAGGTTGGAGATAGTACCCAAAATATTTTGTGTAATAACACCATACACAAAATCACTAACCAATATTCCATCAATATTTGGAGCCAATATAGTCAACCTATCTATAATTTCTTGTTCAATTTTTTCTGAGATTTTATGATCTTTAATACGACTTACACGAAATAATTTTTGATTTTCAACCATGTAACGTGTTTTATATGTTGTAGGTCTACTTGTATCGACAATAAGATCTGCACTGATATTTTGTTCTATTAAAGATTTAGAAACAATATTAGATTGATCATCCTTACCAATTACACTAATATAGTGGCACTTGGCGCCAAGTGTAGCCACATGAGAAGCCACAATTGCTGCACCACCTATAAATTCTCGATTCTCCAACTCTTTAACTACTAGTACTGGCGCTTCAGCACTCATACCCAGAGCATCACAAGCCACATAATTATCAACTATAGTGTCTCCAATTACAACAAGCCTAGACTCAGAAAAATTATTTAACCTACCTTGTAAACTGTTTAGAGTTATTTTATATTTTTTACATATTTTATTTAATTGGTCTCTACTGCTACTCTCTAGATCTGATACATTTTCATGCAACAAATTAGCTGTAGAATAATGAGTTTCACCAGCATGAAATACAACTCTACCCTGCCTATGAACTGCATTTACTGCCAAGTCTATTTGTTTAGACTGTTTCTGTTCATATTCCTTCCCTAAAACTAATACTTCCGGTTTTATAATCTCGATCAATTTGTCTAGGGTAGAGTTATTAAGTATTATCACGTAGTCAATAATTTGTATATTTGCTAAACTTTCAGCCCTTTCTTCTTCGCTAAAATGTTGTCCAAATAAATCTTTATCTAGTTCTTTATCTGATACTACAATAACAACTAGTTTTGTTGCTAAAGTTTTAGCGTGCTGTAGATAGCGAAGATGGCCAGGGTGAATCAAATTGAAATGCCCATAACAGAGTGCCACATTAGCTGCATTTAACGCAATTGCGTCATTAGTAGAAATTATTTTATTATGAGAATTCATATTATGTATCAATCAACTTGTGTATAGGATTATTTAAAAAATCTTGTTGCCATAAATTATCTTCATCCCATACTAGGGTCTCACATTTATCCATTTGTGCTTCTTTTAAAATCTTGATTGTCCCAATATCTCTGTGAATTCCTTGATTTTTCCATGTAGAAATTTTACCTAAAAATCTAGGTAGAACTTCAATACTAAAATCATTTACCTCTGGATGATTTAAAATCCATTTAACAACTTCTGGCTCTATTAGATAAACTGCTGCATTTGCTAAATTACTAGGTGGGTTTTTAACCTTTTCATGAAAACCAACCACAATACCATCGTGATCTAGTTCAACAATGCCACATTCTGATGGATTAGGACAGGTAAACGTCATCATGGTCATAACTGTGCCTTTCGGTCTTTGGTTATTATGATAGTTTAAAAAATCTGAAAAATTACAGCAAGTCCAATTGTCTGCATGCGCAAGCAATACAGTAGAATTCTGGCAAAAGCCTATATTCTCTCTTATAGTGCCTGCAGTACCAAGAAGGCTAGGCTCATAAACTGAATCTACCCAACCTGTAAACTGTGGTTGCTTGATGAAGCCCTCTACATACTCTGATAAATAATGTGTATTCACTAAAACATTGTCAATACCTGATTTTTGCAAGATCCCTAGCCAATACTCTAACAACGGTCGGCCACGTATTGGCATTAAACACTTTGGCCAAATGTCAGTTAAAGGTTTAAGTCTTGTACCTAATCCGGCGGCAAGTAATAATGCCTTTGTATTTTTCACCAATTTATTTATCTAGATACTTAAACCAATCACTAGTAGCATCGGCAATAGATTCTGGCTCCCAAACTGTAGCTTGCCTCCAATAATCTATATTTTCAAGAATTTTCTCAACACCTTCTTCAATAGTGATCGTGGGGTGCCAACCAAGTTCATTTTTTATTTTTGAAATATCTGCATAAGTACAGTCTGGCTCACCTGGTCTTTTTGGTATATGAATTTTATCGCCACCAAGTAATTCGACAATTTTATTAATTGAAACTGTAGTATCACTACCAACATTATATATTTTATTAGTCTTTTCACTTTCTGCAGCAGCGATAAGCGCACTTACAATATCGGTTACATAAGTAAAGTCTCTTGTTTGATTGCCATCACCCACTACCGTATAAGGCTTATTAGCAAGTTTTTGCGCTAAAAATACTCCAAAAACTGCGCCATAAGTCCCTGATGTTCTTGATCTTGTGCCGTATACATTAAAAAAACGTAGTGATATGGCTGGCAAGTTGTATAGCTGAGACCAATGCTCGACCAGCTCCTCCCCCATTCTTTTTGCCAATGCGTATGGATATTGCGGCTGTATAGGAGATTGTTCTGGAGTTGGATATTCATCAGGAATGCCATAACATGATGAAGATGCAGAATAAACAAATCGCTTTATATTGTTGTGTCGCGCAGCCTCTAAAACATAGAAAGTAGCATCTACATTTGAGTGAAAATAAGACTCTGGATTCTGTATGGAAGGGACAATATCCGCAAGTGATGCAAGATGAAAGACCCAATCTACATTCTTGAATTCTTCTATCCATTCGCCTTTATTAGACAAATCACATTTTACCAATTTTATCTTGCCTTTCACGTGGTCTAAATTTTCCTTACGGCCTGTACTAAAATTATCTAATACTACAACCTCGTACCCTAAATCCAATAAACCATCAACAAGATGGCTACCAATAAAACCTGCCCCGCCAGTAACTATAACTTTCATCTTTAAATTAAAATTTTTAAAATATTGTGAATAATATAACGATTTATATATATGTGTGTGTATTTTAGCATCATCATTCAAACAGTAAAGGTCGCTATTTAATCTGTATTAGTCAAATTTATATTTTTACCATCTATATTTTTACCATCTATATAATTCGGCTCGTATTTCGTTGTTAACTTCTTATACGCTGTTTTAACTATGTCTTTCACCCCTCCAGAATAAATTAACGATGTATAAGGTATATAATGTGTACATTCTTGACAACAATTTGGTAGATCCCCTCCATCTAACCAATTGTTTCTAATAGATTCTAATTTAGGATCTCGATACGCCTCTTCCATGGTGTTGTATTCCTTAATATTTCCACAAAATAATTCTGGCTCAATTCTACATGAACACCCTTGAATCGTTCCATCATATAGAACCTGCAACTTTCGATACAAGGCATAACATGGTAATCTTTTTTCCTCTGTATTTTTATTAAGTTTATGACCTTGTGGAAGGTTTGACACCGTCACAGACCCTCTGTAATTATCCCACTTCTCTAATATGGATATTTTTCTCTTTCCTATCAACTTGGCAATTTTCTTATAATCATTTGATGAGTACAAAGTATCGTAGGGCTTATCCACTCTTAAAAGCAATGAAATATTTATAATATTACCATGCTTCTTGTTAGTCTCTAATAATCCAATTATATTACTTACTACACGATCATAGTCATCTGTCCCATAAAGTCTCTTATAAATATCGGCACTTCCTATTGAAGTTGATATATTTAATACAGTTATTCCAGATTTAATTATATTATCGTAACCAAAATTATCCATCAGAATAGCATTGGTATACAAAGTCACGCTATCAATATTTTTGAACGTCCTTGCTCTATCAATCAACTTTAACCAGCGTTTATCTGCAGATGGTTCACCCAAAATTGCACCGAAGGATAAAGTACCTCCACCGGCTTTTGAATACAATTGAAGGAGTTTCTCAAATACTGCATTCTTAGCTGTTCCCTTTCTTCTGGGATCAACACCCTCTCCATTCAGAAGGGACTTTCCATAACCACAAAAAGAACATTTTGCATTGCAAATATTTGTCAATTCAATACCAACATTTAGAGGTTTTTTTGATTTTAGAATATCTTCTGGAGTCAACCACGGATCTTTTTTATATACAGTCTTGTAAGCGTATTTTAACAATTTATTCATAATACCAAATATCTACATCAATTTTTGGGGATTAATTTTTGGGGGATTACACTTACATTATCGCAATTAAACTTATAATCAAACTTAGTAAAAAATCTCTGAGAATAATTACTATCATCTTCCATTATTTCATTTATTGCATTCAAAAAATCTAGAAATGAATCCTTTATAACAAAATTAGGATAAGGTGATAAATAATCGATAATCATGTCACTTGGGATTGCTTTAATATACTGTATTACTGGAAGTTTCACATCAAAATATTCTTTTATTACAGTGCTGTTGTTATTAAATACAGAGAATATTGCGCTTGACGCTAAGACCATCGGATGCAGTTTTGTTATAACATAATTTATATTCCCTTCTGAAACTTTATTTGCATCAGAGATGTATCTTTCAATTAATTCGATATCAGCATATGCGTGTGGCTTGATAAATATTTTATTTTCTGGAATTATTGTTGTAATCGCAACCAACGTGTCTATGAAATTTTTTTTAAAATGTAATTCCTTCCTTTCATCATTCTGATGTCCAATATGTCCAAGAATAAATACTACAATCTTGTTTTTAACCTTCACTTCATTGATCTCTTTTGCAATGTAATTTTCAGAATTGTTAACTAAAAAGTCAACCCATGCGCTTGATTTTTCAGGATGAGAGTATATAATTTTTTTTGATTGATGTGCATTAGGATGTTTAAAATAATTCCATTCTTTATCAAACCCTAGCAACCTTCCAGCTCTCATATATTTACTCTTTTGACGCTCTGTCAATTTAATATTACTGTTTTTTAATCTAAATTGATAATAATCAATGTTATCTGATCTCAAAATAGCATTCTTAAATTCCTGTTCATATCTTCCATTGCTGTTAGATTCAACTAATATTATTTTTTTTCTTTTTATAAATCTAGCAAAACCTTTAAATATCTTCTCATCAAGCAAGCCGAAATGAAGTAGTATGTCACCCATAAAGATAGATCTAATCCATACTCTTAATAAAAATAATATTGAGTATAGTTTACGAATATATTTATGCTTGTATCCATTAGATCCTAGGTTGGTAATTTTTCCAAGCCTTGCAATTAAATCTCCAAATACAATATTATTATTTATTATTGTTTCATACGAAACTTTGTCAAAAATTATAAAATTAAACTCAACTCCGCATTTTTCATGTAACTGCATACAAAATGGAATTATCGAATCTAGAGATATTAATTTATTTTTTAGAAAAACATGCGCAATCATATTCTTATACTAACACTTTTACCAATAAAATAAATCATATGCATCTATTGTCTAATTTTAGAATTAAATCAGCAATCATAAAATCGTACTCAGTATCTATATCTATAGATTTATTTTGACTCATTATATAGGCGTAACAATTTGTTGGAAAAACTAGTTTATTTTCACGTAATACTCTATCAATTGATAATATATAAATAGCCCCATTAATACGATATTTCTTACTAAAATCTTGACTTCTTTTTCCTAAGTCTTTATCTGGTATAAAACCATCCATTGATAAATCATAAGGCAATGTGTTTATCCATTCGACTGGATGATCAACCTCTGACACCCCTATCACACCATCTGCACCCTTATCAAGAAATAATTCTATAGCTTCATCAATATGAATACTCGTTCGCAATGGTGATGTTGGTTGCAATATAACTACATATTTATAGTTAAACCCTCTTTTATGCAAAGCACTTATGGCATGCATAACCACATCTATTGATGATGCTTCATCACTTGACAACCTAGCTGGCCTTATAAAAGGCACATCAGCTCCATATTTCAAACTCACATCTGCAATTTCTTTATCATCGGTAGAAACAACTACAGAATCAATATATTTCGATCCAAGTCCAGCATCTATAGACCAAGATACTAATGGCTTGTCATTCAAATACTTTAAATTTTTTCGTGGCAATCTTTTACTGCCTCCTCTAGCAGTAACCAATCCTAGCACTTCCCCATCTAAAATCATTAGAAAATTTTAGTAATATCTATCTGTGCTTGTCGATATTCATCCATACGTCCGATATCCAACCAATACTCATGAATAGGAAATGCATTAACTATACCACCATTTATTTCTTGTTTTAGAAAATCAGTCATATCTAAATAAGATTTTCCATCTACCTTATCAATAAGGTCTTTATTTAAAACATAAATACCGGCATTAACAAAAAACTTGTGCACTGGTTTTTCTTGAATATCTCGAATATTGCAATCATCAACTTGAACTACGCCGTATGGCACTTGAAAATCATATTCTCTAACGCACATCGTCGCATCTGCATTGTTGTTATTATGAAAGTCTAACAAATTCTTAAAATCAACTCGAGTTAAGATATCACCATTCATTACTATAATTGGTAAATTTGCAAGATTATCTGGCAATAATCCTAAAGATCCAGCTGTGCCTAACGGCACATCCTCTTCAACATATTTGATGCTAACACCGTATTTATTGCCATTACTAAAATAATTCTTAATTAATTCAGGTTTAAAATGAGTGGAGATATAAAAATCATGAAATCCATGATTGATAAATTGATCAATAATAATCTCCAAAATTGGCTTATTACCAACCTTTAACAAAGGTTTAGGTATATTTTTCGTTAAAGGATGTAATCTTGTGCCAAACCCTCCAGCCATAATAAATACAGGGTTATCAAAAGAAGGATTTTCAATTAGATGCTGTATAGTTTGAAGATCACAGAGTATTCCATTTTCATCTACAATTGGCATATGTATCAAGCCTTTGATTAGCATTGAAGATAATAATTCCTTGCGAGAAAGGAGCTTATTTTTTTTAACAGGTTGATTATTCATCAAAGTCCTGATCTCACTATCCATTGTTGTTTTATTAATCAGTGCGCGTCTAATATCACCATCTGTAACAGTTCCCAGTAATTTTTTATGTTTATCTGTAACAAGTACGATTCTACAGCCCTCTTTATTCAAAATATTAATTGCATGCTCTAATGAATCATTAGGTTTTATTAGTAATGCTTCCCAGTCAAACATTAGCTCTTCCTCCAAATAGGGTTTTTTAATTCCCAGTTGCCATTAACTTTATTCCATAGATACGGAGATCTAAACTTTGCAATCACTCTTGTATTCATTATTTTATATCAACAAATTTCTTTACCACTGAGAGCGGTTGTCTAATTAATTCATTAACAATTCTTCTAGAAGAATTTCCAGTGCCATATATGTTTTTCACTTTTTGAACCTCCTCTTGAAAATCAACAGACAAAGCAAATGAAATAGATTCTTCCAATGAATCAATCTTACAATCAATGATATT
>Ga0233433_10004708_pt1 | contig 10383 bp, 10 predicted proteins | sample SI_122_August201_5_FD_179868 | JGI IMG/M metagenome (GOLD analysis project Ga0233433, IMG submission 179868) | Seawater microbial communities from Saanich Inlet, British Columbia, Canada - SI_122_August2016_100_MG | ecosystem: Environmental > Aquatic > Marine > Inlet | place: Canada: British... | reverse complement strand
GCCGTCCGAACAGCCAAAGCGCAGGCCGAAAAGGATGGTGTCGACGAAGTGATGGTGATTGGTGGTGCGGAAATTTACGCCCGTGTTCTAAACGACGCGGATCGGTTTTATCTCACAGAAGTCCATCGTCGCTATGAGGGCGATGCCTGGTTTACGGCACCGGATAAGACCCAGTGGAAAGAGGTGTCCCGGGAGCGCTACGCGCCGGACGAAGAAGGCGGACCGTCTTACAGCTTCGTGAGCTACGAACGCCGCAAGGCCTGATTAAGCACCCATGGAAATCGTTGGTGCAGGTTTTACGGTGCCATCGGCAAGTTTGGCCGCAATCTTTTCTGCAATTTCGACATAGGCCTTGGCGTGAGGGCTATCCGGATCGGCAGCAACAATGGGTGTGCCGCTGTCCGAGGTCTCGCGGATTTTAATATCCAACGGAATGCCGCCGAGAAAATCAGTCTCCAACTCGCGGGCGGTTTTTTCTGCGCCGCCCGTGCTGAAGATGTCTTCGCGATGTCCACAGGAAGGGCAGATGTAGTGGCTCATATTTTCGATCATGCCAAGGATCGGAACCTCTACCCGGCGAAACATGTTGAGGCCTTTGCGCGCGTCTAGCAGGGCAATGTCCTGAGGTGTTGATACGATGACAGCGCCGGCGAGGGGAACCCGCTGCGACATGGTCAATTGGGTGTCGCCGGTGCCTGGTGGCATATCGACGACCATGACATCAATGTCTCCCCATTCGACATCTTTAAGCATCTGCTCAAGCGCCCCCATGACCATGGGGCCGCGCCAGATCACAGGATTGTCTTCAGCGATCATGAAGCCGATGGACATGACTTTGACGCCGTGGTTTTCCAACGGATGGACTTTGGTCCCGTCTGAATGTGGTTTCTTTCCAGCGAGACCAAGCATGCGCGGCATTGAAGGACCGAAGATATCAGCATCGAACAGGGCAACGCTTTTCCCTAATTTGGCCAGCGCAACCGCTATATTGGCCGCCGTTGTCGATTTACCGACTCCGCCTTTGCCTGACGCGATAGCGACAATGGATTTTATGCCGGGCAGGGCAAGTTGCTCTCGGCCGCCTCCGCCTTTCGCCTGTGGACTGGGTGCCGCCTTCTTTTCGGCGGTGAGAACCACTGTGGCAGAGAGCACGCCGGGGAGCTCGTAAACGGCTTTTTCCGCCTGGGCCCGCACAGGCTCAAGCTTTGGGCCCAGATCGGGAGGCACTTCTAGGGCGAATGCGACGTGGCCATCTTTAATGACAACATCCTGCACCCAGCCGCGGGCAGCGACATCAAGACCACCTGTGCCTGAATCCACGCCACGTAACGCATCGAGAACTTGCTCCTTGGTGACTTGGGTCACTCTTGAAACCTCCGCTAAGACTGCCGATATCGAGAAAGCGACCTAAATGGCCTTAGACATGGACTGGGGTTGCGTTGCGCCACCCCGGTACATGTCATATAAGGCCGGGACACTTGAATTTCGGTTGCCATAGTTGCGGCGACCGCTCGGAAGGAAGGGATACTCCAGTGTTCTGGAAACAACAAGGTAGCGGTCCATGGGGCGGCGGTGGCTCCGGTGGCGGGCGAAATGGCGGCGGCGGTGGCGGAGGTGGTTCCTGGAGCGGTGGTGGTGAACCCCCGCCCGACTTAGAGGAACTTCTCAGGCGCAGCCAGGACCGGGTGAAGCAGTTTATGCCCGGCGGTATGGGCTCGGCACGCGGCATCATGATTATTGTCGCGCTGTTCTTGTTTTTCTGGGGTGCGAGCGGTTTCTATCGCGTGCAGCCGGACGAGCAAGGCGTTGAGTTGCTGTTTGGGCGCTATGTAAAAACCACTGAGCCGGGACTGAATTATTGGTTCCCGACGCCCATTGGTGAAGTTCAGACACCGAAAGTCACGCTGACAAATCAGATCACGATTGGCTTTCGCGGTGTTCCGAATACCACCAACCAGCGTGATGTGCCCCAAGAGAGTCTGATGTTGACCGGTGATGAGAACATCGTCGACGTCGACTTCGTCGTGCAATGGCGTATTCGTGACGCCGGGGATTTTCTATTCAATATTCGGGCGCCTGAGCAGACCGTTAAGTTAGCTGCCGAGAGTTCGATGAGAGAAGTCGTTGGCCAGAACACCCTCGACTTTGTCACCACTGGTGGCCGTGAAGTTGTCGGACAAACCGCGCAGACCGTGCTGCAAGAAATTCTTGATAGTTATGGGGCTGGCATCAGCATTCTTGAAATACGAGTACAGGGTGCGAACCCACCTCCGGAAGTGATTGACGCGTTCAACGATGTTCAGCGGGCCAACCAGGACCAAGAGCGTTTACGCAACGAAGCCACAGCCTATCGCAACGACATTGTTCCAAGGGCGAAGGGTGAGGCCTCTCGGATGATCGAAAATGCTTCTGCTGAAAAAGAGAAGCTTATTCGTGAAGCCCAGGGTCAGGCTCAGCGTTTCGATGATTTTTATCAAACGTACAAGAATGACAAAGATGTGACCGCGCGGCGGTTGTATTTGGAAACAATGCAAGAAGTTTATAGCCGATCCGACAAGGTCATCATGGATGACAACGGTCAAGGCAATGGCGTTGTGCCCTATCTGCCGCTCAATGAGTTAGGTAGAAATCGGTCACGGGGAGACAACTAATGAAATCGGGTAAATTACTCGCGTTCGGCGTAATTGTACTGGTCGGCGCTATTGCGCTCACCGGAACGCTCTTCACCGTTCACCAAACACAGCAAGCAATTGTATTGCAACTTGGCGAGACTAAACGAGTCATCGTCGAGCCTGGTCTTCATTACAAAGTTCCGCTGCTACAGAACGTCATCTATTACGACAATCGAGTGCTTGATCTGGATCCGCCGAGTCAAGAAATGCCGCTGGTCAATCAGTTGCGTATTATCGTTGACGCGTTTGCCCGATACCGCATTGTCGACCCGCTTAAGTTCTATCAAGCTGTGCGCACCGAAATCGGATTCCGTGATCGTTTTGGAACAATTCTGAACGGTAGCGTGCGGGATGCTCTCGGCCAGGCAGAACTGGCAGACTTGCTCACCAAGAAACGCGTCGAGGTGATGCAAGAAATTATCCTTGGTGTTAGTCGGCGCGAAAGCGAGTTCGGTATCGAAGTGGTCGATGTCCGTATTGGCCGTACCGACCTTCCGCCGGAGACCAGCCAGTCCGTGTACAACCGCATGCGATCAGACCGTATCGCAACGGCCGCGTTATTGCGCGGGCAGGGGCAAGAAACCAAGGCACGCATTGAAGCCGAGGCGGATCGTGAGAGAACGATCATTCTCGCTGATGCGGAGCGGGAAGCTCAGATTCAATTGGGCCAGGGCGAGGCTGAAAGTCGCCGCGCTCTTAACGAGGTTCACGGCAAAGACCCTGAGTTTTATGCGTTTATGCGATCCATGGAGGCCTATCGCGGCTCTCTCAATGAAGGCACAACCATGATTCTCAATCCGGAGTCAGAATTTTTCCGGTACTTTGACGCCCTGCCTGCTGCACGTGACTAGGCCGCTCGAAATGGGGGCGGTTCACTAGATCGCCTCCCGTTGGGTTTAAATTACGAAGCTGACAGAAAACGGCCGTGCGCCGTCGACTGTGTTGTTGAGCACCCTCATTTCCGACAAGAATGGTCTTTAAGGCATCGAGGACAGCCACGTTAAACCAAAGGAGGCCCATAAATGGCCCGCACTGCTTCCCTTTCCACACCCGATAATGCGTCGGGGTCTAACGTCATCGCGTTGTGGGGTGCCGCTGTTGGTATAGCCCTCGTACTGGTTCTATTCCCTCAGATTGCTGACGCTCAGCGTGTTCCCCAGACATTTGCCGACGTTGTAGAAGACGTTATTCCTGCGGTGGTCAATGTGTCGACCACGCAGCTTGTTGAGCAACGTAGCCGCAATCGCGGCGGGCGGAACTTGCCGCAGATGCCACGCGGCGGCCCTTTGGAAGACATGTTCAAAGACTTCCTTGAGCAATTTGGTGATCAAGTGCCGCAAGGACCCGGTGGCGAAGGCGACAATGATCGTCCTAAGCGGCGCGCCTCATCTTTAGGGTCCGGGTTTATTATTGAAGCCGATGGTCTTGTGGTCACGAACAACCACGTCATCGAGAATGCTGACGAAATCAGCGTCATTCTCGCCGACAACACAATTCTGAAAGCAACGGTTATTGGCCGTGATCCGAAAGTTGATCTCGCCCTTCTCAAAGTAGAAGCCGATCGTCCATTGCCCACTGTGAAGTGGGGCGATTCCGACAAGATGCGCGTCGGTGATTGGTCCGTCGCCATCGGCAATCCGTTCGGCATTGGGGTTACTGTAACCGCCGGTATTGTCTCTGCGCGGTCCCGTCAGCTGAGCAACGGCAACGCCTATGACGACTACATCCAAACAGATGCAGCGATTAATCGCGGCAACTCGGGTGGACCGCTCATCAATATGAAAGGTGAGGTCATCGGCATCAATACAGCGATTTTTTCGCCGACTGGTGCCAGTGTTGGGATCGGATTTGCTTCACCGTCAAACTTGGCGCAATCGATTATCAATGACCTCAATGAGTTTGGTCGGACCCGGCGCGGTTGGCTGGGCGTTAAAATTCAGACTGTGACACCAGAAATTGCGGAGAGCCTCGGTCTTGATAAGGCCCGCGGCGCCCTTGTCGCAGAATTGGTTGAAGACAGCCCGGCAGAAAAAGCTGGGGTTGAAGCGAGTGACGTGATCCTGGCTTTTGACGGCAAACCTGTTGATGAAATGCGGCATCTCCCTCTGATCGTTGCCGAGACCGACATTGATAAACGCGTCAAGGTAACTGTCTGGCGAAACGGCAAGGAAAAGAGCCTCAACGTTCGTATCGCTGAGCTCGATGAAGAGGACGTGCAAGTCGCTTCCCGGTCTGATTCAAGTTCAAGTAATGGCGAACCGGATCGTAAGGAGATTGATGAGCTCGGCCTAACGGTCGCTGAACTGACGTCCGATATTCGCTCACAATATGATCTGCCCGACGAGATTACGGGGCTGGTGATTGTGGATGTTGACGGTGACAGCGATGCTGCGGAAAAAGGTCTGCGCCGCGGAGACATCATTGCCGAAGTTCAACAAACCCCAGTTGAGACGGCTGCCGAAGCGGAGAAGGTTATTGCCGACGCCCGCAAGAAAGATCGGACCGTCGTACTGCTGCGTATCCAGTCTGGCGAAGACTTTCGTCTTGTCCCCGTTAGAATTGGTGAAAGCTAAATCGTTCTCGTCAATCGCAAGGGCAAACGATGCGCGTTGACTTCTACCATCTGCAGAAGTGGCCGCTGGAAACTGCTCTGCCGCAAATCCTCAGCAAAGTCCGCCAGGCTGGCCATCGCGCTGTGATCCTGGCGGGCTCTGAGGAGCGGGTTGAAAGTTTAAGCAACGCCCTCTGGACCCATGACCCGAATTCCTGGCTGGCCAATGGCACGGCTAAGGACGGTCAAGCTGCTGATCATCCCATATGGCTGACTGACCGCGCGGAGAACCCGAACCAGGCCTCGGTTCTCGTGGTCACTGATAGTATGGCGGCGGACGATTATGCTACTTACGACCGCTGTCTTGATCTGTTCGATGGCAACGATGCGGAAGCCGTCAGCGCGGCCCGTGACCGGTGGCAAAAGGCCCGGGGTGAAGGCCACGAGCTTCATTATTGGCAGCAAACTGACCGTGGTGGATGGGAAGAGAAGGCGCAGGCTTAACGCCCGTCAGGGGTCCGTTGTGCACCGGTTCTGGCGTGTTGCCTCTAAGGGCCAGTTTGGCTATAACCCGCGCGACTTCGGCCGATACTCTAGGTTCGGCTTTTCCACAGTTTCAGATGAAAATGGACGCATAAATCATGGCTTTAGAACGCACCTTCTCGATCATCAAACCAGACGCCACGCGCCGGAATTTAACTGGCAAAGTTGTTTCCATGCTTGAAGAAGGCGGCCTGCGCGTTATCGCCCAAAAGCGCGTTAAGCTCGACCAAGCCAAAGCCGAAGGGTTTTACGCAGTTCATAAAGAACGCCCTTTCTTCAACGATCTTTGTACCTTCATGACGTCCGGCCCGGTCGTCGTTCAGGTGCTTGAAGGTGAAAATGCTGTAGCCCGTAATCGTGAGATCATGGGCGCGACAAATCCGGCCGATGCCGATGAAGGCACCATCCGGAAGACTCTCGCCGAAAGCATCGAAGCGAATTCTGTCCATGGGTCAGATTCACAAGAGAACGCAGCGATCGAGACCGCGTACTTCTTTAATGAAGATGAAATCGTCGGATAATCGATCGTCTGCCTAGGTAAGCGGAGAAGTCGGTGGCGCCATTACCTCAACACCCGCGTCTCGGCTTTTTTGTTTCCCATCGGGGAAGCAATATGCGGACCATCGTGGCGGCGAGTCAGGATGGCACCTTGAAGGCCGACCTGGCTCTGCTCGTCAGCAATAACCGAACGAGTGCTGCCTTAGAGTGGGCCGCTGAGAATGGTCTGCCGCACCTACATCTCAGCCCAAGAACCGTGAGCTCCGAAGACGCGCTCGACCAAGCCCATCTCGATGCCCTTAAAGAGGCCAAGGTCGATCTCATCGTTCTGGCTGGATATATGCGCAAGATTGGGCCGAAGGTTCTGACAGCTTACGCCAACCGAATTCTCAATATTCACCCGGCTTTGCTACCGAAGTACGGTGGCCAAGGCATGTATGGTGGGCGTGTTCATGAAGCCGTCATTGCCAATGGCGATTCGGAGTCCGGTGTGACTGTTCATCTGGTTGATGGCGAATATGATACAGGCCCGGTTGTTGCGCAGGCCAAAGTCCCGGTTCTGCCAAATGATACCGCTGATGAATTAGCGAAGAGAGTTCTGGCGCAGGAGCATCGCCTCTATACCGACACTTTGATCCGTATCGTGGCCGGAGAGATTAATCTCGACGCCCTAAGGTAGGCCCCAAGAATCGCTTAGGTGTTTGATCCGCACGGCGTCACCATCGCCTCGCTCTGCAACAGTACCTAGACGTCTTGGTGTTTCACCATTGTCCGTAAGGACGTCCATAGCGGTCTGCTCATCATTAGCTGAGACAATCACGATCATGCCGACGCCACAGTTGAAGGTGCGGGCCATTTCCACAGCAGACATACCGCCGGCTTCGCCCAGCCATGTCATCATCGGGGGTAGGGGCAAGGCATCTACATTTAAGTCGACGGCTAAGTCATCGGGCAGAACGCGGGGGATGTTCTCTAACAGTCCGCCGCCCGTTATATGGGCGAAGCCGTGGGCCAGGCCCGCCTTAACCAGAGCAAGGCAGGGTTTGATATAAATTCGCGTCGGGGTCAGCAATGCTTCACCAAGTGATATGGATGAGTCGAAGGGCGCCGGGTCGTCATATCCATGACCAGCGCCCTCAATCACCTTTCTGATGAGAGAATAGCCGTTGGAATGAAATCCTGACGATGGCAGGCCTAGCACGATATCGCCGGCACCAATGTCCCTTGGCAGAATGCTGTCTCGCTCAACGGCGCCGACTGAAAACCCAGCGAGATCGTACTCATTCTCGCCATAGAGTCCTGGCATCTCTGCTGTCTCGCCGCCAATCAAGGCGCATCCGGCTTCGCGACATCCGGCGGCGATACCACTAATGACAGACGTGGCAGCCTCTATCGAAAGTTTGCCGGTCGCGAAATAATCGAGGAAAAATAGGGGTTCGGCACCTTGAACGACCAAATCATTGACGCACATGGCGACCAAATCGATGCCAACCGTATCGTGGCGATCGGCTTCAATGGCCACCAACAGTTTAGTACCAACGCCGTCGTTGCCGGCGACCAAGACTGGATCTTTGTATCCGGTTGCCTTGAGGTCGAACAGGCCGCCGAATCCGCCAAGGGCCGAATCGGCGCCACTGCGGCCCGTCGATTTGGCGAGCGGCTTGATGGCTTCCACCAAAGCGTTGCCGGCGTCAATATCGACCCCGGCATCTTTGTACGTTAAACCGTTGGAACGGCGGCCATCGGCCTGAGAGGACTTAGAAATGTCAGCCTCACCTAGCGCGGCGAAAAGAAGCCGTACCATAGCCAAAGACGGGCGCGTTGCAACGGCTCGCTGCAACTTCTTTGCGGCTAGTATTTTTGCGGCTTTGGCTGGTATGCCTATTTTGCTTTCTGCGAGCGTTGCGGGGGCTCAATCCCAAGTCTTTACGGTCAGCGGGGTGGCTATCGACGCCCGCGGTGGTACGACCAACGAGGCCCGCGCCAATGGCCTCCAGAGCGGCCAAATTAGGGCGCTAGACAGGCTATTTCGACGGCTGGTGCCGAATGCCTATCAAGCTGACCTTCCGGACTTATCTGGCCGTGACGCGATCGACTTGGTCCGTGATTTTTCGGTGTCTAATGAGCGAACCACGTCTGGCCGGTATCTGGCTGATTTGACGGTTCGTTTTCGCCCCGACTCGGTTCGGTCGACCCTAAGATTCGCTGGCGTGCCATTTGCCGAAACCATTAGCAAACCCGTTGTCATCATTCCCGTTTACCAAGAGTCCATTGTGTCCGATTCAGTCATTTGGTCGGATTCCAATCCATGGATGAATGCGTGGGGGCAGGTGCCGCAAGCCATGGGGCTGGTTCCCCGCCAGCTTCCGTTTGGCGACCTGGAGGATTTATCGACACTTCGCATTGAAGACGCCTTGGCTCGCGATCAAGGTCGCTTGCAGTCCTGGGCCAGCCGTTACGGAGCGGATGACGTTGTTATTGCCACGGCCTCGTTGTTGGGTAGCCTCGGGGCCGAATCTGTTCGCGTAACGTTGTATTTCACCCGGACCGGTGCAGAACAACAGTTGGATGTGCCGGCTTCGGGCGGGCAAACTTGGTCCGAGTTGTTTGTCGCGGCCGCAGCGAAGTCCTGGGCGGTTATCGAGGACGAATGGAAGAAAGAGAACATGCTGCAGTTTGGCGTGAACGGGCAAATCACAGCCTTAGTCCCTTTGAACGCCTTGGAAGATTGGCTCACCGTCAGATCACGTCTCGAGCGGGTCCCTCTGATTGATCGCCATGAATTGCAAGCGATCACGCGAGACCGCGCCCAGGTGACACTGTATTACCTCGGCAATGAGGATCAGCTAAAGTTGGCTATGGCGCAAAGTGATCTTGGGTTCGTTTGGCAAGACGAGGCGTGGGTGATTGAGGATCGCGCGTCGTCGTCAGATATCGTGCAGACTTTTGGCGCAGAAGACTCTACCCCCTCTATGCCGGTGCCATCGTCCTCACCGTCATCGGTATTTATGCAGCCGGTCGAACAAACGCCACCAGCGGCCTACCCATCAGGGCTATTTAGCAATAGCGCGTCTGAGCGGAGGCCCTAGCGGTTTCCGCTGCGGATTCGTCATGGCGGCATCACAGCAACTCCCACTGGAATTGGGTCATCGACCAGCAATTGGTCGTTCAGATTTCCTAGTGACTGATGCCAACCGAGAAGCCGTTGGCTGGATCGATATGTGGCCTAAGTGGCCGTCTCATGGCCTCGGTTTATACGGCCCTCCAGGCTGTGGGAAATCACACTTGGTTCACGTCTTTGCGGCGAAGGCGGCGGCCCACGTTCTTGAGGTCAATGAGATTACGGAGTCTGACCCGATTGCGCTTGTGGCACAGCACAAGGCTTTGGCCTGGGACAATGCTGATGCCGTTTCTGACGAACAGGCCCTCTTTCATCTCTTTAACGTTGTCAGAGAGGCTGGCAAGCATCTGCTCATTGTTGGGCGAACAGCTCCCGCGCGCTGGGATGTCATGCTGCCTGACTTGAAGTCCCGTCTGAGCGGTATGCCGTCCGTTGAAATACGCCAGCCGGACGACACCACGATCGCGGCCGTTTTGGTGAAGCTCTTTCGTGATCGTCAGTTAGAAGTCACGCCTGATCTTGTAGATTACATTCAGAAACGAATCCCACGCACTTTTGTCGCTGTTCAAGCCCTAGCAGAGCGTGTTGACCGTGACGCCTTGGCCCAGAACCGAAAGATCACGGTGCCCTTGGTGCGCAGCATCCTTGAGGCCGGTGATTTCGGCGCGATAGAGCCGGGTTAATCTGTCACCAAGTCTATAAGCGTGCGTGGTCTGGTAAAGCCGGTGAGTTGGCCGCACGAGGCATCAAGCATGCTCCAGCGTTCCACGTCTATTGATAGCTCTGCCAGCGCTCCGGCCGGGTATTTGGAAAGAGCGTCGGCGAGGGTGGAGTCCTGAGGTCGCTGCCGATCTATCAGATGACGCAGTAAGTCTTCCATCGTCGGGTTGTGCCCGACTATTAAGACGCGCTGTGCCTGATCCACCTGACGCAGGTGTGCAATGACGTCTGCGGTTGCGGCGAGATAGAGGCCGTCTTCGTAGGACACGGGCAAGTCG
>Ga0233433_10004705_pt1 | contig 10387 bp, 9 predicted proteins | sample SI_122_August201_5_FD_179868 | JGI IMG/M metagenome (GOLD analysis project Ga0233433, IMG submission 179868) | Seawater microbial communities from Saanich Inlet, British Columbia, Canada - SI_122_August2016_100_MG | ecosystem: Environmental > Aquatic > Marine > Inlet | place: Canada: British... | reverse complement strand
GAAAATTCAGACCGCGCACCCTACCCTTGGCGACCCCAAGCCACAAGGACGAGGCCGGCACAGAAAATTGATCGGATCAGCCCTATACCAGTCCCAATCCGCCATCGACCGCGATGGTCTGGCCGGTGATGTGACGCGCGCCTGGGCCGAGCAGAAACTCGACGGTCGCCGCGATGTCGTCGGGCTCGGCGATGCGGCCCATGGGGGTGGCGTCGGCGGCCGCCTTCCACGCTTGTTCGTTCATCGAGGAATGGCCTGTCGGATCTTTGCGGGTAAATCCCGGCGCGACACAATTTACAGTCACGCCATCGCCCGCCAATTGCACTGCCAACGCCTTGGCAATGGCCTCCAATCCGCCTTTCGCCGCCGCCGTGGTCGGGAATAGATGATCTTTTGGAAACACATGGGCGACAAAAGAACTGATGGCGACAACGGCGCCCACGCGTGACGCCTTGATCATCGGCAGCGCCGCCGACGTGAGATCAAAAAACCCGCCGGTCATTAAGGCCATTGCCCTGTCCAGTTCAGCCCTGGCGGCATCGCCGACAATTTGGCGATTGGCGAACCCGGCGTTGGATACAATCTGATCAAGGTCACCGAAATGTGCGACGACGTCAGTGATCAGGGCGTCGCCGGCGCCGGTCGCGGCTAGGTCGGCGTGAAACGCATGAGCGTCGGCGCCGCGCTCACGGGCCTCAGCAACAACCTGGCGAAGTGCAGGATTGTCGCCGCTGTCTTCGCCCAGCCGTGCGTGCGCTGCCAAGCGTACGCCGGGTGCCGCCAGCCGCCGGCATACGGCGGCGCCGATGCCGCTCGAGGCACCGGTGACAAGGATGGTTCGTTCCTGTTCAGCCATGATTGGAAAACACTACACCGGGTGGCAGGGGCGAACAATTTCGGTTGATGATCCGCGATACCGTTTCCCAGAAGCAACAAACTGTTTCTGTAACAATCACTTGATCGGGTGGATCGATGATACCAACTCTCCTCGACAGTGATTATGATGCGGCGGCTTGAATATGAGACGGAGAACACGGTGAGCGCGGTCAATACACAAGAATGATACGGTCGAGTGGCACAGTGGCTGCACTGGCTAATGGCGTTGGCCATTATTGCCATGTTCGGATCGGGCTTGTGGATCGAGGAGCTGAATTACTACGACAAGCTCTACCAGACGATCCCGCATATCCATGAAAGTATCGGCATTATCCTAGTCGGGGTGCTGGTGTTTCGCCTGATCTGGCGAATGACCAACGTTGAGCCCGACACCAGCGATCTCAAAGCATGGGAACGCCTGGCTGCGCATGGCGTGCATTGGGGGTTCTATGCCTTGATCGCGGCTATTTTGATCAGCGGGTATTTGATCTCCACCGCCGACGGCCGGCTCATCGCCGTATTCAACTGGTTTGATGTGCCGGCCATCTGGCAGGCCAAGCACCAAGAAGACATCGCCGGCGACGTTCATGAAATTTTGGCCAATGGCGTCATCGCGCTGGCCGTGCTGCACACCCTGGCCGCATTGAAACACCATTATATCGACGGCGGCGGCTCGCTTCGCCGAATGCTGCCGCCACCCCGCAAATCACAACACAACCCCCAAATCGATCCCCAAGAAAATTCCAAGGAAGAAACATGAACAATATGAAAACGTTCTTTGCCGCCGTGCTTGCCATTGGCCCGTTGGCCGGCACCGCCAATGCGGCTGACTACATCATCGATACGAAAGGCGCGCACGCGTCGATCAACTTCCGGGTCAAGCACCTGGGCTTCAGCTGGCTGACGGGCCGCTTCGATACGTTCTCTGGAACGTTCAGTTTTGATCCGAAAAACCCCGCCGCTTCGAAAATCAGCCTCGAGATCGACACCGCTAGCGTAAACTCCAATCACGCGAAGCGCGACAAGCATATCCGCAACGCTGATTTTCTTGAGGTCGACAAATACCCAAAAGCGACGTTCGTCAGCACGTCCATGAAGGTCACCGGCGAGCGCACTGGCATCGTTAAGGGCAATCTGACGTTACGCGGCATCACAAAGGAAATCACCATTCAGGCCCCCGATCAGGACCAGGGCTATCTGATCACTGTTGTGCAGTTGCCGCCGGGCTCGAGTCTGGCTCGAACGGACGCGGTCGTTCAGCGTGCTACGGCCATCATTCGCAGCCACCCGGAAGTTGCCAATGCCGTTGGCTTTGCCGGCTTTGACGGCGCCACGTTTACCAACGCGCCGAATGCCGGTGCCATTTTCGTGCCCATGAAGCCGATCGCTGAGCGCGCCAAGCGCGGCGCCACGGCAGGCAAGGTGCGGGGTGAATTGCAAGCCAAATTGTTCGCCATCCAAGACGCCTTCGTGTTCCTGATCGCGCCGCCGTCGGTGCGTGGGATCGGCAGCGGCGGCGGCTGGAAACTGTACGTTCAGGATCGGGGAGGGCGCGGCGCTCGGGCGCTTGAACATGCTGCGCGCAGCCTTATCGGCGCCGCCAATCAGGACCCGGGGTTGAGCCGCGTGTTCTCGCTGTTCAACACAGCAACGCCGAAGATTTACGCCGACATCGATCGGGTGAAGGCCGAAATTCTGGATGTCCCCGCGGAGCGCGTGTTGGAGGCGTTGGAGGTTTTTATTGGCTCGGCCTATGTGAACGACTTCAATTATCTGGGCCGCACCTACCGGGTGACCGCGCAGGCCGACGGGCCGTTCCGCGACCGGCCGGACGATGTCGCCAAACTGCGGGCGCGTTCCACGACCGGCGCCATGGTGCCGATTGGGTCTGTGGCCACGTTCCGCGACATCACCGGACCCCACCGGGTGCCGCGTTATAATTTGTATCCCGCGGCCGAGGTTTAGGGGGCGAAAATGCCAAGCTTGTCGACCGGCGAGGCCTTGGCCCGCGTCGAAGCGCTGGCGGTGAAAGTACTGCCAGACGGTTTCGGGTTTGAGTGGACGGAACTGGCGCTGCAGGAAAAGCTTGCCGGCGATACGGCAATTATCGCATTCACACTCGCCGTGATCTTTGTCTTTTTGCTGCTTGCGGCCATGTATGAAAGCTGGTTGCTGCCGCTGGCAGTGATCCTAATTGTTCCCATGTGCCTGTTGGCCGCCATTGTCGGTGTCGGTTTGCGTGGCATGGATAGCAATATTTTGGTGCAGATCGGCTTTGTCGTGTTGATCGGCTTGGCGGCGAAGAACGCGATCCTGATCGTCGAGTTCGCCAAGCAAGCCGAAGAAGACGGCATGAACCGATTGGACGCGGCGGTGGAAGCTGCCCGGGTCCGCCTGCGTCCCATCTTGATGACGGCCTTCGCGTTCATCCTGGGTGTCGTGCCGTTAGTCATTGCCACTGGCGCCGGTGCCGAAATGCGCCAGGCCCTGGGCACGGCGGTATTCGCCGGCATGATTGGCGTCACGTTCTTTGGGTTGTTATTCACGCCGATCTTCTATGTTGCATGCCGTTGGCTGGCGGGTTTGCGGAAGGTCAAGAACGTCGTCGAATAACCTGCCCCGGGAGGAGACGCCATGTCGCTCAAATATATCGTCCTCGATGCGCCCGGCGGTGAAGCGCCGGTGATATTCCCCCGCAGCTTCTACCACAGTTACGTCGCCGGCCTGTTCTCCGGGATGACCGTCCTCGGCGCCGGGTTTGTTGAAATCGGCGACGACGTCGAGGGCGGCGTGCGGTGTTACGGCACCTCAAGCTCATTAAGAATTGAATCGCGCGGCGCCGTCGATACCGAATTGGTCAAGGCCGTGGGTGCAGCCAAGGCGCCGATCCTGCCTGACGATGTTTAGGCGTAACGCGTTCATATCAATTTTCGAACGCCGCGCTGCCTTTTGATATGGCTGTCGAACCATCGGCGGCGATAACTTCGAATTGTGCGCCTGACGGCGTAGCGCCGTGACGGACAATGATGTCCGTGCCGGGGATAACCATGCCGGTAAAGCGGCCCGCGAACCGGGCGAGTTTCTCAGGTTGCCCGTCAAGATATGCGTCAATGATGACACTCATCGCCAGCGCCCAGGTGCAGGTCCCGTGCAGAATGATATCCGGCAGGCCGGCGGCCAGCGCGACCTCGCGTTCCGTGTGGATGCCGCTGAAAATGTCCGCGCATTCGGTGTAAATATGCGGCAGTTCGCGGGCCACGGCGATGGAGGTCTCGGCCCATGGGTTCGGCGGCGCTTCCTCCGGCCAGGGCGCAGGCGCCTCAGTCACCGTGTCTGCGCCGTCTGTCTCAACGCCGCGATAGATAGCCGTTGAAAAACTTGTCGAGATCGGCGTGCCGTCGTCACGCTCTAGGATCAGCTTGGTCACTGTCTTGGCGCCCGGCTTGATCCGCTCAACCGAGATCAATTGACCCCGCGCGCTGAGCTTGTCGCCGGGCCGGATTGGTGTGTGAAATTGTGTGTCCTGTTCCGCATGGACGACGCGCAAATGTTCGTCGGGCGTGGCACCAAAGGCCGGGACCAGCCGGAGGTCGCGCGACGGTGGCCATTCCAGCGATACCGCCATGGCCGGGTGCGCGATGATGCCGCCGGGCCGGGCGTCATCAAAATAGACATCGTCGGTTTCGCCCAGTGCCGCCGCATAGGCTAGGCATCGGCGGGTTGTGATGTCTTGGTCGTAAGGAGGTGTTTCAGTGCCGACGGCGGTGCTTCGGATCGGCATGATTACTCCAAATCAATGACCAAGCTGCCGTGGCCATCGACGGAGACCGTGCAGCCGGTGCCAGCAATGGTGGTGGATTCGTCCTCTTCGATAATCATCGGGCCTTTGGCGTTGAAACCGACGCCCAAGGTATCGCGGCGGTAGATCGCGTGCGGGACATAACCGTCCGCCTGCGGACAATAGGCTTGCCGTTCGCGGTGCGGTGTGGCGTCGGCGCCATCCGCTGCGGCCTTGCCGAAATCGCCAATCCGTGTCGGCGTAGAAGCGCTGAGACGCAGATTTACGACTTCCAATTCCAGATCATCGTACACGCGTCCATATAGCTTGGTGTAGACGGTGCCAAAGGCCTCAGTAATGCTTCCTGGAAAACTGTCGCCCAATGCGTCATCCGGGATTGGAATATTGACGTGGTAACCCTGGCCCACGTAGCGCATGTCGACGCTCATGTCATAACTCAGCGCATCGGTGTCGATATCGGCGGGCATGCGGCTCAGGCATTCGGCGGCCATCTCATCAAACAGGGATTGCAGATCGGCGGCGGTCTTTTGGCTCAATCGTCCCGGTAGGGTGCGGACCGTATCAAATGAAATCGGCGCGACGATCATCCCCAGTGCCGAGGCAACCCCGGCATGCGGCGGGATCAGCACGCGCTTCAGCCCCAGACGCCGGGCAAAGTCGACGGCATGCACTGGCCCGGCGCCACCGAAAGCGACCATGGTATAGCGCGCCGGGTCTTCACCGCGTTCGGTGACATAAACCTTTGCCGCTGACGCCATGTTTTCGTTGACGATGGAATGCACGCCCCAGGCGGCTTCTTCGGTACCCAACTTCAATGGTCCGGCCAGACGGTTTTCGATGGCCGCGCGGGCGGCGCCAACATCTAGCGCCATACCGCCGCCGAGAAAATGATCGGGGTCCAAGTAACCCAACAGTAAATCGGCGTCTGACACTGTCGGTTCCGTGCCGCCGGCACCATAGCATGCCGGGCCGGGTTGGGCGCCGGAACTCTCCGGGCCAACCTGCAGGGTGCCGACCTCGGTAACGCGCGCGATGGATCCTCCGCCGGCGCCGATTTCCATCAGATCGACGACCGGGATATGGACCGGGATGCCGCTACCGCGTTTGAAGCGGTGGACGTGAGCGACTTCAAATTCCGTTGTCTTCGCGACCCGACCGGCATTGACGAGGCACATCTTCGCCGTGGTCCCGCCCATGTCGAAGGACAGCACAGCATCCAGACCGGCCAGTCGAGCATAATGCGCGGCACCCAACGCGCCCGCCGCCGGACCTGATTCGATGATCTGCACTGGAAATTCACGCGCTGTCGCCGCCGTCGTCGTGCCGCCGCTCGACAGCATCAACAACAACTCACTTTTCGCACCCGCCGCAATCATCCGTTCTGACAGTTTGTTCAGATATTGCCCCGCCGCCGGTTTGGCGTAGGCGTTGACGACGGTCGTCGACGTGCGCTCATATTCTTTCATTTCGGGCAGCACGTCGGATGACAATGACACGGGGATATCAGGCACCGCTTTGGCAATGATCTCACCGACACGGCGTTCATGCTCGGAGTTGCGATAGGCATGCAATAGGCATACGGCAATGGAGGCGACGCCCTGATCACGCAGGGACTGGACAGCGGCATTGACGCCGGCCTCATCCAAGGGCGTGACCACGTCGCCGCCGGCATGCAAGCGTTCGTCGATTTCAAGACGCCTGGGGCGCGGTACCAAGGGATCGGGGAACCCAATTTTCAGATCATAGCCGTCGTAACGTTTCTCGCGGCCGATCTCCAATACATCGCGCGTGCCTTTTGTGACGATCAAACCGGTCTTCGCGCCCTTGCGTTCAATCACCGCGTTGATGACCAGCGTAGTGCCGTGAATGTGGTAGGCCAGATTGCCCAGGACCTCGGGCATATCTTCGCCGAAGGCGCGAATGCCGTCCGTCACCGCGGCGGACGGGTCATCGGGCGTGGTCAGGCATTTGTGGATGCGGACATCGCCGGTCGTATCATCGACCAAGGCGAAATCTGTGAATGTGCCGCCGATATCGCTGCCGAGACTGCCAGTCATTTGGCGTCTCCATTTTCATAGCCGTGATGGCGGGCGGCGAAGTCATCGGAAATCAAGCCGTCATCAATATCACGCCCGATGCGCTCGGGCGCACGGTCCTTTGGGTCACCCAGGCCACCGCCGCCGGGAATACGACAGAGAAACTTGTCACCGGGGACAAGGTTGCGCTGGATGCCTGAGGTTTGCGCCTCGCCGTTGACGTATAGCTCACCGTTGGGTGCATTGCCGCCGCCCAAAAACCCCGGTACCGCATGGACGAATCGCCCGGCCCGGAAACTGGTCAGGATGTCGCCGTCGGGACCGTATTCGCCGTCCAGGACTTCAACCTCAAACAGCTGCCCGAAGCCGCCCCGGTATTCGCCGGCACCGGCCGAATCGGGCCACAGTGCGCGTTGGTGGATACGGATCGGGATATCGTTTTCCAAAACCTCGATGGGGGTATTGCCGACGTTCACCGGAAACGTCAGGCAAGAAACGCCGTCGCGGTCGGGCCGGGCGCCGAGGCCGCCGTTGACGCAATTCAGCGGTGCGAAGCCGCCGCCGTCTTGGCGCTTGCCGAAAAAATACTGCCCCCACATGGGCGTTGATCCGGCGCCGGCACAGATCCGGTCCGGGACCGCTTCGGCGATGGTGCCAAAAACAATCTCTGCCATGTAGTTGCCGATGGATGTGCGGGCGAAGACGGGTGCCGGAAACGTGCAGTTCAAAATTGAGCCTGGGTCGGCCTTGATGGTCAGCGGCGCCAAAGTGCCCTCGTTCATCTTGATCGGCAGATCGAGCATCGCATTAACGGCGAAAGTGGTATAGGACGCCGTGTAGGTCAGCGTGCAGTTGACGGCGGTTTTGACTTGTGCGGACGAGCCGCCGAAGTCGATCTCGATTTCCTCGTCGGTGATCGTGACCTTGCAGCCGATGGTCACGTCTTCGCCGTTATCGATGCCGATGATGACGTCACGGGCGTAGATACCGTTTGGAATTTTCGCGATCTCGGCGCGGGCCAGGGCTTCGCTGCGGGTGATCATTTCATCGGCGACCATCTGCAGGTCATCCCAATCGCGTTCCGCGCAAATGCCGCGCAACCGCTCGGCGCCGACATGGTTGGCCGCGAACTGAGCGCGCAGGTCGCCGACGACGGTTTCCGATGAGCGCACGTTGTTGGTAATGAAGGCCAGTACATCGGTGTTCAATTCACCGGCCTTGAAAATCTTCAGGTTCGGGATTCGCAACCCTTCTTCGTAATTGTCACGGCTTTCGATGGTCGCCCGCCGGCCGCCGATATCGACGTGATGGCAGCATGTCACCGTGTAGCCGATGATCCGGCCGGTGTGGAATACCGGCGTCGCCACGGTGATATCGTTGTGGTGACCGGAACCCTGCCACGGGTTGTTGCCGATCAACGCGTCGCCGTCTTCCAAGGTTTCCGGCGGGTGATCTTCGAGCATGCATCGCAGCATGTTGCCCAAGGGCCCGCAAAGGCCGGGGGTTGATTCCGGTGATTGCGCCAACAAGCGCACCTCGCGGTCGAAAATCGCCGCCGCGTAATCATTGACGTCACGCACCACCGTTGAAAATGACGTGCGCTTCAACGTCGCCGCCAGTTCATCAACAGTCGAATTGAACCGCCGCCAGAACATCTCAAGCGTAATGGGATCAAGCTCAGTCATCCGAAAATCCTCCCCTTGGCGGCCTCCGAACTGCCTCAAAACGGTCCGGGGCCGAAAAGGACTTTAACGAAGCTTTGGCGATCAGGCCAGATAGCGGTTTTTCAGATGATTTTTGAACACGTCCGTGTCCAACGGCCGGCCCGTCGCCTGGGTCAACAATTCAGACGCGCTCATCAGCCGGCCCTTGCCGTGGACGTTCTCGCCCAGCCAGGCCATCAGGGGGTGGAAATTGCCTTTGGTGATTCCCACTTCGATATCCACGTCGGCCTCCTTGGCGGAGGCAAACAATTGCGCGGCGGTCATCGCGCCCAATGTATAGGTCGGGAAATAGCCCCACGCGCCATCGTACCAATGCACGTCCTGCAGACAGCCTTCGCGGTCGGACGCCGGCACGATGCCCAGCAACGCCTTGAGGCCGTCGTTCCACGCACCAGGCAAATCATCCAACGACATATCGCCCGACAGCAAGGCCTTCTCCAATCGGTAGCGCAAAATGACATGCGCCGGATAGGTCACCTCGTCGGCATCGACGCGGATGAAATCGGGCTTCACTTGAGTGTAAAGCCGGTGCAGGTTTTCGGTCTCCCAGGCGGGGCCGGTGCCCGAAAACGCTTCGGTCATGATCGGCCCGGCCCAATCGATAAACGGGCGCGAGCGGCAGACTTGCATCTCGACCAATAGGGATTGGCTTTCGTGGACGCTCATCCCCAGCGCACTGCCGACCGGCTGGCGGCGCCAGCGTTCCGGCAGGCCGCGTTCGTAAAGTGCGTGGCCGGTTTCATGGAGCACACCCATTAGGCTCGACGTGAAGTCAGCCTCGTCGTAGCGCGTCGTGATCCGGACATCATCCGGCGTGCCGCCGCAAAACGGATGCAGGCTGACATCCAGGCGACCGTGGTTGAAATCAAAACCCAGCGCCGCCATGAATTTTTCGCCCAAGGCTTTCTGCGTGGCGATGGGGAAGGGGCCTTCGGGGGTAACAGGTGCCGGCTTTGATGCCTGGATATCCAAGGCCTCACCCAGGAATTCTGGAAGGAAAGCTTCGAGCTCGCCAAACACCCGGTCAATTTCGGCGGTCCGGCCGCCCGGTTCATAGTCGTCGAGCAGCGCGTCATAGAGTGACAGCCCCAGCGTTTCAGCTTTCGCTTGGCCGATCTCGCGGGTCAGGTCGAGGACGGTCTGCAGAAGACCCTGGACGGCGCCGAAATCACCTTCGGGCCGCGCCGTCCGCCACACGGTTTCGCAAGCCGAGCATGCCCGAGAATGGGCGACCACCAAATCTTCGGGTAAGGCCGTCGCCTTGGTCCATTGATGCTTGATCTCGCCCAGGTTGGCGCGCTGCCAATCGTCAAGGCCGTCCGTGTCGGCTTCGGCGTCAGCGGCCAGATCGCCAATTTCCGGCGCCGTCGATAGCCCGTGAACAACGGCCCGCATCTCGGCCAATTGCTCGGCCCGCGCGGGCGCGCCGCCGCCCGGCATGATCGCCGCCGTATCCCAATGCAGGATTGAGGTTGCCTCGCCCAACAGGGCGATGCGGCGGTAGCGGGCTTCGAGCTGTCGGTATGCGGTGTTAGGCATGTGAGGCTCCGATGATTGGTTCGCTCCCACATATAGGAAGACGGGCTGGGTTAGTCGACCGTCTTGTGAGTATGGGAATGGTGATCGTCGGTCAGGCAGTGGCGGTGATCGGCCAGGACCTTGATAACTCGGCATTCGGCGACTTGGCCGTGGGCGCACTGATGAGCCAGCATGCGTTTCAATTCGGTCCGCAAGGCCTGAAGGCGCGTGATCCGGTCTTCCACGGACTGAAGATGGCCGGCGGCGATTTCATCGGCGCGCTCGCACGATTGCTCGGGCGCGTCGGCCAACGACAGCAATTCCCTGATCGCATCCAGGCCGAAGCCCAGGTCTCGGCTGTGGCGGATGAAGGCCAGACGCTCGACGTGTTCATAGCCGTAAAGCCGTTGGTTGCCGGCCGAGCGGAAGGGATC